>Ga0073934_10001661_pt1 | contig 51557 bp, 42 predicted proteins | sample LarsenN4metaG_FD_76834 | JGI IMG/M metagenome (GOLD analysis project Ga0073934, IMG submission 76834) | Hot spring sediment bacterial and archeal communities from British Columbia, Canada, to study Microbial Dark Matter (Phase II) - Larsen... ...
CCGACCGACGCCTGGTGCGCGAACGGGATCTCCGGGTGATCGGACGGCAGCGAGAGGAAGAGCGAGCGCAACGCGCCACTGCGCACCACCTGCTCGTAGGTGGGAATCGGGCCGTTGAACGGGTTGCTCGCGAAATCAGGCCGCCCGTCGTTGTTCACCTGCACGTTGATGATCTGCGTCTCGGTGTAATAGGCGTGCGCGGCGCCCGTGCCGCCGCCGTAGAACAGGCCCCAGCCGCCGCGCATCACCGTGCGGTCGTTCACGGCGTAGGCGAAGCCGAGCCGCGGCTGGATGTTGTTCTTGTCGAGCGGCCGGTTCGGCTCGAGCCACGGCTCGAAGCCGCGCTCCTCGCCGTACGTGCCCTTGATGATGTCGTAGCGGACGCCCAGATTGAGGGTGAGGCGGCCGAATGTCCAGTCGTCCTGCGCCCAGCCGGCGACGCTCGTGATCGGGTTGTTCGACTCGAAATTGCCGACGGCCAGCTGGTAGAACCGCGCGATCGGGCTCAGCGCGTTGAGGTTCCATGTCGAGATGTCGTTCCACACCGGGAAGAGCTGCTCGATGTTGGCCGGGATCGGGCCGCCCTGGACGTCGAGCAGCCCGTTTGAGTTGATGCCGAGGAAGATCGGCTGGCTGCTGTAGACGTATTCGGCGCCGAGGTTCAGGTCGTGCCGCCCGCCCTTGTTGAACGTGTAGGTGAAGTCGTTGCGGAGGCCCGGGCCCTTCTCGGTGAGGATCTGCGGCGAGCGGTTGTGCTGCTGGCCGACGCGATAGCCGCGGAACTGGATCGTCGGCGAGCCGTTGGTCTTGCCGTACGGCGCGAGCGGGTGATTCGGCCAGTTCACGATCGGCTGCGTCTTCCAGTGGTAGCGGTTCCAGTTGACCGCGAACTCGTTGACGGCGCGGTCGCCAATCACGTGGGTCAGCCGGTTGGCGATGCTCTCGCTCTCCTTCGGAACCGAGGTCGCCGACGAGGGATGGAGGTTGCCGCCCGACCAGCGCGCGTCGAGCGGGTCGAACGAGCGCTGGATGTTGGTGCGCACCGTGAGGCGCGTCCGCGGCGAGAACTGGTAGTCGAGGCGGACGCCGCCCTTCTTCTCCGTGCGGGTGCCGGGCTGGTCGATGTTGAAGCTGGGGAACGCGCTCGAGTAGGTGCGCACGTACGGCTCGCGCTCGTACTCGAAGTTGGCGAAGTAGTGGAACCGGTCGCGGACGATCGGACCGCCGTAGGTGGTGGCGAACTGCTGGTTCGAGTACGGCAGGACGCGCCGCTGAATCGGGTCGGCGGCATTGAAGCTGTCGTCGCGGAAGTAGCCGGAAAAAGTGCCCGCGGCCGCGTTGGTGCCCGACTTCGTGATCGCGTTCACCTGCATGCCCATCGAACGCCCCTGGCGGGCGTCGAACCGGTTGGTGATCACCTCGAACTCCGCGATTGTGTCGCGGCTGAAGCGCGGCTGGCCGAAGCTCGTGGCGATGAGCTGCGTGACCTGCTGGCCGTCGACGTTGAGCTGGAAGCTCGTATCCGGCGTTTCGGCCACGAAGTTCTGGTTGCTGCCGGGCGAGAGGAGCGTCAGGTCGACCCAGTTGCGGCCGTTGAGCGGCAGGTTCTCGACCTGTTCCGCGCTGATCGTGCTCCCGAGATTCGACTGCGTCACGTTGATGAGCGGCGCGTCGGCGGTCACGGTGACGGACTCCTGCAGCGTCGCCGGCGCCATCTGCAGGTTGACGATGGCCTGCTGGCCGACCTGGATTTGGAGCCCGGCGCGCTCGAGCGGCGCAAAGCCCGCCAGCTCGAGCCGGAGCCGGTACGTGCCGATGCGGACCGACAACCGGTAGCCGCCCGCGCCGTCGGTCACGGCTTCAAATGTGTTTCCGCTCGCTTCGTGCACCGCCGTCACGACGACCCCTGGCAGCACGCCGCCCGTGGTGTCCGTAATCGTTCCGGCAATCGTGGCCTCCTGCGCCTCGGCCGACGGCGCCAGGAGCAGGGCACAAGCGAGGGTCAGTCCTCCGAGAAACTTCCATCTAACCATCTGCTTTCCTCGTGATAGCGGTGGTATTCGGGTGTGTACGGCGGAGATGAACAGAGAGTTCAGGAGTCTACCCTCACGCCCAGGTGAGGTCAACGGCTGGCCGGTAGGTGGTGGCGACGACCAGCTACCGGCCAGATTTCAGAACGCCGCGCGGATTCCGATCTGCAGCAGCCGCGGCTTGAAGGCGATGTTGTTGTTGTCCGACGGCTGCCCGAACCGCGGGTTGCTCTCGTTCTCGACCCACGAGCCGTAATTGGCGCGGTTGAACAGGTTGAACACCTCCACGATGCCGTCGAGCGCGAGGCGCGGGCCGACTGCGAACCGCTTCTGCACGCGCATGTCGAAGCGCGAGAGCGACCCGCGATCGAAGCTGTTGATTGGGATGAGCGTGCCGTTGGCGCGCACACGCCCGAGCATCGTCCCGGCCGCCGGCACCGCGCCGGTCGCGAACGCGTCGATCCCGGAGTTCGGCGTCACCTTCCCGTTGTCCCCATGGATATAGAGGCCGCTCACCAGCACTCCGTAGGGGAGCTGCCAGATGCCATTGAACGTCAGCCGGTGGCGCTGGGCGCCAGGATCGAACCAGAACGGCGACAGTACCGGGTGCAGCGTGACCGGCACGTCGCACACGAACTGGCCGGTCGCGGAGATCGTGAACGGCTGCGTGCAGCCGGGCGCGATCGGCGGCCGGTTGAAGACCCGCTGATCCGACAGCGAGTAGGTGGCCGACGCCTGCCAGGTGCCGCTCATGCGCCTGGTGAACGACAGCTGCAGCGAGTGGTAGTCATCTTTCGCTTCGGTGAGCGTCATGTTGACCGCATCCCATCCGTACCGCGCGTACGGCTTCCGCGTGCGATCGGTGAACGGGTAGTTGTAGCCGGTCGCCGGGTTGTACGCGAGGTTGACGTCGAGCGTGTTGTTCCCGGCCGGCACCGTCGTCGCGTGCCTCGTAGCCGTGAACGCGTAGTCGGCCTCGACGACCATCGTGCCGCCAATCTGCCGCTGGACGCCGATCGATGACTGGTAGCTGTACGGCACCTGCGCGTCGGGCGCCGCAAAGCTCGTGGTGATCGAGCTGAAGATCCGTCCCTGGCTCTGGAGCGCCTTCGCCTGCTCGTAGGTCGGCGCCGGCCCGTTGTAGGGGTTCGCCGTGAAGTCGGGCCGGCCGTCGTTGAGGATGACCGGGTGCACCTGCCCCGCCCAGAGGTTCGTCCAGTGCGCCTGCGAGAAGCCCGTTTCGCCGTAGTACTTCCCGAAGCCGCCGCGGAGCACCGTGCGGTCCGTCACCGAGTAGGCGAAGCCGAGGCGCGGCTGGAAGTTGTCCTTGTCGATCGGGCGCCCCGCCTCGAGGAAGGGAACGACTTCGACGTCCTCGGCGAACATGCCGCTGATTACGTCATAGCGCAGCCCGAGGTTCAGCGTCAGGCGCGCGTTGACGGCCCAGTTGTCCTGCAGCCAGCCGGCGAACCGGTTCTCGACCGGCTCGACGTAGAAGTTGCCGATGCCCCGCCGATACGACCGCGTGATCGGCGAGAGCGCCGCGAGGTTCCATGTGTCCGGATTGTTCCAGACCGGGAAGAGCTGCTCGATGTTCGCCGGAATGGGACCACCCGTCGCGTCGATCACCCCCTGGCACCAGGTGCAGTGCCAGACCGGGTCGTAGGTGCGGAAGAACTCGGCGCCGGTGCGGATGTCGTGCCGTCCGCCGCGGGTGAACGAGTACGAGAAGTCGTCGCGCACGCTCCACGGCTCGTACCCGATGTCCTGGAACGAGAAGCTGTGCGCCTGGCCGATCGTGTACCCGCGCAGCATGATGATCGGCGTGCCTCGCGTCAGCGTCGGCGCCTGCGGGTGGTTGGGCCAGTTGATGATGGAGTTCTGGTACCAGGCGAACCCGGAGTAGCCGGCCCTGAGCTCGTTGAGCGCGTTCGACCCGATCACCTGTGTGAGATTGACGATGACGTTGTCGTTCTGACGGCCCACCTCGATGCCGGTGGACGGATGGCGCGAGGCGCCGCCGGAATAGCGCGGGTCGAGCGGCAAGTGGACGCGCGCCCAGTTGCCCCGGAAGGTGAGCCGCGTCTCGGTCGTGAACTGGACGTCGACGCGCAGGCCGCCCTTCTTCTCCGTGCGCGTGCTCTTCTGATCGAAGTTGAAGCTCGGCCACGGGCTCGAGTGGCTGAACGTCTCGGGCTCGCGCTCGTACTCGAAGTTGCCGAAGTAATGGACGCGGTCGCGCCGGATCGGCCCGCCGAACGTGGCGCTGTACTGCTGGTTCTGATAGGGGAGGACGCGCTTCTGGAGGAAGTCCTTCGCCACGAAGTTGTCGTGCCGGAAATACCCGGAGAAGGTGCCCGCCATCCGGTTCGTGCCCGACTTGGTGATCGCGTTCACCTGGACGCCCATCGAGCGGCCCTGGCTGGCGTCGAACCGGTTGGCGACGAACTCGAACTCGGCGATGGAGTCGCGGCTGAACCGGGGCTGCCCGAACGACTGCACCATGTTGTTGGTGACTTCCTGGCCGTCGATGTTCAGCTGGAAGTTGCCGGCGCCGCCCATCGGCGTCTCGCTGGACAGATTCTGCCGTGCGCCCGCGGCGAGCATCGTCAGGTCGATCCAGTTGCGGCCGTTGAGCGGCAGCTGCTCCATCTGGCGCGGGTCGATGTTGCTGCCCAGGCTGGAGGTGACGGTGTCGAGGAGCGGTGCCTCGCCGGTCACGGTCACTGTTTCCTGCACGGTCGAGGGCGCCATCTGCAGCGTGACGACGATGCTCTGACCGACGAGCAGCTCGACGGTGCGGTTCAGCGTGGCGAAGCCGGAGAGCTCCGCAGTCAGCCGGAACGATCCCGTGCGCACGGGCAGACGGAAGCTTCCGGTCTCATCGGTGACGGCGACGAAGGTGTTGCCGGTCGCCTCGTGAGTGGCGGTCATCGTCACGCCCGGCAGGACGCCGCCGGTCGTGTCGACGACGGTGCCGCTGATGGTGGCTTCCTGCGCGCGCGCCATGGCGGGTGCGCACAGCAACGCGCCGAGGACGAACAGCCGCGCGAGAACGCTCGCTCTGACCATCTGATCCTCCTTGCCTTGTTGGAATGAGGGCGAAAGTTGGCGCGAGTGTAGCACCAGCTCCCGGCTACCGGCTAGGTATCGTGCTGATGCGTCTGCGTGTGCCGGTGCGGGTGGTGATGGTGATCGTGTCCGTGCCCGTGATCGTGGTCGTGCATCAGCTCCTTCGGGACGTCCGGAAACAGTTCGCGCGAGGTCGGCGCCCGTCCGCCCGCCCACTCGACGCCACCCTGCTTCCGCGCCGCGCCGAACAGATCGTCCCACGACAGCGCCGAGGGATCGCGCGCGACCTCGAGGCGCTGCGCCAGCGCGGCGAGAATCAGCTTGCGGATCCGGCGGCCGTCCCACCCTTCACAGAACGCCGCCAGCTCGCCGAGGCGCGCGGCGTCGGCGGCCATCGGCTGCAGCGCCGGCCACTGAACGGCCAGCTCGCCGAGGCTGTGCGCGAGGATTCGTCCGATCGTCTCGCGGTCGGGCAGCGCGAACCGCATCACCAGATCCGCCCGCGAGAGGAACGCCTCGTCCACGCCCTCGATGAAATTCGTTGTCGTCACGAAGAGAACAGAGGGGAGTGTCTTGGCGATCTCGTCGATGCCGAGCAGCACGGCATCCGTCGCGCGGTGGACGTCGACCGGATTGGTCTCGAAGGAGGCCGCGGAGCGGCGCACCGCGAAGCTCTCGACCTCGTCGATGAGGACGACGACGAATGGATGGCGCGCGGCGAACTCGGGAACCGTTTCCGTCAGCAGCCGCGTGACGTTCCGCTGGCTTTCGCCAAGCATGTCGCTCGGAAACGCGTGCGGGTTGATCTCGAGGAGCACCGTGGCGCCCTTGCGCGCCAGCGCCAGCGCCGCCACCTGCGCCAGTCCCCGCGCCATCGTCGTCTTGCCGGTGCCGGGGGGGCCGGCCAGGACGATGAGCCCGTGGGGGAGTCCGGAGAGCATCGCCAGCTTGCGGCCGTGCTCGAGCACCAGGAGCGCCTGCGAGAGCAGCCGCTCCTTCACCTCGCGCGGCACGATGATGGCATCCCAGTCGCGATCGTGATGATCGGCGGGCAGGACGTGCATCGAGAGCACGCCCGGCGGGAGGGCGTTGTCCATCAGGCGTCAGGCCGGGTGTCGTCCGGCCACTGGATCGTGGAGAGCTCCTGCGCGGAGAGCAGCGTGTCTTCGGCTTCCTCGAAGAGCACCAGCGGGTCGGTCACGGCGCGCATCGTCTCGAGCAGCGAATCGAACATGTGCACGCGCACCAGCCGGCACTGATTCACCGGATCGTCGTTGAAGTGCTGATGCCACAGGAAGTGATCGACGATGATGAGGTCGCCTTTCTTCCAGCGGTAGTGCTGTCCTTTGTCGGGCGCGATCCCCATGAAGCTGTGGCCGTAGCCCTCGACGACGTACAGCCACGCCTCGCCCGGATGGCGGTGCAGCGACTGCGTCTTGCCGGGCGCGAACTGAATCATCACCTGCGTGAGCCCCGACGCCTGGCTGCCGATCGAGCGGTCGTTGAGGAACTTCGTCCGCGTGCCGCGCGGCGTGACCTGCAGCTCCTGCTCGTCGTACGGCGTGTGGATGCGCCCCGAGCGCCGCTTCTTCGTCTCCTGATCGACGCGCCGCATCCGGCGCGCGTACGGGTCGTCGCCGGGAATGCCGGGTGACGAGGCGGGCGGCGGCGGGAGCGTCGCGAACGGCGCGCGCCCGGCGTCTTCGAGCACGCTCATGCCGAGCGTCCAGAGCGTCGGCTCCGACGAGTAGCTCATGAAGCGGCCCGGCTTGTCGCCGTCGTTGCCGTGGCGATGCCAGCTCCACGCCGGGATGTGAAACGCGTCCCACGGCCTCCACTCGTACCTGACGCCGTTCACCTCCGTCCAGCCGCTCCCCTCCACCATGAAGAGAATCGCGTCCCACGAATGACGATGGATCGTCGTGACCGTGCCCGGATCGATCTCGTGGACGAGCGCATCGAGCATCCGTGTCGGACGGTCGCCGTCCCAGCCCATGTAGACGCCGGTGCGCAGACCGCGCGCGGTCGGCACGAGCGCGACGTCCTCGCGCCGGATGACCGACTGGCGATACCGGCGCCACTCGTCGATGAACTCGGCGCGCCGCTTTTTCTGGATGTGATAGTGCGTGGTGACGGTGTGGGTTTTTGTGGACATTTTCGCGGGAATTGCCCGGTGCGCGAGTTAAACATAGAATCGCCGGACGGTCAATTTCACGACAGTGATTCGACGCTTCGTTCTCGCCGCGTGCGCGCTCGCGGCGGCGCTGCCCGTCGCGTCGGTCGTCGCCCAGACGCCGGCCGGCAACGATGCCGTCTTCCGCTATCGCGGCGCCGATCGCCACGGCCGTCTCGTCGCACGCGCGAAGCAGGAAGGCACCGTCGTGCTCTACACGTCGCTCGCGCCGACCGAGTCGAAGCCGCTGGCCGACGCGTTCCAGAAGAAATACGGCGTGCGGGTCGAGCTGTGGCGGGCGCTGTCCGATCAGGTCGTGCGGCGGACGATCACCGAGGCGCAGGCGCGGCGCCACGCCGTCGACGTCGTGGAAACGAACGGGCCCGAGATGGAGATGCTGGCGCGCGAAAGGCTGCTCGCGGACCTCCATTCGCCGTACGTGGCGGACCTGCCCGCGGCAGCCGTTCCGCCGCACCGGACCTGGTTCCCCGACCGGTTCAACTTCTACGTCGTCGCCTACAACACCGCGAAGATCAAGCGGGCGGAGATCCCCAAGGACTACGCCGGCTTTGCCGATCCGAAATGGAAGGGGCGTCTCGCGCTCGAGGCGACCGACGCCGTATGGATGGCGACGCTCATCAAGCACGGTGGCGCCACCGGTCTGGAGTACTTCCGCCGGCTGTCGGCGCTCCGGCCGGCCGTGCGGCAGGGACATATCCTTCTCGCGAACCTCGTCGTCGCGGGCGACGTCGCGGTCGGACTCACCGCGTACCACAGCAACGTCGTGCCGCTGCGGAGAAAGGGCGCGCCGATCGACTTCGTGCCGGTGCAGCCGGTCGTGGCGCAGCCACAGGGGATTGGCATCGCGCGGAACGCCCCGCATCCTCACGCGGCGCTGCTGTTCCTGGATTACGTGTTGTCGCCGGAAGGACAGCAGCTCTTCGAGTCGCTCGGCCGCGTGTCGGCGAGCACGCGGGTGAAGAGCGCGCTCAACGACTTCCCGTTCACGACGATCGATCCCGTCACCGCGCTCGACGAGAAAGACAAGTGGGAGAAGCTCTGGAACGAATTGTTCCTGCGTAATTAACGTCGTTCGGTCGGGTCGCGGCCGTCGCGCGGCGCGCCCGTGCCGGACGATCCGAGGAACAGCCGCTTGCCATCGGCGAACGTCACGTCGCGCCCGTTCGCCCGGCGCGAGCCGTCCTTCGCCTGAAACCCTTCGACGACGATCTCGGCGCCGGTCGGCAGAGAGTTTCGCGAAAAGCCGCGGCGGAAGAGCGCGTTCGGCGGCCCGCCTTCGATCGCCCACGCTTCCACGCGGCCGTTCGGCTGTTTCACCTCGATGTGGATCCACGTGTGCGGGTTGATCCATTCCATCTTGACGACGGTGCCGCGCAGCTTGATCGGCTTGTTCGCGTCGAACTCCGCCGCAAACGCGTGGTGCGCGCGGAGCGGCGCCGCCGCGGCGGTAATGCCGGCGACGGCCAGGATCACGCCACGAAGGCCACGAAAGACACGAGAAGCCTTGTTCCTGCCCATGGCCCTCACCTTATCTTGACGCCCGTGCCTGGGCGCGTCCGCCGCTCAGGAGGTTCGCCATCGCGTAGTTCCCCTCGTGGCAGGCGTACTCGTAGATCCGCGTGCCCTCGGGGAGCCGCGTGATCGGAATCTGCGCGGTCCACGGCCGCGCGAATGTCGCCGGGTCGTCGACCGTGATGCGGTACTCGATCGTATCGTCACTCACGCGCGTGAATCGCTCGACGATCGTCAGCGTCTCGGATGCCCGCGTCCAGATGTTGGCCCACTCGTAGTTCGTGCGGTCGAGGAAGTTCGTCGTCTCCACGACGAGCGTGTCGCCCTCCCAGCGGCCGACCGCGTCGCCGAACCACTGACGAATCGCGCCGTGCGATCGACCGTCGGTCGGGATGATCCGGCGATCGCGATACTCCTCGTGGAGCACCGTCACGTAGCCGGGGCTCTGCACGATCATGTTGTGGCCGCCGTTGGGCCCCTGCCACATCAGCGCCGTGACACCGTCCGTGAGGCAGCGCTCGCCGGTGTCCGGGTCGAGATACGACTCATAGGGACCGACGCCGTACCGCGCCTGCGCGCGCATCTCGGCCTTCCGCGCCTCTGGCGTGTAGGGGAGCAGGCCGTCGCGCGGGTCGATGATGAGCGACGTCTGGCGGAAGACGCGGCGGGGCCGGCCGTGGTCCTGCCAGAAGCTGTTGTATTCGTTGCCGCGGATGGGTGATTCGGCGATCGACCGCCGGCCGACGGCAGAGCCCTCCAGCCCGGCGAGGCGGTTGGCGGCCTGCTCCTTCTCGATCCGATCGCGCTCGGCGATCTCCTCGTCGGTGAGCGACTCGCGGCCGGCGAACTCCTGCGGACGCTCGAGCGGGACGGCGCCCTCGTAGCGCCAGACGCCCTGCAAGTCGGGGTCGCCCCAGGCCGTTCGCGGCACCGTCCAGCCCCTCTCGCCGGAGGTGCCCTCGGCGCTCGGGTTCGACGACAACGTGCATCCGGCCGCCAGCAGGGCGGCCAGAACGGCACACGCAAGGGTGCGGACTGGCATCGTTCGCTCCGTTACTGGTTTGGACGGCCCGTCGACGGATCGATGAGGCCGCGCTCCCCGTACATGAGCTGCTCGACGAACTCGGTGCACCTGTATTCGAGGATCTTCTTGTCCGTCTCGAAGCGGCGGTAGAGCGGCATCCGGATCGTCCACGGCCGCGTGAACACCTTCGGGTCGTCGATCGTCGCTTCGTACATCAGGTGGTACGGACTGACCCGAGTATAGCGCTCGGTCACGCGCAGCGCATCGCTGTGGAAGTTGCCGGCCCGGTCGAACCACGTCTGGTCGTTGAAATCGCTCACATCGACGACGAGGGTGTCGGCGTCCCAGCGGCCGCGTGACAGGCCCATCCAGGTCGGCGTCGGATTGTCGTCGACCTCGGTCATGTGAATCGTGCGCGTGACCCCGGCGTACTCGTAGGCGATCAGGATTTTGTCGATACCCTGCAGGATCTGGAACGGGTAGGGCATGTACGTGATACGCGGCACGCCCGGCATGTAGCACTTGATCTCCGGGTCGCGCTCCAGCCATCGCGCCGCGTTCTCCTGTTTCTGCTTGCGCGCCGCCGGCTGATACGGAATCTCGCCGTCGACGACGACGCTCTCGCCGGCAGGCACCGCGCCGGCGGCGCCGAGCGCGCGGACTTCGGGAGCGGGCAGGTCGATCGGCGTGGCGCGGTTCACCCCGCCCCCGCGCGGCGGCGCGGGGATGAGCGCGAGCGCGGGGCGCGCGGGATGCGCCTCGAGGTCGTAGTGCGCGGTGTTGAGCGCCTGCCAGATGCCGTTCAGATCCGGCCGGCCGTCGGTGGTGCGCGGCGCGCGATAGCCCTCGGTCTGACCCGCCGCGGGCGGCATGTCTCGCCACACCAGGGCGACCGCCGCGGCGACAGCCACGAGGGCGACGACGATCCAGACACGCGTGCGCATGCGGGACTCCTCGGTTCGAGGGCGCAGATTATGTCACGAGTGCTAGACTGCGGGCCGCATGCCGCTCAAGACCATCCGCGCGTGGCTCGGCGTCGACCAGGCGGAGACCCGACAGGACTGTGCGCCGCTAGGTGAGACCCTCGATGCGCTCGACCACATGGAGCCCGCGCGCGCGCGTTTCCTGGCCGCGTTCGCCTACCTGCTCGGCCGCGTCGCGCACGCCGACCGGCACGTGTCACCCGAAGAAACGCAGGCGATGGAGACGCTCGTCCGCGAGCAGGGGCAGTTGGCCGAGGACCAGGCGATGCTGGTCACGCAGCTCGCCAAGACGAGCAACCTGCTGTTTGGTGGGACCGCCAACTTCCTCGTCGCCCGCGAGTTCTCGCGCATGGCCACCTACGACCAGAAGCTCGCGCTCCTGCGGTGCCTGTTTGCCGTCTCGGTGACCGATGACTCGATCTCGCTCGCCGAAGAAGGGGAGATCCACAAGATCGCGAGGGAGCTCGGCATTCATCAGCCGGATCTCGTCGCGCTCCGCGTCGCGCACAAGCGCCAGCTGCCGGGCATGTCGCGCGGTTAGGGACTCCGCGCCTCGATAGCCCCCGCCGCCACCGCGTCCTTGGCCGGCGCGATGCGCTCCTCCACGAAGGTGTTCCATTCGTGGCACTGCGGGCACTGCCAGAGCGGCTCCGTGCTGCGATAGCGGCAGCGGCGGCAGACGTGGGGGTCGAGGTAGAAGACGGCTTCGCGCGTCAGCCCGACGTACCGCCGGATGAGGGCCGCCTCGAAGTGGAGCGAGGCGAGCACCTCCCAGATCTCCTGGTGAATCGCCAGCGCGTGCGGATGGTGGGGAAGCGCCTCGAGCAACTGGTCGAAGGCCGCGCGATGCTGGCCCGCGGCGGCGAGGTGACGTGCAAGCGCCAGCCTGGGACGCCAGCCCTGCGGATCGCGGTCGATGAGCCGCCGGCACAGGTTGACGAAGCGGTGCGGCGTGCCAAGGCGCCGGTAGGCGCGCTCGAGCCGTTCGAGCGCGAAGTGTGCGTGCTCGGGCAGGGCGGTGATGAGCCGGTCCCACGCCTCGATGGCGCCGGCGAGGTCGTCCTGCTGCTCGCGGGCGTCGCCGAGGTTGAGATACGCCGGCACCGTGCGGGGGTCCACGTCGATCGCGTCGGTAAACGCCCGCACAGCCGCCCCGATGTTGCCCGCACGCTGATGCGCGACGCCGATCTCGTTGCGGAGGAATCCGAGAATCTGCTGGTCGTCGGGGGAGCGACCGGCATCGATCTTCGCAATCTGTTCGCGGACGCGGAGCGCTTCGGACCACTGGTGCTGCTCTTCGTACAACTTCTGGAGATTGACCAGCGCGTAGCGGTTGCGCGGATCGAGCCGCAGCACCTCGTGGAACGTCTCGAGCGCCCGATCGACGAAGCCGCCGTGCCGGAAGTCGAGTCCGAGGCAGAGCAGCACGTAGGCCTGCTCGAGCTTCGTGAGATCCGGCCGCTGGAGCAGCGCCTGATGGACGTTGATCGCGCGCCCCACCTGCCCCTTCTCGCGGTACAGGTTGCCCAGAATCATCTGGATTTCGAGCGCGTCGGTGTCGGTGCTGGTAGCGTGCGTCAGCTCCTCGATCGCCTGATCGACGTGGTTGTCGACCAGGAAATTGAGGCCGAGCATGTAGTGCGGCGTCTCACGGAGCCGCCGGCGATCGATCCAGCGGCCGTCGCGCAGCTTGTAGCGCTCCCACGCCTTGCCCACGGCGAGCCCCACGAGGAGCGCGACGAGCACGGCGAGCAGGTACAGCTGCGTCATCATGCGTCACGTCCGCCCCCCGCGCGCGGCGGTGCTCGGGACGCTGTCGCGCGCCGCGGCGTCGATGCGCGTCAGCCGATGGATGAGCGCCTCGAGCCGGTCGAGACGAAGCGCGTTCGCCGCATCGCTCTTCGCACGCGCCGGCTCCTCGTGGACCTCGAGAAAGATCGCGTCGGCGCCGGCTGCGACGCCCGCCGACGCCAGCGGCTCGATGTACTCCGCCCGCCCGGTCGTCACGCCGTCGCCGGCGCCCGGCTGCTGCAGGCTGTGCGTGACATCGAAGACCACGGGATAGCCGAGGGCACGCAGCATCGGCAGCGCCCGCATGTCGACGACGAGGTCGTGGTACCCGAAGCTGACGCCGCGCTCGGTCACCAGGACCGCCCGGTTCCCCTCGGCCGTGACCTTCTCGATCGCGTGGCGCATGTCGCCGGGCGCGAGGAACTGCCCCTTCTTGATGTTGACGGCCTTGCCCGTGCGCGCGGCGGCAACGAGCAGGTCGGTCTGCCGGCAGAGGAACGCGGGAATCTGCAGCACGTCGACGACCTCCGCGGCCGGCGCCGCGTGCGACGGCTCGTGGACGTCGGTCAGCACCGGCAGACCCGTGCGCGCGCGGACTTCCGCGAGCGCGACGAGCCCGGCCTCGAGCCCCGGGCCGCGAAAGGATCGGCGCGACGTCCGATTGGCCTTGTCGTACGACGCCTTGAAGATCAGCGGGACGCCGGTGCGCCGCGCGACCTCGCGGATCGCCAGCGCGATCTCGGACAGGTGTTCGCGGCTTTCGATGACGCAGGGGCCGGCAATGAAGACGAGCGGATGCCCGCCGCCGACGGTCAGCGACCCGATCTGGACCGGAGTCACGCGGCCATTATAGTAGGCGGTAGGCAGTCGGCAGTCGGCAGTCACGAACTGCCGCCGCGTTCTGTCTACTGCCTACTGTCTACTGCCTACTGCCGTGACCCCGACCGCCGCGAGCGTCTCCGTCTTGTGCCGGTGCGCGGCTCCGACGAAGCTCGCAAACAGCGGATGCGGCTTGAGCGGCTTCGACTGGAACTCGGGGTGGAACTGCACCGCGAGGAACCACGGGTGCGACGGGAGCTCGGCGATCTCGACGAACTTGCCGTCGGGCGAGCGTCCCGAGACGCGCATGCCCTTGGTCTGCAGCGCCGTTTCGTACACGCAGTTGAACTCGTAGCGGTGCCGATGGCGCTCGCGGATCGTCGACGTGCCGTAGATGCGCTCGGCGAGCGAGCCGGGCGCCAGCTCGCACGCGTAGCCGCCCAGACGCATGGTGCCGCCCAGGTCGTCGACGCCGAGGAGGTCGCGCAGCTTGTAGATCACTTTGTGCGGCGCGTTCTCGTCGACCTCGGTCGAGTCGGCCCCTTCCAGGCCGCAGACGTTGCGCGCGAACTCGACGGTCGCCCACTGGAACCCGTAGCAGATCCCGAAATACGGGATGCCATGCTGCCGCGCGTACTCGGCGGCCTTCATCATGCCGCGCGTGCCGCGCGATCCGAAGCCGCCCGGGACCAGAATCCCGTGCGCCCCCTTGAGGAGCGCCGTGCCGCTTTCTGTTTCGAGCGCCTCGGCCTCCACCCAGTTCAGCCGCACCGTCAACTGATGCGCGAACCCGCCATGGAACACCGCCTCGTTGAGGCTCTTGTACGAGTCCTCGTAGCCGGTGTACTTCCCGACGATGTGGATCGTCAGCTCGTCGACGGGGTTCTTGATGCGGTGGACGAGATCCTGCCACGCCTCCGTGCGCGCCTCGGTCAGCGGCAGGCCGAGCAGCTTGAGGACGATGCGGTCGAGTCCCTCGGCCGAGAGGACGAGCGGCACCTCGTAAATCGTCGAGACGTCCTTGGCGGTGATCACCGCCTCCTCGTTGACGTCGCAGAAGAGCGCGATCTTCCGTTTGATGTCGGGATCGAGGAACCGATCGGTGCGGCAGAGCAGGATGTCGGGCTGAATGCCGATGGACCGGAGGTCGCGAACGCTGTGCTGCGTCGGCTTCGTCTTGAGCTCGCCCGCGGTCCCGATGAAGGGGACGAGCGTGAGATGGATGTAGATCGTGTTTTCGCGCCCGACGTCGAGGCGAAACTGGCGGATCGCCTCGAGAAACGGCATGCTCTCGATGTCGCCGACCGTGCCGCCGATCTCGACGATCATGACGTCGACGTCGCGCGCCGCCGAACGGATCGCGTCCTTGATCTCGTTGGTGATGTGCGGGATGACCTGCACGGTGCGGCCGAGGTAGTCGCCGCGCCGCTCTTTCTGGATGACCGACAGGTAGATCTTGCCCGTCGTCCAGTTGCTGTTGCGCGTCGCCACCATGCTCGTGAAGCGCTCGTAGTGCCCCAGATCGAGATCCGTCTCCGCGCCGTCGTCGGTGACGTAGACCTCGCCGTGCTGGTAGGGGCTCATCGTCCCCGGGTCGACGTTGATGTACGGATCGAACTTCTGCAGGGCCACCTTGTAGCCGTGGTCCTCGAGCAGCCGGCCGATCGACGCCGCGGCAAGCCCCTTGCCGAGCGACGACACGACGCCGCCGGTGACGAAGATGTATTTGACTGGCCGTCCCTCAGGTCGCTGCATCTCCCGCCTCATGTCGTGCCCACGGCCATCTGCCGCCGCACGCGTTCGAGATCGTCAGGTGTGTCCACTTCGATTGATTCGTACTGCGTTTCCACCGTGGCGATGCGATAGCCGTGCTCGAGCACGCGGAGCTGCTCGAGCGACTCCGCCACTTCCAGCGGTGTCTGCGCCAGCGTCGTCAACGCGAGCAGGAAGGCTCTCCGATAGACATACAAGCCGAGGTGCTTGTAGACGGCCGCGTGGCGGCCGGCTCCACGTGCGTGGCGGCCGGCTTCAGCCGGCCCATCCTCCCGCATGAACGGAATGGGCGACCTGGAGAAATACAGCGCGTGTCCGTGCCGATCGACGACGACCTTCACGACGTTCGGATTCGTGTACTCGGTCTGGTCGGTGATCCGGCGGCGCACGGTCGACATCTGCAGCTCGGGGTCCCGCTCGAGCGCCGCGGCGGCATCGGTAATGACGTCCGGCTCGATGAGCGGCAGGTCGCCCTGCACGTTGACGACGATCTCGCACGCGAGATCGCGAGCGACCTCGGCGATCCGATCGGTGCCGGTGCGGTGCGACCGCTGCGTCATGCGAACGACGCCGCCAAACGCGGTCACGGCGGCGGCAATCCGCTCGTCATCGGTCGCGACGACGACGGCGTCGACGCCGCGGGCCGCGGCGGCGCGGCGATACACGTGCTCGATCATCGGCCGGCCGCCGATGTCGGCGAGCATCTTTGCGGGACAACGGCTCGAGTGATACCGGGCGGGGATGACGACGGCGGTGTGCAGCCCGTGTGACGTTCGTTCGAAAGGATCTCTGAACGCAACGGGGTGCACGACGAATCATAGCACGCCCCTGCACAGTTCTGCGCCGCCCGTTTGCTAGAATGAAGGCGGATTTCGGATGAACTGGAAGTCCTACGCCGTCGCGTCGGGCGCGACCGTGCTGGCCGGATGGCTTGCATCGGTGCAGCCGTCGAATGCGCCCGCGGGCGCGCAGGCCACGCAGACCGCCGCGAGGCCGTCGTCGACGCCGGCGGCACACGCCCCCACCGACATCGAGCTCCAGGCGATGCGGCTGCAGGCGCGGCTGCGCCCCGAACGTGTGTACTCGGAGCCGGCGCGCGATCCGTTTCGCTTCGCGCCCCGCCGTCCGCCGGGTGCCGACGCACGCGAGCGCGATCAGCCGATCGGCGAGGCCCCGCCGCCCGCCCCCGTGGATCTCGGACCGCCGGCGCCGACGGTGTCGCTGTCGGGGATTGCCGAGGACCAGATCGACGGTCGCACGGTCCGCACGGCCGTTCTGAGTACGCCGGCGGGCATCCTGATCGCCCGCGAAGGCGAGGAGATTCTCGGCTACTACCGCGTCACGCGCATTGAAAGCGAAGCCGTCGCCCTGCAGCCGATCGGCGTCGGCGCGCCGCAACGTCTGACGTTCAAGTAACGCGCACGCTTCAGCTGGCGCGCCCCCGTGCTGGTCAATTCTCAGGAGAATTCCGTTTGTCGGGCGTGGCGGCGAGACCGTGTGCGATGTGTACGGCGATCTCGATCGCTGTTCGGGTGGGGAGCGCGCCGCCGCCCAGACGCTCAGAGGGCGATTACCCCGTACGTGCCGACCCACACGCCAGGCGTCAGCGACGCGGTCAATTGTCCGCGGCCGGGCGGAGTATGGACGAATGCGCTTTGGACCTTGGGCTTTGGGCTTTGGGATTTGGTTACACCCTCACGATCCGCGCCTCGCGGATCGCCGCCACTTTTCGCACATCCTCGAGCACGGCCGCCGGAATGGGCGCGATCTCGTCCACGATGACCACGCCGACGGCGTTGCGCCCCTCGCGCCCGAGCGCGAAGTTGGCGATGTTGACCCCGTGCCGCCCGAGGATCGTGCCGATCTCGCCGATGACGCCCGGCTGATCGTTGTTCCGGATCACGATCATCGTGCCGTCGAGCGGCGCCTCGATGCCGATGCCGTCGAGCAGCACCAGCCGCGGCGACGTGCGCTCGAACACCGCGCCTTCCACCCATCGCTCGCCGTCGCTCGTGTGTAGCTTCACCGACACCAGGTTGGTGTAGTTCCGCGGTCGCGTGCTGCGTGATTCGATGATTTCGATGCCGCGATCCGACGCGACCTGGCGGGCGTTCACCGGCGTGACGCCGTCCTCCAGGATTGGCTTGAAGAGACCAACGAGGATGGCGTCGACGATCATCTCGTTGCGCCCCTCGGCAAGCGCCCCGTAGTACCGCACGCCGAGCGCGTGCGCGCGGGCATCGTTCATCTGGGCGAGGAAGAGGCCGAGCCGCTGACCCAGCTCGAGGAACGGCCGCAGGCGAATGAACTCCTCGGCCGAGACCGACGGAAAGTTGACGGCGTTGCGGATGATCCCGTCCTTCAGGAAGTCGCGCAGCGCGGCCGCCGTTTCCACGCCGACCAGTTCCTGTCCTTCCCGCGTCGACGCGGCAATGTGCGGCGTGGCGACCACCTGCGGAAGCTTCTGGAGGCGTGGGTCGGTGGGCGGCTCGGTCTCGAAGACGTCGAGACCGGCGCCGCCGACGTGCCCTGACTCGATCGCGTCTGCAAGCGCCGCCTCGTCAATCAGATCGCCGCGCGCCGTGTTGACGATGCGAATCCCCTTGCGCGCGCGAGCGAGGCGTTCCGCATTGACGAGCTTCCGGGTCTTTTCGTTCGACGGCATGTGCAGCGAGACGTAGTCCGCGCGTGCGAACAGATCGTCGAGCGACACCAGCTCGACGCCGAGATCGGTGGCCACCTGCTCGGCAATGAACGGATCGTGCGCGATGATCCGCATGCCGAACGCCGCTGCGCGGCGCGCCACTTCCTGTCCGATGCGTCCGAGGCCCGCAAGGCCCAGCGTCTTCTCGCGCAGCTCCTCGCCCAGGAACTTCTTCTTCTCCCATTTGCCCTGCTTCATCGCCGCGTCGGCGGCGGGCACGTGGCGCGCGAGCGCGAGCATCAGGCCGATGGCGAGCTCGGCGACGCTGATGCTGTTGGCCCCGGGAGCATTCATGACGACGATCCCGCGGGCGCTGGCGGCGGCCACGTCGACGTTGTCGACGCCGGTGCCGGCGCGGGCGATGACGCGCAGGCGCGGCGCTGCAGCGATGAGCGACGCAGTGACCTTCGTGGCGCTGCGGACGACAAGCGCGTCGGCGTCGGCGAGATCGCCGGCGAGCTGCTCGGGTGTTCGACCGGTACGCGCATCGACCGTCCATCCTTCCGCGCGCAGCAGATCGAGCGCGGAGGCAGGGAGGTCGTCGGCAACAACGATTGTCATCGGTGATTCGTAGTTGGTGATCGGTGAGGAGAAAGTATAATCTGCGCGGCCTCACCGAGCGGGGTGCAACGAGAATGGTGCAAACCGCTAGAAGCGTCGAATTCACGCGGGGATCGCGCGTGGGACCAATGCTTTTCAACAGCGTTTCAACACGAACTGTGCGTAACCTGCGCCGCGCGCGCGGGACATCGCCCTAAATGGCGGAGACGGAATGAAACGGAAAGTGACTGTGGTCGGCGGCGCCGGCAACGTCGGTGCGACCGTCGCGCGTGCGACTGCAGAAAAGGAGCTGGGCGACGTCGTCCTGATCGACATCGCCGACCAGAAGGCGAGCGGCGTGGCGCTCGACATGTACGAGACGTGCCCGATCCTCGGATCCGATGTACGCATCATCGGCGGCAACGACTGGAGCGCCGCCGCGGGCTCCGACATCGTCGTGATCACGTCGGGCAAGCCGCGCAAGCCTGGCATGAGCCGCGACGATCTGGTGCGCGACAACTTCGAGATCATGAAGAGCATTGCGCCGAAGGTCGTCGAGCACTGCCCGAACAGCATCATGATCCCCGTCGCCAACCCGCTCGATGCGATGGCGCAGGCGCTCTATCGGCTGACCGGGTTCCCGCGGGAGCGCGTCATCGGCATGGCGGGCGTGCTCGACTCCGCCCGCATGAGCACCTTCATCGCGATGGAGCTGAACGTGTCGGTCGAGAACGTCCACTCGTTCGTGCTGGGCGGCCACGGCGACACGATGGTGCCGCTGGCGCGCTATTCGACCGTCGCCGGCGTGCCGATCACCGAGCTGCTGCCGAAGGATCGCATCGAGGCGATTGCGGCGCGGACCGCCAACGGCGGCGCCGAAATCACGAAGCTCGTCGGCACGAGCGCGTGGTATGCGCCAGGGGCGGCGGCGGCGGAGATGGTCGAGGCCATCCTGCGCGACAAGAAGAAGATCCTGCCGTGCTCCGTGTTCCTGCAGGGCGAGTACGGGATTCGCGATCTCTTCGTCGGCGTGCCGGTCAAGCTGGGGGCGCGCGGGGTCGAGGAGGTATTCCAGATCAAACTGACCGCCGACGAGGACGCCGCGCTCAAGAAGTCGGCCGCCGCGGTCAAGGAGCTCGTGGATGTGATCGGCATGTAGTATCCGCCTGTCCGTTCGATGGCGCATCTGTTCGTTCTTGCCTCGTCCTCCGTTGATTGAAGGCGAGGGAGGACAGACAGATGCTCATTCGAAGAGTCGTCATCGGCGGCGTCGCTGCGCTCGTGCTCGGCGCCGCGGCCGCGCAGGCCGCGTCGTCGTTCTGGATCAACCACCTGACCTTCAGCGGTCCAGTCGCCCTGCCGGGCGTCACGCTCGCGGCGGGCACGTATACGTTCGAAGCGGGTCCGCTCGACACCGACCCGAACATCGTCCGCGTGCTGACACGCGATCGGCGCCGGGTGCTCTACACGGGGTTCACGACGCCGGTCTCGCGGCCGCCCGGGAGGGTCCCGGCGGTGGTGTTCGGCGAGGCGCCGGCGGGTCAGGCGATGAAGATCCTGGTGTGGTACCCGACGCACGGGAACATCGGCCACCAGTTTCAGCACTGAGGGCAGGGGCGGGCGTCACCGCGGTGCGAGGGGCCGGGCCCGTCGCACCGCGTTTTTTGGGGGGGGTGCGAAAACGCTCAGGACTCCTCGTCCGGGCGCATGTGGGCTGAGAGCCGCTTGAGCGCCCGCGTCACCGCCATCCGCGCGGCGTCGACGCTGGGCAGCCGGAACCGCTGCGCGATCTCCGTGACGGTCCACTGCGCCTCCACTCGCGCGACGATCATCTCGCGCTCGCGCGGCTTGAGCGCGCCGAGCGCCTGGCGGTAGTGCTCGTACGATTCCGCCTGGATGGCGAATTCGAGCGGCGACGTCGCGTCCGCTGGCGTCTCCTCCGCGAGCGGCGCCATGGTCGGTCGACGGACGAGGCGGCGCACCTCGTCGCGGATGCGGTTGATCACCGACTGTCGCAGGTACGCCTGCATGGCGCCGACGTGCCGCGGCTCGAAGGTGTCGAGACGCTGCAGCGTGTGAAGCACCGCCTCCTGCACGAGATCGCCCGTGTCGATCGCGCCGCGCGCCGCCGTCGGGAGGCGGCCGTGCGCCCATCGCGTCAGCGACGGCAGGCAGCGCTGGAGCAGCGCTTCGACGGCGAAGCGGTCGCCGTCCCGGGCGCGGATGACGAGCTCGATCGTGGGCTCGTCGCTCAGGAGCGGGTCGCGGGGGTCGCCCTCGCGGGTCGGCGGATTCCGGCGCGGGGCGCGGTCGGTCATCGTAGCGTGGCCAAGCATCATAGCCTCCTTCGGAGACGGCGACCGGCGGAAACCGGCTATGGGTAATAACGACAGGAGCGTGCTCGACCGAACACGGGCCGACCCCGTGACCCTGTTATTCTCTCTAGCGTCTAGCGCGAATGGTCGGTACGACTGTCTCCCATTACGAAATCATCGGCAAGCTCGGGGTCGGGGGCATGGGTGTGGTCTACGAGGCGGTCGATGTCCGGCTGGGCCGCCCCGTGGCCCTCAAGTTCCTTGCCGAAGAGCTGGCGGGCGACCCCGACGCCGTCCGCCGGCTGCGCCGCGAGGCGCAAATCATTGCCGCCCTCAATCATCCGAACATCTGCACCATCTATGAGTTCGACGAGCACGACGGCGCCACCTTCATTGCGATGGAGCGCGTCGATGGGCGGAATCTCAAGGCGCACATGGCGCAGCAGCGGCTGACGACGGCCGATCTCGTCGGCACCGCGCTGCACGTCACGGCGGCGCTGGAAGCGGCGCACGCCGCCGGCGTCGTCCACCGTGACATCAAGCCGGGCAATATTCTCGTCGGCGCGACCGGCACGGTGAAGGTGCTCGATTTCGGGCTGGCGCGGCGGTTTGCGCTGCCCGGGACGAGGGAGATTGTGATGGGCGGCTCGACCATTCCCGGACGTCCGATCGGGACCGTCAATTACATGGCGCCGGAGCGGATCCTGCAGCTGCCGCTGGATCCGCGGTGCGATCTGTTTTCGCTTGGGGTGGTGATGTACGAGATGGCGACGGGGAGGCTGCCGTTTGGGGGAGCGACCCCGTCTGACATCGTGAACAACATCCTGGAGAACGAACCGATTCCGTTGACCCAACTGGCGCCCGATCGGCCGGCGTCGCTCGAACGCATCGTCACCCGGCTGCTCGCCAAGCGTGCCGAGGAGCGCTACGAGTCGGCACGAGCGCTTGCCGATGTGCTCGCGGGCGTCGAGCGGCCGCGACGTCTCTGGCGGCGGCTCTTTCCCCGCGCTAGTCGATGACGACGTCCGGGTCGTCCTTCAGGTTCCCAGCGCTGTCCAGAACATCGTACTTGTACGTGCCCGGTCCCTGCGTGACCGCTAAAGGACCGCCGGGGGGGACCGTGATGTCGTGGGGGTTGGCAGGGCCATGTCCAGGAGCAAACGGACTGCCTTGCGGATGACCAAAGCGAACTGTCCAGGTCCCACTGCCGCCGACGCGCAGCCACTTCACCTGGTCGGCACCACCTGCTTGTGGCGGCTCACCATCCTGGTCCGGAATTGCTGGACCGTTTCTGGTGACGTGGGTACGTCGATCCGCGCTGATAACGATGCCAGCTGTACCGATCCGGATTTGTTTAACCATGCTGCCTCCTTTTCTGTATCGCCATGCTGCCTCTCTCAAGGGGTGGTGGGATTCATTGCCCCCGCAAAAGATTCTGGAATCGCGGAAACTGCCACAGGTTGCTCAGATCCGGCGTGTCGCGGATCACCGTCGTCGAAAACCCCGCCGCCCGCGCTTTCTCCAGCAGATCAATGGCACGATCGATCTCCCCCAGATGGTTTAACGCCACCGCCGACCGGAACAGCACAAACCCGTCCTGTGGCGCAAGCTGCAGCACACGCGCGACAAAGTCGAGTGCTTCCTTTCGCGCGCCCACCATCGCGTAGTAGCGGGCCAGCCGACTGAGAAGTACGGTGTTTCTGGAGTTTCCCTTCAACTGGGGCAGACCCAAGGCAATCGCACGGCGGTACGCGTCGGCCGCCCGCGGGCGTTCGCCCGGCGTCCAGTAGTAGGCGTCGGCCAGGTTGCCCCACCATTCGTAGTTGGTGTCCAGCAGCGTGACGGCCTGCTCAAACGCACGCGCCGCCTCGGCGAAGCGCCCCCTGTTGAAGTAAGCCGTCCCGAGATTGGAGGTGTTCGTGGCGGTCGGGCGGATCGCGATCGAGCGCTCGAGTGCGGTAATCGCCTCATCATAGCGGCCCAGGTGAATGTACGCGCCACCAAGGTTGCTGTATCCGCGGAAGCTGTCCGGCACGAGCGCGACCACCTGCGCAAACATCTCGGCCGCCTCGCTGTACCGCCCTTGATCAAAGTAGAAGCGGCCGAGGCGGTTGATGCCGTCCCAGTGGCGGGGACGCAGCGCGATCGCCCGGCGGTACGTGTTTTCTGCCTCATCCAGCCGGCCGAGCCTTTGCTGCGCGTGCGCGAGACCAGCGTGCGCCTCGTCGTTGGCCGGCTCGATGTCGAGCGCCCGCTGGAACTCGACTGCCGCCTCGTCGTATCGTCCCCTGCCGTCGTGGATCCGGCCGAGACACACATGGGCAACCGCAAGCCGAGGGTCGAGGACGAGTGCCCGCGCACAGTTGGCCACCGCTGTTTCGGCCCACCGGGGCTGCCTGGTGCCTTCGTATTTCCGCCAGTACGCTTCGCCGAGGCCCGCATAGGCCCTGGCGTACGCCGGGTCGAGTTCCACGGCCTCGGCAAAAGCGGCAATGGCGGCCTCGATGTCCTCTGGCCTCTCGTAGTACTGGAGATAGCCCCCTTCGGACTGCAGGTACCCGCGTCCCTGCAGATAGAGGCTGAGGGCGCGCGCGACCTGGGTGTCCCTCGGTACCAGCCCCCGGCGTTCGGAGGCGGGCACGCTGACATCGAGCATCTGCAGCGCCACCTCCAGCAGCCGGTCCTGGAGCATTGTCGGCGCCGAGGAGGCCACGTCGAACGATGCCGCCCGCAGCGGCCGATCCGTCGTGGCATCGGCCAGCTGTGCGGCGACGCGGACCGTGGTGTCACTGCGCTCGACGGTTCCCGTGAGAATGAGCGTTGCACCGAGCTCCGTCACCGCATTCGCCGCGGTGACCTGGCCGGTCTGCAACTGGTCCACAGGTGCGACCTGCAGCGCGGTCTGTGTCAGTCGCATCAGCATTGACGCCAGCGTGACGCTGAGACCCGTCGCCCAGGCCTGATCCTGCGCGCTGCCGCCAACGACCTCGAACGGCAGGACGGCCACGTTCTTGTTGTCGGGAATCGGCAGCTCGTTGCGGAGCATCGAAATCAGCGGCGCGAAGCTGGGCGCGGCGAGCCAGACGCCCGTAAGCGCCGTCGCGACGAGTGCCGCCGCCGCGAGCCACACACGCCGCGTGCGTCGTCGCGCCCGATCGCCCGCATCGGTGGATACCGCGACCGGTATCGTGCGCAAATCCAACGGCAGCGTGCGTCCCTGCAACCGCCGCAGTGCGCGCGCCATCTCGCGCGCCGTCTGGAACCGCACCGCGGGATCCTTGTGCAGCGCGCGAAAGACGACCTGCTCGAGCGCTTCCGAGATCTCCGGACGGCTGGTCCGGAGCGGCGCCGGTGTGTCGTGCTTGATCGCGTGGCCGATCGCTTCGGGATAGCCACCCCGAAAAGGCCCGCGGCCGGCGAGCATTTCATACAGGACCGCGCCGAGCGCCCAGACGTCGCTACGCGCGTCCGCCTCGTCCCCGCGCACCTGCTCCGGCGACATGTAGCCGATGGTGCCGACCGTCGACCCTTCGACGGTGAGCTTGATCTGCGATTCGGCGATCTTGGCCAGACCGAAATCGAGGATCTTCACGCCGTCGTCGGTGAGCATGAGGTTGCTCGGCTTGACGTCGCGATGAGTGATCCCCTGCGCGTGGGCCTTCGCCAGCCCCTCGGCCGTTTGCGCCGCGATGTCGATCGCCGCATCTACATCCAGCGGACCTCGCTCGATGCGCTTCTTCAGCGTCTCGCCCTCGTAGTGCGCCATGACGATGAACAGCTGCCCATCGTCGGTGGTTCCGATGTCATGGATGCTGCAGATGTTGGGATGGTCGGTGGCCGAGGCGGCCCGCGCCTCGCGCATGAAGCGCTCCTTGGCGCTCTCGTCGTGGCTCCACTGCGGCGGGAGGAACTTCAGCGCGACGCGGCGGCCGAGGCGGGTGTCGCGGGCCGCGTAGACGAGCCCCATACCGCCGCCGCCGAGGCGCCCCACGATCTCGTAGTGCGCTACGGTCCTGCCGACCAGCATGTCAGCCGGCGCTTTGTCCACCGGGCGAGCCTCCTGGTACCCGTCTGTATCAGTGCCGAAGCCGGCCGCTATGATACGCGTTTTGAGGCCTGTCGCCCTGCGCAGATGTTCACCCCGGCACCCTCCGGCGTTGATCGAAACGAAGGAGGGAAGACCAGATGGCACATCGTCGATTCGTGGTGACCGGAGGCCTGACGGCGGCGGCCCTGCTGCTGGCGGCGTCGTCCACGCTCGCGTGGTCGTCGCTCGTCCGCACGAACCACCTCACCTTCAGCGCCGCCGTGGCGCTGCCGGGTGTCGTCCTGACGCCGGGAACGTACACGTTCCAGGCGGGTCCGCAGGACACCGATCCGCACATCGTCCGCGTGACGACACGCGACGGGCGGCGGACGCTGTACATGGGGTTTTCGATTCCTGTTCAGCGCGACCCTCGCGATCGCGAGATGCGGATCTCGCTGGGTGAGGCACGCTCGGGAATGCCGAGGCCGATCCTGGCGTGGTACCCGTCGGGTTCGCTCATCGGGTATCAGTTTCGCTACTAACGTTAGAGCACCCGACGCGCACAGGTCCGCGCCATGGGAGCCGCTTCGGTTACTCGGTCGTCCTCAGGGCGGTGCGAAGGGCGCCGCGCCCTTCGCACCACGTTCGTCGCGCGCCGCCCGGTCTATGTGACAGGCGCGTGCGTCTGTGTGCAAGGGCGATCGTTTCACGTGGACTTTCTGGGCGGGCTGGTATAGATCTGCGCGCTCGCATGAACGGGGGCTCCGCGAGGGATGTCGAGCGATAAGGGACTGACGTCGGTGCTCGTCGCCGTCTTCCTGGCGAGCACCACCACGTATCTGACGCAGTCCGGCACCGGTGTCACCCCGTTCACCAGCCACGCGGGCGTCTCTCAGACGCAGGGATCTGTCGGTCGCGCCTCTCCCGGCGCGGCGACGTCCGCGACCGACGCGGGCGAGAGCCGCCGGACACACCGGGATGCGCTCTGGCTGATTCAGGCGCACCTCGGCCAGCTGCCTACACCCGATCCGGGGTGGGACTCCGAAGAAGCGTTCGTCGCCGTTCACCCCGCCTCCGCGATCGAAGCCGACCGCCGCGCGCGCGTTGAACGCGTACGGCGGGCGGCGACGGGCACCGAAGTCGAGTTCCTGATCGCGACCGTGCCGGACCCGATCGACTCGAACGCGCGGTGGCAGTTCGATCCCATCTACGATTCGTTGCAGCGCGCGATCGGCGCCGGCGGATTTGTGCTCGACTCCTTTTTCATTCCCGATTGGGACGCCGGACGAAATCCGGATACCGACCGGCAAGCCACGGGACGGCTGCACGAACGCGTTCCCGGCGTCGTGCTGTTCCGACGCGGCAGCGGGTCGGGGCTGCTCGTGGTGTTTCTGGTCTTCGAGACGGCCACCGGCGGCGTGCATCAGACCGCGTTTCAGCGCGCCGTGTGGACAATCTGGCGGTGGTACGGTGCGGACGCGCACATCCGCGTCATCGGCCCGACGTTCTCCGGATCGATCGGGTCGCTCGGCCGTGCGATCGTGCAGTCGCAGGCGGAGCTCGACGCCGTACTCGGCTATCGAATCGTCAGCGGAGCGGCGACCAACGAGGGAAACGCCGACATTCTCGGCGCGATTGTCGGCGAACGAGCCATCGTCTCGTATCGCACGACGGTCCTGACCGACGGTGAGCTGCTGCGGGTGCTCGCGGCATTCCTCAGAGAGCGGATAGGGCCGAGCCGTCTGGCCATTCTGGTCGAGGGCAACACCGCCTATGGCGGCGCCCTTCGCGGCCTTCTGCAGCAGACCGGCGATGCGGCGCTCTGTGCGGGCAGCTGCGCCGTGCTGCCGTTCCCGCTGCATATCTCGAGGCTCCGGAACGCCGCCGAGAATGCCGGCCTGTTACGGCCGGGCAGCGCCGGCGGCGCGTTGCAATCGCTTCCGCTTCTGCTCGACGAGCCGACGGCCCCGATGGACTAGGTCCCGTCGATGGCGCCGCGCCTCACGTCGTCGTCGACCGAGCTGGCCCTGGCCGCCATTCTCGAGACGATCGAGCGGGAACACATTCGCGCGGTAGGACTATTCGCGACCGACACGCGCGACAAGTTGTTCCTCGCACAGCAGATCAGCCTGCGCAGCCCCGACGTGCTCCTGTTCACGATCGAGGGCGATCAGCTCCTCGCACACCCGGACTTCCGGCGCTATACGCACGGCATGATCGTCGCCTCGAGCTACCCCGTGTTCATGGGGACGCAGTTGTGGGCGCCGACCGCGACAGGGCGAGAGGCGCGGCATCAGTTCGTGAGCACGAATGCCGAGGGCGTCTACAACGCTGCGCTCTCGATTCTGAGCTACGACGCCAACGGATGGGCGCGTCCGCCGCGGCCGACGGGGTCGCCCGTCGCGGCGACACGGGCGCCGACGCTGCTGGACTATCGGGCCACCGGCACGCGGGACGGTCGTCCCGGGCCGTTCGCCTGGATCAGCGTCGTGGGGCGAGACGGCATCTGGCCGCTGCACCGCGACGACGTCGGCTGCGGCGCGGCGTCCCAGAGCGGCACGGCGCCGGATCCGCGGGAGTGCGGAGGGTATCTCCAGCCGTTCCAGGCACTGCGCTCCGCCGGGCTGCCCGTGGAAGGGGGGCGCGTTCTCCTGCCGGCGCGGGACCAGGCAGGCTCGGATCATCGGCCGATTCACACGTCGCCGTCGATGATGGTGCTGTTCGTCGCGTTGCAGCTCTTAGTGCTGATTCACATGGCCTGGCGGGTGCAGCGCACGTGGGTAGAGGCGGCCGAGAAGCCCGGTGTTGAGAGAGTCGGCGTGTTCGGCTGGGAGCTGTCCGCCGGTCTTGCGTTGCTGCTCGGCCAACTCGGTGCGTTGACGGTTTTGAGCGGACACAACGACGTGCTCGCTCCCTACGTCCCGTCGAGCCCGGAAGCGGCGGACGCGCGGTGGTGGGGGGACACCGCATTCCTGGTTGCGGCCACCATCACCGCCGTCCTTACGATGGTGACGTTCGCCCTCGGTGCGATCGCGTTCTTCGGATCCGGAACCCAGCGAGCACTGGCGTCGAACGTCCGCGCCGCCGCCCGCATGGGCCAGTCGACAGCTGGGTCGGCGGTCGCCGTCGCCCTCGCCTTTTTATCGATCGTTGGGGTTCTGGCGATGACGGGCGTTCCCCGCAGTGCCGGCGGCCTCCTCGGTGACGAGCCGCTGACACTCCTGAACCGTGGCCTGCAGCCCTTCAGTGGCGTCTCGCCGTTCGCGCCGGTATTTATCGCGATCACGGCGATGTACCTGTTCTCCGCAGCGCAGCTCGCGAATGCCGCGAGACCCTCGCTCACTCGACGGACGCGGCGCGGCGCGCTCGCCGAACTTGCGGTGGGGGGCTTCGACACGCTCGTCGAGCCGATCGGCGACGCCATACGGCGGCCTGTTGGGCTTCGCGATCGGTCCGTCTGGGTCCTGGTTGCGGTTGTCCTCGCGGCAGCGTTCTTCGCGTACGTGGAGGAAGTGCAGACCGCGGAGACCAGGACGTTCGACGCGTTCTACGTGTCGGCGTGGCTGCTGCTGCAGTTGCTGATCGCCGCCGCTCTTGTCCAGCACTACCGACTATGGCGGGCGACGAAGCGTCTGCTGAAGGCACTGTCGGTGCATCCGATGGCCGAGGCGTTCCGAGGCGTTCCGCGCGAGCTGTTCGCGAACCGCTGGCCGTCGCGCGGTCCGCGCGCCATACACCTTCAGCATCCGGTGAGCGCGTACGCCGCGCTGAAGCAGGCGCTGCAGCCGCTGCAGCCGCAGGCGGCGGCCGAGCCCCCGGCGGTCCACCCGCTTCACCCGACTCTCGATGCACTCGATGCCGCCGGAACGCTGCAACACTTCCTCGCGCGCGAGCTTGCGAAACGCTCCGGCCAGTGGCCGTTGATGTCCTGGAGTAAGACGTGGACGCACATTCAGCGGCGAATGGAAGCCATCCTGCCGCATCTCATGCCCTTGTGGCAGAGCGGGAAGCCGACCGTCGTCGTGAACGGCTCTCCGGAGAACCGCCATCCCTGGCAGCTGAAGGCCGAAGTGTTCCTCGCGATTCCGATGGCGCTGATGATTCGGGAGCTGATGGCGCGGGTCGTGCGCGGGCTGTACGTCGCAATCGGCGCCGTCGTTCTGCTTGCGGCCTACTCGATTGCCATTCCAGTGTACCCGCGCCACGCGCTGCTCGCCGTCATGTGGCTCTATGTCTTCGTCACCGTGCTCACCACGATCACGACCCTCGTGGCGGCGGAGCGCGATGCCGTGCTGAGCCGGCTCGCGGGCACCTCGCCGGGCCGGATCGAATGGGATGCCGCGTTCATCAAGCGAACGATCCTTCCCGTGCTGATCGTGCTGCTGACGCTCTTTGCGATCCAGTTCCCGGAGGCTGGCAACGCCATCCTGCAGTGGCTGCGGCCGGTCCAGACGGCGCTGCCGTAGGCCACTGGGTGTTCTCCGGGCCTTCCTTCGACGTTGATTAAGCAGAAGGAGGAAAGCCCCAGATGCTCAATAGCAGATTCGTCATCGCCTGCGTTGTCGGCCTGCTCGGTGCTGCGTCGCTCCAGGCGTGGCCAATTCGGACGAACCACCTGACGTTCAACGGCGCCGTCTCGCTGCCGGGTGTCACGCTGGCCGCGGGGACCTACACGTTCCAGGCGGGCCCGCTCGACAGCAATCCTGACATCGTGCGCGTGCTCACGCGCGATGGCCGGAAGGTGCTGTACCAGGGCTTCACCACGTCGGTGTCGCGGTCATCGGGCAACGGACCGTCGATCGTCTTCGATGAGGCACCGGCAGATCAGCCGATGCCGACCAGGGTCTGGTATCCGGCGGGCTCGGCCCGCGGCCATCAGTTTCGCTACTGATGGCACGACCGTTCAGAACCGTACTTTCGCCGCGAGCTGTGCCTGACGCGGTGGCGCCGCCTTCTCGAAGCGGCCGAACGTTGGAAGCGGCGCGGTCGGGAACGCGCCGGTGCCGAAGATGTTGTTGATCTCGGTGAAATTAGTCCGGTTGAGCACGTTGAAGAATTCGACGATCGCCTCGACGCTGCTTCGCTGACCGAGCGCGAACCTTCGGCTGACTCTCACGTCGACGGTGGCGTGCATGGGCAGCGTGTGGCTGTTGCGCCCGAGACTCGAGTTCGGATCGCTTGGAACGCGCCGCACCCGGTCCGGCGGAAACGCGCCACCGTTGCCGTCGCCGTTGAGATCGGCCCCCGCGAGCACGGTATACGGCCGGCCGGAAGCAACGGTCGCAATCGATGAGACCTGAATGGCATGGGGCAGCACGTACCATCCATTGACGACGAGGCGGTGACGCTGATCCTGTACTGACGGCCCGCGCTCCTTGTCGGGATCGAACCCAAGCGGCAGGCCCGATGGGTTGCGCGGGTCGCGCCCCTTCCCCATGTCCTCTGGAAGAAAGGCGCTCTGGTAGTCAGTCGAGTTGTCCTCCGCCTTGGAGACCGTATAGGCGATTGCCCAGTGAGAGCGACCCGTGAACCGCTTCGCGAGCGACACGGTCGCGCCCCTGTACCACGTCTCGCCAAAGGACGTGTATTGCAGGATTGATGCGGAGGAGCCGGGCACCGCGGCACCCGCGCGCACGACATCCTCCGGACGACGGTCGGGCCCCAGCTCGGGAACGAGCGGGTTGTAATCCAGCGTGCCGACCTGACCCCGTCCCTTCACGTACGTGACATCGGCTGCGAGCACCATCCCGCCGGGAAGCTGTCGTGAGACGCCAACAGACGTGTGGTGCGCGTACGGCGTCTTCAAACGCGGATCGATCGTAATGGCGAGGCTCGGGAACGAGCCGGGAGGCGGCTCCGGCAGGCGTCGGCCTGGCGCATTCCAGGCCGCAATCGACGCGGGAAAGCGGAGGACCAGGGTGCGGACGCCGCTGGCGCTCGCGTCCACGATGTCGCTGATGCCGGCGAGCCCCGTCAGTTGCTGGTCGTGAAAGATGCCGTACGCGGCGTGGACGGTCGTGGCCCGGCTCCCGGCCGGTCGCCACGCCGCGGCAAGCCGCGGTGCGAGATTGTCGCGATCCGAGGGGAAGCTGTACGAGCCCAGTCCGCGAACGTCGTAGCGGATGTCTGGCCAGAACTGCGTCTGATAGCGGACGCCAAGCTTCAGCGTCAGATCCGGACCGATCGCCCAGTCGTCCTGCGCGAAGAGCGACAGGGCCTTGACGGCATACGCCGACGCCGCGTTTCCGTACCCCTGCACGTACGCGGCGGGCAGGCCCAGCGCGACCGCCTGAATGGAGCTGATGGGCGCGGGGAGCAGTCCCGGAATGGCAGGCAGCGGCGCGAAGATGTAGCGGCCGCCGAAGTGCAGCGGCAGCGCCCCGGCCAGGTGGTCGATATGGCCGAAATCGACGCCGAACCGCGCGGTGTGGCGCCGCCGCTGCAGGCTCATGCTGTTGACGACCTGGTAGTAGAGCGTCTCGCGCGGCGCTGGGGTGAACCGCTGGCGCCCGATGCTCGCAATCCCGGTGACCTCCAGCGTCGGCCCCCCCCTCGTCGTCGCGGTCGCAGCGACCCTGGCACAGGGGATCGAGAGACATGACCGTCTGATTGCGGTAGGCGGCCTGCACCCGAAGCTCGTTCAGAACGGTGGGCGAGAAGAAGGAAGTCAATGAGGCCGCAAGCATCGCGTCGTCGCTGTCGAGCAATGCGCCCCGGCTGCGCGCAACCTGGCCGCCCCACGGTTCGATGTTCTCATTGAGCGTGCGGGCGACATTGAACCGGACCGTCAGGGTGCGATCGCTGCTGAACTGCCGATCCAGCTTGGCGAGCAACTGGTTCGATTCGACCATGTACGGCACATTGCCGGTGTCGATCGGAAAACCGGCGCGACGGAGGACATCTGCCACCGTGCCAACCGGCTGATTGAACAGCGTAATTGGGGTGCGATCGTCCCCGATGGTGACGAAGTTGTTGGCGTCGATGTCGAGCCGCTCGAACGACAGGAAATAGAACAGTCGGTCTTGCTGCACGGGGCCGCCGAGCGTGAAGCCGAGCTGCTTCTGCGCGTACGGCGCCTTCGGCCGGGCGATGCGTGCGCCGGCCGGGTCGAACCGTTCGAAGTGCTCGCGCGCGTTCAGCCGATCGTCCCGAAGAAAGAGGAAGGCGCTGCCGGCGCGTTCGTTCGTCCCGCTCTTCGTCACGATGTTGACGATGCCCGCCGAGGCGTTGCCGAACTCCGCGGCATAGGATCCGGCGAGCACCTGAAACTCCTGCACCGCCTCCTGGCTGAAGGTGGCGCGAACCGCGCCGTTGACGGTGTCGTTGTTGTCGACGCCGTCGACCATGATGTTGTTCGACCGTGCGCGCTGCCCGACGAACGTCAGACCGGAGCTCGCCGAGGCGCCCTGCTGCGGCGTGCGGTCGGTCGTGACGCCGGGCGTCAGCAGCGCGAACGCGATGAAGTCGCGGCCGTTCGCCGGCAGATTCTCGATCTGATCGCGCGAGATGAGGCTCGAGATCGCGGTGCGCTGTGGATCGACGAGCGGCTCGGAGGCGGTCACCGCCACGCCGACGGCCACCGTGTCGACGACCAGCGTCAGCTCGAGATCGATCGACGATCCAAGCGTGAGGAGGACGTCCTCGCGGGTGTGCCGTGCGAACCCCGGCGCGTCCGCAACCACCGTATACGTGCCCGGCGGCAGCGCCGGAACGACAAAACGGCCATCGCCGTCGGCCGCGACCGTGCGTTGAAGGTTCGTCGCCTCATTGACGACCGTCACCCGTGCCGACGGCAGGACGCCGCCCGTCTGGTCGCGTACGACACCCGTCAGATCCGCCGACGTGACGCGGCTCTGGGCGGCGGCAGCCCCATCGATCGCGAGCACGAAGACGACGAACATCAGGCGAGCACACATGAGCCCTCCTCCGTCTGCTGCGCGGGCTAGGATTTCGGCATGCCGGGATTCGGAAGCCCCATCTCGTTCGCCAGGCGTGCGAGCGCACGGCTGACGGTCATCCGCGCCGCCTCGATGCTCGGCTTTCCCAGTCGTTTGGCAATCTCGTCGTACGAGTACCCGAGCTCGATTCGCCACACGATCGCCTGTCGATCGACCGGCCGAAGGCGCTGGAGCGCGTCGACGAACTTCTCGAGCCGCTCGGCCATGATCGCCCGCTCGAGCGGCGAGGGCGTCTCGTCGGCGAGGGTCTCGGGCGGCTCCACCGGGACGCCGCGCCGCCTGACCCGTCGGACGACGTCCCGAATGCGGTTGATCACGATCTCACGCATGTACGCCTGCAGCGCTCCGACCGTGCGGTGCTCGAACCGCTCGAGGCGCTTCAGCGTCTCGAGCACCGCGTCCTGCACGAGATCCTCGGTATCCGCCGGCCCCCGCCCGTAGGCCGGCAGCCGCCCGTGCGCCCATCGCCGGAGCGGGGGCAGCGCTCGCTGGAGCAGGGCCCGGGCCGCGGAGCGGTCGCCGCCGCGCGCGCGCGCCAGGATGTGGACGGTGGAATCCCACGAGGTTGCCGGGTCGTCTGCCGATTCGGGTTTTCCCTTGGGGGCGGCCATGTTGTGTGTGGGGTCTGCCGGCGCTGATTATAGACCCCTACGTTACGTCTGCACGGTTCGGTCGTTACAGAGTCCGGGGCCGCGGATCGAGCTTGACAGCGATGCCGTCGGCGAGAAAAATCGCGTCTCACTCAAATCACAGTTGTCGTCCGGCGGTGGCGGTTCGTCTGTCGAGGGTCCCGGATCCGGTGGGCCCAGCCTGGAGGTTGAATGGCTGAAGATCGCATGACGACGTACCGTGTGCTCGCGCTCGACGGGGGCGGAATCCGAGGTCTGGTCACGGCGATTCTGTTAAAGCGTCTGCACCAGGCATCCCCAGGCCTCTTCGATAGCGTCGATCTCATTGCCGGCACCTCGAGCGGCGGCATGATTGCTCTTGCTCTCGCCCACGGCCTCGGACCGCAGGGCGAGCGCGACGACGGCAAGACGAATCGGGTGCTCGACGAAATCATCGCGACGTTCAGAAATGGAGCCGCCACATTCGGTTTGGCGCTGCCGTTTCCTATTGGATTCCTCCTCTTCTCGAAGTACCAATCGTCGGCACGTGCCGCCACGTTCAAGGCGTGGTTTGGTGCCGGCACGCGGCTGCGGGAGCTGAAACGGAACGTGCTCATCGCCGCATTCGACTTGGACAACGGCCATGCCGATCGGCATCGGCGTATGTGGAAGCCGAAGCTATTCCACAACTACCCTGGCGAGAATTCGGACGAGAACGAGCTCGCGTGGGAGGTGGCGATGAAAACTTCCTCCGCACCGGTGTTGTTCCCGAGCTTCAACGGCTATATCGATGGCGGTGTGTATTCGAACAATCCCGCCATGTGCGCGCTCGCGCAGGTGTTCGATCCGCGGTACGTGGCCCTGACGACCCGCAGGCCGGCCGATCACCGACCGCGAAATCCCCGGCTCGAGGAAATCCGGCTCTTATCCATCGGCGCCGGTCTGAATCCCAATTTCCTGCCGAAGCCGACGTATCGCGGGGGCGCCTTGCTGTGGGCCAACAGCTACGTCGCCATCACGATGGACGGTACCGTTGGCATCGCGGACTATCAGTGCGAACGGCTGCTCGGGATGAACTATCGGCGGATCGAACCCGTGCTCGATCCGGACCACCGAGTAGGCATAGATGACGTCGGCAAGGTCGATTATCTGGCGGACTTCGCGCACGCAGTCGCCAACACGCCGGAATTCGCGGCGCACGTGCAGTGGGTCCGGGAGAGCTGGCTGGTCGACGATCGTCGTGCGGATGACGCGAACAGATTGGAGACTCACATGGCAACGCCTGCGAAACCTGCGCCGGCCGCGTCGCCCACGACCGCTGAACGGATCGCGCAGGCCTTCATTGCAAAGGTGAAGAACCGGAAGGGGACAGAGCCCGGGCTCCAGGATATGCCGCGCGGCGCGCATCCGCGCGATCATGGGCTGGTTGCGGCCACCTTCACAGTCAAGGCTGACATTCCCGCAGACCTGCGGCGGGGGGTATTTGAGAGGCTCGGCCATCCGTATCCCGCTTACATTCGGTTCTCGAACGCGGGCACCGATCCGCATGACGGCGACCCGGATGCGCGGGGCATGGCGATCAAGCTGATGGACGTTCAAGGCGAGAAGCTGCTCGAGGCGGTCGTGGCCGAAAACGAGCGGAACACACAAGATTTCCTGCTCACCAGCTATCCGGCGTTCATTGCAAAGACCCCGGAGGATTTCCTGGCGTTCATGGCGTTCAGACGGAATCTCCAGGAGGCACACGCGAAACAATCGCCCGAGTTGCCGGCGCTCCTGAAGCAGTTCAATGAGCGATTCCCGAACGTCGAAAAGTCGCGCATCGTCATTCGCAATCCGCTGACGATTCCGTACTTCAGCCAGACGCCGTACCGATTGGGCACGGATCTCGTCGTGAAACATTGCGCCGTGCCGCTCGCCTCCGACGGTCTGCCGCCGCTATCGGCGGCCGAGGCGCGGCTGCTCGGCCCCACGTACCTGCGGGACGCCATGAGGACGCGTTTGGCCCAGCCCGAGGATGTCGTGTTCGAGTTCAAAGTACAGCGTCATCGGCCGGGAATGTCGATCGAGGATTCCACCGTCCCGTGGAGCGAGCAGGAATCAGAGTTCGTTGCCGTCGCCAGAATCGTCATCCCGCCGCAGGAGTTCACATCGGGCGAACGCGCGGAACTGGCGGAACACATCTCGTACAGCCCTTGGCACGGCTTGCCCGCGCACCGCCCCCTCGGGCAGGTCAACGAAGTGCGCCGCTATGTGTACATCGAGAGCGCGAAGTTCCGGCATGCGGCAAACGGAGTGGCGTACCAAGAGCCACCCCCTCCTGGTGCGCCGCTGACGCGCTGATCACGTTGGGCCATGATCGGGCGCCACATATCGCATTTCTATGTCATCCGGGCTCTCGGCAGCGGTGGCATGGGAGTGGTGTATGAGGCGCAGGATACTCGGTTACCCCGGTCCGTGGCGTTGAAGTTCCTGAGGCCCTCCCTCTCGAGAGACGTTGATGCCGTTCGGCGCTTCAAACGGGAGGCGCGCATGGCCTCCTCGCTGAATCATCCGAACATCTGCACGATTCTGGAAGTCGATGAGATCGATGGCCAGTCGTTCCTCGCGATGGAGCTGCTGCAGGGGCGCAGCCTCAGGGAACGTGTCGTGGCTAGCGCGATGAGTGCCGACGAGCTAGTGGACGTTGCGCTTCAGGTCGCCGATGCTCTGGCGACGGCGCACGATAAGGGCATCATGCACCGTGACATCACGCCCGGAAACATCTTCATCACGGACACTGGGCCCGTGAAGCTGCTTGATTTTGGCCTCGCCAAGCACTTCCCGACCGCGTCAGGTGCCGAAGTCAGCGACGACCTCACGCAACCGGGATCCGTGGCTGGGACGATTCATTACATGGCTCCCGAGCAGTTCGCGGAAGGTGCGGCGTCGGATCATCGGTCCGACCTGTTCTCGTTTGGAGCCGTCCTGTACCACATGGCGACAGGCGCGCGTCCCTTTGAGGCGAAGTCGAAGCTCGATGTCGTCACACTGATTCAGGAGCAACCGCACATCCCGATTCGCCGGCTGGCGCCCCATCATCCCGTCGCGCTCGAACTCATCATCGACCGGCTGCTCGCGAAGCAGCCGGAAGCGCGCTATGCGTCGGCGTGGGAATTACACGCGGCGCTCGAGGCGGTGAGGCGTCGCGGTGTCCGGCCCCAATCGCAGGGACGGATCGAGGCGGAGCGCCGCACGTCGCTCGCGGTACTGCCATTTCACATCGTGGGGGCGGCAGGGCCGTTCACGAAGGATTTTCGAGACGGGCTCGCCGAGGACATCAGCGGGCACGTGAGTCGGTTGCCGGGCGTGCACGTCGCGTCCCGTACGTCGACGCGGTACGCCGCGAGTCGATCGATCTCGGACATCGGACAGCAGCTCGGCGCTCGATTCGTCCTCGAAGGGACCATCCAGGAGGCTGACGGCGCCCTTCGCGTGCTTGTGAACGTGGTCGACACGTCGAGCCAGCAGTCGATCTGTCCCGCCATTCGCGTCGAGCGCACATGCGACCGGCTCCTCGACGTCCAGGACGACGTCGCACGTCAGATCGTGGATGCCGTGGCAGGGTCGCTGCCGGCATCGCACAGACGCCACACACAGGACCCGGAGGCCTACAACGCATACAAGCGCGGGCAGCACTACTGGAAGGGGTGCTACAACGGCGGCTGGCGTGCCGCAATAGAGCAGTTCCAATATGCCGTGGAACGGGATCCGCGCTTCGCGGACGGTCACGTCGCGCTCGGGGCCGCATACAACTTCCTCGGCTTCTACTGCCTGATGAAGCCCAACCTCGCGTTCAGCGTCGCGCGGCGCTCTTTGAAGCAGGCGCTCGAGCTCGATGACACGTCGTCGGTAGCCCATTCCGAGCTCGCCCTGGTGAAGTTCGGCGGAGACTGGGACTGGGAGGGCGCCGAACGGGAATTCAGGCAGGCCCTGCGGTTGGATCCGCGCAACGCCGCGGCCCACGTGTACTACGCGTGGCTGCTGATGCTGCTTGGCCGCGGGGACGCCGCGTTCGCCGAAGGTCGAACCGGTTTCGACCAAGCATCGTCATCGCTCTTCGTTCGCACGGGGTGGGCTCAGACGCTCTATCTCGCGCGTCGATGCGACGAGGCGATCGACATCTGCAGCCAGTGTCTGGCCGTGAATCCGAAATTCGCGTTTGCGCGCCACTTACGTGGTCAGTGCTATGAGCTGAAGTCCATGTACCGGGAGGCGGTGGCAGACCTTGAATACAGCGTGACATTGACGAATCGCACTCCGTTCCATCTCGGGATGCTCGGTCACTGTTACGGCAAGGCCGGCATGCGCGCGGAAGCGCTTGCGCTGATCGCAGAGCTCGACCGCCAAGCTCGAGAAACCTACGTCCCGCCGCAGTCCTACGTGTACGTGTATTCGGGGCTGGACCAGAAAACGAAGGCGCTCGAGTACCAGGAACGCGCGTACGAGGACGGGGCACCGCCGTTCAATTATCTTGCGCCCAACATCCGCGAGTTGTACGCGCTCGATCCGCATCACAAGAGCCGTTTGGAACAGATGCGACTGATTTTGTGAGGTGCCATGACCGAACTGCAGAACGCCCTGACGCTGGTGATGAAAATGAAGTCGGTGGAAGAGGGACGAACCCTCGAACAGCAGCTCCGGCAGATTGAAGCGCTGCCGGCCGAAAAGAATCCGATTCGTGTCGCCCTGGAAAAAATTGCAACCGTGCATTTTGCGCGGTTCGTGTTTATCGACGGCCATAGGACACTGGCGGTGATCACGACCTACGACGACTCACTAGACGAATATCTCAACGAGTTCATCGATGAAATCGGGAACGTGTTCAATGAGATTCTCAAGCATGTGAAGGGTGCGCCGCCGCTCCCGGTCCAGGAGCACCGGGCCGAGTTCATCGCGTATGTCAAGGCGCACGACCGGAAGCCGGTGGCGCCACAGTACAGCGCGTATCCAGGTATGTCAGTCCTGGACATCCGCGCCGCGCTGCGTGAGGCGCAGGCTGGCACGTAACCGAGGGGGATATGGCACCGTTACCGCTCGATGAGATTCAAGGGTTCATCCTGAAGGGGTACAACCTGGAAACGCTGCGCATCGTTCCGCTCAGGGTCAAGCGGGCGGCGGACGCGAAGAGGTGTCTCGCCTCCCTTGTAGATCAGAACTCCTCTGCGCCGCAGCTCACGACTGGGCGGAGGAACGGCTCCCCTGAATATGGCATCAACATCGGGTTCACGTCCGAAGGGCTTCGCGCGCTGGGCGTCCGCGCGCCAAGCCTCCGGACGTTCCCGGAAGAATTCAGACTCGGGGCCGCCGCACGCGCCGATGTCGTCGGTGATAGCGGGGCCAGCAGTCCCGTGCACTGGGACGAGGCATTCAAGGCTGAGAGCCGTCTCCATGCCTTGCTGTTCATCTATGCGAAGGACGACAACACTCGCACAGGCGTCAGTAATCGCCTGGGTGCCGCGCTCTCGGCAGGATTCACGACGTTGTCCGCTCCCTATGACTCAGAACGGTTGCCAAATCAGCAGGTCCACTTTGGCTTTCGTGATGGAATTGCCCAGCCCACCATCGCCGGGACCCCCCGGTCCAGGCGGACGGACCCGCTGCCGGAGGCGAAGGCAGGAGAGTTCTTGCTCGGATACCCGAGTCAGTATGATCGCCACATGTACACCGTTCCCACGCCATCGGAACTGGGCGAGAACGGCAGTTTCCTTGCGTTTCGGTTGCTGCACCAAGACTGTGACGGCTTTGAACGATTCCTCGATGACGCGGAACAGCAGACCGGCCTTCCCCGCGAACTCATTATGGCAAAGCTGTGCGGCCGCTGGCCAAGCGGCGTTCCGCTGTCGCTGTCGCCCGATCAGGACAATCCGCAGACGCCGGCGGATCAGTACAACGATTTCGATTACAACGGCGATCCTGACGGCGTGGCGTGTCCCATTGGCTCGCACATCCGGCGTATGAACCCGCGAAGCTCCCCCGTGATGGGCGGGGCAAATTTGAAGCGGCGGATCATTCGCAGAGGAATGCCATTCGGAACACCCCATGTCCTCAATGACGGCAAGGAACGCGGGCTTCTCGGCGTCTTCATCTGCGTCAGCCTCAAGGACCAGTTCGAGTTCCTGATGAGCAAGTGGACCAACGATGGTGCATTTGGGGGAATGAGCGTGCGCGGAACCCGGGATCCCATTCACGGGGACAACGGCGTTGGCCAGGGAGAGTTTCGTTTCCCCACCAGGAACGGTATCGTGCGCCTGACGGGCCTCTCACGTTTCGTGACGTGCCGCGGAGCGGCGTATTGCTTCCTCCCGAGCGTCACGGGAATCCGGTACTTAGCGCGCTGAGCGGACCCGTTGCTTACGCCTTCTGTGCATGCCTGGCATGGGAACGGCAGCCATCGTCGCGAATGTGCCCCGCGTGCACGCCGCGACGCGACCGCACGCGATCGCCACGATCTGCCGCGGCCGGCAGACGACGTTTGCAGAGCTCGACCGCCGTGCGAATCAGGTGGCCCATGGATTGACCGATGCCGGCGTGGCGCCCGGCGGGCGCGTCGCGGTGCTTGCGACGAACACCGACATCTTCCTGGAGCTGCTCTTCGGCGCCACGAAGGCGAACCGTGTGCTCGTGCCGATCAACGCGCGTCTGGCGCCGGCCGAAATCGCGCGCATTGTCAACGATGCCGGAGCCGAGATGCTGTTCGTCGGCGAAGGGTTCGAAGAGACGGTCGAGCGGATCCGCGGCGACCTGTCGACGGTTCGTGCGATTGTGGGGCTTGGCGAGGGCAGCGGATATGAGCGGTACGACAGATGGCGCGATCGCCATGCCGGCTTCGATCCCATGCGGGCGATCGACGCATCCGACGTCGTCCTGCAGGTCTACACGAGCGGCACGACGGGCGAGCCCCGGGGCGTGCAGCTCACGAACGACAATCTGCTGTCCGTACTCCCCGACACCCTGAGCCAGCACGGCGGGTGGAGCGATCGGGATGTGAACCTCGTGTGCCTGCCGCTGTCGCATGTCGGCGGCAGCCTGTGGGCCCTGGCTGGCTGCTACGTCGGCGCGACCACGGTCATCCTGCCAGAAGCGGTTCCGGCCGAGATCGTGCGGGCGATCGCCCAGTACCGCGTCACAAAGACCTTTCTCGTACCGGTCCTGATTCGTTTGCTGCTGCAGACACCCGGCGTCGCCGAGGGCGACCTCTCGAGCCTGTCGCTGCTCGTCTACGGCGGATCTCCGATTTCGCCGGAGCTGCTGCAGGCGGCCTCGGCCAGTCTGACGTGCGATTTCGGACAGATGTACGGGCTCACGGAAACGAGCGGCGGGATCACGTATCTCACGCCTGACGACCATCGGAGGGGGCCTTCCAGCCGGTTGACCTCCTGCGGCCGTCCGCTCAGCCGCGTCGAGCTGCGCATCGTCGACGGCGCGGGACGCGACCTGCCGGTTGGTGCCATCGGCGAGATCGTGTGCCGGTCGCCGCAGGTGATGAAGGGCTACTGGAACCGGCCTGACGAGACCGCCCAGGCCGTGCGCGGCGGCTGGCTGTACACAGGAGACGCCGGGTACGTGGATACGGATGGCTATCTCTACATCCACGATCGCCTGACGGACATGATCGTGACGGGCGGCGAAAATGTGTATCCCACCGAAGTCGAGCGAGTCCTGCTCGCTCACCCCGCGGTCGCCGAAGCGGCGGTGATCGGCGTCCCCGATGACACGTGGGGCGAAGCGGTGAAAGCATGCGTGGTCTGCAAGGCGGGGATGGAGGTGGGCGCGGCCGAACTCACTGCCTTCGCGGCAGAACGCTTGGCGCGCTACAAGCGGCCGCGATCGTTCGACTTGCTCGCGGCCCTGCCCCGCAACGCCTCCGGCAAGGTCCTGCGGCGAGAACTTCGCGCGCGCTTTTGGGCGGCTGGCAGACGCCAGGTGAACTGAGGGATCGTGCTCGTGTAAGATCGAAAGCCGTTTGCGGCGCGACACTCCTAACCTCGACGTTCTCCAGTGAAAATCCACGAGTACCAGGCGAAGTCAGTGCTGGCGCGCTTCGGCGTGCCCGTCCCGCGCGGCGAGGTGGCCCGCTCGGCCGCCGAAGCCGGCGAAGCGGCGCGCCGTCTCGGCACGAGCATCGTCGTCGTGAAGGCGCAGATCCATGCGGGCGGACGCGGCAAGGGCGGCGGGGTCAAGCTGGCGAAGTCGGCGGACGAAGCCGAGCGGATCGCCCAGCAGATGATCGGCATGACGCTCGTCACGCACCAGACGGGTCCGGAAGGACGGATCGTGGGCCGCGTGCTCGTCGAGGAAGGGCTGCAGATCGATCGTGAGCTGTACCTGAGCGTGCTGATCGACCGTGCGGCCGCGTGCCCCGTGGTCATCGCGAGCGCCGCCGGCGGCATGGACATCGAGGAAGTCGCCGCGAAGGAGCCGCAGAAGATCCTGAAGGAGTACGTCGATCGCGGCACCGGCGTCGTGCCGTTCCAGGCGCGGAAGCTGGCGTTCGGGATGGGACTGGAAGGCGGTCCGGCGCAGAAGCTCGTCAAGCTGCTCGACGCCGTCTATCGCGCGTTCATCGAGACCGACGCCTCGCTCATCGAGATCAATCCGCTGATCCTGACGAAGGGCGGCGATCTGCTGGCGCTCGACGCGAAGGTGAGCTTCGACGACACCGCGCTCTACCGCCATCCGGATCTCCGCGACCTGCGCGATCTCGGCGAGGAGGACCCGCTCGAGGTCGAGGCCTCGAAGTACTCGCTCAACTACATCCGCCTCGACGGCAACATCGGCTGTATGGTCAACGGCGCCGGCCTGGCGATGGCGACGATGGACATCATCAAGCTGGCGGGCGGGGAGCCGGCGAACTTCCTGGACGTCGGCGGCGGCGCCAACGCGGAGCAGATTCGGAACGCCTTCAAGATCCTGATGTCGGACAAGAACGTCCGCGCCGTCCTCATCAACATCTTCGGCGGCATCCTCCGCTGCGACGTGCTCGCGCAGGGCGTCATCGCGGCGGTCACGGAGCTGGGCGTGCCGGTGCCGATCGTGATCCGGATGGAAGGGACCAACGTCGAGGAAGGGAAGCGCATGCTGAAGGAGAGCGGCCTGAACTTCACGACGGCCGACTCGATGGGCGAGGCCGCCGAGAAGGTCGTGGCGCTCGCGGGGACGCGCTGACGTGGCAGTCCTTCTCGACAAGAGCACCCGCCTCATCGTGCAGGGGCTCACCGGCCGCGAAGGCACGTTCCACGCGAAGCAGGCGGCCGCGTACGGCACGACGGTCGTCGGCGGCGTCACGCCCGGCAAGGGCGGCGCGACGCACGAGGGGTGGCCGGTCTTCAACAGCGTGCACGACGCCGTGCGCGAGACCGGGGCAAACGCCACCGTGATCTTCGTGCCGCCGCCCTTTGCCGCCGACGCCATCATGGAAGCGGCGGACGCGGGGATCGCGCTGGCCGTCTGCATCACGGAAGGCATTCCGGTCGTCGACATGCTGAAGGCGATGACCTTCATGGAAGGGAAGCCGACGCGCCTCGTCGGCCCGAACTGCCCGGGTGTGATCTCGGCGGGCAAGGCGAAGGCGGGGATCATCCCCGGGCACATCTGCCGCGAGGGACGGATCGGCATCGTCTCGAAGAGCGGGACGCTCACCTACGAAGCGATCCATCAGCTGACACGGCTCGGGATGGGGCAGACAACGTGCATCGGGATCGGCGGCGATCCGCTGATCGGGACGAACTTCATCGACGCGCTGCGGCTGTTTGCGGCCGACCCCGACACCGAGGCCGTAATCATGATTGGTGAGATCGGCGGCACCGCCGAGGAAGACGCGGCCGCGTTCGTCAGGCGGGAGTTCAGGAAGCCGGTGGTTGGGTTCATCGCGGGGCAGACGGCGCCGCCGGGGCGGCGGATGGGCCATGCCGGCGCGATCATTGCGGGCGGCAAAGGGACGGCGGCCGAGAAAATGGCCGCGCTCGTTCAGGCAGGCGTGCACGTCGTCAAGAGCCCCGCCGACATGGGCGCGAAAATGAAGGACGTACTGGGACGGTAATGGAGCGGACACTCGCCATCATCAAGCCCGACGCGGTCGAGCGTCGTTTGGTCGGAAGGATTCTCGGGCGCATCGAAGAGGCAGGCTTCACCATCCGCGCGATGCGGCTGCAGCATCTGACCACGCGCGAGGCCGAAGGCTTCTATGCCGTACACCGCGAGCGGCCGTTCTTCCCCAGCCTGACGGCGTTCATGTCGTCGGGACCGTGCGTGCTGCTCGCGCTCGAGGCGCCGGACGCGATCAGGACGTGGCGCGCGCTGATGGGCGCGACCGATCCGGCGAAGGCGGAGGCCGGGACGCTGCGCAAGGAGTTCGGCAGCTCCATCGAGCGGAACGCGACGCACGGCTCGGATGCACCCGAGACGGCAGCCTTCGAGCTCGGATACTTCTTCCGCGGCATGGAGTTGTAGGGCGGGTGGGCCGCATCCTGATCATCCTTGGCGTCGTGCTGGTGGTGGTCGGGCTGCTGGTCAACCTGGGCCTGCCGATCGGGCGACTGCCCGGCGACATCTCGGTGCGACGCGGGAATGTTTCGTTTTACTTTCCGCTGACGACGTCCATCATTGCGAGTATCCTGCTGACACTCCTGCTGATGTTCCTCAGCAGGCGCTAACGCATGCCGTCGATCAAAGCCGACAAGTGGATCAAGAAGATGGCGCTCGAGCACGGCATGATCGAGCCGTTCGAGGACCGTCAGGTGCGCGCGGGGGTCGTCTCGTACGGCCTGTCGTCCTACGGCTACGACATCCGCGTCGCCGACGAGTTCAAGGTCTTCACGAACATCAACAGCACGGTCGTCGATCCGAAGAATTTCGACCCGCGGTCGTTCGTCGACATCAAGGCGGACGTCTGCATCATCCCGCCCAACTCGTTCGCGCTGTCGCGGACGCTCGAGTACTTCCGCATCCCCCGCGACGTCCTGACGGTCTGCGTCGGGAAGTCGACCTACGCCCGCTGCGGCCTCATCGTGAACGTCACTCCGTTCGAACCCGAGTGGGAAGGGTACGTGACGCTCGAGATCTCGAACACCACGCCGCTTCCCGCGAAGGTGTACGCCAACGAGGGGATCGCGCAGGTGCTGTTCTTCCAGAGCGACGAAGTGTGCGAGGTCTCCTACGCCGACAAACAGGGGAAGTATCAGCGCCAGCAGGGGTTGACGCTGCCGAAGCTGTAGAATTGGAGCGAATGCTTCGTCCGTTCCGCTCGATTCTCCCCACGGTCGATCCGTCGGCGTTCGTCGACCAAAGCGCACAGGTCATCGGCGACGTCCATGTCGGTCCCGAGAGCAGCGTCTGGATGAACGTCGTCGTCCGCGGCGACGTCAATTCCATCCGCATCGGCGCGCGGACGAACATCCAGGACCTCACGCTCGTCCACGTGATGCGCACCACGGATCCGACGCTGATTGGCAACGACGTCACGATTGGTCACGGCGCGGTCGTCCACGGGTGCACGATCGAGGATCGATGCCTCATCGGCATGGGCGCGATTCTCCTGAACGGCTGCCGCATCGGCACCGGGTCGATCGTCGCGGCCGGCGCGCTCGTGCCGGAGGGGATGGTCGTGCCGCCCGGCTCGATGGTCATGGGGATGCCGGGGAAGGTGCGCCGGTCGCTCACGCCCGAGGAAGATGCGTCGATTCAACGGTACGCGGACAACTACGTGCGCTACCGCCTCGACTTCCAAGCCGGGGCCCCCGTCGCGCGGACTGGGCGCGAGGGGGTGGAGACCGAGCACACGCCCGCCTGATGCCCGCCAGTACCGCGCCGCCGAGCGGCATGCGCGACTTCCTGCCGGAAGACGTGCGGCGCCGCGAGTACGTCATCGGGATCATCAAGCGCGTGTACGAGCGGTACGGGTTCGAGCCGCTCGAGACGCCGGCGGCGGAGAACATCGAGACGCTGCTCGGGAAGTACGGCGAAGAAGGCAACAAGCTCATCTTCAAGATCCTGAAGCGCGGCGAGCACGAAGCGACGGGGCAGGCGGATCTCGCGCTCCGCTACGATCTGACGGTGCCGCTCGCGCGCGTCGTCGCCCACTATCAGGCGAAGCTGCCGCGCCCCTTCAAGCGGTATCAGATTCAACCGGTCTGGCGCGCCGACCGGCCAGGACGCGGCCGCTTCCGCGAGTTCTATCAGTGCGATGTCGATTCGCTCGGGTCGACGTCGCCGGTCGTGGACGCCGAGCTCTGTGCGGCCGTGGCCGGGGTGATGACGGAGCTCGGATTCACCGATTTCGTCATTCGCCTCAACCATCGGCAGCTGTTGACGTCGGTGCTGAGCGGGCTCGGCATTGCAGAGCCGCTGCATGGGAGCGCGCTCATTGCCGTCGACAAGATGGACAAGATCGGCGCGGACGGCGTGAAGGCGGAGCTCGCATCGCGCGGCGTGCCGGACGCGGCAGCCGAGAGGCTGCTTGCGTCGATGGTACAGAGTGACTTGTCGATGGTCGCCGACGCCAACGCCTCTGCGGCGGACAACCTCCGGCAGATCGAGGAGCTGCTGGCGAGCACACCCGCGGCCGGTCGGCTCAGGTTCGATTTGAGCCTGGCCAGGGGCCTCGACTACTACACCGGGGCCATCACGGAAATGAACGTCCCGGACTTGGCGGGCAGTCTCGGCGCGGGCGGTCGCTACGACAATCTGATCGGGATGTTTTCGGGCCAGCAGATCCCCGCCTGCGGATTTTCGCTCGGACTCGAGCGGATCCTCGTCGTGATGACGGAGCGCGGCATGTTTCCGCCGTCGCTCGCCACGACGCCCGCCGACGTGATGGTGGCGGCCTTCGACGCGGGGGGCGCCGGGCCCGCCATGCGGCTGGCCGACCGGCTGCGCGGCGCAGGGCTGCGCGTGATGATCTATCCGGACCCCGACAGGATTGGCAAGCAAATCAAGTACGCTGACGGACGTGGGATTCCGTTCGTGGCGATCCTGGGCGACGAGGAAATCAAGGCGGGCAGAGTGACGGTCAAGAATCTCGCGGCGCAGACGCAGCAGACCTACGACCAGACGGCGGCCGCCGCCGCCATCCTCGAGGGGTTGAGACGGCGTGGCTGAGCCGCTCGGTCCGCTCTCCCGCACGCATACCTGCGGGGCGCTGCGCGCCGACGATGTGGGGGCCGATGTCGTTCTTCTGGGCTGGGTGCACCGCGTCCGCGATCTGGGCGGGCTGCTCTTCGTCGACGTCCGCGACCGCGACGGCGTCACGCAGATCGTCTTCGACAAAGACGACGAGGCGCTCATGGCGAAGGCCAAGCGCCTGCGGTCCGAGTACGTCATCGGCGTCGAGGGCCGCGTCCAGCGCCGGTCCGTGGAGACGGTCAACCCGAAGCTCGCAACCGGCGACGTCGAAGTCGTGGTGCGCCGGCTGACGCTGCTCAACGAGGCGAAGACGCCGCCGTTCCCGATCGCCGACGACTCGCCGGTCTCCGAGGACGTGCGCCTGAAGTACCGGTATCTCGACCTGCGGCGGCCGAACCTGCAGGCCAACATCGGCCTGCGGCATCGGGTGACCATGGCGATCCGGCGGTTCTTCGACGCCAACGGCTTCTGGGAAGTCGAGACGCCGATCCTGACGAAGTCGACGCCCGAGGGGGCGCGTGACTATCTGGTGCCGAGCCGCGTGCACCCGGGCGAGTTCTACGCGCTGCCGCAGTCGCCGCAGCTCTTCAAGCAGATCCTGATGATCGGCGGCGTCGATCGCTACGTGCAGATCTGCCGCTGCTTCCGCGACGAGGACCTGCGCGCCGACCGCCAGCCCGAGTTCACGCAGGTCGACGTCGAGATGTCGTTCGCGCGGCCGGAGACGATCTTCGGCGTCATCGAGCCGCTGATGCGCGAGGTGTTCCGCGTGGTGGGGCGCGAAATCCCCATTCCCTTCCCGCGTCTGCCGTACGCGGAGGCCATTGCGAAGTACGGCTCGGACAAGCCGGATCTGCGCTGCGGGATGCCGATTCAGGACCTGCGCGAGGTCTTCCGTGCGTCGAACTTCCGTGTGTTCCGCGAGATCGTGGCCGGCGGCGGCACGGTGCGCGGCTTCGTCGTCACCAACGCCGGCGGCTATTCCCGCAGCGAGGTCGACGGCATCGTCGAACAGGCGAAGCAGATGGGCGCGGCCGGGCTGGTCTGGGGCCGCCGCGCGGCCGACGGCACCGTGACCAGCTCCATCATGAAGGCGCTCGGTGACGACGGGGTGCGGGCGATGCTCGACGCCGCGGGCGTCGGCAACGGCGAGCTGCTGCTGGTGGCGGCGGGCGAGGCCGACGCGACGTCGAAACTGCTGGGTCAGCTTCGGCTCAGCCTGGCTCGGCAGAAAGGCCTCCTCGATTCCGAGACCTACGCATTCACCTGGGTCGTGGACTTTCCCTTGCTGGAGTGGGATCCAACCGAGCGCCGCTATGTGTCGATGCATCACCCGTTCACCTCGCCGAGCGACGAGGACCTCGGCCGTCTCGAAGCCGAGCCGGCCGCCGTGCGCGCCAAGGCCTACGATCTGGTGCTGAACGGCAGCGAAGTGGCCGGCGGCAGCATCCGTATTCATGACGCCGACCTGCAGCGCCGCATCTTTTCATTGCTGAACATCGGCGCGGAGGAGGCCACGCTCCGCTTCGGCTTCTTCCTCGAGGCGCTCGAGTATGGCACCCCCCCGCACGGCGGGATCGCGATCGGCCTCGACCGCCTCTGCGCGATACTGGCGGGCGAGAGCTCGATCCGCGAGGTCATCGCGTTTCCGAAGACGGCCAACGCGGTCGATCTCATGTCCGATGCGCCGTCGCCGGTCGACGCCAGGCAACTGAGGGAGCTGCACATCGCGATCAAGAAATGAAGAAGATAGCCCTGCCCGAGGAAGGCATCGAGACGCTCTACGGCGCGCACGACGCCAACCTGAAGCACATCGAGTCGCTGCTGAACGTCGACATCCGCACGCAGGGCGCGCAGCTCACGGTCGAAGGCGATCCCGCCGGCGAGGCGCGCGCGCAGCTCATCTTCGACCAGCTCCGCATGCTGATGGATGAGGGGTACACGCTGGCGAACGGCGACGTGAAGACGGCAGCCGATCTGCTCGCGGAGAACGCGCAGCTCGACCTGCGCGACTACTTCATGAAGGGCGACGCGCGTCAGTCGACCAGGCGGCGAGTCAATCCGAAGAGCGTCAACCAGCGCAAGTACCTCGATGCGATCGACCGCTTCGACATCGTCTTTGGCGTCGGTCCCGCCGGCACCGGCAAGACGTATCTCGCGATGGCGCAGGCGGTCAGCTACCTCGTGGCCAAGAAGGTGAGCCGGATCATCCTCGCGCGCCCCGCGGTGGAAGCGGGAGAGAAGCTCGGATTCCTGCCTGGCGATCTCCAGGAGAAGGTGAACCCGTATCTGCGGCCGCTCTACGACGCGCTGTTCGACATGATGGACGTCGAGAAGGCGACGCGGCTGATCGAGCGCGGCGTGATCGAAGTGGCGCCGATCGCCTTCATGCGCGGCCGCACGCTGAACGACGCGTTCGTCATCCTGGACGAGGCGCAGAACACCACGTCCGAGCAGATGAAGATGTTCCTGACGCGCCTCGGCTTCGGCTCGAAGGCGGTGGTTACGGGAGACATCACGCAGATCGATCTGCCGCACGCCCGGATGTCGGGCCTCGTCGAGGCGCTGAAGATCGTCAAGGACGTCGAGGGCATCGGGTTCGTCTACTTCGACGAGAAAGACGTCGTCCGGCACAAGCTGGTGCAGCAGATCGTCAAGGCGTACGAGGCGTACACGAACGGCTCCCGTTCGAATGGCTGACGACGATGGTAGAGGCGCACCTTCAGGAGCGCCCGGAGGGCGTTCGCGTGCGCCCCGGCGGCTGATCGTCGACCTCGTGGCGACGACCGGCGTGCCTGCCCGCGGGCTGGGGCGATGGCTCGCATCGGTAGCGCCGGCGCGCGCCCGCGGCGCGGTGACCGTCGCCGTCGTCCCCGATGGCCGCGTGCGGCGGCTCAATCGGCGCTACCGCGGTATCGACCGCGCCACCGACGTGCTCTCGTTTCCCGCCGCGGAGCCCGGAAATCTTGGAGATATCGTGATTGCCCTCGGCGTGGCCCGCCGGCAGGCGCGCGAGGCAGGGCATTCTCTGCAGACGGAACTCCGCGTGCTGGCGCTGCACGGCCTCCTGCACCTTCTTGGCTATGATCACGAGCGCGACGCGGGGCAGATGGCCAGGCTGGAGACCCGGCTCCGCGCCCGCGGCGGCCTGCGTGCAGGCCTGATCGAGAGGCATCGGTGACCCCGCTCGCCCTGTTTCTCCTTGCGTGCGCGACCATCTTTCTGGGGTCGGTGCAGGCGGCCTTCAGCGCCCTCATGCGGCTGTCGCTCCGGTTGATGGCCGAGCGCGGCGGCCGCAGCGACCGGCTCGGCCGGTACCTGGACGATCCGCTCCAGCTCTTCATCCCGACACGCATCCTGATCGGGCTCTGTACCGTCCTCGCGGGCGTGCTCATCGCGCGCCTGAGCACGATGGGTGATGCCTGGTCGGTGACGACGTTCTTTGTGTCGCTGGTCGCGTTCGTCGTTGTCTGCGAGCACCTGCTGCCGATGCTGATGGCCCGGCGCGATCCCGAACGCGTGCTCGACGTCCTGCTGCCCGCGTTCGACCCGATCGCGCGGATGCTTCGGCCGGTGACACGCGGTCTGATCGAGCTCGGCGGCTTCCGCACCGAACGCGAGGCCCCGCCAGGGGGCACCGATGCCGATGCCGCGCCAAGCACGGACGCGGCGGCGGAGCCCCCAGCCGACGAGGGCACGATCTCGGAGGAAGAAGGACGCGAGCTGCTCCAGTCGATCGTCGACTTCACGGAAACGGTGGTGAAAGAAGTGATGACGCCGCGGCCCGACATCGTCGCGATCCCGGTCGAGGCGAGCCTGACCGATCTCCGCACGCTGTTTCGTGAAGAGCAGTACTCGCGCATTCCGGTCTACCGCAAGGACCTCGACAACATCGTCGGCATCGTCTTCGTCAAAGATCTGGTCGCGCTGCCGCCAGCGGCCGAGCCGCCGCTGACGACGTTGATGCGGTCGGCCTACATGGTGCCGGAGAGCAAGCGGGTCTCGGAGCTCCTCAAGGAGATGCAGCGGCGGCAGGCGCAGATGGCGATCGTCGTCGACGAGTACGGCGGCACGGCAGGCCTCGTGACGGTCGAAGATCTGCTCGAAGAGATCGTCGGCGAGATTCGCGACGAGTACGACGTGGAGGCCGAGACGGTCACCGACGAAGGGGACGGCGTGTTCGTGTTCAGCGGCAAGGTCAGCGTTGACGAGGTGCGGGAGCGCCTCGACGTCGAGATCGAGCGCGAGGGGTTCGAGACGCTCGGAGGGTATCTGCTGTCACACCTCGGCCGCATGCCGTACGTCGGCGAGACGTTCGAGGTCGACGATCTGGCCGTTGAGGTACTGGAGGTCGAGCGGCGGCGGATTACGAAGGTGCGCGCGCGGCGCCGCGCGCGTACGCCCGCGGAGACGGAATGATTCATCCCGGCGCCCGCATCGGCCACGTGCACCTGAAGGTCTCGGATCTGGAGCGGGCGCTGCGGTTCTACTGCGACGTGCTCGGCTTCGAGGTCATGCAGCGGTGGGGTGCGGCGGCGGCATTCATCTCGGCCGGCGGCTACCATCACCACATCGGACTGAATACGTGGGACAGCCTCGGCGGCCCACCGCCTCCTCCGGGATCGACGGGCCTGTACCACGTGGCGATTCTGTACCCCACACGCGCCGAGCTTGCGCGGGCGCTTCTTCGCGTCCTGCAGGCCGGCATCGCACTCGACGGCGCCGCGGATCACGGCGTCAGCGAAGCACTCTACCTGCGCGACCCGGACGACAACGGCGTCGAGCTGTACTGGGACCGGCCGACGGAGGTGTGGCCCCGCACGGCAGACGGCCAGCTCGCGATGTTCACGCGACGGCTCGACCTCGAAGGCCTGCTGCGCGAAGCCGACGCGCAGGTGCCGGCGGAGGCGCCCGGATCTGGTCCGCGCGATCTCTAACAGGCTGTTGAATTAGTGACTCGTGAGAGCACGTTTTCTCTCCCTTGTCGGTTCATCGTCGGCCCGGCTGGTCGGTGACCAGTCGGGCTGCCGGTCCGGGCTACGCGCA
>Ga0073934_10001663_pt1 | contig 51529 bp, 45 predicted proteins | sample LarsenN4metaG_FD_76834 | JGI IMG/M metagenome (GOLD analysis project Ga0073934, IMG submission 76834) | Hot spring sediment bacterial and archeal communities from British Columbia, Canada, to study Microbial Dark Matter (Phase II) - Larsen... ...
AGCAGAATGTCGGCGGTTCGACTCCGTCAACGCCCACCAAGGTTGGAGCGGTAGTTCAGTTGGTTAGAATACCGGCCTGTCACGCCGGGGGTCGCGGGTTCGAGTCCCGTCCGCTCCGCCAACCAGACAAAACCCATTCATGCACGCATGAATGGGTTTTTTGTTTTGCCTTCCGGCAACAGGGCATCACTCATTCGGCACCACCCCGCACCAAGCATGGCACGGGGCAGCCCGCCTTACTCGGTAAACGGCAACGGCTTGTTCGCCGCCTGCCGGTCCGACACCCCCATCACCGCCAGCAGGTCATCCAGCCCGTCTGCCAGCTGCCGCAACTGGCCGCCACTGAGCCGCGCCAGTGCTTCCGGCAACCAGCCGCGCGGCGCCACCGCCACCTTGCCGATCAGCTCCGCCCCCTGCTCGCTCAACGCCACCTGCACCACACGCAAATCCTGCTCGCTGCGCACCCGTGTCACCAACCCGGCGGTAACCAGCCGGCCCAGCATATTGCTGAGTGTGGCCGGCTTGATCGCCAGCCGTGCGGCCAACTCCCCGGCACGCAACGGCCCCGCTTCGTGCAATTCGGCCAGCACCCAGGCCTGCGCCCCGGACACCCCCAGCTGCGCCTCGATATTGGCGGAGTGCTGCTGTGCGGAGCGGAAAACAACACGAAAGCGTTGCAGGACATCCAACGCCATCACGGGAACTTTGTCGGCCACTGGCGGCTCACTGGAACAGGACATTTGTTTTTGTGCAAAATAAAATAGATGAAGGAGAAGCGCATGCCAAGCACAGAATACCAACCCAGCACTGCCGCCACACTGGGCATGGAGCTGGAAATCCAGCTGGTCGACAAACAAACGCTCGACCTTGCACCACGCGCCGACGAAATATTACATACGCTACACCAAAGTACAACGGCCAGGCACTTCAAACAGGAAGTCACCCGTTCGATGCTGGAACTCAATAGCGGCATCCATGACAGCAGCGCCACACTGGAAGCCGAAATGCTGCAACTGGGCGCGCAATTGTGCGCTGCGGCCGCCCCGCTTGGCGTCCGCCCCTGCGGCGGCGGCACCCACCCGTTCCAGGACTGGCGCGAGCGCCAGATCTCCGACTTTCCCCGCTACCAGCACTTCGCCGAACACTACGGCTATCTGGCACGGCAATTCACCGTTTTCGGCCAGCACGTGCACGTCGGCTGCCCGGATGGCGATACCGCGATCTGGCTGACCCATGCGCTGAGCTACTACATTCCGCACTTGCTGGCCCTGTCCGCCTCATCGCCCTACATCCAGGGTGAAGACAGCGGCTTTGCCTCGACACGCAGCAATGTGGTCAGCGCCTTTCCCAGCAGCGGCCATCTACCGCAATTCGTGCGCAGCTGGCAGGAGTTCCAGGGTCACGCGGCGGAGCTGGAGCACGCTGGCATCATCGGCAGCCTGAAAGACCTGTACTGGGACATCCGCCCCAAGCCGGAGTACGGCACCGTCGAGGTGCGCATTTTCGATACCCCGCTGGACATTCCGCACAGTGTGGCACTGGCGGCGCTGGTGCAGACGCTGGCGCACTACCTGCTGACGGAGCGACCGCCGCAACCCGGTCGTGCCGCGCTGTACTGCGTCTACGATTTCAACCGTTTCCAGGCTGCCCGCTTCGGCCTGTCCGCCGATATCCACGATGTGCGCAGCGGCAAGCGCATCCCGCTCAGCCAGGCCATCCTCGGCATGCTGCAACAACTGCAGCCTTACGCCGCCGATCCGCACGCGCGGGATTGCCTGGAGCAGCTGGCGCTGCGCGCCCACCACCGCCACGGCGACTACAGCCTGCTGCGCGAACACGCCAACAACGGTCTCAACTGCCCTCAGCTCGTGCACGAGGCGGCCAACCTGTGGCAGCCGGCAAACAGCTAGATCACTGCCCAGCGCGGCGCTGACGCCGGAAATCCCACGGCGGCACCGGCGCGGCGTCGTACCACAAGCCCTGCCGCTGCTGCTGCGCGGCTTGCTGCGTTTGTTCATAGAGACGGAACTCCTGCGCCGACTGCCCCTTGCGCGCGTACTGCTGGTAGTGCCAGGCATAACCGGCGCGCAACTGGCCAAGGTTGACATCCTCATCACCCAGCCAGATGCGGCCAACGTTGCGGCCATAACGGTCCTGCTCCAGCACCTCGACCCGCACCTGCTGGCGGTACAGCTTGTCGGACAGCACCTGCTTGGCCTTGGTCCCGAACGGTTGCGCCTTCTCGGGGGCGTCGATAAAGGCAAAACGCACCTTGTGCTGCTGCCGGCTGTCGTCCAGCACCGTGATGGTGTCGCCATCGGCCACACCCACCACCACGCCCTCGATCTGCCCGGCGTCAGCGCGCGAAGCGGTACTCGGCCAGATCGCGCCGGCCAGCGCACCCAGCAACAGCACGCCGGCCGCAACCTTGCGCAGCGGCGAGGCACCGGAAAACAGGGTCGTCAATGCACGCAGATGTTGCGCCTGTACTTTCATGCCTACTCCATCAATCAAATAAAAAAAGCGGCCGTCACGGCCGCCCGCTGGCAACAGCCGGTGTCAGTCCTTGCGGCGCGGCTGCCACAACACATCGGCCACCTGCGCCTGCTGGTTCAGGTAGCGCGCCAGGATGAACAGCACGTCCGACAGGCGGTTGAGATACTGTCGCGGCAAACCGCGCAGCGTGTCGGCCAGCAGCACCAGCGCACGCTCGGCGCGACGGCATACCGCCCGCCCCTGATGCGCCACCGCGGCGGCACGGCAGCCACCCGGCAGGATGAACTCCTTCAGCATCGGCAGCTGTGCATTCCATTGCTCGGCCTGCTGCTCCAGCATCGCCAACTGCGACTCGTGCAGCGCCTCGTAGCCCGGCACCGCCAGCTCCGAGCCGAGATCGAACAGATCGTGCTGCACCTCCGCGAGAAAGGCATCCACCTCCGCTGGCAAGGCTTCGCAGCGCAGCAGGCCGACGATGCAGTTCAGCTCGTCGACCTCGCCCAGCGCCATCACCCGCGGCGCGCTCTTGGACAAACGGCTGCCATCACCCAGCCCGGTGGTGCCATCGTCCCCGGTGCGGGTCACAATCCGCGACAAGCGGTGTCCCATTATCGTTCTCCCTGTCCGGCTTGCGCCTCGCGTAAGGCCTCGCGCAGCGACTCGCGCAACGCTTCGGCCAGCATCATGTCAAAATCTTCCTTCAGGTGCTGCATGACGCCGGACATCAGCTGCTTGGCCTGCATTTCCAGTGCGTCCTGCATCCACAGCGTCAGTTCCACCTTCATGCGCGGCAGCACGCGCGCGTACAGCGCGTCTATCAGTGCCTCCGAGGTCAGCGATGACAGCGCCTCGCTGGCCGCCGCTTCCGGCGCCACCGCCAGCGGCTGGCTCACCTCCCTCACCCCCGACAGCTGCATCGCCGCTGCGGCCAACCCTGTCGCCGCAGGTACCTCTGCCGCCGGCGACGGTGCGGTTAGCACCTGGTGTACCGGCAGGATCGCATCCTGCGGCGTCAGGTCGAAGGGCGGCTCCGCCCCCAGGTCCCGCGCCCAGGCCAGCTCCACTTCGCGATCCGGCATCATGTCGCTGGCGTTGCCGCCATCCAGCTCGGCCACCAGCCCCAGACCGCCACCCAGCACCCCGGTCGGCAGGCTGTCCAGCGAGATGCTCTCGCCCAGCGGGTAGCCCCGCGCCGCCGCGTCATCCTCGGCGGCAACTGGCGTCGCATCCAGTGCCGTGACGTAGGCGGCCGCCACACCGGCCGGTGCCGCACCTTCTGCCGCGGCAAGATCAAAAGCAAATTCGTCGCCGGCGGCTGGCTCTTCCTCCACCGACGCCACGGCATCGGCGGCAAGTGGCACCTCGTCAGCCAGCAGCGGCGGCTCCATCGTGATGGCCGCCTCCTCCGCGACAGGACCCGCGGCTGGAAGAGGCGTCTCGGCCACCACCTCGCCCAGCGGCGACTCGTCGATGCCGGCCATTACCTCGTCGCTGGCCGTGACTTCCGGCGCCACTGCGACCTCCTCCACTTCAGGAGCCAGTAGCGGCACCGCGATCTCGTTAATGTTCGCTTCGGCAGGCGCCGCCGCGTGATCTGGCAGCACTTCGTCAAGTTCGGTGGCAGGCGGTGCTTCAGACTCCACCGTCAGTTCCGGCGCCGATTCTGTCGCCTCGGCATGCATGTCCATTTCAGCGACAGCCGGCGGCGGCGCGTCCCACGGTGTCGCGTCCATTTCGACTGATACATCAGCCTGCGGGGAGGCTTCGACCGGCGCCAGCTGAGCCGCCTGATCCAGCCACGCCGCCAAGCCCGCTGCAGCGGTGGCGGCAGTCAGCTCGGCGCCCACGGTGTCCAGCAGCGGGGCATTGTCTACATCCGCCAGACTCGGCTCCGCCACGCCGGCAGCAACCACCTCTTCGTCACCGGGTGTCCCCACTGCCGGCAGCGATACCTCATAACCAGATAAGGGCTCTGCGGCCAACGTTTCTGCCACATCCGCCTCCAGCGGCATCTCCGCCGGCGACGGTGCTGCCTCAGCCTCTACCTCAGCCAGCACCACATCAGCCGTGCCCGTCGACCACAGAGCCGCTGGCGCTGTTTCATCCGCCATAACCGGCGCGGTATCGGCAACCACCTCCGGCATGGCAAATCCGGGCAGCACCTCGCCCAGGTCCATGTCGTCCGGCAACGGCACATCCAGATCCAGCGACGGCAGGCGCCCGATCAGGGCCTCGGCATCCAGCGCGCCGTCCCCGCCGATAGCCGCATCCGGCGACTGCTCGCCAGCGGACAGTACCTCGTCCAGCGTCAGGTCCGGTGGAAAGCTCAGCTCGTTGTCCGGCAGCGCGTCGGCCAGCTGCGCCATTTCGGCGCTGAAATCAAAATCGGGAATGTCAAAATCGACCAGTACCGGCACCTCGGCCTGCGGCGGCAACTCCGCCGCCGGCGCCAGCGGGGTTTCGACGATTTCGGTCAGCACCGGCAGGGAATCCCAGTCCGGCACCGGGGCTTGTGGCTCAGTCATGGCGGGCATCACTCATATTGTGGTGATGGATTTCGAAACCGCTATCCAGATAACGGCGGTAGCGCTGCCTGGCGACGGCCTTGGACGCATCGTCAGTGCCGACCACCTCCAGAATGCGCGGGAAGCGTTGCGGCGAGTCGGGGAAAGCCGGCGACAGGTTAAGCAGCACCAGGCCCTCGGCGGCGACGGCAAAATCCGTCGCCAGTAGCACCGGTGTTTCCGCCGCCAGCACATCGCTCGCCGCGCAATGCGGGATGAATTCGGTGTCGCCGTAGGCCCACAGTTGCGCGCTGAAACCGCGCAACGCCGCCTCATCCGGCAGCACGATCAGCATCCGCTCACCCTTGCGGTAAACGGTACGCGCCGCCCGGCACGCAAACGGGTACAGGGCGGCGACGTCGGTGTAAAAATCAATCCGCGTCATCTTCAACCACTTCGGACAATTCGCGACGTGGACGACCACGGCGCACGACATTGCCCAAGGCGATATCCGCACGATCCTGCAGGAACTGTACCAACAGCGGCACCGGACGGCCGGTGGCCCCCTTGTCCTTGCCGCCGCGCCACGCGGTACCAGCGATGTCCAGGTGCGCCCAGTCGTAGGCCTTGGCGAAGCGCGACAGGAAGCAGGCGGCGGTGATGCTGCCACCGGCGCGGCCGCCGATATTGGCCATGTCGGCAAACGGGCTCTTCAGCAGTTCCTGATAGTCGTCCCACAGCGGCATGTGCCAGGCGCGGTCGCCGACCTCTTCGCCGGCGGCGATCAGCTCCTTGGCCAGACCGTCCTGATTACTGAACAGGCCGGTGGCGATATTGCCCAGCGCCACCACGCAGGCGCCGGTCAGCGTCGCCACGTCCACCACCGTCGCCGGATTCAGGCGCTCGGCATAGGTCAGCGCGTCGCACAGGATCAGGCGGCCTTCAGCATCGGTGTTGAGCACTTCGATGGTCTGCCCGGACATCGAACGCACGATATCACCCGGCTTCAGCGCACGGCCGGACGGCATGTTTTCGCAGGTCGGGATCAGCGCCACGATGTTGAGCGGCAGCTTCATCTCCACGGCGGCGCGGAAGGTGCCCAGCACCGAGGCGGCACCGCCCATGTCGTACTTCATTTCGTCCATGCCTTCGCCCGGCTTCAGCGAAATGCCGCCAGAATCAAAGGTGATGCCCTTGCCGATCAGCACCACCGGCCGCTCGGCACGGTCGCGGGCTCCGAAGTGCTTCAGCACGATGAAGCGCGCCGGTTCGTCGCTGCCACGCGCCACCGCGAGGAAGGAATCCATTTTCAGGGCGGCGATTTCGTCCGGGCCGAGCACCTCGACCTCGCAGCCAAAATCTGCGGCCAACGTTTGTGCCGTTTGCGCCAGATAGCTCGGCGTGCAGTGGTTGCCCGGGGTATTGGCCAGATCCTTGGTCAGCTTCATGCCGGCAGCAATGGCCTGGCCGCGCTGCAGGCCGCGCTCGCCGTCGGCGAGATCGCTGCGGCGTGGCACGGCGAAGGTGAATTTGCGCGGTTCGCGCGCTTCGTCCTGGCGGGATTTGAACTGGTCGAAACGGTAGAAGGCATCGACGGTGGCAACGGTGGCTTGCTCCACCATCCACTCCACATCGTGCTTCTTGACGTGCAATTCCGACAGATAGCTGACGATCTCGTTGGCTTGGGTCGAGGCCAGCGCCTTGACCGAAGCACGAATCGCCTCGCGGTATTCCTTGGCGCGGAAGTCGCGCTCCTTGCCGAGGCCGACCAGCATCACGCGGTCACACAGCGTGTGCGCCACCGAGTGCAGCAGCAGGGTGGAGCCCAGCTTGCCGTCCATGTCGCCACGCTTGAGGACATCGGTCAGGAAGCCGTTGGAAATGCGATCGAGCAGATCAGCGGCAAAGGACAGCTTGCGGGTTTCGTAGACACCGACCACAACGCAGGCGACACGCTGTTTTTCCGGGCTTCCGCTTTTAATGTTAAACTCCATTGATAGCTCTCCAATGTGTGTTGGGATCATCAAGGCGCATCCCGTCAAGCTTGTGGCTTGGCTTGAATCAACTGGCCCACCTTGATTTTTGACCGAAAGCCTCTTCGGCTAATATTTCTAATTATCACTACCCTTTTGACGCATTGTCAAAAACAGGCCCGCTTTTATGCTTTTTAAGAAAAGCCTCACGCGCGAACTGACTTATACCAGTATCGGCGTTTTTTTCATTTTGTTGGCGATTTTGCTGACCACCCAATCCATCAATCTGCTCGGCCGCGCGGCACAAGGGCGCATCGCCAACGAGGCGGTGGCGGCGCTGATCGGCTTCTGGACGCTCGGCTTCTTTCCGGTGCTGATGATCCTGACCGTGTTCGTCAGCGTGATGGTGGTGTTCACCCGCATGTGGCGCGAGCACGAGATGGCGGTGTGGCTGGCCAGCGGCAAGTCGCTGTCCGACTGGGTCGGCCCGGTGATGCGTTACGCGCTGCCGCTGAGCCTGCTGGTGGCCATCGGCACGCTGGTGGTCGAGCCGTGGGCACAGCAGCGCAGCCGCGAGTACGCCGAGATCCTGAAGCAGCGCGAGGAGATGACCGCGCTGGCACCGGGCGTATTCAAGGAGTCGCGCAGCAATGACCGCGTCTACTTCATCGAGAGCTATTCCGTTGCCACCGGCGCCACCCGCAACGTGTTCGTGCAGAACATCGCCGATGGCGAGGTGTCGTCGGTATTCGCCAAGGAAGGCCAGCTGGGCCGGGACGAGCTCGGCAACCGCACGCTGACCCTGCTCAACGGCCGCCGCTATGTCGGCGAGCCCGGCAGCGGCGCCTTCGAGGTGGTGGAGTTCGACAGCTACCGCATCAAGATCAGTGACAATGTCCGCACCGCGGTGCCGGAAGTGGACAGCAGCTCGCGGCCAACCTTGCAGCTGTTCGGCAGCGACGATCCGAAGGACCGCGCCGAGCTGGCCTGGCGCCTGTCGCTGCCGCTGTGCACGCTGCTGCTGGCCCTGCTGGCCCTGCCGCTGAGCTACTACAATCCCCGCTCCGGCCACGCCTACAATCTGGTGTTCGCGCTGGGCGCCTATCTTGCCTACCAGAACCTGCTCTGGCTGCTGCGCAACTGGATTGCCAGCGACAAGCTGCCGAGCGCGCTGGCCATTCTGCCGGCGCACCTGCTGATCCTGCTGCTGGCACTGGCCCTGCTTCACTACCGCAACCGTCCTGCCGGCTCGCTGCTGCCGGTGCTGCGCAGCTGGCTGCGAAAGACCCCGTAAATAATGAAGACCGTCCGCAACTACATGATGGCGCGCTTTTTCGGCGCAACCCTGTTCACCCTCGCCTGCCTGCTGGGCCTGTACGGTTTTTTCGACATCATTCGTGAAGTGCCGGATCTGGGCAAAGGCAACTACCAGACCAGCACCATGCTGGCCTATGTCGCGCTGCAGATCCCCGGCCACGCCTACGAGCTGATGCCGCTGGCGGTGCTGATCGGCGCGCTGGTGGCGATGTCGCAGCTGTCCGGCAGTGCCGAGTACACCGCCATCCGCACCTTCGGCGTCTCGCTGGGGCAGATCGCCCGCTTCAAGCTGATCTTCGGCCTGATCATGGCGCTGTCAGCGCTGGCGCTGGGCGAGTTCATCTCGCCGCAGTCGGAACAGATGGCGGAGCGGCTGAAGCTGCAGTCGACGCGCTCGCTGATCGCGCAGGAATTCCGCTCCGGGCTGTGGGTGAAGGACGACAACAACATGATCAACGTGCGCGAGATGCTGCCGGACAACACCCTGCTCGGCATCCGCATCTACAGCTACGATGACGAGTACCGGCTGATCCGCAGCGAGTTCGCCGAGCGTGCCACCTACCAGGGCGAAGGCAACTGGCAACTGGAAGGCGTGCGTTCGTCCACGCTGCACGCCGACCATGTCAGCACCTCTCGCCAGCCCGGCCGCCAGTGGCAGTCGGTGCTGCAGCCGGACATCCTGTCGGTGCTGCTGGTGGTGCCGGAACAGATGTCGGCGCTGGACCTGCTGACCTACATCGAACACCTGCAGAACAACCACCAGAAGACCCAGCGCTACGAGATCGCGCTGTGGAGCAAGCTATTCTATCCGTTGGCCTGTATTTCGATGGCGCTGGTGGCGCTGGCGTTCACCCCGGCACAGCGCCGCCAGAACGATCTCGGCGTCAAGCTGTTCACCGGCATCAGCATCGGCATCGCCTTCCACTTCTGTAACCGGCTGTTCGGCCATCTCGGCCTGCTGTACGACTGGAACCCGCTGCTTTCGGCCACCATCCCCACCACGCTGTTCTTGATCGCAGGGGGCTGGGCCATACTCCGACTGGAAAAACGATGACGGCAACCGCACAACAGCAGCTCTGTCAGCGCTGGCGCAAGACCCTGCAGGACGGTCGCGCCACGTTGGCCGCACGCTACACCGCCGACCGCAACGGCCGTGCCTACCTGCAGGCGCACAGCGCACTGGTCGACGGCGTGATCCGCTCCGCCTGGGACGTGCTGGGACTGGGGCAGCGCGCGGCACTGGTGGCGGTGGGCGGCTACGGCCGCGGCCAGCTGTTTCCGCACTCCGACATCGACCTGCTGCTGCTGCTGCCCTCGGCCACCTGCGACAGCCTCAGCAGTTTCGTGGAAGACTTCATCGGCGCGATGTGGGACATCGGCCTCGATGTCGGTCACAGCGTGCGCACCATCAGCGAATGCCTGCAGGAAGCAGCCAAGGACATTACCGTCGCCACCACGCTGCTGGAAAACCGCATGCTGGCCGGCAACATCACCCTGTTCCACCAGCTCAACAGCGCGGTCGAGCGCAACCGTGACCCGCTGCCCTTCCTGGAAGGCAAGCTGCTGGAACAGCAGCAGCGCCACAGCAAGCACTACGGTCTCGGCAGCAACCTGGAGCCGAACATCAAGGAAAGCCCGGGCGGCCTGCGCGACCTGCACACCATCCTGTGGATCAGCAAGGCCATCGGCGTCGGCCAGACCTGGGACAGCCTGATCAGCAACGACATCCTCACCGCCTCCGAGGCGCGGCTGCTCAAGTACAGCGAACGCCAGCTGGAACGCATCCGCATCGACCTGCACCTGGCCGCCAAGCGCCGCGAAGACCGGCTGATCTTCGACCTGCAGAACACCGTCGCCACCATGTCCGGTCTCAGCGACGACGATGCCCGCCGCGCCAGCGAACAGCTGATGCAGACCTTCTACAAGGCCTCAAAGAACGTCAGCCAGCTCAACGGCATCCTGCTGCCCAATCTGCGCGCGCGCTACGTCTGCACCGTGCCGCGGCTGACCCAGGACCTCGACGAGCACTTCTACAGCGTCAACTGCATGCTCGGCATCCGCGATCCGGACATCTTCGAGAAGCAGCCGTCGACCATCCTCAGCGCCTTCCTGCACATCCAGCGCCACGGCCTGCGCGGCATGGCACCGCGCACCCTGCGTGCGCTGTGGCACGCGCGACGCCAGATCAACGAGCGCTTCCGCCGCGATCCGCACAACCGCGCACTGTTCATGCAGTTCTTCAAGGAGCCGGTCGGCCTGACCCGCACCCTGCGCCGCATGAACCTGTACGGCGTGCTGGGCAAGTACCTGCCGGCCTTCGGCAAGATCATCGGCCAGATGCAGCACGACCTGTTCCACGTCTACACCGTCGACGAACACATCCTGATGGTAGTGCGCAACCTGCGTCGCTTCGCGGTGCCGGCGTTCAACCACGAATACCCGCTGCTCAGCCGCCTGATCGACGAATTCGAGCGCCCGGAAGTGCTGTACATCGCCGGCCTGTTCCACGACATCGCCAAGGGCCGCGGCGGTGACCACTCACAACTGGGCATGGCCGACATTCGCCAGTTCTGCGAGGCGCACGGCATGTCCGCCGCCGACACCGATCTGGCGGAATGGCTGGTGGCACAGCACCTGACCATGTCCAGCGTGGCGCAGAAGCAGGACATCTACGACCCGCAAGTGGTGCAGGAGTTTGCGGCCAACGTTGGCGACCTGCGCCACCTGGTGGCGCTGTACATCCTTACCGTCGCCGACATCCGCGGCACCAGCCCCAAGGTGTGGAACGCGTGGAAGGCCAAGCTGCTGGAAGACCTGTTCCAGGCCACGCGGCGCAAGCTGCAGCAAGGCGGCGAAGTCGACCTCGACCTGGAGCTCGCCGAGCGCAAGAAGGCGGCGCAGGCCATCCTGCGCCTGAACGCAATCCCGGACGGCGTCGAGCAGACGCTGTGGCAGCACGTCGACAGCATCTATTTCCTGCGCCACGAGGCGCGCGAGATCGCCTGGCACGCACGGGTGCTGAACCGCAGCGTGGACACCCAAACCCCGATCGTGCGTGCGCGGCTGTCGGAGGACAAGGAAGGCATCGAGCTGATCGTCTACGCCGCCGACCAGCCCGACCTGTTCGTGCGCATCTGCGCCTTCCTCGGCGGCGCCAACTACAGCATCGCCGACGCCAAGATCCACACCACCCGCCACGGCTACGCGCTGGACACCTTCCACGTGTTCCTGCCGGAACACCATGACGGCGACTATCGCGACCTGATCAACTTCATCGAGTTCGAGCTGGCGGCCAACCTGCAACGGCAGGAGCCGATCCGCATGCCGCCGCCCGGCCGCCTCAGCCGCCACCTGAAGCACTTCCCGATCCAGCCGCAGGTACTGATCCGCGCCGACGACAAGCAGCGCCACTACGTGCTGTCCATCGTCAGCGGCGACCGCCCCGGCCTGCTGGCCAAGATCGCCAAGGTGCTGTCCGATTATCACGTCAACGTCGACGCTGCCAAGATCATGACGCTGGGCGGCCGGGTGGAAGACTCCTTCCTGCTGTCGCTGCCGTCCAGCCACGACGACAAGCTGCTGCTGGCGCTGGAAAACGACCTGATCAACGCACTACGGATCTGACACCATGCTGCATTTTGAAGACCTCACCCCCGGCCGCCGATTCCAAACTGCCAGCCACACCCTGACGCTGGCCGAAATCCGCGACTTCGCCGGCAGCTTTGATCCGCAGTTTTTCCATCTGGACGAGGTCGCGGCCGAGGACAGCGTGTTCAACGGCCTCGCCGCCAGCGGCTGGCATGTTGCCAGCCTGACCATGCGGCTGGTGGTGGCCAGCGAGCTGAGCCAGGTCGCGGGCGGCCTGGTCGGCATGAAGGTCGACAATATGCGCTGGCCGCGACCAACCCGCGCCGGCGACACGCTGCAAACCGAGATCGAGGTGCTGGCGCAGCGTGCCTCCGCCAAGCAGCCGCAATTCGGCATCGTCACCCTGCAGTGGACGACGCGCAACCAGCATGAAGAAATCGCCGTCCAGCTGGAAACGGCGATTTGGGTGCAGCGCAGGGACAGCTAAAGGCTTAGCCGGGCTTCTGCCACTTGCGGTAGTGCAGCGTCAGCCGCTCCAGATCGCCGGCTGCCACCTCCAGCGCCTGCGCGCTGTGCAGCACGTTGTTGGCGGTATCGATGTTCTGCTCGCCCAGCACCGCCAGCTGTTCCACCGACGCCGCCACCTGGTGCACGGTCGAGGAGTCGCTGGCCACCTGGCTCGACAGCTTGCCGGCAAAGTCGTGGGCGCGGTCGGCGATATCCAGCAACACGTCCAGCTGCGACGCCGAGGCGCGGATTTCCGCGCTGACGTGATCGACCTCTTCCACCGAACGGTCCATGTTCAGCGTCACCTTGTCGGTGATCTGCACGATCTGCTGCACCACGTCGCCGATGGCGTCGGTCGCCGTCGCGGTACGCTCGGCCAGCTTGCGCACCTCGTCCGCCACCACGGCAAAGCCGCGTCCGGTTTCGCCGGCACGCGCCGCCTCGATCGCCGCGTTCAGCGCCAGCAGATTGGTCTGTTCGGCGATGCCGTGGATCAGGTTGGTCATGGCGCCGATTTCGGTCATCGACTTGTCCAGCGCCGCCAGTTCTTCCTTGGAGCGGTTGACCACCACCACCGCCTGGGTGGCGGCCTCGGCCGCACGCTGCATCACCTGCTGGCCCTCGGTCGCGGCATTGCGCGTTTCCTGAGCGCCCTGCACGCTGTCTTGCGCCATCGAGGCGACATGGCCGATCGAGCTGCTGATCTGCTCCATGCTGATGCTGATCTGTTGCAGGCCCTTGCCCTGTTCTTCGGCGCGCGCCACCAGTCCGCCCATTTCCTGGCTGAGGGCGTGCGACTGCTCGTAGGTACGACCGCCGGCGCTGAGCGAATCCGCCACCATCGCGCGCATGTGCAGGCGCAGCCCTTCCAGGCTGTCCATCATCGCGCCGAGCTGGCCGCCGAGGCGGGTCTGCATTGGCGATTCCAGCTGGCCTTCCGCCAGATTGAGGAAGCCCTGGTGCAGGCGCTGCATCACGCGCCACTCGGAGTAGCGCCACCACACCGAGGCGGCCGCCAGCGCACCCAGCGACAGCAGGCTGACCAGCAGCCGCGTGCCATCGCTCCAGCCCGGCACACAGCCGGCGGCGACCAGGCCGGAACTGAACAGGCCGGTCAGCACGAAGCCAATCTTGCCGCTATCGCGGCGCTTGGACAGCTGCTTCAGCGTGGATGGCAGAGTGGCCTGCTTGTCGCGCACCTTCTGGTACAGCGCTTCGGCGGCACTGACTTCGGCGCGGTTGGGCGTGCTGCGCACCGAGACATAGCCGACGATCTTGCCCATTTCGGTGATCGGCGTGACATGCGCCTCCACCCAGTAGAAGTCACCGTTCTTGGCGCGGTTTTTCACCAGCCCGCCCCACGGCTTGCCCTGCTTGACCGTATCCCACAGGTCGGCAAAAGCCTCCGCCGGCATGTCCGGATGACGCACGATATTGTGGTTCTTGCCCAGCAATTCGGCTTCGCTAAAACCGCTGATGTCGATGAACGCGCGGTTGGCGTAGGTGATGGCGCCCTTGAGGTCGGTCTTGGTAACAATCGGGCGCAGGGGATCGAGAAACAGCTCGTTGGCTGTCACTGGCATATTTATTTTCATAATCGTGTCTTATTGATGTGTGCGCCAATCGTGCAAGATTATCAAACATTTCTAATCAAGCCTACACAAACATCGGCAGGCGCGATTGAAAATACCGCTTCCGGCCAGCTTTGCAAACGCGGTGGCACGCGGTACAGTTCGGAAAGTATAAATACAAATGATTATCAAATGAATCAAGCACGCAACCCCATCCCGACCGAGCTGCTACTGGAGGTCATCGAACGGCAACGCATCGGCGCCGAATACCAGCCGATCAAGGCGACCAACAGCCTGCAAACGGTGGGCTACGAGGCGCTGGCACGGTTTTATAGTGCAACGCGCCAGCCGCTGCCACCGCAGGCGGTGTTCGACACGCTGCACGATTCGCCGGTCACGCTGGTGCAGGTCGAATTGATGAGCAAGCGCTGGCAGATCGAGCACGCGCCACGCGACGGCCTGCTGTTCCTCAACCTCGATCCGCACGCCGTCGCCGGCCTGTCGCTGGCGACACCGGAACACCCGCTGCTCGACCTGCTGTGCCAGCCGCAGCGCACCGTGATCGAGCTGATCGAAAACACCAATGTGCAGGAAGCGGATCACAGCATGCTGCTGGCGGAACTGCTGGCGCAGCGCGGCATCCGCACCGCGCTGGACGACATCGGCGGGCCGGCGACGATGGTGTCGATTCCGATCCTGTGCACGGTGGACATCTACAAGTTCGACCGCCAGTGGCTGCGCCAGCTGCAGCAACCGCGGCAATTGCGCATGCTGCAGATGCTGCTGGCGTTTGCCCGCGCCGAAGGCAAGCAGACGGTACTGGAAGGCATCGAAAGCGAGGCCGACCTGCGCCAGGCGCAGGCACTGGGCGTCGACTTCGTGCAGGGCTACCTGTTCCGCCCCGAGTTCATCAGCCGGAACGCGCTGTAAGAGCGTGCCCACAATCTCGCGAGCTCACGCGAGACAAGGCGAAAACGGCTGAGGAAGCGGAGTTGACATGGGGTCAATGAGCATCCAAAGCCGTTTTCAACGCGGTATCGCCCCGTTGAGATCAAGTCGCAGCAGATCGTGAACATGCTCCAAAACAGTTTGCCCAAGGTTGGCCGCAGCATGCGGCCAACCTTGGGCAACGGAGCGCACCCGAAAACAACTGCCTCAGGCGCGTTTCAGCTTGAGCTTGCCCGCCAGCCAGGTGTGATCGTAGCTGACGATTTCGTAGGGATTGCCGAACGGATCGACGAACGACACCGAGCAGAAGAAACCGTGGTCGTGCACCGAGTCGCGGGCGATGGTCTGCCCGTCGCGGCTCACCACCCGCTCCACCGCCAGCCGGTCCAGCCACTCCATAAAATCGTGACCGCTGACGCCAAACGCCACCGCACCGGCCGACACCACCGCCGCCTCGTCCTGGCTCAGCGCAAGGCGCACGCTGGCGCTGGGGTTGGTCAGCATCAAGACACCGTGCGGCCCGTCCTGCAGATGCTTGTAGCGCACATCCGGCCCCATGCCCAGCACGCGCTGGTACCAGTCCAGCGCCTTGGCAGTGTCGTTCACCTTGATGTGCAGATGGTCAATCTTGGCCAGCGTCAGCATGCGTACCCCAAAATAATAAATTCATGATGTCGTTATGATCTGTTACGGTTTTTTCAGCAAGGGCGCCAGATAATGCCCGGTATGACTGACCGGGTTGGCCGCCACCTGCTCCGGCGTGCCGCAGGCAATGATCTGGCCGCCGCCGGCGCCGCCTTCCGGCCCCAGGTCGATCAGCCAGTCTGCGGTTTTGATTACGTCCAGATTATGCTCGATCACCACCACAGTATTACCGTTCTCGCGCAAGCGGTACAACACACTCAGCAATAGCTCGATGTCGTGAAAATGCAGGCCGGTGGTCGGTTCATCCAGAATATACAAGGTGCGGCCGGTGTCGCGCTTGGACAATTCCAGCCCCAGTTTCACCCGCTGCGCCTCGCCGCCGGACAGCGTGGTGGCGCTCTGCCCCAGGCGGATATAGCCGAGACCGACATCCATCAACGTCTGCAGCTTGCGCGCCACCGTCGGCACCGCGCTGAAAAACTCCAGCGCCTGCTCCACCGTCATCTCCAGCACTTCGTGGATGCTCTTGCCCTTGTACTGCACTTCCAGCGTCTCGCGGTTGTAACGCTTGCTGTGGCAGACATCGCACGGCACATACACGTCCGGCAGGAAGTGCATTTCCACCTTGATTACGCCGTCACCCTGGCACGCCTCGCAGCGGCCGCCCTTGACGTTGAAGCTGAAGCGGCCCGGGCCGTAGCCGCGCTCGCGCGACAGCGGTACACCGGCAAACAGCTCGCGGATCGGGGTGAACAGGCCGGTATAGGTGGCCGGGTTGGAGCGCGGCGTGCGCCCGATCGGGCTCTGGTCGACGTTGATCACCTTGTCCAGCTGTTCCAGGCCGCTGATGTCGCGGTACGGCGACGGCTGCTCACTGGCACCGTTGAGATCGCGGGCGGCGATCTTGTACAGCGTGTCGTTGATCAGCGTCGACTTGCCGGAACCGGACACGCCGGTGACGCACACCAGCATGCCCAGCGGCAGCTGCAGCGTCACGTCCTTCAGGTTGTTGCCGCTGACGCCGGCCAGACGCAGCAGGCGCTCGGGGTTGACCTCGCGCCGGCTGGCCGGCACCGCGATGCCGCGACGGCCGGACAGGTAGGCGCCGGTCACCGATTTCTCGCTGGCGGCGACCTCGGCCGGCGTGCCGGCCACCAGCACCTCGCCACCGTGCTCGCCGGCGCCCGGCCCCATGTCGACCAGATAGTCGGCGGCGCGGATGGCGTCTTCGTCGTGCTCGACCACGATCACGCTGTTGCCCAGGTCACGCAGCCGCCGCAGCGTCGCCAGCAGGCGGTCGTTGTCGCGCTGGTGCAGGCCGATGGACGGCTCGTCCAGCACGTACATCACGCCGGTCAGGCCGGAGCCGATCTGGCTGGCCAAGCGGATGCGCTGCGCCTCGCCACCAGACAGGGTGTCGGCAGAGCGCGCCAGGCACAGGTAATCGAGGCCGACGTTATTGAGGAAGGACACGCGGTCGCTGATTTCCTTGACGATCTTTTCCGCCACCGCCTGCTTCTGGCCGGAGAACTGCAGCCCGCTGAAGAAGGCCGAGGCATCCTTCAGCGCCATCTGGTTGATCTGGTGCAGCGTCTTGCGGCCAATGTAGATATGGCGCGCCTCCAGCCGCAGGCGCGAACCGCCGCAGCTCGGGCAGCACTGGTTGTTCTGGTACTTGGCCAGCTCCTCGCGCACGGTGCTGGAATCGGTCTCGCGGTAGCGGCGTTCCAGGTTGGGGATGATGCCCTCGAAGGCGTGCGCGCGCTGGAATTTGGTGCCGCGCTCGGAGACGTAGGTGAACTCGATTTCCTCGCGTCCGGAGCCGTGCAGCACCACCTTCTGCACTTCGTCCGGCAGGTCCTCGAACGCGGTCTCCAGCGAGAAGCCGTAGTGCTCGGCCAGCGCCAGCAGCATCTGGAAGTAGAACTGGTTGCGCTTGTCCCAGCCCTTGATCGCGCCGGCGGCCAGGGTCAGCTCCGGATGCGCCACCACCCGTGACGGGTCGAAATAGGTGATCTCGCCCAAGCCGTCGCACTTGGGGCAGGCGCCCATCGGATTGTTGAACGAGAACAGGCGCGGCTCCAGCTCCGGCAGGCTGTAGCTGCACACCGGGCAGGCAAACTTGGCGGAGAACCAGTGCTCCTTGCCGCTATCCATTTCCACCGCGATGGCGCGGCCTTCGGCGTGGCGCAACGCGGTCTCGAAGCTTTCCGCCAGCCGCTGCTGCATGTCGGCGCGCACCTTGACGCGGTCGATCACCACCTCCACCGAGTGCTTCTTGTTCTTGTCCAGCTTCGGCACCGCGTCCAGCTCGTACACTTCGCCGTCGACGCGCACGCGCACGAAGCCCTGCGCGCGCAGGTCCTCGAACAGCTCGACGTTCTCGCCCTTGCGGCCAACGATGACCGGCGCCAGGATCATGATCCGCGTCTCTTCCGGCAGTGCCAGCACGTGATCGACCATCTGGCTGACGGTCTGCGACGCCAGCGCCACGTCGTGCTCCGGGCAGTGCGGATCGCCGACGCGGGCGTACAGCAGGCGCAGGTAGTCGTGGATTTCGGTGACGGTGCCCACGGTGGAGCGCGGGTTGTGGCTGGTTGCCTTCTGCTCGATGGAGATCGCCGGGCTCAGGCCCTCGATCAGGTCGACATCGGGCTTTTCCATCAGCTGCAGGAACTGCCGCGCGTAGGCCGACAGGCTCTCGACGTAACGGCGCTGCCCCTCGGCATACAGCGTGTCGAAGGCCAGCGACGACTTGCCGGAGCCGGACAAGCCGGTAATCACCACCAGCTGGTGGCGTGGCAGGTCAAGATTGATGTTCTTCAGATTGTGCGTACGTGCGCCGCGAATGCGGATGGAATCCATGCCTGTCTCACCGTCGGTCGGGGAACCTGCTACTATACCGGACTTGCGCGCAGCCGCTCCATAGCACGATGGATTTCCTGACAGAGAAAACCGCTGCCGCTGCCCGCCCACTGTGACGACGCCCTCCAACACCCGTACCGATGACTGCACTTGAGCTACGCGCCAGCCTTGGCCTGGCCGGAATCTACGCCCTGCGCATGCTGGGCATGTTCCTTATCCTCCCCGTCTTTGCGCTCTACGCCGAAACCCTGCGCGGCGCCGACAACCACACCCTGATCGGCATCGCGCTGGGCAGCTACGGCCTGGTACAGGCGCTGCTGCAACTGCCGCTGGGCATGCTCTCCGACAAGGTTGGCCGCAAGAAGATCATCTACGGTGGCCTGCTGCTGTTCGCCGCCGGCAGCTTCATCGCCGCCAGCGCCGACGACATCATGATGCTGACCGTGGGCCGCATCATCCAGGGCTCCGGCGCCATCTCGGCGGTGATCACCGCCCTGCTCGCCGACCTCACCCGCGAAGAAGTGCGCACCCGCGCCATGGCCATCATCGGCATGAGCATCGGCACCACCTTTGCCGTCAGCCTGGTGCTGGGGCCGCTGCTGGCACGCTATATCGGCGTGGACGGCATCTTCGTGCTCACCGGCGTGCTGTCGCTGCTGGCGCTGCTGGGCGTGTGGCGCATCATTCCCGACCCGGTGCACTCCAGCTTCCACTCCGACACCGGCACCAATACCGCGCGGCTGCCGGCGGTGCTGCGCAACCGCGAGCTGCAGCGGCTGAACTTCGGCATCTTCGCGCTGCACGCGGCGCAGATGGCGATGTTCGTCACCATCCCGTTCGCGCTGACCAGCACCGGCGGCCTCGACAAGTCGCAGCACTGGCTGGTGTACCTGCCGGTGGTGGTTGCCGGCTTCGTGCTGATGGTGCCGGCCATCATCTACGGCGAGAAAAAGGCCAAGCTGAAGCAGGTGTTCGTCGCCGCCGTAGCGCTGATGACCACCGCGCAGATCGGCATGGCGCTGGCGCTGTCCAGCTTCTGGCTGATCGTGCTGTGGCTGGCGCTGTACTTCGTCGCCTTCAACATCCTGGAAGCCACCCTGCCGTCACTGATCTCGAAAATTGCCCCGGCCGATGCCAAGGGAACCGCGATCGGCGTGTATAATACCGCCCAATCTTTCGGCCTGTTTGCCGGTGCCGTTGCCGGCGGCTGGCTGTACAGCCACCACGGCGCGCTGGGCGTGTTTGCCTTCACCAGCGTACTGATGCTGGCCTGGCTGCTGCTGTCGCTGACCATGACGCCGCCCAAGGCGGTGAAGAGCCAGATGTTCCACATCGGCGAGCAATGGCAGGGCGATGCCGATACCCTGTCGCGGCAGCTGGCCAGCCAGCGCGGCGTCAGCGAAGTGGTGGTGTTGCTCGGCGAACGGGTGGCCTACCTGAAGGTCTCCCAGCAAGACTGGGACGAAGCCGCGGTCAAACAGCTGATCCAGGCAACATACTGAGCCGCCGCACCGCCGTCACCTCAGCCCGTGACGGCGCCGAATACCTCCTTGAACTGAAATGAAACGGAGCCCCAATGAACAGCATTACTTTTGATGGCCGCCTGGCCGCCGACGCCGAACTGCGTTACACCCCGAGCGGCGAAGCCGTGCTCAGCTTCCGTGTTGCCAGCGATATCGGCTTTGGCGAGCGCAAGACCACCAACTGGTTTACCTGCCAGGTGTGGGGCAAGCGCGGCGAATCGCTGAAGAACTACCTCGGCAAGGGCCAGCAAGTCACCGTCTACGGCCAGCTGACACTGCGCGAATGGCAGGACAAGGAAGGCCAGAAGCGCCTGTCGCCGGACGTGCGCGTCAATGAAATCAGCCTGCAAGGCGGCAAGCGCGACGGCGGCATGGGCGGCGCGGACGAAGACTACAGCTACGGCGGTGGCGCCCAGCGCTACGACGCCCCGGCCGCGGCCCCCGCCGCCGCCCCGGCGGCACCACGTCGCATGGAGCCGAAACCGGCCCCGAAAATGGACGACATGGACGACGACATCCCGTTCTGATTTACACCTGATACAAAACAGTAAACCAGCAAAGCCCCGTTAAATTCCTGATTTAACGGGGCTTTGCTTTTATCCCTGACAAGCCGGCGACCACCCGCGCACAGCTGCAATGTCAGCCGGATGAGCATCAGGCGATACGCTTTATCTATGAGATAAAGGCTGTACTTTCAAAAATCCAAAAGAAAACATGACAAGCCACCCGGAGGATTTAGCCTATTGTTAGGTTGAGTTGGGGCGGTTAATCAAGCAGGAGGCCGCTGCATTTTTGAAGATGCAGCAATGACTGTCTCGAAGCAGAGCAAAGCATAACGAGGATTTTCTCCAAAATTATGAAATCCGAGCCATCTCCCGACCTTCAGGACCTCCCCCCCGAAATGCCGACCCTGATCGCCCGCCTGGCCTGGGGCGGCGGTACACTGGTCACCCTGCTGGTGCCGCTCATTTTTTTCATCGTTGGCTACCAGAGCGAGGCGGCCCGCCTGGAGTCCGCATTACAGGTCGGTGTCTACAGCAATATCAAGCAACCGGACTCAACCGCAGGCGCAGCATGGGGTACCTTTCATAGTCCTCAAGCGGTGCTGGCGGCACTGGACTGGCTACCCGATAAAATCAGCATCCGCATCACCGGTGAAAACCAGCAACTGCTGGCCGAGAAAAACCAGGAACCGCCGCCTCCGCACCTGACCCGGACAAGCACCCTTGAGCTGAATGCCGACGATAGCGCCCAACTGACGCTAAGCCGCTCCCTCCGCCCGCTGCTGCTGTACAGCCTGTTGATGTTCATTCCGGGACTGATACTCGGCATCATCACCTTCGTCACACTGCGCGACCTGCCGATGCGCGTCTTTCGCCGCACCTTGCAGGAAATCACCATCCGCAAGGTGACCGAGGAGAAGCTGGCCAAATCGCTGTCCATTTTCTCCGCCACGCTGGAATCCACCGCCGACGGCATTTTTGTCACCGATGTCTACGGGCGGGAGGTGGTGGCCAACAAGCGCTTCCGTGACATGTGGCACCTGCATCAATCGGACAGCCTCTACGCCAACAACAACGAAACCCTGGCCGAGCTGAGCAACAAGCTGCGGGACCCGACCGCTTTTGCCGCCACGATCAAGGACCTGAACAAGCACATCGACGTCAACCAGGGCAGCACGCTCGAGCTGCGCGACGGCCGCCACTTCGAGTGGAACTCACAGCCCCAGTTCGTCAATGGACGGGTGGTCGGACGGGTGACCAGCTTCCGCGACATCAGCGACCGCAAGCAGGCGGAAGCGCTGCTGGCCATCGAAAACGAAGTGCTGGAGATGGTGGTTTGCGGCCAACCTTTGAAAGCCGCGTTGGGTGTGCTGGCCGACCACGTGGAAGTCCTGTCCGGCGAGATGTTTTGCACCATCCTGTTCCGCAAGGATAGCGAAGGCGCCGAGCTGGCCTGTGTCTCCGGCCGCAGCCTGCCTAGCAATGTGGTCGAGCGCCTCATCCATCACGAACAGGTGGTGCTGGGCAAGGTCTTCGCCGCGATCACGCAACTGGAGAACGTACCGAAACACGGCCTGTCGGACGAGTACAGCGGCGTGATCGAGAATATCGGCAGCCAGCCGATCTGGTCGGACTACTGCAAGCTGATGGCCAGCCACGGCGTGCACGCCTGCTTTGCCGTGGCCGTGCGCTCGTCTGACCGCTCCCTGCTGGGGCTGATCGTGGCGCACTACCGCACCCCGTCAAAACAGCAGCCGCACGACCGCGAACTGATGTGGGTCGCCGCCCACCTGGTCCACATCGCGATGGAACGGCGACAGGCCGAGGAGCGCCTGCAGGATCTGGCCCACTACGACTCCCTGACCCGCCTGCCCAACCGGGCGCTGTTCCACGACCGCCTCCAGCAGGCGCTGACCCGGCTGGAAAGGAGCAAGGGGCTGGTGGCGCTGATGTTCATCGACCTCGACCGCTTCAAGACCATCAACGACACGCTGGGCCACGACCTGGGCGACCAGCTGCTGTGTGACACCGCGGCAAGGCTGCTGGCCTGCGTGCGCGACGTGGATACCGTGGCACGCCTCGGTGGCGACGAGTTCACCATCATTCTGGAGCAGATCAACAAGGCCGAGGACGCCGCCGGCGTGGCCAGCAAGATCATCGAGATGTTCGCGGCGCCGTTCCACCTCGATCACCAGGAAACCTTTGTCACCCCCAGCATCGGCATCACCATTTTCCCGTCGGACAGCGACAACAGCAGCCACCTGATCAAGTACGCGGACACCGCGATGTACCGGGCCAAGGAAGACGGCGGCAATGGCTACCGCTTCTTCACCAGCGAGATGAATACCCTCGCCTCCGACCGGCTGGAAATGGAAAACGGTCTGCGCCGTGCACTGGCACGCGGCGAGTTCGAGGTCTACTACCAGCCCAAGCTCAATCTGGCCGACGGCCGCATCATCGGCGCCGAGGCGCTGCTACGCTGGAGACACCCGCAGCGGGGGCTGGTTTCTCCCGGCGAATTCATCCCCATCCTGGAGGAAACCGGCCTGATCGAGCAGGTCGGCAGCTGGGTGCTGCACGCGGTGTGCCAGCAGATCCGCCACTGGCAAACGACGACCGAGCTGCCGCCGCTGGTCATTGCCGTCAATCTCTCCGGTCGGCAACTGCAGCGCAGCAACCTGGCCACCGCCATTGCCGACATTCTCGAAGAAACCGGTGTCGAGCCGCGCTTTCTGGAGCTGGAAGTGACCGAGAGCATCCTGATGCATGACCCGCAATGCGCGGTCGACGTACTGATGCAGATCCGTAACAAGGGCATCCTGCACATCGACGTCGACGACTTCGGCACCGGCTACTCCTCGCTCAGCTATCTCAAGCAATTCCCCATCGACTGCCTGAAGCTGGACAAGTCCTTTGTCGACGGCCTGCCGCACGACGAAGACGACATCGCCATTTCCCAGGCCGTCATCGCGATGGCCCACAGCCTGCGGCTGACCGTGATCGCCGAAGGCGTCGAGCGCGAGGAGCAGCTGGCCTTCCTGCGCGACAACGGCTGCGACATCATCCAGGGCTACATCATCAGCCCGCCTGTGCCGGCCCAGACCTTTGCCCAGCTGGTGCTGGCGCGCGCGCAACAGCACTCGACCACGCTGCCCTGATGCCGGGCCACGCACCGCCCAGCCGTCGGCCCGTTACTTGCGGCCAACGTAGGCGACGCTGATCTGCCGCTCGCGCGCGATCAGGCGCATCCGTTTCGCCAGGTTGTGATTGACGTAGTCCAGGATGATCACCATGTGCGCCACCCGCGCCGGGAACTCCCGCTTCAGGTCGCCGCTCTTGCGCCCGCTCCAGTGCAGCACGTCCGCATAGCCGGAGGCCTGCAGCGCCCGCCGCGTGGTTTCCACCTTGTCACCGCCGATGATCATCGCCCGCATCGCTGGCCCTCCTCCACACCGTTTCGCCCACCTTATCCGGCGCCCGGCCGCAGCAGAACCAAGAAAATCGCCACAGCTTATCGCCACGCCGCTGCAGTCCATATTCCGGCCGCGGCAAACGCCATGAAAAACCCCGGCGCGGGGCCGGGGTGTCGTCCGCGCGGCAAAACGCCTACGCCAGCGCCTGTGCCAGATCGGCGATCAGCGCCTCCGCCGACTCGATGCCGACCGACAAGCGGATCAGGTTGTCGCTGATGCCCAGCAGCGCGCGGCGTTCGGCCGGCACCGAGGCGTGCGTCATCGCCACCGGCACGCACACCAGGCTCTCCACCCCGCCCAGGCTCTCCGCCAGCGTGAACAGCCGGCTCTTGCCCAACACCGCCTTTACCTCCGCCGCGCCGCCATCGAGATAGAAGGACACGATGCCGCCGAAGTGGCGCATCTGCTGTTTGGCCAGTGCGTGCTGCGGATGGCTCGCCAGCCCCGGATACAGCACCCGCGTCACGCGCGGATGGCTTTCCAGCCACTGCGCGATGGCCTGCGCATTGCGGCTGTGCTGCTCGACGCGCAGTGCCAGGGTGCGGATGCCGCGCAGTACCAGGAAGCTGGAGAACGGGTCCAGAATGGCGCCGGTGGCGTTGTGCAGGAAGGCCAGCTGCTCGGCCAGCTGCGGCCGGTCTTTCGACACCACCGCCACCCCGGCGATCACGTCGGAGTGGCCGTTCAGGTACTTGGTGGCCGAGTGCAGCACGATGTCGAAACCGTAAGCCAGCGGCTGCTGGATCACCGGCGAGGCAAAGGTGTTGTCGGCCACCGCCAGCAGCTGGTGGCGGCGGGCGATGTCGGCCAGCTGCGCCAGATCGGCCAGCCGGTTCAGCGGGTTGGACGGCGTCTCCACCCACAGCATGCGGGTATTGGGGTGAATGGCCGCTTCCAGTGCCGCCGGGTCGTCGGACGGTACATAGCTGATGGACAGCCCGGCCGACTGGCTGCGCACGCGGTCAAACAGCCGCACCGAGCCGCCGTACAGATCGTCGATGGCGACGATGTGGCTGCCGGCCGGCAGCAGGTCGAGCACGGTGGCGATGGCGGCAAGACCGGAGCCGAAGGCGTAGCCGCGCACGCCGCCTTCCAGCTCGGCGACGGCGCGCTCCAGCGCCTCGCGCGTCGGGTTCTGGCTGCGCGAGTACTCGTAGCCGCTGTGCTCGCCCGGCGCCTGCTGGCGGTAGGTGGAGGTGGCGTAGATCGGCGGGATCACCGCGCCGAACGGGTCATCGTGCAGCCCGGCGGTCACGGACAGGGTGTGAAAATCGGTGCTCATGCTGTGTCCTTGCAAAAAGGTTGGCCGCAACGCGCGGCAGCGGCCGTCGCACCTTGCGGATCAATAGGAATGTCTCAGAGTCTGTTCAAAGTCTCGCAAGCTAGAGCGAGACAAGGCGAAAACGACTGAGGAAGCGGAGTTGACATGGGGTCAATGAGCATTCCGAAGGCGTTTTCAACGCGGTATCGCCCCATGTTGAGATCAGTCGCAGCAGACATTGAACAGGCTCAGGCGGCACCGACGCGCTGGCGCCAATAGGTGAGCAGGTCGCTCTGCGTGATCAGGCCGAGGTAGCGCTCGCGCTCGATCACCACCGCGATATGGCCGTTGTTGAACACCAGCAGCAGGTCCTGCAGCGAGGCGCGCGGCGAGATGGTCTCGACATTGCTGCTCATCGCGGTGAACACCGGCTGGTGGAAGTTTTCCGGCTCGCCGTGCACCGACATCAGCAAGTCCCATTCGTCGATCAGGCCGATCACGCGCTCGCCGTCGATCACCGGCAGCTGCGACACGTCGTGCAGCCGCATGCGCTGGTAGACCACGGTCAGCGGCTCGTCCGGGTGGCACACCACGCTGTGGCCGTGATCGTGGCGGCGCGCGATCAGGTCGGTGATGTTGCCCACCTGCGGCGGCTGGTGCAGCCCCTGGTCGAACAGCCAGAAGTCGTTGTACATCTTGGACAGGTACTTGTTGCCGCTGTCGCAGACGAAGGTCACCACCCGCTTCGGCGTGGTCTGCGCGCGGCAGTACTGCAGCGCGGCGGCCAGCAGCGTGCCGGTGGACGAGCCGCCGAGAATGCCCTCGTGGCGCAACAGCTCGCGCGCGCTGTCGAAGCTTTGCCGGTCGCTGATGCGGTAGCTGCGGCCAACCTTGCTGAAGTCGGCCAGCGGCGGGATGAAGTCCTCGCCGATGCCCTCCACCAGCCAGCTGCCGGCGGCGCCGTGATGGCCGTGTTCGATGTGGTCGGCCAGGATCGAGCCTTGCGGATCGGCGAGCACGAACTCGGTGTGCGGCGACACCCGGCCAAAAAAGCGCGTCAGCCCGCTGAGCGTGCCGCTGGAGCCGACGCCGACCACCACCACGTCCACCTTGCCGTCCAGCTGCGCCCAGATTTCCGGCCCGGTGCCGGTTTCGTGCGCCAGCGGGTTGGCGGCATTGTTGAACTGGTCGATGTAGAAGGCGCCGGGGATGGTGGCGGCCAGCCGTGCGGCGCGGTCCTGGTAGTAGTCCGGATCGCCTTTGCCGACATCGGAGCGGGTCAGGATCACCTGCGCGCCCAGCGCCTGCAGGTGCAGCACCTTTTCGCGGCTCATCTTGTCCGGCACCACCAGGATCAGGCGGTAGCCCTTTTGCGAGGCGACCAGCGCGAGACCAAGGCCGGTATTGCCGGCGGTGGCTTCGATAATGGTGCCGCCGGGCGCCAGCTTGCCGTCACGTTCGGCGGCTTCGATCATCGACAGCGCGACGCGGTCCTTGATCGAGCCGGCCGGGTTCTGGTTTTCCAGCTTCAGGTACAGCTCGCAGGGGCCGGTATCGAGATGGCGCACCCGCAGCAGCGGGGTGTTGCCGATCATCTCCAGCACGCCGCGGCTGCGCGGTGGCAGGATGCTGCGCGGCGGCGCCACGGACGGTGCGGCGGGTGCCAGCACCGGGGAAGAGACAGTCATGGTATTTCCTTGGGTTACATTCCGGCATTCAGGGGTGCCGCTGCGCCTCATTGGCGGGCGCGGTCGGCATGGGACAACGGGGGTGGCGGCTCAACACAGGCGCAGGCGGGCCAGCGCGCTGAGCCGTGCCAGCTCGGGCAAGGGGCGCGTACCGAACAGCACACCAGGAGCTTGAGTGTCGGCAGTGCGCCCGGTACTCGGGGCCGTGGCCGCTGACAGCGGATGCGGGATGGCAGACATGCTTGCTCCTTGTCACTGGCCGTGGCGCCGGCAACCGCGGCGCCACGGGGTCAGGCCACCGGTCCGGCTCAGAACGCCGGTACCACCGCACCCTGGTACTTGCTTTCAATGAAGCGCTTCGCTTCCGGGCTGTTCAGCGCGGCCGCCAGCTTCTTCACCGCGGCGCTGTCCTTGTTGTCCGGACGCGCCACCAGCAGGTTGGCGTACGGCGAGGTGGTCTCGGTGAACAGGCCGTCCTTCTTCGGATTGAGCTTGGCTTCCAGCGCGTAGTTGGCGTTGATCAGCGCCAGGTCCACCTGGTTCAGCACCCGCGGCAGGGTGGCGGCTTCCAGTTCCTTGATCTTCAGATGCTTGGGGTTGGCCGCAATGTCCTTGGTGGTCGGGTAGATGTTGCTGCGGTTTTTCAGCTTGATCACGCCGCCCTGGTCCAGCAGCAGCAAGGCGCGGCCGGCATTGGTCGGGTCATTGGGAATCGCCACCGTGGCGCCGTCCTTCAGCTCGGCCACCCGTTTCACCTTCAGCGAGTAGGCGGCAAACGGCTCGATGTGCACCGGTTTGCTGGCCACCACCAGATTGGTGCCGCGGTCCTTGTTGAACTTGTCCAGATACGGGATGTGCTGGAAGAAGTTGGCGTCCAGCTGCTTTTCCTGCACCTGGGTGTTGGGCAGCACGTAGTCGTTGAACACTTTTACGTCCAGATCCACGCCCTGTTTGGCGAGGGTCGGTTTCAGCGCCTCCAGCAGCTCGGCGTGCGGCACCGGCGAGGCGGCCACGGTCAGCTTCACGTTCTGCGCCTGGGCGGCAAAGGTGAAACCGGCAAGGCTGAAAGCAAGGGCAAGTTTGGTCAGGCGAGTCATCATGGTTTCCTTTTCGAGAGTCAGTCTTCCCCCTGCCCGGGCCGGACGGGCCAGGACATGCAGGGGCACAGCATGGGAAAGGGTTGCGGCGCCAGGGCCGCGGAGGAATCAGAAAGCGTCAGTCAAAGCGGCAACGGCGCACCAGGCGGTCACCGGCGGATTGCAGCAGCTGTACCAGCACCAGCAGCAGCGCCACGGTGACGACCATCACCTCGGTCTGGAAGCGCTGGTAGCCGTAGCGCACCGCAAGGTCGCCCAGCCCGCCGCCGCCGATGACACCGGACATCGCGGTGTAGCCGACCAGCGCCACCGAGGTCACCGTCGCCGCGCCGATCAGGCCGGGCAGCGCCTCCGGCAGCAGCACCTTGAGCACGATCTGCGGCAGGCGCGCGCCCATCGCCTGGCTGGCCTCGATCACGCCGCGATCGACCTCCCGCAGCACGTTTTCCACCAGCCGGCCGAAGAACGGCACCGCACCCACCACCAGCGGCACGATGGCGCCGGCGACGCCGATGGAGGTGCCGACCAGCAGCAGCGTCAGCGGAATCAGCACGATCAGCAGGATCACGAACGGCAGCGAGCGCAGCACGTTCACCAGGAAGGACAGCACCGCGTACAGCCGCGGCCGTGCGCGCAGCTGGCCGGGGGCGGTGACGTACAGCAGCACGCCCAGCGGCAGCCCCAGCGCCACCGTCGCCAGCAGCGACACCCCCAGCATGGTCAGCGTATCCAGCGTGGCCGCGCCGATCTCCGGCCAGTCCACGCTCAGCAACAGGTTCCAGTCAAAATCCGTCATCACAGCACCTCGCAACGCACACCCTCGCGGGCAAAAATGTCCGGCAATGCCGACACCGCGACATCGCTGGCCACCACCCCGGCCAACAACTGGCCAAACGGCGTGGCCTTGATTTCCGACAGCGTGCCGGCCAGCAGGTTGACGCGCAGGCCGGTCTCGCAGCCAACCTTGTCCAGCACCGGCTGCAGCGCCGGCTCGCCGACAAAGGTCAGCTTCAGCACCGGCGTGCTGATGCGCTCGCGCCACTGCCCCTGCAGCGCGCCCTGGCCGAAACCGGTCTCCGCCAGCAGGCTCTGCGTCACCGCGTGCTGCGGTTGCAGCAACACGTCGATCACCCGCCCCTGCTCCACCACGCGGCCGTGATCGAGCACTGCCACCTCGTCGCACAGCTGGCGGATGACGCGCATGTCGTGGGTAATCAGCACGATGGTCAGCCGCAGCTGGCGGTTGATGTCAGCCAAGAGCGCCAGTATCGAATCGGTGGTTTCCGGGTCCAGCGCCGAGGTTGCCTCGTCGCACAGCAGCACGTCGGGCCGGTTGGCCAGTGCGCGGGCAATGCCGACGCGCTGCTTCTGGCCGCCGGACAGCTGCGCCGGGCGCTTGTGCTTGTGATCCTGCAGCCCGACCAGCGCCAGCAGCTCGTCCACCCGCGCGTCCATCTGCGCGGCGTCCAGCTCGCCGGCCAGCTCCAGCGGAAAGCGCACGTTGGCCGCCACCGTTCGCGAGCGCAGCAGGTTGAAGTGCTGGAACACCATGCCGATGCGCTGGCGGCGCTGTTGCAGCTGGCGTTCGCTGTAGGCGGTCAGCGCGTCGTCGCCGATGCGCACCTCGCCGCTGTCGGGGCGCTCCAGCAGGTTCAGGCAGCGGATCAGCGTGCTCTTGCCGGCACCGGAGCGGCCGATGATGCCGAAGATGCGGCCTGCGTCGATGCGCAGGCTGACCCGTTCCAAGGCGGCAACGCGGCGGCCGTGGTGGCTGTAGTGTTTGGTCAGGTCTCGTACTTGAATCATGGTGGCTTTCTCGCAGACCCGGCGTGGGTGTTTCAGTGTTCGGCCGCGCCTTTTGCGCTGGCAGAAGGCCAGTGTAGTGCGTCCACTTAAAAACCAAAAACGATATAAATTGATTTTTTCATTACTTTTTGTGATATCAAAACCGCGACGGCCAAGGCAAAAAAACAGGCGCTGCCATGCGGCAGCGCCCGGTGTGATGCCCGCCGCGCTGCGGCTCAGAACACCGGCACCACCGCACCCTGGTATTTCTGCTCGATAAACTGGCGCACCTCCGGCGTGGTCAGCGCAGCAACCAGTTTCTTCAGTGCCGGGCTTTGCCGGTTGTCGGCGCGCGACACCAGGATGTTGGCGTACGGCGAGCGCTTGTCCTCGATGAACAGCGCGTCTTGCGTCGGCTTCAGCCCGGCCTGCAGCGCGTAGTTGGTATTGATCAGCGCCAGATCCAGCTGCGTCAGCAGCCGCGGCAGCGTCGCCGCCTCCAGCTCCTTCAGCTGCAGCTTTTTCGGGTTGGCAATCACGTCGCGGGCGGTGGCCAGGATATTGCCCGGGTCCTTCAGCGTGATCAGGCCCTGCTTCTGCAGCAGCAACAGGGCGCGCGCGGCGTTGGACGGATCATTGGGAATGCCGACCACCGCACCATCCGGCAGCTCGGCCAGCTTGCGGTACTTGCGCGAGTAGGCACCGAACGGCTCGACATGGATCGCCGCCACCGTCACCAGCGAGGTGCCCTTGCTCTTGTTGAAGCCGTCGAGGAAGGGCTGGTGCTGGAAGTAGTTGGCGTCGATTTCCTTGCTGGCGACGGCAAAGTTTTCCTGCAGGCCGTTGGTGAACACGCGGACCTTCAGCTCCACGCCGTCCTTGGCCAGCCGGGCCTTGACCTGGTCGAGAATCTCGGCGTGCGGCACCGCCTCGGCACCGATGGTGAGGACCTCGGCGTGAGCCGACACGGCAAACAGCAGCGCCACGGCGGTGGCGGACAACAGCGAACGGTGTTTCATGGTGTTTCCTTCGGGTAGTGGCACAGAGAGGTTCAGGCGCTGGCAGCCAGCACGTCGGCGTAGTGGCGGCGCGCCACCTCCGGGTGCGAGCGCAGGCGGCCCTTGAGCATGTTGAAACCGGTTTCGTAGAACAGCGGGTTTGCCGGATCGGTCGCTGGGCCGGGCGCCTCGCGCGCCAGCTCCGGTGTCAGCGGCAGCAGCGGCACCGTGGCATCCAGCCGCGGGCCGAGGAAAAACGCCACCGACAGCCGCTCGCACCCCGCCGCCGGGCTGAGCACGCGGTGCACGGTGGCGCGCAGATAGCCGTTGGAGGCCAGCTCCAGCGCTTCGCCGATATTGACGATGAAGGTGCCGGCCACCGGTGGTGCATCGACCCAGCCGCTGGCGGTCTCCACCTGCAGCCCGGCTTCGCGGTCCTGCAGCAGCAGGGTCAGGAAACCGCTGTCCTTGTGCGCGCCGACGCCCTGATCGCTCGGCACCTGCTCCTGGCCGGGGTAGCGGATGATTTTCAGGTGCTGGATCGGCGCGGCGAGAAAGGCGTCGTCAAAGCTGTCGGCCGGCTGCTGCAGCGCCTCGGCAAAGGCCCGCAGCAGGCGGATCAACACCGCAGTCAGTTCCGCCTGCCACGCCAGCAAGGCCGGGCGCAGCGCCGGCAGCGCCGCCGGCCACTGGTTCGGCCCCTGCAAACGCGCCCACACCGGCACCACCTTGGCCGCGGCCAGCGGCGGGCGCTCGGCACCGATGTCGAACTGCTCGCGCCAGTCCGGCTGCTGGCGGGTGATCTCGTGGCCGGCGGCGGTGTAACCGCGAAAATGCGGCGACTGCACCATGTCCACCGCGCGCTTGTCCGCCTGCGGCAGGGCAAAGAAATCACGCGCTGCGGCCAGCACCCGCGCCGCCTGCGCCTCGGCAATGCCGTGACCGTTCAGGTAGAAGAAACCGACATCGCGCGCCGCGGCACGCAAGTCGCGCAGGAAGGCGGCGCGCTGGGCAGGACGGCCGTCCAGATCGCTCAGCGTGAGCAAGGGCAGATTGAGTGACAGGGGTTGCGACATGGGAGGCTCCTGACGGGTAACGGGCAGTGCTGCTTGCCACAGCGCAGGCAAACGGCCTGCGAACCACCCCAATCTAGCCAAAGCCGCACAAAACCAAAAACGATTAAAAATGGTTTTGTTATTACCCCATGGAATTTCAGCGCCACGATCACGCCGCCGCCCCGGCGGCCGTCGCGCCCCCGCCGCTTACGGCAAGGCCTGCGCCAGCGCGGCGATGTGTTGCGGGGTAATGCCGCAGCAACCGCCGACCACGCTGGCGCCACGCTCCACCCACAGCGCCGCCCACTGCGCATAGTTGTGCGGGGTCAGGTCGGCACGGATGTCGTCGAGCGTGGCATTGGCCTTGGCATCTTTCGGCGTCGGCGGGAAGGCATTGGCATACACGCCGAGCTGCAGGCTGCCCTGCTCGCGGGCGATCACCACGTTGGCCGCATCCAGCGCCGCCGCCATCACCTCCGGCTGGCTGCAATTGAACAGCACCGCCGCCGCGCCCAGCCGAATGGCTTCGGCCACCGCCGCCACCACCGTTTCCCCGGAACGCAGACGGGCAACGCCATCGCCGTCCTCGTCCTGCAACGTGAATGACAGCCACAGCGGCTGCGGCTGGCCGGCCAGGGCCTGCTTCACCGCGCGCACCTCGGCCAGCGAGCTTTGCGTCTCGGCCAGCCAGAGATCGACATGCGGCGCCAGCGCGGTAACCAGCACCCGCAGGATGGCCAGCGCCTGCGCTTCGTCGAACAGGTCCGGCCGGTACGAGCCCAGTGCCGGCGGCAGCGAGCCGGCCACCCGCACCGGCTGCGCCGCCTTGGCCGCCGCCTTGCGCGCCAGCTCGCCGGACAGTGCGGCCAACCTTGCGCCGTCAGTGGCAAAGCGCTGCTCGCCGATATGGAACGGCACCACCGCGTAGCTGTTGCTGGTGATCACCTGCGCCCCGGCCTGCACGAACGCGTCGTGCGCCTGCTCGACGAAGTGCGGCGCCTCCCACAGCGCCAGCGCCGACCATTCCGGCTGGCGGAAAGGCGCGCCGATACGTTTGAGTTCGCGGCCCATGCCGCCGTCCAGAATCACGGTTTTGCTCATGTTGTTTCCTTTTTTGCTGCCTGCCCGATCGGGCCGGCGGTTCGTTGACCCTGCAATTTATATAACCAAAATGTCGCATTTTGCAATTGATTAATTTCCAAACGATATATAAGATTTGCTTCACCCGAACAACGACAAAGAGATACCACCGTGAACAAACAAGGACTTATCAACACCGCCGCGGCTCTGCTGCCGCTGCTGCTGGCCGTACCCGCCCATGCTGGCACCACCCTGGACCGCGTCAGCAACAGCGGCGAGCTGCGTGGCGTGCTACTGGAAAGCTACCCGCCGTTTTCCTTCCTCAACAGCAAGAACCAGCTGGATGGTTTTGACGTGGACGTGGTGAAGGCGGTCGCGAAAAAGCTGAACGTGAAGCTGAAACTGGATACGCCGTCGTGGGAGGTGATCGCCGCCGGCAAGTGGGGCAAGCGCTGGGATATCTGCATCTGCTCGATGACGCCGACCAGGGAAGCCGCCCAGGTGCTGGATTTCCCGGTGATCTACTACAAATCGCCGGCGGTGCTGGTGGTCAACGCCAGCGACAAGCACACCAGCAGCATCAAGACGCTGGACGGCAAGAAGATCGGCGTGCAGCAAGGCGCCTCCTATGAGCGCTACCTGCAGAAGACGCTGAAGATCGAGGCGCCGGGAGCGGTCCAGCCGAGCTTCCCGTTCAGCAAGGTCAACATCGCCACCTACGACAATGAAGAAATCATCTTCCAGGACCTGGCGCTGGGCACCGGCAAACGGCTGGATGCGCTGGTTTCCAACCTGAACACCGCCAACGAGCGCATCGCCAGGGGCGGCAAGTTCCGCGTCGCCGCCACCCTGTACGCCGAGCCGAACTGGGTCGCGGTCGACAAGGGCGATGCCCAGTGGCAGGCACGGGTGAAACAGGTGGTCACCGAGCTGAAGCAGGACGGCACGCTGGCCGCCATTTCCAGAAAATGGATCGGCAGCGACATCACCCAGTAACCCCTTGGTGCTGATCGCCACCGCGGTCAGCACCGGCCTTACCCGTCGTGCCTACTCATGAACATGGAAAACCGCTTCCGGCTGCAAGTCAGTCTGGTGATCTTGCTGCTGCTGGGCCTGCTGGCCTGGTTTGCCGCCGCCTTCGGGCTGGACTACCGCTTCGCACTGGAAAAACTGCCGCTGCTGCTGGGCCTGCAACTGAATCCGGAGGGGCTGCTGCAAGGCGTGCCGCTCACCGTGCTGCTGTGCCTGGTGTCCACCCTGCTGGCGCTGGTGATCGGCCTGACGTCGGCCCTTGGGCGGCTGTCGCGCAACCCCTTGCTGTACGGGCTGGCGACCTTCTACAACTCGTTTTTCAAGGGCACGCCGCTGCTGGTGCAGATCCTGCTGATCTATCTGGGGCTGCCGCAGCTGGGCATCGTGCCGGACGCCATTCCGGCCGGGATTACCGCGCTGACGCTGTGCTACGGCGCCTATCTCAGCGAGGTGCTGCGCGCCGCCATCCTGTCCATCCCGCGCGGACAGTGGGAAGCGGGCAAGGCGCTGGGCATGTCATCGCGCGCCATCCTGCGCTTTGTCGTGCTGCCGCAGGCAATGCGGGTAGCGGTGCCGCCGGCGTTTTCCCTGTTCATTTCCATGTTGAAGGATTCGTCATTGGTGTCGGTGATGGGGCTGTGGGAAATCATGTTCCTGTCCCAGAGCTATGGCCGCTCGTCGTACCGCTACATGGAAATGCTGCTCTCGGCGGCACTGATCTACTGGCTGCTGTCGGTAGTGCTCGAAGTCTTCCAGCACAGACTGGAAACCAGGATGGCCGCTTCCGGCAGAAGCTGACCTCCGCCCCATAACAACCATGAATGCCAGGAGTTCCCCGTGAACAAAACTACCCTTCCGCAACTTGACCTGTCCGCCTTCCATGCCGGTGGCGACCAACGCGCCGCCTTCCTGCGCGAACTGAAAGCCGCCGCGCGCGAGGTCGGGTTCTTCTACCTCAAGGGCCACGGCGTGGCCGATAGCCTGCAACAGCAGGTGCTCGACATCTCGCGCCAGTTCTTTGCCCTGCCGGCGGCCGCCAAGCAGCGCGTGGCGATGGTCAACTCCCCGCACTTTCGCGGCTATACCCGCGCCGGCGGCGAGCTGACGCTGGGACAGGCCGACTGGCGCGAGCAGTTCGATGTGATGCGCGAAACCCCGCTGCGCAAGCTGCACTACGGCGAGCAGCCGTGGCTGCGCCTGCACGGCCCCAACCAGTGGCCGGCCGAACTGCCGCAGATGCGGGACATCATCCTGCGCTGGCAGGACAGCCTGACCGAGGTCACCACCACCTTGCTGCGCGCCTTTGCCATCGCGCTGGAGCAAGCGGATGACGTGTTCGACCACACCATCGCCGATGGCCCGTTCCAGCACCTGAAGCTGATCCGCTACCCGGGACGCGACCATACCGACAGCGAGCAAGGCGTCGGTGCGCACAAGGACGCCGGTTATCTGACGCTGGTGCTGCAGGGCGACCAGCCGGGGCTGGAAGTGCTGCTCGGCGACGAGTGGGTGCTGGCGACCCCGGTTGCAGGCACCTTCGTGGTGAATATCGGCGAACTGCTGGAGCTGGCCTCCAACGGCTACCTCAAGGCGACGCTACATCGCGTGGTCACGCCGCCGGCCGGCGTCGACCGGCTGTCCAGCGCCTTCTTCATGGCGGCACAACTGGATGCCAACGTACCGCTGCTGACGCTGCCGGCACACCTGGCCGCCGAAGCCCGCGGCCCGGCAAGCGACCCGCACAATCCGCTGTTCTACCAGGTTGGCCGCAACGTGCTGAAGGGCCGCCTGCGCTCGCACGTGGATGTGGCCAATGCCCACTACGGCGAGCTGGAGCCAGCCTTGTAGTACCGCGCGATCCGCAAGCAGACGCCGCACCGGCAACACGGCCGTGCGGCGTGGATCGACACCGCTGCCCCTCCAAAGCCGCCACCTTGCTGGCGGCTTTTCCAATGCGGATTTCCTGCAAAGCATTGCACCCGGCCACCAGATATTCAAATCGGATTTTCTTGGTTAGTCGCCGCGAACGGCAACCGTATAGTGGTTCCACCCCGGCAACACGGCTCACCAGGAAATTGTCATGCCAGAGAACCCAACTCCCCTTATCCCCTCCGCCGCCAGCGCGACGGATGCCGCGCTGCTGCTGGCCACCGCCCGCAAGCGGGCGCAGGCCGCCGGACTCGATTACGCCGGCTGCCTGTATCCGCAGGAGGCGTGGTCGCTGGTCGAGGCCGGCGTCGCGCGGCTGGTCGATGTGCGCACCGTGGAAGAGCGCAAGTTTGTCGGCCACGTGCCCGGCTCGCTGCACGTGGCGTGGCAAAGCGGTACCGCGCTGCTCAGGAACCCGCGCTTCCTGCGCGAGCTGGAAAGCAAGGCCGCCGGCAAGGACAGCGTGATCGTGCTGCTGTGCCGCAGCGGCAAGCGCTCCGCCGCCGCCGCCGAGGCGGCCACCCGCGCCGGTTTCAGCCAGGTATTCAACGTGCTGGAAGGCTTCGAAGGCGATCTGGACGAACAGAACCGCCGTGGCGATGTCGGCGGCTGGCGCCATCACCGCCTGCCGTGGCAGCAAGACTAGCAAGACCCTTTTACTGGAGCGGCTTACATGAATGATCGTGCCAAAAGCTGGCTGAACCTGGCCAGTCATCAACAGAGCTGGGGCATCGAGAGCATCGTGCGCGAGCTGCGCAGCGCACGCCAGGCCTGGCGCCAGGCCCACGGCCGCACCCGCGAGCTGGGCGGGCGCGAGTTTCCGGCGCGCGACGCGCTGCGCGACATCGCCAACGCGCTGTGCGGCGTGCTGTTTCCGATGCGGCTGGGGCCGCCGGAGCTGAGCGAAAGCAGCGAAGACTTTTACGTCGGCCACACCCTGGCGCAGGCACTGGACGCGCTGGTCAGGCAGCTGCAGCTGGAGCTGAGCTACTCGGCGCGGCTGCAGGGGCTGAGCGATAGCCGCAGCGAAACGCAGGCGGTGGCGATTGCCAAGGGCCTGGCCACCGCGCTGCCCGCGCTGCGCCGCGTGCTGGATGCCGACGTGCACGCCGCCTACCTCGGCGATCCGGCGGCACGCAGCGTGGACGAGGTGCTGCTGTGCTACCCCGGCATCACCGCCATCATCTACCACCGTCTGGCGCACTACCTGTACCGCGCCGGCGTGCCGCTGGTGGCGCGCATTCTGGCCGAAATCGCGCACTCGGAAACCGGCATTGACATCCACCCCGGCGCGCAGATCGGCAAGGGCTTTTTCATCGACCACGGCACCGGCGTGGTGATCGGCGAAACCGCCGTCATCGGCGAGCGGGTACGGCTGTACCAGGCGGTGACGCTGGGTGCCAAACGCTTTAACAGCGACGCCGACGGCAAGCTGGAAAAAGGCCAGCCGCGCCACCCGATCGTGGAAGACGACGTGGTGATCTACGCCGGCGCCACCCTGCTGGGGCGCATCACCATCGGCCAGGGCGCCACCATCGGCGGCAATGTCTGGCTCACCCGCGACGTGCTGCCCGGCAGCCACATTACCCAGGCCAACAGCCAGAACATCACCGGCACGCAGCATCTCGCCCGCTAGCCGCCACCCTTTTTTACCGCAACCAACGCCACACAAGGAACCATCATGGCCGAACATCAGGATGCCCAACTGGCACTGGGCGACAACGCCGCCCGCCAGCTGGCAAACGCCACCAAGACCGTCCCGCAACTGTCCACCATCAGCCCGCGCTGGCTGGTACACCTGCTGCAGTGGACGCCGGTCGAGGCCGGCATCTTCCGCCTCAACCGCGTGAAAAACGCGGGCAATATGCGGGTCGCGTGCTCGCAGCGCGACGAAGCCGAGCTGCCGCAAACCTTCGTCGACTACGAAGACCAGCCGCGCGAGCTGTTCCTCAATGCGGTGACTACCGTGCTGGACGTGCACACCCGCGTCTACGACCTGTACAGCAGCCCGCACGACCAGATCAAGGAACAGCTGCGCCTGACCATCGAGACCATCAAGGAACGTCAGGAATCCGAGCTGATCAACAACCCGGAATACGGCCTCTTGGCCAATGTCGACGACAGCCAGCGGCTCAGCACCCTCACCGGCGCACCGACGCCGGACGACTTTGACGAGCTGCTGACCAAGGTGTGGAAAGAGCCGGGTTTCTTCCTCGCCCACCCGCTGGCGATTGCCGCCTTCGGTCGCGAGTGCACCCGCCGTGGCGTGCCGCCGCCGACCATCAGCCTGTTCGGCTCGCAGTTCATCACCTGGCGCGGCGTGCCGATCATCCCGTCGGACAAGCTGCCGATCGACGAAAACGGCAAGACCAAGATCCTGCTCTTGCGCGTCGGCGACAAGCGCCAGGGTGTGGTCGGCCTGTACCAGCCGGGCGTGGCCGGCGAACAGAGCCCGGGGCTGTCGGTGCGCTTCATGGGCATCAACCGCAATGCCATCGCCTCCTACCTGATTTCGCTGTATTGCTCGCTGGCGGTGCTGACCGAAGACGCACTGGCGGTGCTCGAAGACGTGGAGATTGGCAAGTACCATGACTATCCAGACACTTACAAGTAAGCCGGATGGCCTGCCGGACGTGGCCGACCTGGCGCGGCTGGCCAACGCCTTCTTCAGCGCGCTGCCGGGCGACACCCCGACGGAGACCAGCAGCCTGACGCCGCCATCGCCCGCCGCCGCACCGGCCATCCAGCCGCTGCCAGCCAGCGCCCCGGCCCCGGCCGTGGGGAGCGGGCTGCGCGACGACGCCGCCTACGCGGTGCCGCCAGGCTACGCCGCCGCCGTACCACAGTTGGCCGCAGCGCAGCCGTCGGCCCCCTCTGCCGGTGGTGCGCCAGCCTCGTCGCCGTACTACTTCGTCAGCGAAGCAGGCCGTTACGGCGAGCTGGCCGGCAGCCCCCAGGCCGCGCCGCTGCCCGGCGTGGACGACCGCGTCACCGCGCAGTCGTTCGGTCTGCCGGGCGAGGACGTGCTGCGCGCACTGCTGGCCGGCGACAGCCGCCAGCAGCCTGCCGCACCGGCGCCCGCTGCCGCCCCCGCCAGCAGCCAGTTCTATTTCCTGGAACCGGCAGTGAAGCTGGACAAGGCGCCGGATTTCGACCGCCACGTCGCCAGCCGCCAGCACGGCTTTGACGTCAACGCCATCCGCCGCGATTTCCCGATCCTGGCGGAGCGGGTGAACGGCAAACCGCTGATCTGGCTGGACAACGCCGCCACCACGCACAAGCCGCAATCGGTAATCGACCGGCTGGCCTATTTCTACCAGCACGAGAACTCCAACATCCACCGCGCGGCGCACGAGCTGGCCGCCCGCGCCACCGACGCCTACGAGGCCGCCCGCAACAAGGTGGCGCGTTTTATCGGCGCCGGTAGCCCGGACGAGATCATCTTCGTACGCGGCGCCACCGAGGCGATCAACCTGGTGGCCAACACCTGGGGGCGGCAGAACATCGGCGCCGGCGACGAGATCATCGTCTCCAACCTGGAGCACCACGCCAACATCGTGCCGTGGCAGCAGCTGGCGGCCAGCGTCGGCGCACGCATCCGCGTGATTCCGGTGGATGACAGCGGCCAGATCCTGCTCGACGAGTACCGCCAGCTCTTGAACAGCCGCACCAGGCTGGTGGCCATCACCCAGGTGTCCAACGCGCTGGGCACGGTCACCCCGGTGGCCGAGGTCATCGCGCTGGCGCACGCCGCCGGGGCGCGGGTGCTGGTGGACGGCGCGCAGTCGGTGTCGCACCTGCGCGTCAACGTGCAGGCACTGGACGCGGACTTCTTCGTGTTCTCCGGGCACAAGGTGTTCGCGCCGACCGGCATTGGCGTGGTGTACGGAAAGGCGGCGCTGCTGGAGGCGATGCCGCCGTGGCAGGGTGGCGGCAACATGATCGCCGACGTCACCTTCGAGAAGACGCTGTACCAGCCGGCGCCGAACAAGTTCGAGGCCGGCACCGGCAACATCGCCGACGCGGTGGGGCTGGGCGCCGCCATCGACTACGTGGAGCGCATCGGGCTGGACAACATCGCCCGTTACGAGCACGACCTGCTGGTCTACGCCACCCGCGGCCTGCAGCGCGTGCCGGGGCTGCGGCTGATCGGCACCGCCGAGCACAAGGCCAGCGTGCTGTCCTTCGTGCTGCCCGGCTACCGCACCGAGGAAATCGGCCGCGCACTGAACCAGCAAGGCATCGCGGTGCGCTCCGGCCACCACTGCGCGCAGCCGATCCTGCGCCGTTTCGGGCTGGAGGCGACGGTGCGGCCATCGCTGGCGTTCTACAACACCTGCGAGGAGATCGACACGCTGGTGGCGGTGGTGCAGCAACTGGCCAAACGCTGAGTTTGACCGGGTAGCACCCAAGGTTGGCCGCAACAGGATTGCGGCCAACCTTTTTTATTTAATGACCGGCACTGAAAACAAATCCTGGCAATCAAATATCAATACCCGCTAAGGAACAATCCGGCATTGATTCAAAATTAATATTATTTAAATAAAAAACCAGCATCTACACCACTTCTGTGGACTCTATCAAATAAAATGCCTGGGGCATGAAAATGCTTTTCCCCAGGCTATTTTCTTAAGAGTCGTATGTGAAATGGTGAACTCTAGTGTGTTAATACCAAATCAGACCAAGATCGGCTCGCGATATTGTAATCTCTATATCCTTTTGGGGAAGTGCTTATTTCTTCAATGCTGATCAATAGCTCCACATGCACCACCTTAGATGTGGTTGAGGATATGTAATTTAGGTGGCTGCCTTGAAAGAAATTGTCTTTATTTCCTTCTAGCACCAACCTCAAAATAGTGTCGTCATTCAGTTTGTCTGTTCTAATCGGAAAGTTGAGATTCCAAGAGGTGTCTGGCAAATGGCCATAAATTAGACCTCCAGTTGACTCCCCTTTTAAACGACTTATATAAAATTTCCAATCGGCCAATTCGGACAGACCATTTGAATCAAACTTTTCTACACTCTTGCACTCAATGCCAACTCGCCCCCCGGAAAAACAAAGAGGGAGATTGGTTAGGGTGGTTTTGTTTTCGATCTGCCACTTAAAGTTAATGTCCTTAAGGTCTTTGTTTGGTGCTGTTGCCGACGTTAGCTGTCTGAATTGTTTTAGTACATTGTTGTCGTCGAACATGGCTGTATCAACGATCGTTAATGTGGAGTAGTAGGCGTTATCATCTGCACCTTTCAGTGAATTTGTGGCCATTATCGCCTTGTATCGGCCATGTTCGCTAACATAGCTCAGCTGCTGGTACTTGGTGGATATATCGTTATAGTATGGGGCTAGGTTTTCCCCATCAATATTAAAGCCTGCGGAGATTGAGTTGTTGCCAAATCTGGGGATTGCAAATGTTGCAACCACGTTATCGAAATCACCTCCATTAATATTTTTGAGCTTTATTACTCCGCCCATACCTTCAAGTATGGTGTTTTTGTTTGATAATATCAACTTTGCTAACGATATTGTTAAATTGCTTTGTGTTACAGGTAAATCGCCAATGGCAATCCTCTCTCCCGGCTTGTGGATTTTATCTAGTACATTATTCTCCGTCGAATCGTCATCAATCTCGCCTACATTATCTAGGTGTAGTAGTTCCACCTTCAAATCTAGGCTGGTTAGATTGTAGATTATTAAAACATGTCGATATTCGCGGATAATAAAATTTCTTATTAATAGATCAGTCGCATAGGCAAGTGCGGCATAAATCCCCAATTTGGCTACACCTCGAACTACCCATGCTATTCTACTTGGAGATTGAGTCCACCCGGCAAATCGAATAAAGGCCCTATTGCTTGCCATGGCGGCTTGAACTGCCTCAGCTTCAGACGCTATTAGCAGACCAGTTGATCGAGCAATAAGGGACTGGAAAAGCTTTGTTAGCCCCTTTGCAATTAATACAGTTATCTCCCACGGGGCAACAAGGTTTGTACTAAAAACAAACAAACTGCTTATGCCGGTCATTTCAGGTGTGGAGGTTTTCACCACTACGGTTGTTCTTAATTTTGCATCCGAGATATCAATTTTACTGTCTTTGATTTTTTGATTGGTTTCTGCATCAATCTTGCTGATGCATTGAACAACAATATTGGCTTCCCCTACTTGTGCATATTGAATTTCACTGCCATCAGTCAGGGTGCCCTTATTCCAGTATCTGGTTGGGTCATCGCTGATGGCTGATATTAACTCGCTAACTTTCTTACTGTGTGCTTCGACCTTTTTGTGTAGCTCTTGTGTTGCCTTTCCTCCTTGTGCCGCCTGAAATATTCTATTCTGCACTTCATCATTTGCAGTTATGTAGTTTGAAACTGGTATTGCTTTTAGCTCGACCTTATCCGTTTCGGTTTCAGCTGAGGCTACAGACATTACTTCAAGCTCTCTTTCCATGACATAGTCCTTATATCAGTTTTGTTTTATTGAAATAGTGAATATAGCTGTTGAAAAATATTCTCATAAGCTAGTGCACTTTATCTTCAAGAAACTCTTCAGTACTAATGTGGCGGCTAAAGGCTATCGCCATGCTGCAGCAGTCTATCTGCTTAAAACAACACATCTTCAAACTACAATCGTACTCACTGTGCAGCACCACCAGAATAGCACTATGTCATTAAATATGACAAAGTTATTTTGCGGTGCGTTAGTGATGGACCGGTGCCCCCCAGGGCCGACACCCAGGGGCTTACCGAAAGCCATATCGGCAGCTGGCTGGCCAAGGGCGGCCGGCGCGAGCGCATCGTGCTGGCCACCAAGGCGGCGGGGCCGAGCAGCGACCCGAAACGCCCCGGCCATATCCGCGACGGCAAGGTGCACTTCGACCGTGCCAACCTGACCCAGGCGCTGCACGACAGCCTGCGCCGGCTGCAGACCGACCATGTCGACCTGTACCAGCTGCACTGGCCGGATCGCAGCACCAACTACTTCGGCCAGCTGGACTACCCGTGGCAGGACGATGCGCCGGGCAGCGTCGCCATCGAGGAAACCCTGCGCGTGCTGCAGGATTTCGTCGCCGCCGGCAAGGTGCGCGCCATCGGCGTCTCCAACGAAACGCCGTGGGGTCTGGCGCAGTTCCTGGCACTGGCCGAGCGCCATGATCTGCCGCGCGTGGCCAGCATCCAGAACCCGTACAGCCTGCTCAACCGCAGCTTTGAAGTGGGACTGGCCGAATTCAGCCACCGCGAACAGGTGGGGCTGCTGGCCTACTCGCCGCTGGCCTTCGGCGTGCTGTCCGGCAAATACCTGGACGGCGCCCAGCCGCAGGGCGCGCGGCTGACGCTGTTCGACCGCTTCACCCGCTACACCAACCCGCAGGCGGAGGCGGCCACCGCGCGCTACGTGGCGCTGGCACGCGAGCGCGGCCTGTCGCCGGCACAGCTGGCGCTGGCCTACGTCAACAGCCGGCCGTTCGTGACCAGCAACATCATCGGCGCCACCACACTGGCGCAGCTGGAGGAAAACATTGCCAGCGCCGAACTGACGCTGGATGCGGCAACGTTGGCCGCCATCGACGCCATCCAGCAGGCGATTCCCAACCCGGCGCCCTGAGCCATCCGGCGCGCGGGGCGGCGACCGCGCTGCACACGACAAGGGCCACCGCAAGGTGGCCCTTGTCGTATGGCCTACTTGCCGGCGCTCAGCGTGGTGTAGCTGGTGATCAGGTTGCGGTAGTCCGGGATGTGGTTCGAGAACAGCGTGCCCAGGCCCTCGATGTCGTTGCGCCAGTCACGATGCAGCTCGCAGGCCACGCCGAACCAGGTCATCAGCTGGGCGCCCGCCTGCGACATGCGTGCCCAGGCGGCCTGGCGGGTGATGTCGTTGAAGGTGCCGGAGGCATCGGTGACCACGAACACCTCAAAGCCTTCCTCGAGCGCCGACAGTGCCGGGAAGGCGACGCACACTTCGGTCACCACCCCTGCAAGGATCAGCTGCCGCTTGCCGGTGGCCTTGACCGCCTGCACAAAGTCGGCGTTGTCCCAGGCATTGATCTGGCCGGGACGGGCAATGTACGGCGCATCCGGAAACTGCGCCTTCAGCTCGGGCACCAACGGGCCGTTGGGGCCGCTTTCGAAGCTGGTGGTCAGGATGGTCGGCAGCTTGAAGTACCGGGCCAGATCGCCCAGTGCCAGCACGTTGTTCTTGAACTTGTCGGGGTCGATATCGCGCACCAGCGACAGCAGGCCGGCCTGGTGATCCACCAGCAGCACGGCAGCGTTGTCCTTGTCCAGGCGTTGGTAGGGAGTGGTCATCGCATTCTCCTTCGGGCATCGAAATGCGCCGGACGCGGCCGGCGCGGTGGGAAAACACGCGGCGCAGCAGCCGGCCTCCTGTGGCAGGCGGATGCGGGGAATGTCTGTGTTCAGGATAGTCGGCTCTGCCGCGGCCGCCAGCGGGTCTGCGCTGCCGGCGGCATCATCGCCAGCCTGCCGCACCGTAACCGGTCACCATGCACGCGTCGGATCGCGGATAAAACCACGCTGGAATGGATTAGGGATGGCTTGCAGCCGTGATGCGTATTAAGGTAGCGCTGACCCCCGCCCTGTTGTGACGTTAACCCTTGAAAGCCAGTCTTGATGACCGTAACCCCGCAGTTCCTGATGATGGCCCTGAATCTTCACGACGACACGCTCAGCCAGCGTCTCCACGAGTTGCACGACCGCCTGCTGGAAACGGTGCCGGTGGTCGATCGCATCGCCTGCGCGCTGTACGACGAGAATGACGACGTACTCAAGACCTTCATCAACAGCACCCGCGCGGGCAAGGCCATCACCAGTTACGAATACAAGCTGTCCGACAGCCACGCACTGAGCGCCCTGGCCGCCAGCGGCGAATTCCGCGTGCTCGACAACATCGAGCACGCGCTGCAGTCCGATACCGTGCACAACACCTGGCTGCGCGAGCAGGGTTACCGCTCGTCGTTCACGGTGCCCTTCTACGATGGCGGCAGCCTCGCCGGTTTCGTGTTCTTCGATTCGATGCAGGCGGCCGCCTTCAGTCCGCAGGTGCAGCGTGATCTGGTGCTGTATACCAGCCTGATCAGCATGGCGATTGCGAGCGAGCTGTCCGCCGTGCGCTCGGTACTGGAGGCGACGCGGGTGGCCCGCGAGCTGGCCGAGGTGCGCGATTTTGAAACCGGCTCCCACCTGGAGCGCATGGCACGCTACTCGCGCGTCATTGCCAGGGCCGTCGCGCCGCGCTACGGCCGCAATGACGAGTTCGTGGAGTGCGTGTACCTGTTTTCGTCGCTGCACGATATCGGCAAGATCGGCATCCCCGACAAGGTGCTGCTCAAGCCGGGCCGGCTCGATCCGGCCGAGCGCGCCATCATGGAAACCCATGTCGACAAGGGGATACAGATCATCGACCGCATCGTGGGCACCGGTACGCACCAGCGCCTGCCGGACTCCACCATCCTGCGCAACATCGTGCACTGCCATCACGAATACCTCGACGGCTCCGGCTATCCGCGGCAGCTGCGACAGGACGCCATCCCGCTGGAGGCCCGCATCGTGACGGTGGCCGACATCTTCGATGCGCTGACGGCGATCCGGCCGTACAAGCCGGTCTGGTCGCCGAACAATGCGCTGGCCGAGCTGGACCGCATGGTTCAGGCCGGCAAGCTGGACGCCGACTGCGTGCAGGCGCTCCACGACCACCGGGACCAGATCATGGCGATCCACGAGCGCTACGCCGATATCGACGCCGTGTCCTGAGCCGTGGCGCAGCGGGCGCTGTCGCCGCGGCCAGCGGGCAAAAAAAAACGGCCGGGCTGACAAGCCCGGCCAACAAAAGCCCAAGAGGAGAAAACGCAGAGACAACAAGTAAAGCCACCACAAAAAAACGGATCAGCCCGGCTGCGGCGTCAGGCGCAGATAGGGTCGCAGCGCGCGATAACCGTTGGGGAATTTCTGCCGGATCAGGTCTTCATCCTGCAGCGACGGCACGATCACCACCTCGTCGCCCTGCTGCCAGTCGGCCGGCGTCGCCACGCTGTGGTATTCGGTCAGCTGCAGCGAATCGATCACCCGCAGCAGCTCGTTGAAATTGCGGCCGGTACTGGCCGGATAGGTCAGCGTCAGGCGGATCTTCTTCGCCGGATCGATCACGAACACCGAACGCACGGTATGGGTGCTGCTGGCGTTGGGGTGGATCAGGTCGTACAGCTCGGACACCTTGCGGTCGGCATCGGCAAGGATCGGGAAATTCACCGTGGTGCCCTGCGTGTCGTTGATGTCCTCGATCCACGCCAGATGCGACGCCACCGGATCGACCGACAGCGCGATCACCTTCACGTTACGGCGGGCAAACTCGTCCTTCAGCTTGGCGGTCAGTCCCAGCTCGGTGGTGCACACCGGGGTAAAGTCGGCCGGATGTGAAAACAGTACGCCCCAGCTGTTACCCAGCCAGTCATGAAAACGGATGTTGCCGTCGCTGGACGCCTGTTCAAAGTCGGGGGCGATGTCGCCAAGACGCAGTGTCATAGAAGCTCCTGATGCAAGAGTGGCTGCGTGTCATCACGCGATGAGGCCACTATAGGCAGCCGGCCGGCGCCAGGGAACCAAGCAAAAGTGCATTGCTTATCCGGCGCGCGCTGCATTGCATATCAGGCCGGCGCCAGCCGCTGCGACACCAGCTGCCCGGCGTAATAGCGCGCCTGCATCTGCTGCGCCATAGCCAGCATGTTGTCGCACACGATTTCCTCCACCCCCAGCGCGAAGCCCTGCGCCACCAGCTGCGGCATCAGCGCCAGCAGCTGGTCGCGCACCTGCGGATACATCACGGCGCGGCGCATGAAGCGCGGCGACAGGCAGACAAAATCCGGCTCCAGCCGCCACAGCCGCGACAAGTCGTGCTCGCTGTCGCCAAAGCCGCCCAGCCCCACCAGATGGCCTTGCTCGCGGTAGCGGCGCACCAGTGCCACCCCCAGCTCGGAGGTGGGCTGGTTGATGAACAGCAGGAACATCACCTGCTGGCTGGCCAGCCCCAGCTGCGCCAGCAGTGCCGTGGTGAAGTCGATGATGCGGTCGCTGAAGGCGTGGCAGATGCGCGGATCGAGATCGATGCGCAGCGGCAGTGCGACATCGTTGCGCCCCAGGTGATTGAGCAGGTGCAGCACTCGGATCAGCTTCAGCAGCGACACGGTCTTGCTTTCGCCGTAGTTCAGCGCGAACAGCCAGTTGGCCGGCAGGTTCTGGCCGAAGCGGCCGTGAATGCGCAGCCGCACCGCGTAGTGCGCCCGCTGCGGGGCCGCGTCGTAGAAGCTGGCCACCGGGAAGAACTCGCTGGTCAGCCACCAGCCGTCAAAGCAGGCAAACACCTCGCGCTCGTTCCAGTGCAATTGCGCGGGATACGGCAAGGCGGCCAGCAGTTGCTGACAACCGCTTAATTGTTGCGGGTTGAATCCCGCCGGAAAACCCTTCGACTGCTTGAAGCGTTTCATGGCCAATATTCATCAGTAATAGCAGAGCGCACTTTACCCGCCAATTCGCTGCCGCTTTATAGATAAAACCGATATCGCCATCTGCTTTATTCACAATGCCATCCGTCATTTAATTACCGACTTAGCGCCGCTAACAAAACCTCGCAGAGCACCTGAACCAAGGCGCGCCGACGCAGACAGTACAATTAGTACGGCAAGGAGGCGCAACGCAGGATCAGGGGTTTTGTTAGTGGCGCTTATTCATTTAACCGATAAATACCGCAGCCCGCGCTGAATATAAGGTGCGGCTTTTGTTATTTCCCCGTCCGCCGGTTTCTCTTTTTAATGGTGTCATTGCAAACGATACACCACTGGAGATTGCCATGACCCGCCCTGCCCTCGTTTCCCTGTTTGTGTCGCTGGCCTTTGTTGCCGGCACCGCCGTTGCCGATGACGGCGTCACCATCGCGTTCCAGACCGGCGTCGACCCGTCCAAGGTGGCGCAGGCCGACGGCGACTACGAAAAAGCCACCGGCAAGAAGATCAACTGGCGCAAGTTCGAAAGCGGCGCCGAGGTGATCGCCGCGGTGGCCTCCGGCGACGTGCCGATCGGCAATATCGGCTCCAGCCCGCTGGCCGCCGCCGCCAGCCGCGGCCTGCCGATCCAGACCTTCCTCGTCACCGGCGTGATCGGGGAGTCGGAGGCGCTGGTGGTGCGCAACGGCAGCGGCATCAGCAAGCCGGCCGATCTGGTCGGCAAGAAGATCGCGGTGCCGTACGTGTCCACCACCCACTACAGCCTGCTGGCGGCACTGAAGCACTGGAAAGTGGACGCCGGCAAGGTCACCATCCTCAACCTGCGCCCCAGCGAAATCGCCGCCGCCTGGCAGCGTGGCGACATCGACGGCGCCTATGTGTGGGAGCCGGCACTGGGCAAGGTACGCGCCAGCGGCAAGGTGCTGACCAGCTCGGCCGAGGTCGGCAAATGGGGCGCGCCGACCTACGATCTGTGGATCGTGCGCCAGGACTTCGCCGCCAGGAATCCGGATTTCCTCAAGCAGTTCGTGAGCGTCACCGGCAAGGTGTTCGAGCGCTACAACAAGGACCCGAAAGGTTTCGCCAGCAATGCGGCCAACGTGGCGAAGATCGCCCGCCTCACCGGCAGCAAGCCGGAGGAAGTCACCGCGCTGCTGCCGGGCAACCTCTACCCGTCGCTGGCCGAGCAGAGCAAGCTGCTGCAACAGCCGCTGGTGAAGGCAGTCGGCGATACCGCCGCCTTCCTCAAGTCGCAGGGCAAGGTCGACAGCCTGCAGCCGAGCTACACGCCCTACGTCACCAACCAGTTCATCAACGCCGCGCTGCGCTAGACGGAGCCGACCATGAGCCTGCTACAAGTCGACAAGCTTGGCGTCACCTACCCCGGCCAGTCGCAGCCGGCGCTGCACCAGGTGTCGCTGAGCCTCGCGCGTGACGAACTGCTGGTGGCGCTGGGGCCGTCCGGTTGCGGCAAGAGCACGCTGCTGGGGGTGCTGGCCGGTTTCATCGCGCCCAGCCAGGGCCGGGTGCTGTTTGCCGGCCAGCCGGTGACGGCACCGGGGGTGGAGCGCGCGGTGGTGTTCCAGCACGACGCGCTGCTGCCTTGGCTGAACGTGCACGACAACGTCGCCTTCGGTCTCAAGCTGCAGGGTGCGGACGCGGCGGCGCGCGAGCGCATCGTCGCCGACACCCTGCGCCTGGTCGGGCTGGCCGATGTCGCCGGCAAGCGAACCTGGCAGCTGTCCGGCGGCATGCGCCAGCGCGTCGGCATCGCCCGCGCGCTGGCCAGCCGCTCGCAGGTGCTGCTGCTGGACGAGCCGTTCGGCGCGCTGGACGCGTTCACCCGCGAGCAGATGCAGCAGTTGCTGCTGCGCGTGTGGCAGCAGTCGCAGCGCGGCGTGTTCCTGATCACCCACGACATCGAGGAGGCGCTGTTCCTCGCCACCGAGCTGGTGCTGATGTCACCGGGGCCGGGGCGCATCGTGCAGCGCTTGCGGCCAACCTTTAACCAGCGCTACCGCGCCGGCGAGGACGTGCGCGCCATCAAGTCCGATCCGGCATTCATCGCACTGCGCGAATCGCTGCTGCACAGCCTGTTCCGGCAACGTCACGAGGAGGCCGCCTGATGCCCACCACCCCACCCGCCCTGATCGCGGTGCCCGACACCCTCGACTTCGGCAACCCGCCTGCCACGCCCGCCCCGGCCGGCCGCCGCTGGCAGCCGCAAGCGGCGCACTGGGCCGCGCTCAGCATCGCCAGCCTGCTGCTGCTGTGGTGGGCGCTCACCGCCAGCGGACTGATTGCGCCGCTGTTCCTGCCGCCGCCGCAAGCGGTGCTGGCCAAGTTCGGCGAGCTGCTGGATGGCGGCTACATGGACGCCACCCTGCCGCAGCACCTGCTGGCCAGCCTGCAACGCATGCTGCTGGCGCTGCTGGCGGCGGTCGTCGTCGGCATCCCGCTGGGCATCGTCATCGGCGTGTTTCCGCTGGCGCGACACCTGCTCGATCCGGTGATCGAGTTCTACCGCCCGCTGCCGCCGCTGGCCTACCTGCCGCTGATCGTGATCTGGTTCGGCATCGGCGAATTGTCCAAGGTGCTGCTGATCTTTCTCGCCATCCTGGCGCCGGTGCTGATCGCCACCGCCCACGGCGTGAGCAGCGTCAGCCAGCTGCGGCGACAGGCGGCGCTGTCGCTGGGCGCCAGCCGCTGGCAGCTGCTGCGCCACGTGATCCTACCCGGCGCGCTACCGGAGATCATCACCGGCGTGCGCATCGGCCTCGGCGCCGGCTGGTCGACCCTGGTGGCGGCAGAGCTGATCGCCGCCACCCGCGGGCTGGGTTTCATGATCCAGTCCGCCGCGCAGTTCCTGGTCACCGACGTGGTGGTGCTCGGCATCATCGTCATCGCGCTGGTCGCCTTCGCGCTGGAGCTGGGCCTGCGCCGGCTGCAGCAGCGCCTTACCCCGTGGCACGGCCAACACCATTGAAAGGATTACCGTCATGAGTCTGCACTTCACCCGCCTCAGCCCGGCACTGGGCGCCATCGTCAGCGGCATCGACCTGGCACAGCCGCTGGACAGCGCACGGCAACAGGCGCTCAGCGCCGCGCTGCTGCAACATCAGGTGTTGTTTTTCCGGAATCAGGACCTCAACCCGCAGCAGCAGCGCGATTTCGCCGCCTGGTTCGGCGACCTGCACATCCACCCGCTGTACCCGAAGATCGAGGACACGCCGCAGATCATGGTGCTGGACACCGCGCTGAACGACCTGCGCGACAACGCCATCTGGCACACCGACGTCACCTTCATCGACACCCCGCCGCTGGGCTCGGTGCTGGTGGCACGGCAGCTGCCGGAATACGGCGGCGACACGCTGTGGGCCAGCGGCACCGCCGCCTACGCCGCGCTGTCGCCGCGCCTGCAGCAGCTGCTGGAGGGGCTGACCGCCACGCACGACTTCACCAAGTCGTTCCCGCTGGAGCGCTTCGGCCACACGCCGGAGGCGCTGGCCAATTACGAGGCCACTCGCCGCCGCACGCCGCCGGTCAACCATCCGGTGATCCGCACCCACCCGGTCAGCGGCGACAAGGCGTTGTTCGTCAGCGACGGCTTCACCACCCGCATCAACGAGCTGCCGCCGGCGGAGAGCGACGCGCTGCTGGCGTTCTTGTTTGCCCACTTTGCCAAGCCGGAATTCAGCGTGCGCTGGCGCTGGCAGCCGGGTGACATCGCGTTCTGGGACAACCGCGTCACCCAGCACTACGCGGTGGACGACTACCGCCCTGCGCACCGCATCATGCACCGCGCCACCATCCTCGGCGACAAGCCGTTCTGAACGGCCACGCAGCACAACACAGGCCGGCCTGCGGGCGCGGCCTGTGTTGCGTTGCCGCTGTCTGCAAACGTTGGCCGCAGCGGGCCCGCCCCGGCGTCGGCCGTCAGCGCTGATTAGCTTGTGAATTTTGCTTGGTTCACCGCCGCCGGCTGCCCCCGGACAATGACAGTCACATTCAACACCGGGGTGCTCCCATGAAACTGAAACCACTTGCCGGCGCGCTGCTGTTTGCCAGCCTGCTGAGCCAAACGGCCATGGCCGATGTCAGCCTGCTCAACGTGTCCTACGACCCGACGCGCGAGCTGTACCAGGAGTTCAACGCCGCCTTCGCCAAGCACTGGCAGGCGCAAACCG
>Ga0073934_10001664_pt1 | contig 51528 bp, 58 predicted proteins | sample LarsenN4metaG_FD_76834 | JGI IMG/M metagenome (GOLD analysis project Ga0073934, IMG submission 76834) | Hot spring sediment bacterial and archeal communities from British Columbia, Canada, to study Microbial Dark Matter (Phase II) - Larsen... ...
AGGCTGCTGATGGCAACGCCGACCTTGCCGACTTCTCCCTCCGCCAAAACATGATCGGAATCATAGCCCATCTGCGTCGGCAAATCGAAGGCGACCGAGAGTCCGGTTTGGCCCTGCGACAACAGATAGCGAAACCGCGCATTGGTCTCGCGCGCCGAGGCGAAACCGCTGTACTGGCGCATCGTCCAGAGGCGGCTGCGGTACATATCGGGATAAATGCCGCGCCGAAAGGGAAATTCGCCGGGTTGCTGATCAACGTAGGAATCGTCCGGCAAATCTGTTTTGGTATAAAAATTTTTTATTTCAATACCGGCGTCCGTGATGAATTCAGCGTTCGTCATTTTGGTCATCCTTTTATTTTTGGCATCCGGCTACGCCCGTAGGGATTTTTCGAATCGCCCGGATAATAAACTATTCCGGATTTTCAAACAAAGTGAAAATTGAAACTCTTCGAGTAGCTTTAACTTTTCCACGGATTGCAGAAATAACAGAATTATAAAAACTTTCCACTTCATGATATCAATCAACATACGGCGCTAATTCATACGCGCGTTCGTAAGCAGCGACAATCACGTCAAGATCAGTGTCATCCTGAATCATGTGCGAGCCTGAGAAGATATAAGGCCCGCTGTCTTTGAGAATGGAAAAAACGCGCTCGACTTCGACGCGAATTTCATCAGGCGTCATCACCGGCAGCGCCGTGATCGTATCCAGCCCGCCCATGATGCAAATGTTCGGGCCAAGCCTTTCGCGTGTTTTTTGCGTGGACATGCCGGAGGATTCTTGCACCGGATGCACTCCTCTCACGCCGAGCTTGATCACGCCATCCAGCACCAGTGTGATATCGCCATCGCTGTGCAAAAGAACGGGAATGTTATAACGGCGCGCGCGATCCACGATAATTTTTATCGCCGGATAAATCATTTCCCACCACATTTTCGGGCTGAACATCATCGTGCGCTGTTGCCCCCAATCGTCCGAAAGCTCGATGACATCCACACCGGCTTTGATCGCATTCTCGACGCAATCCGCAGTCCATTCCGCCAGCTTAAAAAACATCCGGCGATTTTTCTCCGGTTCGGCGGCCATGTTGAGCAACGCCTGCTCGGTCCCCGGCAAGCCGTTGTGTTCGTAGAGAAATTGCGACAACTCGAAAACGCCCCAAGCATGACAAAAGACGGCTTTCTCTTGCTCACGATAACGCAAAGCTTCATTGACCGTCATGTTGAGCACCTGATCGCACGGCGTATCGAGAATCGCCGGCGAACCCGGATCATCCGGCTCGAGTTCGAGATAGCGATCCAAATCCATGATCCGCGCATGATTCTCGGCGCCGCCAAAGGGAAAGCGCGGCAAAACGCCGGTCACGGCGTCGATGTGCATCAGCTCGCAAAACGCCTCGACGCTGCCGTACCGGGCGGCCATTTTTTCGCGGACGGCAATATTCCAACCGGCAAAAAAATTAAGCGGCACGCGATCCGGACGTTTACCGGCCAACACAGTCAAAACTCGATCACGCGAAGTCATCGCCTGGTCTCTTTCTCTCCCCGAGGTTGCTCAAAACTTGCCGCGTCGAGGTATGCAAGATAATCATTTTGCCCAAAGAATGCAAGTGTCCCGATTTTTTTGAGCCTGCCTTTTGAGAGCTTGACTTTTTAACAAAGCAATGTATTTTTAATACCGATTTGTCTTGCAATTTTAACAAGGAGAATGATGCGAATCGGTATCGTAACAGATGAAATCAGCGCCGACGTGCGCGAGGCAATTCAGCTCGGTACAAGTTGGGGAATTATGGATTACGAATTACGTGTTATTAGCGATGCGCGTGTGCCAACGGTCAAGCCTGAAACTGTCGATGACTTGCTGCGGCTCAAGGAGAAATTCGCCGTTCGCTACACGGCGCTTTCGCCCGGCGCGTGCAAAGGCGCGATTGACGATCACGAAACATTGCAGCGTGAGTTGAATGTAACATTGCCTGAGACTTTTGTGTTGGCAAGGAAACTCGCCGTTCCAACGGTGATTATCTTCGGTTTTCAACGGCTGCCGCAACAGCCGGATTCTTTGTTGCCAAAAGTTGCCGAAGCCTTCCGGCGAATGGCGGCGATGGCCATGAAAGCAGGATTACAGTTGGCCATTGAAAATGAACCGGGGTTTTGGTGTGACACCGGGCAGAATACGGCGCGCCTTATCGCCGCGGTTGACTCGCCTTTTCTACGCGCCAATTGGGATCCGGCGAATGCGCTGGGCACGGGCGAAATTCCGTATCCGGATGGTTACGAGGCTATTAAGAAATGGATCGCGAATGTCCACGTCAAGGATACGACGAAAGGCGCGCTGATTCAATGTGTGCCGATTGGCGAAGGGAAAATTGATTGGGAAGGGCAAATGCAGGCGCTGGCACAAGATCGTGTTGTCCAACATGTAACGCTTGAAACACATTGCCTGCCGCTCATCGAAAACTCACAAAAAAATTTGCAGCGATTGCGGCAGATGCTGCGACGATTGCACACAGAGGAAAGTTGATCATGCTTGATCGGTTCTTGCCTCTATTCCGCGCTCACATGAACAAGCGATAGCACCTCATATCCCGACAACTTCTCACGTCCATGCAAAAAATCCAATTCAATTAAAAAAGCAAAACCGAGAAGTTCCCCTCCCAACTTTTCAACGAGCCGACCGGCCGCGGCCGCCGTGCCGCCGGTTGCGAGCAAATCATCAATCACAGCAACACGTTCGCCTTTGGCAATAGCATCGGTGTGCATTTCAATCGCGTCGACGCCGTATTCCAGCGCATACTCTTCGCGGACCGTGGCCGCCGGAAGTTTTTTCGGTTTGCGTGCGGGCACAAAACCGATGCCTAATCGCAACGCCAGCGGCGCGCCAAAAATAAACCCGCGCGATTCGATGCCGACGACTTTTTGCATTTTTTTATCCTGAAAATGCGTCACCAAAAGATCAATGACTTGCGCAAAAGCCGTTGGCTCTTTCAGCAAGGTTGTAATGTCTTTGAAGCCGATGCCGGGCTTGGGAAAATCTTTGACGGTGCGAATGTAACGTTCGAGATCTTGCATGGCAACAATTCCTTAATCCGTGATTTGGAAATTGTGAAACTCGTTGGTGTAAGACAGCCATTCCACTTGCGCCTCGTCAACGTGAGAAAAGCGCGAGCCTTTTTTGACTTCCTTGACAAACTCGCGCAGCTCTTCTTCGTCCCCTTCCGCAACGGTTTCGACGCGGCCATCCGGAAGATTTTTGACCCAGCCTTTTAAATAATGCCGCCGCGCCGAGTGATGAACGTAATAACGAAAGCCCACTCCCTGAACCATCCCCTTGATGATGATACGAACGCCCTTTTTCATATTACTCCTATCCGCTTAAGAAGTAGATTCACTGCTTCCGCCGCCGTTGTGGATTGAACAACTTGCGGAATGTCGAATGACAATCTCAGGCCAACAACCGGCTTGCCAAATTTTAAGGCAAACGCCATCTCCGACAGCGTGCCGTATGCACCGTCAACGGCGATCAGGCCATCGGCGCTCCGCGCGATAATCACGTTGCGCGCGTCGTTGAAGCCGGTGACAATCGGAAGATCGACGAAGGCATTCGCTTCGTCTTTCGTCTTGCCGGGCAAAATTCCAATCGTCATGCCGCCGGCTTCTTTGGCGCCGCGGCAAGCCGCTTCCATCACGCCGAACAAACCGCCGCAGATGAGCACCGCGCCGGCTTTTGCAATCTCCCGGCCGACCTGCCGCGCCAGCTCGTAAATTTCTTCCGAGCACTGCGCGCCGCCGATGACGGCGATGATCATGAACACCTCCTCATTGAAAATTTTGAATTGAAAAACGTAAATCGTAAAACGTAATTGCGTAATGCGTAACATTTACGTTTTTACGTTTTACCTTTGCGTTTTACGGATACAAGCGATGCATCAACCTCGCAAACGGAATCGTCTCGCGGACGTGATGCAGGCCGCAAATCCACGCGACCGTGCGCTCGACGCCGAGGCCGAAGCCGGCGTGCGGCACCGAGCCATAACGCCGCACGTCGAGATACCATTGAAACGCTTCCATCGGCAGGTTATGCTCGCGAATCTTCGCTTCCAACACTTCGACGTTATCTTCGCGCTGGCCGCCGCCGATGATTTCGCCGTAACCTTCCGGCGCGAGCACGTCGACGCCGAGCGCGCGGTCCGGGCGTTCGGGATCGGCTTTCATATAAAACGCTTTGACCGCCGCAGGATAACGATGCACCATCAACGGCTTGTCAAACTTTTGCGTGAGGTAAGTTTCATCCGCGCCGCCGAGATCGCTGCCGGGAACAAACGGCGGCGCTTCTTTCTCTTTGGCAAACGCAATCGCCTCCGGCGTCGTGAGCATCGCCGCCGCCTCGTCGTAGCTCAAACGCGGAAACGGGCGCGTGATTTTTTCGAGTTTGCTGGTGTCACGCTCCAAAGTTGTTAACTCCTCACGGCGCGTGGCCAAAACATTCTGCACGATAAATTCGATAAGTTCTTCGGCGAGCTGCATATCACCATCGAGATCCATGTAGGCGACTTCCGGCTCGACCATCCAAAACTCGGTGAGATGCCGCCGTGTTTTGGATTTCTCCGCGCGAAATGTCGGGCCGAAGCAATACACTTTGCCGAAGGCCAACGCCGCTGGCTCCATGTAAAGCTGGCCGCTTTGAGTTAAATATGCTTTCTCGCCGAAATAATCTGTTTCGAATAATGTCGAGGTGCCTTCGCAAGCCGCCGGCGTGAAAATCGGCGCGTCGATGAGCGTGAAGCCGCGGCTGTCGAAAAAATCGCGAATGCTCTTGATGATCGCATGCCGCACGCGCAAAATCGCATGCTGCCGCGACGAGCGCAGCCACAGATGGCGGTGATCCATCAAAAACGTCTCGCCGTGCTCTTTCGGGGTGATGGGATAATCTTGGGCGACATGAACGAGTTCGATATTTTTGACCAGCAGCTCATAGCCGCCAGGCGCGCGTTTATCCGTTCGCACTGTGCCGGTGGCGACGAACGAGGACTCCTGCGTCAATTTCTCGCAACGCGCAAAAATTTCTTCGCCAACGTCTTTGAGCGAGACGACACATTGCATAATGCCGGTGCCGTCGCGCAGCAACAAGAACCACAGTTTGCCGCTGTGCCGGGCGTTATACAGCCAGCCGTATACTTTGACTTCCGTGCCCTCGTGTTGGCCAATGTTTTCGATGTAAATTTTTTCTCGATTGATCAACTGCGGTATCATTACAAATCTCCTTTACAATATCAATAAATGACGCTTTCCTGCTGCGCCACTGTTTCTGTTGTCGATAAGCTGTCATTGCGTATTGGCTCAGGCCACGAGTTTGCCATCGCTATCATGGCCGCGCCGACTTTGTCCCAATCATGCAGGATAGCAGGGTCAAAGTCCGCTTCGTTAGGCCATACCAACGTACCTGCTTCGTCATCGAGACAAACTTGATTGAAAAAATCAAGATCCCGAAGCGGGCCATATAATTCACCACGCAGCATCGGCCAGAAATTGATGAGCTTAATGCTGTTGTCGTTAAATCGAGTGCGAAGTGTGTACGGCGCAACGACTTCGAAGTCCGATATGGTATAGATTTCATGAAACATGATTAAGCAGCTTTACTTGCAAGAGTCATCGCAAGAGGCTTTTGCCCGCGCAGCGCGCTGACTTTAAGAATGGAAAATCCGATAATATTGCCGGCGGCATCAATCTTCTTCATGACGGCATCGTTGGAAGTCTCTTTGAAATATCCGGCCCGTTGTTCAAAAATGACCTCAAGATAATCCCCCTCCACATCATACCAAATTTTTATTTTCTTTGCCATAATATTTCACCTTTCTTGACTGTATCAGTAAAATATGCTGTAATGATGAACGCGTCACGTTGTTGATTTCACCACAACACACAGATATTTTTGGGTTACTGGTGTGGAGTCATAATGTCGATAAAATAATTCCACTTGTGAATCCGTTCGCGAGCGAACAACTTTTTCAGGATCGCGCAGGGTTTGCTTGAGCTTTTCAATCTGGCCTTTCATTTCCGGATGATCACTTACAAAATGCTTCTGTCTTTCATCCGTTAATCGCACCCTTCGCTTGTAAACATCGTTCAAAATTTTCATCACCCAAACTTCTCCTGCTTCGCTTCCCGCGTCATCAGCGCGTTCACGGCTTGTTTCGCATCTTTGTTTTCAAACAGAACGCGATAAACTTCCGAGGTGATGGGCATTTCGACGCCGTGTTGCTGCGCGAGTCGATAGGCGGCTTGCGTGGTGCGGACGCCTTCGGCCACCATCATCATCTCGCTGAGAATGTCTTGCAGCTTGCGGCCTTTGCCGATTTCCTCGCCGACGTGACGGTTGCGGCTCTTGCGGCTCATGCAGGTCACAAACAGATCGCCCATGCCGGAGAGTCCGGCGAAGGTCATCGGATCAGCGCCGAGCTTCACGCCGAGTCGGGTGATTTCAACCAGACCGCGCGTCATTAAAGCGGCTTTGGTGTTGTCGCCGAATCCGGCGCCGTCGACGATGCCGGCTGCCAGCGCGATAATATTTTTCAACGCGCCGCCCAGCTCGACGCCGGTCACATCATGATCGGTGTAAACCCGAAAGTAGCGGTTCATGAAAATTTCCTGCACCGCTTTGGCGGCGGCAAAATCATCGCTCGCCACTACGGTCGCCGTGGGAATTTGATCCGCGACTTCAACCGCTAAATTGGGGCCGGATAAAACCACCACCGGCGCCGCCAACAACGTCGTGATGATCTGGCTCATCCGCAGCAGCGTGTCGGTTTCAATGCCTTTGACCGTGCTGATCACGATGGCAGCGGATGACAGAGAACGCAATGGTTGCAGCACTTCACGCAAGCCGTGAGAGGGCGTGGTCAACAAAATAAAATTTGCGTCTTGCGTCGCTTCTTCAAGACTTGCGGTGAAACGCAAAGTGTCCGGCAACAAGATGTCGGGCAAATAATCGGGGCTGCGATGTTGCAGCGCCAGCGTCGCCGCCAATTCCGGACGCCGCGCCCAAACCGTGAGGTGATGGCCGTTCTCGGCCAGAACTTTGGCGAGTGCCGTCCCCCAGCTTCCTGCACCGATTACTGCGATTCGTACCACACGTCAAGCTCCGCTGTTTAATTTGCCACTGACCAATCTTCGATTTTCAAAGATGGTATTTGCGCAAAATCACTTCGATGTCGCGTAACGAGAGTGGCGTTGCGGCCAAGAGCTATGGCTGCAATTTTTAGATCTTGTGTACCAATTTTGATTTTGCCGGCGCGGAAATTTTAAAACTGAATTTCGGCCTGCTCATCAAATTTCAGTACCGTAAAACCACATAGAAAATCAACGGTTTTTGACAACCACAGATAAGCTTCCACACGGCTCTCCGGCTTATCTGCCCGCCGTATTTGGGCCAATCGTCCTCGCAACAATTCTTCCGCGCTAACAATCGTAATGGCGATCTGGCCGGGAGATATTGTCAATAGACGTTTTCTCAGCGGTTCATGGCCACGCTGATGCAGACTAAGATGATCGCTGTCTAAGACATAAAGCGTCATTGCAGTGATCACTCCATGGTTTGATCCATCTCTTTTCGATAAGCCGCTATTTCGGCTTGCAAATCATCGAAGGTTGGATCATCTTTGAACCAACCAAATTTATCAAGCCATGGATTGCCCGTTTCATGCGGAAGAGGAACTTCAATCTTGACGACTTCCACTTGTTTGGTCAAATAGTCGAGCAATTTTGTTTTAACGGTTTTAATCACCGCATCTCGCGTTTTTTCTTTCGCATTGACTTCGGGCCACTCTTTGATTCGAGCGACATATTTGTTGCCCTTTTTGCTTAAAATAACGTCGCAAGTCATAATCTATCTCCGGGAATACTCTTCAACAGAAACATGGTCTCATTCAAATTATTTCTCCGATAACCCAGTTCCTTTCCCCAATCTCGCTCAAGCGCCGGCGCAATTCATCGACCGAGAGCGGGGGGATCACAAAGACTAAGCCAATTCCCAAATTGAAAACGTGTCGCATTTCGGCTTCTTCGACTTGTCCGTATTTTTGCAAGAGCCGGAACAACGGCGGCCGTTCCCAGGCTTGCCAGTTGATTTGCAGTTGCAGGCCGTTGCGGAGGAGGCGATTCGTGTTGCCGGCAATGCCGCCGCCGGTAATGTGCGAAATGCCGTGCAGCTCGACAAGCTCGCTGGCCAACTCAATGGGTTTTTGATAACTGCGATGCGGTTGCAATAAAGCTTCGCCGAGTGTTGCGTTCAATTCGTGCTGAAAATGCTCCAACCGCAGACGCCGCGCCGAAATAATTTTTCTCGCCAACGAATAGCCGTTGGTGTGCAATCCGTTCGAAGCGATACCGACGAGCACGTCGCCGGCCGCGATGCGGCGACCGTCCAAAATTTTTTCTTTTTCCACGACACCGACGATCAAACCGGCGAGATCGAATTCGCCGGGTTGATAAATATCGGGCATCTCCGCAGTTTCGCCGCCGATCAACGCACAGCCGGCTTCACGGCAGGCGGCGGACATGCCTTCCATCAATTCGAGAACGACGACCGGGTCCAATTTGCCGAAGGCGAGATAATCGAGAAAGAACAAAGGCTGCGCGCCGCCGACCATGATGTCGTTCAAGCAATGATGCACGATATCCGCGCCGAGGCCGCGATATTGCTGAAGTTGGCAGGCGAGCTTGATTTTCGTGCCGATGCCATCGACGCTGGCGACCAGCACCGGCTCGCGATACTTTTCCGGCGCGAAACGAAAAAAGCCGCCAAACAAGCCGATCTCTTGCAGCACGTTCTCATTAAATGTCCGTCGCGCCAGTTCGCCGATTCGCTTTTTAACATCTTCGCCTTTTTCGCGATCGACGCCGGCGGATTTATAGTCGATTCGCGCCTCTTGCAAAGGCAAAGCGCCAGTCTGATAATTGCCACTTGCCACTTGCCACTTGCTGGGCGCGGCAAATTCGGTTTTCAGCAGATCGAAATATTTTAACCGGGCTTTTTCAAAGAACGTGATATGCTCCGGCTGGCGATAATCCGGATAGGTCCACTCATTAAAATGAAATTGCTGAAAACGAAAGCGCAGTTGCACGTCGCCGTAAATGCCGCGGCCGAGATAAATGCGATGGTCGTAATTCTTGGTCGTCGCCAGGACGAGCTTCGAAGCGTCGAGATAACCGGGATCGAAATTGATTTTGCGTTTGCCGTTTTCGGTGTATCGTGATTCGACCTCCTGCGCGCGCAATTTCCATTCAACGACGGCGGCGGGATCGATCAACCGCGCAAGCAGGAAAAAAACTTTTTGCAAATTCCCGCCCATTTCCGCGGTGTAATATTCGCTGTAATTAAACGGAAAAACCGGACTCGCTTCCAGAATGTTGCCAAACTCCCGCGTCACCTCGGCGCGCACCTCGTCATACGAAACGGCCGGCGCAAAGAGCACGGCCATGAACAGCGCGGCGGGCGACGATGATTTTGGAACACCCATAGGTCAATCAAGCCGGTTGAGGTTTTTTCTTTTTGCGCGCAACTTTCTTTCGAGAATTGCCCTCTCTTCTTGCTATCCGATCCGGCAACAAAGCCGCGTCAATCTTTCTATTGGCGTCGCGATCAAAAAAACCTCTTTACAACTTGGGCATTCCCAATATTGAACCACCGGCGTCGAACGCAATTCACCGCGAACGCTGAATTGATGGACACCTTTTTTCTTCTGAATGGAAGGTGATCCACACAAAGGACAAATATTTAATTCCATGTTCAGTCGCTTGATTTTCTTTAATACAAAGTCCATATCATCTTACAACCATTTGGCCACTTTCATCAATGCAAAAAGATCAATCCCACGAATAGCGTGAGCACCACCACAAAATGCATGACAAACGCCGGATAAATCGACTCGGCTTTCACGACGAGCCATCCGGCCAGCAAACCCCAGATAAACGCCAGCACCGCGCCGCCGGCATTCGAGGGGAATCCGACGCGATAATGCATCGCGCCGAAAACAACGCCCTGCGCCATCACGGCGACGGCCGGCGTGAGATGTGAGCGCGAGAACGCGACCATGACGCTGCGAAACATAGTCTCTTCCATCAACGTGCTAAACGCCGCATAGCCGATGGCGACGACAATCAGCACGTCAATGGGCCAGTTGACCGGAACCGGATTCGCGCCGAGTTGTTCCGGCAAGAAGGCGAACAGCATCAGAACGCCGACTGCAAATCCCAGCCCGATTAAAAAAGCGCGGCGCGTCCATTGGCGCGTTTGGCCGGGGCCGAAATACAATCCTTTCCAGCTTTCGCCGCTGAGGAAAAACAAACCGATCAAACCGGTCAAAACGAAAATGTTGGAGTATGGATAGGCAATGCCCAATTCGTTAATGATGAACATCAGCAGGCAAAAGATGAAGACGACGCGAGACAGTCCCATCGCCGCGCGCCAGCTCGGGAAGATGAAGCCGGTCAAAGTGAGAACGCCGAGGCCGCCTGTGGCCCAGAGAGGTTGTCCAAGAACAAAATAGGCCAGCACTGCCGCCGCTGGGCCTATGATCGCAACGAAATTTTTCATGCCGAAAATGGAGAAAGAGCCTTTCTATGAAAATCGCTTCGAACACAATAGTTTAAAAAAATATTCAAATCGACGCATAAAAGCAAGTGAAAAATCGGGGAGAAAGTGGGAAAGGGTTTGGAATGTAAGAGCTGATAATTTTGTCCGCCCCATCATATTTATACTTCAAAGCGCAAGTTTGCGAAAATTCCGTCTGCGCCTCAATACGGCTGTGGTCTGCTCGCCTTGATATCAGGATAGCCGGCGAGAAAAATCACGTCGACGCGATGATTATAATAGGCCTGAAAGACAAACTCGTTCCAATAGTTGGGTTCCAGGCCATATTTCATGAGCACGTGCAGAGCATTTTTCCGGTCCGGCTCGCTCACTTTGGGCAGCGTTCGATCCATAAAAGCCAGCCACTGCTTTTTGGTTGCTTTCAGAAAAACGTAAGGCGAGGTGAAGACGACGTTGTAATCAAAGGATTCATTGATGGGAGGAACGATTCTGACGTACCATATCTCTCCTTTGTTGCCCAAATATCCTGAGGCGACATGACAAAGATGTTCTTCTTCGCTAACCAACTCCCTAAAAACGACTTTCGATCCCTTCGTGCCGCAATGTTCGTAAATTCCCATGCGCGAATTCTGCAAAAGCCGAACAACCTCAATCTTTTCGGGTGAAAAACCCAGATATTCGCCTACTTCGATCAGACATGTACCGATGGTCTCTTTATCCCGACCGAAACGGCAATCAAAAAATGCCCAGGTGGTGAAATAACTTTTGGTGAGCGGACTCATGGGCGGCGCATCCGGAAGGTATTCGTCTTCTGCTGATCCGACAATTTCGCAATACTCTGCAAACTCCGGCAGTTGCGAGGCGATTTCAGCGAAATACGAAGTTTGGTTCTGAGCGATCACATAAGCCCGATGGAGTGGATCACCGTCAGTTCCAATCCCTCGCACCACCTCCATCAGTCCGACTCTCAGCTTTTCCAGCAGATCGACCTTCTCGGCTTTATCATAGAGTCGAATGCGTCGTTTAGAATAAGGCTGTTTGAGCCTATTGGCTAATTTTATCGCGATTTCCGGCATATTCAATGTTCCTTTACGCATTCCGTTTTACTTTTTAGATACACTTCACCCATGCCGCCCATGAGGGCTTGATGGGCGAGATAGCGCCCGCTGATCTTGTCACCTTTTTTGTAACGGGGTTGAGATTGCATAATTTAATCATCCTTTCCAATTCACAATCATCCAACTTTATGGACCAGCAACCAACTCACACTGGCCTTCAGCATATCCTTTGCATCTAATCGAACCTTCCCCTCAATGCGCTCCTCGCGATTGAGGCGATAGGTGCCATGTTGTGCCTTAAACCCTTCCAGCCACCACTCAGTTCCTTCATAGAAAAAGCGCGCCTGTGAGTCGCCCAATTCCGCATCCCAAGGAAAGCTCAGCGGGCCTTCGCCTTTCTTGCTCCAAATAGTTTCCTTTTCGAGTTTAGGGGGTGAGAAAGAATAATGTGAAGTCCTGCTTATTTTGACTTTCATGGGACAACACAAATAACGTTTCAAGAAATTAGCAATTTATTTTCTCACCCCCTGAACCTTGTGTCCATCCAGCGGGCCGTTCAATATTTCCAAAACGAGTCGTTTATCACTCACGGAACACCTCACAAAAAAGCCTCACGCAAAGCCGCAGAGACGCAAAGGATACGCAAAGTTTTTTTCTCTGCGATACCTTTGCGGCTTCGCGTCTCTGCGTGAGATTTTTTTCTGTACAGATTCCATTAAACAGCAACGTTCTTGTTAAATTTCAATTGTGAACCATCAAAGTCAATGGAGATTTTATCATTGGCATCTATATTACCAGCCAGTATCAAGTCGGTCAACGGCTCCACAATCAGCCGCTCGATGGCGCGAGCCAGGGGACGGGCGCCATTCAAGGCATCGTAGCCGGCAGCGCAAACATGTTCGCCAGCTTCGGGGGTAATGGCCAAATGAACTTTTCGGCTCTCCAGCAAGCGTTTTTGGACTGCTTCGAATTGCAATTGAAAGATGTGTTTCAAATCAGGCTTGGTAAGCGGATTGAAGTGAATCACCCGATCCACGCGGTTGAGAAATTCCGGTTTGAATTTGACACGGATGGCTTTATCAACGCTCAGCCGCTTTTCTTGCAGCCACTCCGGACTGAATTTCTCGTGGGGTAAGAAACCTGCCTGACTTTGCGCATAAATCTCAGAGCCAACATTCGAGGTCATGATAAAAATCGCTTCGCGGCCATTGACGGTGCGGCCTTTCGCGTCGGTCAGGCGGCCTTCGTCAAAGAGCTGCAAGAAAATATTGTGAACTTCTTCGTGGGCCTTCTCAATCTCATCCAGCAAAACCACGCTGTAAGGATGCAGGCGCAACTGGCCGGTGAGCTGGCCTTCTTCTTCGTAGCCGACATAACCAGGGGGCGCGCCAATCAATCGCGAGACCTGATGCTTCTCCATGTATTCCGACATATCCAGCCGGATCATCGCGGTGCGGTCGTTGAAAAGAAAGCCAGCCAGCGCGCGAACCAATTCGGTTTTGCCCACGCCGGTTGGTCCCACAAACAGAAACACTCCCACGGGCCGGCGGTGATCGCGCAGCTCAACGCGCGCCCGCTTAATCACCTGCGCCACCGCATGCACCGCCTCGTCTTGGCCGATGACTTGCGCTTGCAGCGTATCTTCAATTCCCTTGATCCGCTCCAGCTCATCGCCCTTGCCCCGTTGGATATTTACCCCACAGAGGATATCTTGTGATTTAATTTTATCCAACGAGGCTTGAGCCGCTCCAAAGGAATGCCGGTCTTCTTGCTCAGGAGATAGCGGATCAGGTCTTCGTTGATGGCGGTAAAAAGTGGGCGAAAGCCCCTTTCGGGTTGCGTTTGTTCTTTCTCTGCCTTCTCGTCATGACCAAAAAACGAAGGAAGTTTTACGTAAGCTTCAGCTTGATGCAGTAACTTGATGGCCTTAGCCGGTAGTCTCTCATCTTGAATATAGCGCGCTGATAAACGCACGGCAGCTTCAATTGCGCTTTCGGGTATTTCTAATCCATATTGCTTGTTGAAGAGACCCTTCAGAATCTTAATACAGTCGTCAATACTTGGCTCCTCTACCAGAATGGCCTCGAAGCGCCGGCGCAGCGCTGGGTCTTTTTCGATATGTTGGCGATACTCACCGATGGTCGTCGCACCGATACAATGAAATTCGCCGCGAGCCAGCGCCGGTTTGAGCGCGTTGGCAATGTTGGAGACGCTGTCGCCGCCTCCGCCAAGCACCGTGTGAATTTCATCAATAAAAACGATCACTTCTGGTGAAGCTTTCACTTCGGCAAGGATCCGTTCGACCCGCTCTTCCAACTCGCCGCGATATTTGCTTCCTGCCACCAAACTGTTGATGGAGATTTCAACGATGCGCTTGTCCTGTAATTCCGCAACGTCAGGTTTACCATGCACCAGTTCATAAGCCAGTCCTTCGACGATAGCCGTTTTTCCCACACCGGCTTCACCGATGAGCAGCGGATTGTTAGCCTCACGTTGGAGCAGAATGCGTTTGATCTGGCGCAACTTCGCCTCCACACCGATGGCGGGATGGAGCTTGCCGGCCCTGGCTTCGGCGTTCAAATCGCGGCCATATTTTCCCAGCAATCCTTTGCCTCTGGGGATATGTGGTGAAGGCGGTTGTGGAGGTCGAGGCGTTGGCCCCAAACCTCGATCGGGTGATTCATCCGGAGATTTTTCTTCTTCATCCGGTCCTGCAATACCCGCGCGTTGTCTCACCCAATCTTCCAATGTTCTCGAATCCCATTCGGCTCGCGCCGCGAGACCAAAGAGAAGGCTTATGGCCAGACATTGTGGATGCTGCAATGCCGCCAACAACAAGTGACCATGACCGATCTGTTCATCTCCAGCCAGGCTCTTCGCCGTTTGCAGCACTTGCATCATGCGCGGTGTGGCAATCGGAGGTTGCTCCTTTCCGGTCTGAAAATTCTTCGCCAACTTTTCGGGATCGGCTGGCTGCAAATTCGGCAAGGCGCGTGTACCGATCTCAGCGACGTTTTTCCGTTGCCATTCCTCTTTCGTGGCGACGCGAACCATGCCACGTAACACGCCACGAAACTGGCTCCGGCTGAGGCCCATTTCATGCAAGAGATCACTCAAGGGCCGGCCATCTTGCTTGGTCAATGCCATCAACAGAAACTCAACGCCGAGCCAGAAGTGGCCGATGCGCAGCGCCTCGCCAAGCGCAATTTCCAGGGCCTCGCGGCCTTCCGGATTCAACCAGGTTAATGGCAGGGCTTCTGCCGGATCATCCGAGGGAATAGGCTCGACTTTATCCGGCCAGTTTTCATCTTCACCCAACACCGGCGGATCTTCCTTCGCCGGCGCTCCATCGGGTTGCTCTTTCAACCAAGACGCGAAATAAGTGCCGGCTGCAAGCGGTGGCCGCAATCTGGCGCCGCGACTGCACGAGTGAAACTCGATAAAGCCTGTCCTGTAAGGATTGGTTTGTTCATGATGCACCAGCGTGAAGAGCTCCCAGCGATAGACGACAAAGAAGGGATGAAGATCAAGTTGGGGCATTTGATGATTGTCCGACACGTAGATACGGCCACGCCTGAGGTGTTGCGCTTCTGCACGTGGCGCCACCAGAGCCGGTTGGTCGATTGCTGGCGCCTCCGTCATGGCGAACTGTCCCATAAACTTTGCCAGATACAGATGCACCTGATCATCCACCACATCAGCCCGTTCCACATAAGCCATCGCGTAACGTCGCAGCGGTTCCAGCTCGTTGAGCAGCAAGGCCAGGGCCGGCTGCAAACGCAGCATCAACGGCTCGATTTTCTCCAGCGGATACTGGGCCGCGGCGTCCTGCCATTCTTTTTCGCGATACCAGGCGAGCAATTGCAGGAAATCAATTACGGAAGGCTCATCAATGCCGGATTTGTGCAATTGGATGGTCAGGTAATCAATGGCATCGATCAGTTCTTGTCGACCTGACCCGTGAGATAGGTTTTCATCTCAAAGGTCATGCCCCGTAATAGGCTATTATCTCACGGGTCAAGCAAAGGTCGCGTGCAAGCAGGAAGCAAATCAGCGAGTATCCATTTCTCCTGCCAGGGAGTCTTTTTATAAAGCTCGCTTAATTCGCGAATGGCCTCGGTCCAGCTTTGCAGCGTCGGCTTGGCGATCCATTCAAGTTTTTCCGGCAAGGGAAAATCCGGCGGTTTATCCCGACGCGCCTGACCCGTGAGATAGATTCTCATTTAACGGGTACTGGCACATAGGATAGATTGTTATCTCACGGGTCCTGACCGATGAAAATGGCCGCCAGATATTTGATCAGGTGCGTAATGAGCCGATCCAACGCAACAAACTTTCGTCCCAGCTCTTGCTCGCGATTGAAATCCGCACACGCCTGCGCAATAGGCAAGGGATAGGTCTTGATGACATGCTCGGCAAAAGGCTCGAACTTTTCAGATGGGTCAACCGTCGAATGCTTCGGCTCAACACCCAACTGGCGCAACTTGGCCTTGGCTTCGCGGATATTTTTTTCCGTTGCGAAAATTTGTTTTAGTTGATGAAGACGTTCATCGCCACGAGCAAAGGTTGCTATTTGTTGACGCTGAATACGCAGATTATCGCGATACTGTTCAAGCAACTCGCGCCAATGATCTATTTCATGATTGTGATTTGCCATGGAGTTGTTCTCCGTTATTTGCGCAATTGCTGCTCGATTTCTTTGATGGCCTTTTCTTCAGCAGCGATTTGATTGAGGAGGTACAGGGGTTCTTCGCCGGCGGCATAGGTGCTTTTTTGTTTGAGTAATTGGCGATGGTTCTCTTGATGGCAGGCCAGTTGCTCGCGCAGATACTTCTCGTCTTCACTGAATATAGGCATATCACTTGATACGTTGCTTTTCTTTTCTGCCTTTAGTTTGGCATCCTTCCTTAGGTTGCCAATGATCAGGATGATACCCACCAAGACCAGCACACCCGCAATCATAAGAATCCATGCGCGATTTTCGTCATACCAAACCTGCACTTTGATTTCTGCCGCAATTAGATTGAAGATGAAATCAAGCGAAATGCCTATCAAAAATAAGGCTCCACCACTGACGATTTGCATGTTGATTTTCATGGTGTGGTTATCTTGGACGAGTTTTCGCGTCGATTGTTATTGGTTGAACCCGTGAGATAAGGCTACGCCCGCAGGGTTTCATCGCACTAATGAATCGCTTGCATTGGAGTATCTCACGGGTCGAAGTAATAGACGTGCGTGGTTTCATTACTGCTCTTTGGTTGAAGCGAAAATCAAACGCTTTGCGAGCGAATTGGGGCCAGCAGCCCTTGAGCGCGGGCAGCCATCTCTCTGTGGCCGACCTGGGTAAAGATTTGCGCTGCCTGCTTGGCATGCGCTTCTGCTTCGCGCAAGCGGCCTTGTTGCAAAAGCAGCAGGATTAAGTTGAAGCTCGTACTTGCCGCGCCAAAGATATCTCCGATTTCGCGGGCAATGACCAAACGCTGCTCATAATACCCAATCGCGCTACGCGCATCGCCCAAATCAGCATAAGCATTGCCCAGACCGCCCATCGCAGTACCTTCGCCATGACGGTCGCCGAGTTCGCGGGCAATGGTCAAACATTGTCCATAATACCCAATCGCGCCACGCGCATCGCCCAATTGATGATAAGCACCGCCCAGACCGCCTAACGCATGACCTTCGCCATGACGGTCGCCGAGTTCGTGGGCAATGGTCAAACACTGTTCATGATACCCAATCGCGCCACGCGCATCGCCCAAATCAGCATAAGCAGCGCCCAAATTGCCCAACGCAGCTCCTTGCAAAGAGCGCTCTCCTTCTTGTTGCCCGATCGCAAGTACTTTGTCAAAATAGTCTCGTGCCACCGAAAACTTGCCAATATCGTAGTACGATATTCCCATCGCATTGTATGACCACCCCATGGCCACTCGCTCACTCTGTAATTCTGCTTGGCTAGTCATTTCGATTGGCACATTTTTGTTGGTTATAACTTTATAAGTATTTTCTACCGCCGATTCCACTTCTGACCAAGTGACATAGCGGGCTTCAGGTCTCACGGCCATACATTGCCGTATCAACGCCGTTACTTCACTACTCAAATCAGCGGGTAACGCCCTCACCTGGCCTGTTTGGTGTGCTTTCTTCAACACTTGTATGCTGCCTGGCTGCACCGCAGGATGCCCTGCCAACATTTCAAACAAGATGCATCCGAAAGCATAGATATCGGCGCGCAAATCTACATTTGTTTGATCCCATTGTTCCGGCGCCATATACAAAGACGTGCCTCCGCCTTCGGTACTGCTTCGCGTCACTGTAGCCAATCCAAAATCGGTTACGCGGAGCAGACCTTCCCGTCCAATGAGCAAGTTCTCCGGCTTCAGGTCACGATGAACGAGTTCGGGTATCTTTGCCGTTGCATGTCTCATTCCTCGGGCAATGTGCAAGGCAAAGAGCAGAGCTTGCTCCACAGATAGCGGTTTACCAGGAGTGAGCCACGAGCGCAACGAAGCATCCCGTTTGCCTTCGGCAGCAACAACGAGTTCGAGTACGAAAAAGACTTCTGGCCCAATTTCAGCTTTGAACACTTGAAGGCAGCGGACAATGTGCGGATGTTTGCCCAACTGCACCCAGGTCGTGCCTTACAGGCGTAGCCTTCGCGCAGGAAGCGATCGCGGGCCCCGTAGGTTATCCAACCAACGGGGCGGGCGGCACGATCAGGGAGAAGCTCAGGCCGGAAAGTTTTGAGAGCCACGGGGCGGCCGTTCCCTCCCAAAAGCGTGTCGGGACGAGTTTCTGCGTGGTCTACACAAAGGCTACGCCCGTAGGGTAAACCAGTCCCATGCCGCCGGAAAGACTGGGCTTCTCACGCGGGCCTTGCACGACTTCGTAGCGATTGGCGATGAGGGCGCCGGAAGAATAGATGGGCATAAAGTCAAAAAAGATAAAAAGAAAAAAAAGATAAAGAGAATTTGGGCGTAATTCCAAAAAGTTGGTTGACCAGTGATTAACAGTTTTCCGGCTAACTCCGCTAGGAGTGGCATGTTTATAGTTGGGTAATCTGCCTTTATCTTTTAACTCCGTTAGGAGTGACATGTGATGAAGTTGATAATCACAGATTGACGCCAAAAACCTAATATGTCACCCCGCTGGGGTTTCTGTTCTTCAGTAAACTTCCGGTCTATAAACATTTCACCCCGCTAAAGCGGGGTTGTTCGAAGTGATCGAGGCCAACTTTCTGGAATTGCTCCCAGAGAATTTTTACTCATCGACAAGCTTCCAATGCGACAATTCTTCGAGAGCGGAACGTATGCTCTGCAACACGTAGCCAAACAAGAATCTGTTATTGCTATCGTCATCGATGGACTCCAACATCAAGAGCGCGGTGTAAGCGCTTTCCGCTGCTTCATGGTCATTTTGCTGTTGCGCGTAGCTTTGCAAATCGTCCGCCAAACGGGCACGTCGCGCCGGATGTAGCAGCAACGGCAGGCAGTCGAGAATCACTTCATTCCAATGAGCTTGTGCTTCGCGTCGACTTCGATGACTCGGCCTTGCCAGCCTTCAATGTCAATGCCGAGATCAGGATCCTTTACGCCGGATTTAACGACGGCTGAATCGCCGATTTTAAGATTGAGAGTGACAGCCACTACACGTTCTCCGATTGGTTGAGGGTTGAAAGAAAATGAACAGCGTGCACAGAATTTGTGCCGGCCATGCCAAATTCTAAAAAAAATTTAAAGAAGAGAACCCCAAAAAAAACACAACTCAAAGATACACGGCTTTTTATAAAAAAGCAAATCCCATTCGATGCAGGCAACTTTGGGCTTTTCAGGCAAAGCCTGCGCGCGTTCGGCAATCGCCGCCTGCGCAACTGGAGTTTACGCTTTACGTTTTACATTTTATGCTTTACGCTTTTCCCCCATTTCTTCAAACAATGTATCAAATTCGGCGATGCGCTCTTGCCAATGAAACGCCGCCATCGCTTGCGCCATTTCAGCGCGCGTGTCATTCAGGTTGCGATATTCATGCAGCAGCCAACGTAATTTGCTTTCCAACTCTGCTTCATTTGCGTACAAAAATTGTTCGTGAAATTTTTGCGGCAAAATTTCCGGGTAACTCAAGCGCTTGGGCAACAAAGGCAGCGTGTGGCAATACATGGCTTCAATAATAGCAAAGCCAAAATTTTCTTGAATGGCAGTGGAAACGACGATATCCGACATGGCGAGGTAACGGGCATAGTCGTACACACTTTCCGCGTAGCCAAATTGCCGGATGCGAGGGCCGAGCTTTTCACGCGCCTCGATAAATTCTTTGGGATGCATTTGAAAATTTTCGCCGAGCAGAAGCAGCTCAAAATCCAATCTTTCAGTGTCAAGCTTATAAAGTTGTTTAAAGAAAATCTCCGGCTGTTTATCAAACTCCCAGCGATGATTCCACAGGATGATCGGCTTGGGATTATCCGGCACCGGACGGCGGCGAAATTCTGAAAAGTCGAGGCCCATATAAATGACTTGCGATTTCGACAACACCTGCTGATGCGCCTGTTCCGGGACAAATTCGGGAATGTCGTTGATGAATTGCTTGAGGGCGTAATCAAATTCCTGCAAATGATATTGCGAGTTGAACAAACAGCGATCGGCGGCCAAAGCCGAAACCAAATTCACGAAGCCGAAATTCAATTCGGGCTTCTCGCCTTCCGGCGTCGGATAAGTGAGCTGATTTTCGTGCAGGAAAAGAATCGCCGGGCAGGTGAAGCGCGAGAGGGCTTTGAGATCGGCAAGGTTGATGAGATCGGTGGCGATGATCAAATCACATTCCCGCAGCGCGGCGCCGTACTCTTCGGCGATATACAGCGCGGCGCTGCGCAATCGCCATTTCCAAAATCGCGACGGCAGGGTGATCGGCGTGATGTCGTGGCTGCTATATTTGATCAAGCCGTCGAGAAAACTTTTGTGCGAGCCGCCATAAAACGACTCGACAAAGATGATTTTCATCGTTACGCCTCCTTTTCGTCTAAAAAAGAATCCGTTGTGGATTGGAATAAACCACGGCGGTTTTGCCGCGCAAGAAACCGACGAGGGTTAGACCGGTTTCTTCGGCTAATTCAACCGCCAGCGACGAAGCCGCGCTGATTCCGGCCATGAACGCAATACCGCCCACCAAAGCCTTTTGGACCAATTCGAAGCTCAATCGACCACTGACTAATAAACCAAAATTTTCAAGAGAAAGTTCTTTTTGTCGCATGGCCCAACCGAGGATTTTATCAACGGCATTATGCCGGCCAATGTCTTCACGCAAAGCGATGATTTCTCCTGACGGCGTGAAAAGGGCCGCCGCATGCAAGCCGCCCGTGCGCGCGAACGTCGTCTGGGATTGGCGCAGTTTATCCGGCAGGGTTTGCAAAATTCGAAAAGGAATTTGCCGCCGGCCGGCTGGAGGCTGAGCCTGCACGCGCACGCGATCAATCGAGGCCCGGCCACAAATGCCGCAGCTCGAGCTGGCAAAAATATGCCGCTGCCAGCCGGAAATTTCGGTTTCGGAAATTGACGGCAACCGGCAATTGATCACGTTGGGAATTTCGAGTCCCAACTCATCGCGGGCATGCTCCAGGAGCAAATTGCAAATTGCAAGTTGCAAAGACGAAGATTCCCTTTGCTCTTCGCCCTTTACTTTTTGCCCTTTGCCATTTTCCCCTTGCAAAATGCCTTCAGTGAGCAAAAACCCGCGGGCGAGATCGAAGTCGTGGCCGGGAGTGCGCATCACCACGGCGAGCGGGATGTTGTTGAGACGAATCTCCAGCGGTTCTTCGACGACGAGCACGTCGGTGGCGTCACCAAGAATGCCTGACTCACACACGCGCGTGACGGGAAAATGCTTGATGCCATCTTTCATTCGATTTGTTTCTCCGCATCGACCCTCAAAAATACGGCAGAAAAGGCGGCTTTGTCAAGCACTTTGTGAATTTCCGGGCACGAAATCAAAAACGCAAAACCATGAAAAATTCGACTCGCGTTCGTCTCACGTTCGCTCTTTAAAAGAAAAGCGCCGCAGAAAATTCTTGGTGTCCTGGTCGGTGAGATCATTCATCGGCGGCGAGAGCGCTTCGTCGGGCGGCTCGCGCCGGGCCGGAAGTTTGGCGCCGAGCAGATTTTGCACGGCTTGCAAAACTTGTTGCACGCTGACATTTTCACAACTGTGTTTTTCTCCGCGCACGGCGACAAACTTTTTCCCACTCGGTTTCCATTCGTTCGGGTCGGTCGGGCCGAAGATCGCCACCAGCGGCGTGCCAACCGCGGCGGCGAGATGCATCACGCCGGTATCGTTGCAAATGAAAATATTGGCATGCGCCAGAAGCGCTGCGAGCTGGCGGATGGAAAGTTCATGCAAAACGATCGGATCGAACGACAAGCGCCGGCATAAATTGACGCCGAGCGCATTCTCGTGCGGGCCCCAGGTTAAAACGAGACGCACGTCGAATTGGCGATGCAACGCATTGGCCAGCTCGGCAAACTTTTCCACCGGCCAGCGATTGTGAACTTTTCCGGCGCCGGGATGCATGGCAACCACGACGTCTTTTTCGCCGATGCCGTGCCGGCGCAACAAACTACTGGCAAAAAGTTTTTCCTGCGCGGTCAGCGTCATCACTTCACTGCGGTCATCAGTGTCTATTCCCAAATGCCGCACGATGTCAAGATTGCGTTCGCTTTGCGGTCTGGTTTGTGTAAAATAGCGCGCGACGAGATTATAAAAAAAATTTCTTTTGCAACCGGGAAACAGGCGATGCTCGCTGCCGAGAATGTAACGCGCGCCGGAAAAATACGCCAATAGATCACTGGTTAAAGAATGCGAGACGGTGTTGAGAACGATCGTCAAATCCCAACCGCGCCGCAGCCCGGCCAGCAAGCGCCAAATTTTCACCGGCGTCCATGCCAGCAGTTTTTCCGGAATGACGAGCACGTCGTTGAGATACTGATTGTTGTAGGCCAATTCCGCCGTATACGCGCGCGCGATCACCGCAATATGCGCTTGCGGAAAAAATTGGCGCAGGGCGCGGAACACCGGCGTTGACAGCAAAAAATCGCCGAGTTGATCGTGCTGGCGAACGACGAGAATCCGGCGAATCGCATACAGATTGATGAGATTCGGCGAAACGACGCCGCGATCGAGCCATTTCTCGAAAAGACGCAACCAGTTTCTTTTAAAAGCTTGCTCGAATGTATTCCAAAATTTCAAAGCGTCTTTCTCCTTTTGTCAATTTCGCGATGGAACAAAATTTCAATTTGATCAATCATGCGTTCCAAAGTAAAATGCTCGGCGACGCGCCGGCGGGCGGCGCGTCCGAATTGCTCGCGCAAAGCCGGGTTTTTTAGCAACTCAATCGCGCGCCTGGCCAATGCTGCTGCATCGCCGGGCGGCACGAGGTAACCGGTTTGGCCGTCGACGATGATTTCCGGCATGCTGCTGGTGTCAGTGCTAATCGCCGGTTTGCCGGCAGCCATGGCTTCGATGAGGACGATGCCAAATCCTTCCCAAAACGACGGCAGGAGCAAAACATCGATGGCTTGCATCACGCCAGGGACATCATCCAAAAAGCCGGGGAGCAAAACCGCGTCGCCCCACTGCTGCCTTTTTACTTCACTTTCGATCATTTCGCGTAAGGGCCCGCGTCCAACCAACACGAGCCGGGCTTGAGGAACTTCATGCTTGATGCGCTCAAACGCCGCAAGCAACACACGAATGCCTTTCCGTTCATCGAGTTGTCCGACGAAGCCGAGTATAGGTTCATCTGTTTTCAAGTTCCATTTTGAACGCCACTGCATGGCGTTCGATTGTGAGAAAGGTTGAACGTCAATGCCGTTGTAAATAACTTCGATCCGTTCGGGATTCAGCCAGGGCGCGTCGCGCAACAGGGCGCGTTTGGTTGCCTGCGAATTGGCGATGATTCTCGTTGCCAAAACATTGTACGCCAAACGATAACGCCAGCGATTCTTCAGCGGATAATCGATGCCGCGCCGTGGAATGACCGCTGGCACGCCGGCAATTTTTGCCGCTATGCCGCCGAGCCGCAATTCTTTGTCCATGTTGGTGAGCACCGCTTCGATGCGCTCGCGCTTCATGAATCGCGCCAACTGAAAAATCGTCAGCGGATTAAAGTCACCGGAAAAATTGATCAACGCAACCGGTATGCCTTGCGCGATTGCGCATTGGCCAACCTCCGCCTCCGGCCGGCAACACAGCCAAACTCGATGCCCGCGTTCCTGCAAGGCGCGCAGCGTTCGCAGCATCCAGATTTCGCCGCCGCCGAACATTTGAATGCTATTGATGAAGAGAATGTTCATCTGGATGCTTGATGCTGGTTTCTGGTTACTCGCTATTGGTGGTTGTTGCTGTTTACGTTTTACGAATCACGTTTTACTATTCAGCAGCCCATGGATTCTTTGAACCACCTGTCTCGCGTCGTGCATTCTCTCAACCCATTGACGCCCGTATAGCCCCAATCTTTGCCGCTTTTCCGGATGTTGGCACAATTCAATCAAGCGTTCACGAAGATTTTTGGCATTCACCTCGACGAAGGGATGATCGGGATATTTATCTGCAAAACCGGCGGCTACGGCGGTGCAGGTGCAAATTCCCATCGCCAGCGCTTCGATGGCGTTGATGCCGTAACCAAGCTCGCCGAGCTGATCGATAAATATGTCGCATCGGGCTTTCCGGCGCAAGGCTTCGTGATGCGGCAGGCCTTCGATAAGCTCGAGGTCGAGGGGAAATTCGTTCAACAAGCTTTGCACCACGGCGATAATGGCATCGCTGCCTTTCGCCGCGCGATTGGTCGGCGCGTGGCCGATGACGATGCGATCATCATGACGCCCGGGCGCGGATGAAAACCGGCGAAGATCGAGCGGGAAAAAAACGTGCTGAATATGCGGATGCAAAGCGAGATGGTCAAATTCGAGGGTTAAATTCAAATCGGCCATTTCGTCGATGGGCGGAATGACGCCGCGGGTGCGAAGATCGGAGCCGGTATAAAGGCAAATGACCCGTTTGCCGCGCTTTTTCACTTCACGCAGAGTTCTGCCGTCACGAAAAAATTCCATTCCGCCTTCCAATTGATACAGATCAAAGTTCCAAAAATCAATCTCAGCCATCACGCGCGCGATTTTTTTCTGCCAAAGCGATTCGCGAAAACTCACCAGCCATTTCTCCGGCAGCGAATGCGGCGTCCACACCGGCGGAATTTTCGCCGGAATATGACGGCGGTTGGCAACTTGCAAGCGCTGCGGATTTGAAAAAAGCTTTTTGGCCCACCGCGTGCCGATGAAATCCAAAAACGGCAAATCGAGACAAAGATCTTCTTCATAACCGCGCGGATCGCGGCCCAGCGTGATCAAACGGCTCTCGAAACCCAATTCTCTTTCGGCGCGGACGAGGGTGATGGGAACACCGGAGGTGTTGAATGGCGCAAGATGGAGGATGCGGCGGATGGAGGGCATATTAGAATTGAACAACTGTGACGTATTTTTCTTACAATCATTCCAAATTATGCGCGGTTATTTTCAAAATCACGCAAAAATCAAAGCTCCGGGTAAAGTCTCAGTTACGGCGGGAGAAGAATGTCATTTCGCAGAAAACTTTTTCCAATCCAATACTGTGATAATTGCAACAAGATGCTTCCAGCATGACATGCTAGTAGTCCATCGATAACTGAACGATTATAATTCCGGCCTCATATTTTAAAAAATTTCAGAATTGGGCGGTATTGTGAAATATATATTGATCCGCAGAAAAATACATATCCAGAAAAGCCGACACAAAAGTATTTTCAATATTGGAATTCAACAAAACCACAATACCCAAATCGTGCTCCGGCAGAAAGGCGATTTGAGAAACGTAGCCGCGGACGCCGCCGCTGTGAAAAACCATATTCGTTCCGGCGTAATCGAATATGCGCCAGCCGAGGCCGTAATAAGCGTGGCGGGCGCGGCCGTTGAAATGATACCGCCGCAGCTCACGTCGCGTTTTGATAACGGGCGTGCTCACCTCTTGGATGACTTTCGGTGAAACGATTTTCGGCATGCCGCCGAGCAAGGCGCGCAGCCATTGCGCCATGTCGGAAATACTGGCGTTGATTCCAGCCGCGGGCGCCATGGCGTAATAACCGGCCGTTACCTCCGTCCGCCTCCATTCACCGCGACGCCGAATGTGCGGCGAGGCGTGATTCGGATTGGTGAGCAACGCCTCGCGCGTTACTGAAGCGTTCGTCATTTTTAACGGCGTAAATAGACGCGTCTTGATCAAGGTTTCATAATCGGTTCCAGTCCTAACTTTGAGAATTTTGCCGATCAGACTAAAAATGACATTTTGATAATTGTAATTCTGGCCCACCGGCCAGACACAGGGAACGCTCTGCAATTGCTCGACGATGATATCAAACGGAACGTTTGCCTCGACGAGATTGTCGTAGGAATGTGAAGGCAAACCCGAAGTATGGCTCAAAATATGGCGGATAGTCAGATTTCGCGTATGGGCCTCGCTCTTCAAAGCGAAATCCGGCACATGCTTGACGATTTTATCATCCCACTGCAAAATTCCGTCTTGGACCAGGAGTCCCGTAAGAACCGCGGCAAAACCCTTGGAAAGCGAGGCAACACGAAACACAGTGTGCGGGTTAATAGTCTCGGGGCGGCCAATTTCACGCACGCCAAAGCATTTCATGTAGACGATCGAATCGCCTTGAACGATGGCGATGGCAGCGCCGGGCGCGCCCAATTCGAATAACTTTTGCTCGAGAAACAGATCATAAGTTTTGACAACATGGTTGAGATGCAAAAGCGACGCTGAAGAAATTTGCGCATGCAGCGTGGTTGCGGCAAACCAAAAAGCACAAAGCAAAAACTTGAAAATTTTCATCACCTGAGGCTTTTTCTCCGTTTGTCTTGTCTGCTGTTCATTCTTTAGAGACTAAAATTCCAGCCACATCGTATCGCGAAAAACGCCTTGCGCGCCGAAACTTTCTTTGAATCGGCCCAAACCCCAGTTCGGCTGCATATTCACCGTGAAAATGCCGAAATCGAGAAAGCGAAAACCCTGCGCGATGCACCATTGAAAAACTTCGTAAAAAAGCAAATTCACGCCGCGATAGCGCTGAAAATCCTCGCGATGGCTGATATAAAAAGCCAGGGCCACGCGCGGATTGCAAGCAAACATCACGATGCCGGCAATCATGTCGTTTTCCGCGTAGGCCGCAAAAAATCGAATGCGCGCGGGGAACATTTGCCGAAGCTGCAACAACTCTTCGAGAGAATGCGCCGGCTGCACATTGTGGCGCAGCCGCAGATTTTTTTTCAAGATTTCATAAAATGTGGGGAGATCGTCGCTTTCCCGAATCCGGACGCCGAGTTTCTGTGCGCGGCGCGCGGCGCGGCGCGATTCCGGCGAGAACAAATCGAGCGCGCGATCCGCCGGCACATCCAGCGGCACGACGCTGGAAACTTCGCGCTTGCGATAACGAAAGCCGTGCTGGTATAAAATGAAATCAAGGTAATTGCTCGGGCGAGTGAGATAAATTTGCGGCGGCAAGGTGACTTCCGCGCCGGCATAACCGCGCTCGCGGCAGCACGCGAGAAAATGCGTGACCAGACGCTCGGCATCGCGGAGCGAAAGATCGGCGTTCACGACGAAACTTCCGAACGAGGCGCCGGGATGCGACCGCAAAATCCTCGAGGCCTCTCCAACTCGCGTCGCCGCCGGCAAAACCGCGAGGAGCTTGCCTTCTTTAAAAAAAAGCAGCGAGTCATCGTTGAATCGCTGCGGGGGATGATAGGATAAAAAGGCGCGCGTGTGAAACAGCGTGCCGTTGTTGGATTGCCAAACAAAATTATCCCACGGCTCAGCATGGCATGGCGCAAACGGAACAACACGCAAAGCCGATGCTTCGTTCGCGGCCATTACCGTTTGCCCATCAATTTAACCATGATCGCTTTTTGAATATGCAGGCGATTTTCCGCCTGATCGAAGATGATGGACTGCGGGCTTTCCATCACCTCGTCTGTCACTTCTTCGCCGCGATGCGCCGGCAAACAGTGCATGAATTTCGCGTCAGGCGCGGCCAGCTTCATCAACGCGCCGTCGATGCAATAGCCTTTGAAAATTTGGCGGCGCATTTCGGCTTCGGTTTCTTGTCCCATGCTCGCCCACACGTCGGTATAGAGAACGTGCGCGCCTTTCGCCGCCTGTGCCGGTTCGCGATAAATCTCAACGCGCCCGACGTTCGATTGGTTCGCCTGCTGGACCATTTTCTTGTCCGGTTCGTAACCTTCCGGACAGGCGATGCGAAACGTGAACGGAATCTTCATCGCCATCGTGACCCACGAGTTCACGACGTTGTTGCCGTCGCCGATGTAAGCAACGATGAGATCATTGAAATTCTTGTCCCGCCTTTCCTTAAATAGCTTTTCCAAGGAAGGGCGGGATTCGAGAATCGTCATCATATCGCCCAAAATCTGGCATGGATGCAGCAAGTCGGTGAGGCCGTTGATCACCGGCACGCTGGCATGTTTGGCCAGGCCGACGATATCTTCGTGGCCGAACAAACGTGCCATGATGCCATCGACATAGCGTGAGAGAACTCGCGCGACATCGGGGACCGATTCACGTTTGCCGAGGCCGACTTCATTGGGCGAAAGATACAACGCATGCCCGCCGAGCTGAAACATGCCGACCTCGAACGAAATGCGCGTCCGCGTCGACGGCTTCATAAACACCATGCCGAGGGTTTTGCCTTTCAAATATTCGTGCGGCTCGCCGCGCTGCTGCTTGGCCTTTAAATCTTTGGCGGATTCAAACAGCGACCAAACTTCGTCTTGAGTCAAATCGGCAATATCGAGAAAATCTTTTTTCATCTTCAAAATCCTCGTCACGAAACTACAAAATATACCGGCTCAAATCTTCGTCTTTGACTATTTCTTCCAAGCGCTTCCGCACGAACTCAGCCGTGATTTCGATTTTCTCGATTTTCGCGTCGGGCATGTCAAAAAGAATGTCTTCGAGAAGCGTCGTCATCACCGTGTGCAAGCGCCGCGCGCCGATGTTCTCCGTGCGCTCGTTCACTTCAAAAGCAATCTTTGCGATTTCATCAATGGCCTCGGGCGTAAATGTGATTTCGACTTTTTCCGTTGCCAGCAGCGCAGAATATTGTTTGATCAGCGCATTTTGCGGCTCAGTGAGAATGCGCACGAAATCTTCGGTGGTGAGACTGTTCAGCTCGACGCGAATCGGAAAACGGCCTTGCAGCTCGGGAATCAAATCCGACGGCTTGGAAACGTGAAACGCGCCGCTGGCGATAAACAGCACGTGATCGCTTTTGACCATGCCGTACTTGGTGAACACATTCGTGCCTTCGACCACCGGCAGCAAATCGCGCTGCACGCCTTCGCGCGAAACATCCGGCCCCACCTGGCTTTTCTCGCCGGCGATCTTGTCGAATTCATCCAGAAAAACGATGCCCGAATTTTCGACGCGCAAAATGGCTTCCTTGACCACTTGCTCCATGTCGATGAGTTTTTGCGCCTCTTCCTGCGTGAGATATTTGCGCGCCTCGGCTACGGTCATTTTCCGGCGTTTCATTTTCTTCGGAAAAATGTTGCCCATCAAATCCTGCAAATTGACGCCCAACTCTTCGACGCCGATCGGCGAGATCACTTGCATCATCGGCATATCCTGCGCCGGCACATCCAACTCAATGTAGCGTTCTTCGAGTTTGCCCGCCATCAACTGCTGGCGCATTTTTTCGCGCGTGCGGTGATGCCGCTCTTCCAGTTCGAGCGCATCTGGCAGGCTCACGACTTTTTGCGCGGCAGACTTGTCTTCGTCTTCGCCTTCCGAGCCGGCGCTTTCACTGCGACGCGGTTTCGGCGGCGGAAATAAAATATCCAAAAGCCGGTCGTTCGCCATTTGCTCCGCTTGTTCCTGCACCGACGCCGTCTTTTCGGAACGTACCATCGACACCGAGAGATCGGTCAAATCGCGAATGATCGACTCGACGTCGCGACCGACGTAACCGACTTCGGTGAATTTTGAGGCTTCCACTTTGATAAAGGGGGCGTTGGCCAGCCGCGACAATCGCCGCGCAATTTCGGTTTTGCCGACGCCGGTAGGCCCGATGAGAATGATGTTGTTGGGCATGATTTCTTCGCGCAGGCCCTCGCCGACGTTCTGCCGGCGCCACCGATTGCGCAGCGCAATCGCGACCGAGCGCTTGGCGTTGTTCTGCCCAATGACGTATTTATCCAATTCCGCCACGATCTGTCGCGGCGTTAGTTTTTCCATTTCATCCATTATTTTTCAACTCTTCAATGACAAGATTCTTGTTCGTATAAATGCAAATGTCGGCGGTGATGGTCATGGCTTCTTCGACGATCTGCCGCGCGGTCAAACTTGAATAACGCACCAGCGCTCGCGCCGACGCCATCGCGAAACCGCCGCCGGAACCGATGGCGATGATGCCGTTGTCCGGCTCAATCACATCGCCGGTGCCGGAAATCACAAACGCTTTTTCTTTATCCATGACGATCAACTGCGCTTCAAGACGGCGCAAATAACGGTCGGTGCGCCACTCTTTCGCCAGCTCGACCGAAGCGCGACTGAGATTGCCGTGATATTGCTCCAGCCGCTGCTCGAATTTTTCAAACAACGCAAACGCATCCGCCGCCGCGCCGGCGAATCCGACAATCACGGTATCCTTATAAAGTTTGCGGACTTTGCGAGCGTTCATTTTCAGAACCGTCTCGCCGTAGGTCACCTGGCCGTCGCCGGCCATCGCACAAGCGCCGTTGTGCCGCACGCCAAGAATGGTTGTTGCGTGAATAACTGGAAACATGTTTCTTGTTGCTGGTTGTTGGTTGCTGGCTGGTCGTGACTGGTTACTGCTAAATTGTGGCCGGTTAATAAATTTTTTATTCATCGTCTTCGGAATTTGTTTGAGTTTCAAATCTCTTTTCTCAACCGCGACACCGGAATATTCATCTGCTCGCGATACTTCGCCACGGTGCGGCGGGCCACGTTGTAACCTTGCTCTTTGAGCTTCGCGGCGATGGTTTGGTCGTTCAGCGGGTCTTGTTTATCCTCCTCCTCGATCATTTTTTTGATCAAATCTTTGATCATGCGATTCGACACGTCCTCGCCGTCGTCGCTTTTGATCGCCTCGCTGAAAAAATATTTCAGCTCGAACACGCCGTGCTCGGTTTGCACGTATTTGCCGTTCGTGACGCGCGAGACCGTGGAAATATCCATGCCGATTTCATCGGCGATGTTTTTCAGAATCATCGGCTTGATAAACTCTTTGCCGTTTTCAAAAAACGCGCGCTGTTTCTGAATGATGGTCTCCATCACCTTCAAAATCGTCAACCGGCGTTGATGAATCGAGTTGATCAGCCAGCGCGCCGACTCCAGACGCTTTTTGACGAACTCCTTCGCCTCTTTGTTCCGCTGCTGCGAGCCGGCCTTTTGCAGCAAAATATTCTTGTAGCGATTGTTGATGCGCAAATGCGGAATGTTCGAGTCATTCAAAAAGATGTTGAACTCTTCGCCGTCGCGCTCAACCGTGATGTCGGGAATGACGACGTTTTCGTGATAGGAGAAATACCCTTCGCCGGGTTTTGGATTGAGATGCGTAATCTCCTCAATCGCTTGCTTGATCTGCTCGAGCGTAATGTTCAATTTCTTGGCGATTTTCTCGTAGCGCTTGTTTTTGAAATCATCAAAATCGTCGCGGATGATCGCAAGCGCCAGCTCGTGGCAAGGCTCCTTTTCCTCGAGCTGAATCAGCAGGCATTCCTGCAAATGGCGCGCGGCAATCCCCACCGGCTCGAAATGTTGAATGACCTTCAGCACCTTCTCGACTTCTTCCGCGCCGACGCCGAGATTTTGGGCAATGAGATCGACGGAGCAGGAGAGATAACCATCTTCATTGATGTTCCAAATAATATACTCGCCGATCATCACCTGCTCTTCATCCAATTTTTGCATGTGCAACTGGTTGAGCAAATTCTCCTGCAAAGTCTCCTTGGCAACTTCCGGGCGCTCGAATTGCTCGGCGCTGTCGTCGCGCGGCGCGCGATACTCATAATTTTCCTCGTCGCCGACAATGGCCTCCCAATCGATATCGTCTTTCTCGACCGCCTCGACTTCGTCGTCTTTTTCTGCTTTCAGCTCGCCGTTTTTATCCTCCTCTTTCAGCTCGAGCTCCATATCCTGCTCCTCTTCTTCGAGCTGTTCCTGCTCCAAATCCATTTCATCGACTTGCTCGAGCAGCGGATTGGTCTCCAGCTCCATCTTGATTTTCTGCTCGAGCATGAGAACCGGCAACTGCAATAACGACGACAGCAACACCTGCTGCGGCGATTGCTTGAGCGTTTGACTGAGCCGTTGACTGATATTGACCATGATTCAATGTCCTCTGTTCAGCGATCCAAACGAAATTTATCTCCTAAGTACAACTTTCGCGCTTCCGGGTCGTTGGCGAGGAATTCGGCGGTGCCGGATTTCAGCACCGTGCCGTCGTACAACAAATAAGCCCGCTCGGTAATCGAAAGTGTCTCATGCACGTTGTGATCCGTAATCAACACGCCGATGCCGCGCTGCTTCAAACCTTTGACGATGCCCTGAATATCTTCCACCGCAATCGGATCGACGCCCGCGAAAGGTTCGTCGAGCAAAATGAATTTCGGCTTCGTCACCAGCGCGCGTGTAATCTCGACGCGGCGGCGCTCGCCGCCCGAAAGCGTGTAGGCGTAATTTTTCGCGAGATGCGCAATATTCAACTCGTCCAAAAGCTCTTCCAGCCGGCGCCGCCGCTCCGCCGAGGAGATCGGCAGCGTTTCGAGAATCGCCAGCAAATTTTGTTCGACCGTCAGCCGGCGAAAGATGCTCGGCTCCTGCGAGAGATAACCGACGCCGAGCCGCGCGCGTTTGTACATCGGCAGATTGGTGATGTCGTAATTGCCCAAGAAAATGCGGCCATTGGTCGGGCGCACCATGCCGGTGATCATGTAAAACGTCGTCGTCTTCCCCGCGCCGTTCGGCCCCAGCAAGCCCACGATTTCCCCCTGCCGGACTTCAATCGACACGCGATTCACCACCGTGCGCTTGCTGTAAACTTTCACCAGTTCTTCCGACCGCAAGGCGCCGTTATTCGTCGAGGCCATCGCCACGCGCTCTTGTGACGAGTTTGTTATAATATCTGATTCAGCGATTTGTAACAGCATTTATGTAATATGAGCGATTCCTCAGAAAAATGCAAGTCTTTAATCTTCGTCTGCAAAAATTATTTGTCATTTAAATTTTATTCTTCACTTTTCATGCTGGTAAATTTTCCAGTTGCTTAAAATTGGAAATTTTTTCTTAAAACATCGCTCCACATGATAGCGGGACTACTTCTCCTCCATTCCCGCCGGCCAAAAACGCCCCGTCGAAGAGCCGGGGTCGCTTTCAATGATCACACGTTTTAAAACTTGATTGTCCACGAAGAGCGTGATTTTGTCGCCTTGCACGCGTACTTTGCCCTGCTCTTTGCCTTCCTCGATCACGTGATAAACACTCGTCGCCGTGCCTTCAACAATGACCTTTTCGACTTTTTCATCGCGCAACAGCATCGTAATCTGTTGGCCGGAAAGCGTGTTGAGGCGTTTGCCGACTTTCAGCGTGTCGATGGTCGAGGTGACTTCAGCGCTGTCGACGACGTGCGTGCGCGCCAACTTCTGGCCGTCGAGAAAAAGATCGATGCGCTTGCCGGTCAGCTTGTCGTTCTCCTGCCATGCGACTGGATCGAGGCGCAATTCCAGCCGCTCGGCGTCACGGAAGTATTCCGCTTCGCCGCATGCCGCGCGGGTGTTGCGGCGGGAGATTTTCACTTGCCGCGAAACTTTGGCGCGCTTGCCGCCGTCAATAAGCTCGATGCGCTCGCCGGTAATCCGCAGGGTTTCTTGATTCAGCGAATCATGCTCGACCAACACCGGCTTGATCGTGGCGTCGGTATATTCTTTCTCGCGCAAATACGTGAGATGACCACAGGTGAGCCGCAAGCGTCGCTCGCTGTTGGTGAGCACGACGTTGCTGTCGGCAATCGCCATTTTGTTTTTTTGAAAATAGGTGACGAATCTGGCGCGCAGCTCGCTTGGTTCCTCCCCAAGCACGACGTTGCCCACGGCGCGCTGCTCTTTGCGATCTTCAAAATTAGTCACTTCATTCGCCCGCAGCCAACGCTTGCCGTCGCGCATGCGCACATTGCCGGAAAAAATCGTTTTCTTTTCGGCGGGAATTTCGCGCGCGAAATCACAGGTCATGGTCGCGCTATCCTGCGCAAACGCGACATTGCCGATCAGCTCGCGGATAAGGCGGCCGTTCTCCTCATAACTCATGGCCGAATCGGCATGAACCAAACGCAGTTTTCCCGAGGATTCGCTTTGCGCCAACAGCGCGCCGGCAAGAAAAAGCGGCAGCAAAAGCGCGTGACTCGTTTTCACTGCTGAACTCCTTGTTCTGGCGCTTGCTTTTTCTCATGTCGAACTGCCGACGAATCCGCAACGGTTGCGCCGCCGCGATTCTCGCTCCCGCCGATGAGATCAACTCTCTTTTGCGAGACGCCCGACGGCCTGCCTATCGACCACTGCTTCAAGCTCTGATCGGATTGAAAACCTTTCCCACGCAGCGTATCGTTCTGCGCCGTCGTAATCGTGACAAAATCATCCGAGACGATTTTCTGCCGCAAATTATCCCACCGCAACCGCTGCGTGCGCACCGTCATGCCGCTGTCAGAAACCACGACGACATTCTCCATGGCCTCGACATCGTTGCTGTCTTCGTACAGCACGCCGCGCTCGGCCACTAAATTCGAGGTGTGTTGGCCGGCGGTATTGTAAAAATCCACGACAATGCCGCCGTCGAATTTGACTTCGCGCCGCTTCGAATATTTTTCCATGTGCGAATATTGCAGGATCGCCGACGTGCGGCCATTGCTCGTCACCGTGATGCGGCTGTTCCAGCCTTCCTGATCGGGGCCGTCGTAATTCTGCGGCGTCACCGTCTGCTGATCCTGCGAGCGGCAGCCGAGCCACAAAACGGCCAAACCCAAATATAAAACTTTTTTTAATATGTGCAGCATTTGTGAAAAGAATTTAACGAATACCCGCCTTCAGCAAATCATGCAAATGCACCATGCCTTTCGGACGATGCTCGGCGTCGACAATCACCATCTGCATGATGTCATGCTCTTCCATGATTTCGAGCGCCTGAGCGGCCAGCGTGCCGAGATGAACGGTCTTCGGCTCGCGCGTCATGATGTTGGCCGCCGCCAAATCATCCAACGAACGGCGATTTTTGAGCAAACGCCGCAAATCGCCGTCGGTGATAATGCCGGCCAGCTTGCCATCCGCCGCCAAAACACACGTGCCGCCAAAACGTTTGCGGCTGATTTCAAAAATTACCTCGTCGATGGTCGCATTTTCGCCGACCGTTGCAAGTTTATCGCCGCTATACATAATATCATCGATTCGCAAAAAAAGTTTCTTGCCGAGCGTGCCGGCCGGATGGCGCAAGGCGAAATCCTCGCGGCTGAAATGACGTTTCTCGACCAATGCGACGGCCAACGCATCGCCCATCGCCAGCGCCGCCGTCGTGCTTGCTGTCGGGGCCAAATCATGCGGGCACGCTTCTTTGGCAACGCTGATATCGAGCACCACCTCCGCGCGTTCAGCCAGTGGCGAATGATGATTGCCGGTCATCGCGATGATCGGCGTTTCCAATCTTTTTAAAATGGGAATGAGCGCATAAAACTCTTCCGTGCCGCCGCTTTTGGAAATGCAAATCACAACGTCGCCGGGCATCACCATGCCGAGATCGCCGTGCGCCGCTTCCGCTGCATGCAAAAAAATCGCCGCCGTGCCCGTGCTCGATAATGTCGCGGCAATCTTCTGCGCGATGATGCCGCTCTTGCCGATGCCGCAGACGATGACGCGGCCTTTACAGTCGAAGAGCAAATCCACCGCGCGCTCGAAATTGGCGTCGAGACGATTTTCCAACGCCGCCACCGCTTCAGCTTCGATGCGAATGACTTCGCGGGCTTTGTTGAGGATTGCGGACATGGATTATGAGCCGATTTTTTGAACGTATTTCGTGATGACACTTTTCAACGTAGAGCGCAACGGTTCTGCCGAGTAGCTTTGAGAGAACGCAATAATACTGGCCGCCCTCAACAGATCCTTTTGACAATCGAGATGAGAGTGCAAATCATTTCTTTTGAAATCGTAATCAGCCAGCGTCCTGCGTTGCCGCAAACGCCGCAGCCAATCGGCCGCTTCTTCAGCAGATTTAATTCCCGAATTGTTGAGCAAGTGATAAAGCTTGTCATGAGCCGCAGCGTCTTTTGGCAAATTGAAACCGAGCGCTTCCACTAAATTCTTTGCAAAGTGAAAAGCTGCATAATACCCACGACTGATTGCCGAACGAATCGCAGCCTCTGTGCGCATTTGAGCGAGTTTTTGCGCGAGGTCAAAATAATCTTTGGCGTTCATTGAGCTATACTCACGAGCAAACCAATCTGATGGCGTTTTTCAGGCGGTATCGCTTCGACAAATGCCCTTGTATAATTTTGCTCTTGCTCGAATACTCTTTCAACCGTTCCCTTTGCCTTAACATTAATTGCCACACTATTAAAAAATGGCAATTCAGGATCTGGCTCATACGATAGTCTCATTTCCCGCACACCGGAAAATGTTTCCCATACCAATAAAATCGCCGTTTCCAAATGCGAACGCAAATCATTTGCTTTCACAAAGGTTCGAATTTCATCATCGGCTACAAGGCCGGCGATAGTTCTTGCTGCTGCTCTCGGCTTTGGCGTTGAGCGAACCGTATACGTCGCCACGCCTTCGGCCACTTTTCCCGCCGGCTTACGCGCCGCTTCGTGATACGGCTTGGCGGCTGATTTTGATCTGGATGATTTTTTTTCGGCCATGATGTTTGTTTTACGAATGCAGCCCGATCTTGCGGTGATATTCTAATATGCCGTTTTTCAATTGCGCGCGAAACGGCTCATGTGAAAATCGCTCAATTTCGTTTATGATAATTTTCGCATTTGCCAAATCAAACTCACATGCTAAATGGTCGGAAAAATCTTTCGATGACATCTTATAATCAGCCTCGTTCCGACGACGACGTAAATGATACAAAATTTTGGCAATTTCCTCCATTTCGCCAATACCACAGTTTTTTCAAATCGTAATAAACTTTTTCATGATCCGACGCCGCTTGACTCATAGAAAATCCAAGATCCATTAAAAATTGAACGGAGCAGTTAAATGCGGCATAATAACCTCGTCCGATTGCCGTGCGCAAAGCCGCTTCAGTACGCATGGAAACAAGTTTCTTGGCAACATCTAAAAATTGTTGACCCGACATCAGATTACCTCTACGAGCAATAAATCAATTTGATGGTGGTGCTCTGAGGGCACCGATTGAATAAAAAATGAACATAGGTTTTATTTTGCTCAACTAACTCTTCTATCGAACCAGCGGCCTTAATTTTAATCGTGATCGAAGAAAATTCAGGAATTTCAGGATCTGGCGCAAAAGACAGTTTCATTTCTTTTAGTTTTAAAAATGCTTTTTGAGCCAAACTAATCGCAGTTTCCAGACGCGGCACAAGATCATTCGCCTTCACAAAAGCCCAAACTTCATCGTCTGCCGCAAGTCCGGCAATAGTTCGTGCCGGTGTTTTCAGCGTCGATGTCGTGCTTAGCGCATAAGTCGCCACGGCCTCGGCAACTTTGCCTACTTGTTCCGGAGACAAATCTGCATCGGGATACGGCTTGGCGGCTGATTTTGATTTGGAGGATTTTTTTTCGGCCATGATTTTGGTTTTTATGAATGCAGCCCGATCTTGCGTTCATAGTCACGAATGCCGGTGCGGATTTGGCCGCGCAAAGGGTCTTTGTTGCAATCAGCAAGAAGTCCGATGGCTGCTTCAGCTTTGGCGACGCGCAAGGCACAAATTGCCTGATTTTAAAACTCGTTTGACTTCATGTTGTAATCTGCTTCATTGCGCTGCCGGCGTAATTCATCAAGCATGGAAGAAAATTCACCCAACTGTTCAATTCCACAATTGAAGAAGCGGTTCCGAACTTGCCCATGCACGCCGGGACCTTGTTCCACGGAAAATCCCAATTCCATCAAAAGTTGAGCCGCCGTATTCAGAAGAGCATAATACGCTCGACTGATCGCAGATCGCAACGAGGCCTCGAATTGCGACCGGCTTAAATTTTTGGCGACATCAAGAAAATCGCGTCCCTGCATTTTTATTCGACTACAGGAAAAAGACTAAACAACGGTAGCTTACTGATTGGCACCAAACGTGTGATTTTTTTTGTATAAGCCCAATCAGCACGCAACAATTCTTCAAACTTTCCTTGGACTTTGGCCCTTATGACAATATATGATTCATTTTCTATTTCCGGATCTATTTCATAAGTAAACCGGATTCCTAGTACTTTGGGAAATAATTCCCGTATCAGGCGCTCTGCCGTTTCCAAACAAGGAATAAGTTCATGGGCTGCGGCAAATCGCCAAACTTCATCCGAAACCGCAATGCCGGCAATCTGAGGTTGCAGAGACACGTGCTTTTTAAACGGAGTGTAAGCGTATGTCGCCACGCCTTCTGCAACTTTGCCCGCTTGTTCAGACGACTCCGCCTCGGTATACGGCTTGGCGGCTGAATCCGGTTTTGCTGAAGTTTCTTGGCTCATGAGAATGCCCTGTTTATTGAAATAAAATTACGCTTCAACATATTTTCGCACCACCCGATCCACTTCCAGCGCCTGCATCAACAACTCTTCGAGTCTTGTTAATGGCCACTGACTCGCAGCGTCGCAAAGCGCTTTGGAAGGATCGGGATGCGATTCAATGAAAAGCATATCGACGCCAGCCGCGACGCCGGCGCGCGTCAAAGCCGGAACAAATTGCGGTTTGCCGCCATGCGGATCGGAAGAGGGCAAACCGTACACGCGAATCGAATGCGTCGGATCGAACATCACCGGATAACCCAGCTCGCGCATGGTGACCAATGAGCGCATATCGACGACCAAATTATGATAACCAAAACACGCGCCACGCTCGGTGAGAATGATTTTCTGATTGCCGGTGCTCTCAATTTTCTTGATCACATTTTTCATATCCGCCGGATCGAGAAACTGGCCCTTCTTGACATTGACGACGCGACCGGTTTTCGCCACCGCCAGCGTGAGCGTCGTTTGCATGCACAAATACGCCGGAATCTGAATCACGTCGAGCACCTCGGCACAGGCTTCGGCGTCGTGCAGGTCGTGAATATCGGAGAGCACCGGGAGGCCGAACTTTTCTTTGATGCGGCGGAGCATCTCCAACCCGGCTTTCACTCCGGGGCCTTGATAACTTTTTTCGGAAGAACGATTGTCCTTTAAATAAGACGATTTAAAAACCAATGGGAGACGCAATTTTTCTGCTATTTTCAAGATGCCTTCGGCGGCAGCCATCATGGTTTTCTCATCTTCAATGACACAGGGGCCGCAAACGAGAGCCAGCGGATTGCCGCCGCCGACTTTGATAGGGCCGATTTCAACAACGCGAGTCATAATTACTCAAGCCTTTTCAAATTTCAAAAATCCTTAAAAACATTCACGCCAAGGCGCAGAGACGCAGAGATTACGACAAGTTTTTCCTTGCGGTCCCTTGCGCCTTCGCGTCTTTGCGTGCGCTTCTGTTTTTAATGTTTCACATCAGAATAATTCAGCGCCGCCCGAACAAATTCTCGAAAGAGCGGGTGCGCCCGCAGCGCACGCGATTTCAACTCCGGATGAAATTGGACGCCGAGGAACCACGGATGATCCGGCAATTCAATAATCTCGACGAGTCCGGTCTCGGGATTGCGGCCGCTGATGATCAAGCCGTTTCGCTCCATCTGCGAAAGATAGTGATTGTTCACTTCCCAACGATGGCGATGGCGTTCGACGATCATCTCGTTGCCATAAGCCGCCTGCGCACGCGTTCCAGTTTTGAGCTGGCACCTATAAGCGCCGAGTCGCATCGTGCCGCCCATTTGCTGAACATTGACTTGGGTTTCCATTTTGTCAATGACCGGATCCGGCGTTTGCTCATCGAACTCGGTGCTGTTGGCATCAGGCAGACGGCAAAGGTGGCGCGCAAACTCAATGACGGCGCATTGCAAGCCCAAACAAATACCGAAGAATGGCATACGATGCTCGCGGGCGTATTGAATCGCAGTGATTTTGCCTTCAACACCGCGGCTGCCAAAGCCGGGGCAAACGAGAAGACCATGCGCTTGCCGCAGCGTCTCGGGAATGCCGCTTTTTTCAATCTCTTCAGCATCGACCCAATGCAAATGCACTTTGGCATCATTGGCGACGCCGGCATGAATAAAAGATTCGACGATGCTTTTATAAGAATCTTTCAAACCGACGTATTTGCCGCAGATGGCGATATCAATTTTGTGCCGGGAATTTTTAATACTCGCCACCAAATTGCGCCAATCATCGAGATGCGCCGGCTTCGAAGCCGTCGCCGATAATGGATGCGACGAGTTGAGCAAACCGAGCCGCTCTACGAGCAGATTGCCGAGTCCGCCTTCTTGAAAAATCTGTGGAACCTCGTAAATGGTTTCGACATCCGGCGCTTCGATCACACACTTCGACGGCACGTTACAAAAAAGTCCGATTTTTTCACGCAATTCCTGCGAGAGATGGCCCTCGACACGACAGAGCAAAATATCGGGCTGAATGCCGATTTCGCGCAGACGCATCACCGAATGTTGCGTCGGCTTGGTTTTGAGCTCGCCGGAGGCGCGAATGTAGGGAACAAGCGTGAGATGAATGTTGACGCAATTCTGCCAGCCGGCTTCGAGACACAATTGGCGAATGGCTTCGAGAAAAGGCAGACTCTCGATATCGCCAACCGTGCCGCCGACTTCGGTGATGATCACATCATAATGATCGCCATTGTTTTGCGCGGCTTCGAGAATACGTTGCTTGATCTCGTCAGTGATGTGCGGAATGACCTGCACGGTTTTGCCGAGATAGTCGCCGCGGCGCTCTTTGGAGATGACGGTGTAGTAAATCTGACCGGTGGTGGCGTTGTTCTTTTTCGACATGTTGACGTCGATGAAACGCTCGTAATGGCCGAGATCGAGGTCGGTCTCCGCGCCGTCTTCGGTGACGTAAACCTCGCCGTGTTGATACGGGCTCATCGTTCCGGGATCGACGTTGATGTACGGGTCGAATTTGAGCATGGTGACTTTGAGGCCGCGGGCTTTGAGCAACACGCCAATCGAGGCCGAGGCGATGCCTTTGCCCAGCGACGACACCACGCCGCCGGTGACGAAAATGAATTTAGTTCCGGAGTTGGGGGACAAAGTTTTGTTCCTTTTCAAATGACAATAAACAAAAGCATTGAAAATTTTAAATTGCAAATTTTCAATCTACAATTTTCAATGTTTTTATCTACGCCGGTATGGCTTCATCTTGCAACTGTTCGGATTCATCCGTTTCTTCGTATGGCAACTGAAAATTTCCGGCGACGATACCGGGCACGGTGATGTCTTCATCCAAATCTTCCCACCGTAAAGCATAACCATCCAGACGAAAAGTGACCTCTTGCAATTGTTCGTCTGTAGCATTTTTCAGAATTCTAAAACGATCCGCCGGAAAACCAATCAACCGTAGGAGCAACCCTCTTGTTTCTGGCAAGACGTACCGGTCTAGCCAAAATTTACATTCGCCATCCGATGTTGCCACATGAATATGAGGCGGCTCACAGCCTTCATCGGAGTAAAAGTGAAATCGGAACGAGCCGATTCTTAATACAGTAGCCGCCGCCGAGCAACTGCCGAGGTAACGCTAAACCGCCACCGCTTCGGACTCTTGATGATTGGGAATTGGTTGATAATGCAACACCATGATTTGATCCAGACGCAAGCCCAACGATTCGTAAGTGCGTCCATCGCGGTCACTAAATTCGACTTCAAACGCAGCGCCGCCCGCAAGAATTTCAACCACGGTGCCAACTTGCCCGCGCCATAAGTTGTATTCCGGCAAGTCAACTGTGAGCGCCAACACGTCAAGGAGTTTGATTGTATTCGGCATTTTGCCTAACGGAGTTATGCAGCCGATTTAACAAGAGCATAAGGCTGAATGAGAATATCTGCCGAAATGCCAAGTCCAGTGTTTAAACGGCGTATCATATCGATTGATAAAGGGCGAATGCGGTTTAAGATTTCAGAAACGAGCGCAGAACTTCCGATGTACGGCTCCAGATCACGATCACACAAGCCACGACTTTCAACATGATAGTTGATGGCTTCTATCGGATCGGGAAAAGGAATAGGATGATGCTGTTCTTCGTATGCTTCTACCAGCGTAGTCAACACCTCCAAACAATCACCGTCCGGCGTGCCGGGAACTGCGTCAAAAAGGCGCTCGATTTCCTCGAGTGCCGCCTTATAGTCGGCCTCGGTTTTAATGGGTCGGATGTCCATAGTCAATACCTCTTATTAAATCGTGGCGACATTAATCTTGTTATATTCTGCGTGAGTGCCAATAAAGCGAAGGTAGATAATACCATGTTGGTATTGAATGGCAACCACCAAGCGATACTGATTGCCCTTGATATTGAACACGACGCGATTGTTTCCCACAAAACTGGCGTTACGGTATACGCTTTTAATATCCGCTGGAGTTTTCCAAACCGCCCGCTTGGCATCATGATACCAAGCTTCCAAAGCTTGTTCAGCGTCCGGATGCTTTTCCAAAAATTCGCGGATGGTTTTGCGGGAAATGATTCGCATAAAATTGAAAATTTTAAATTTTCAATTCATTTTTAACTTTTCAAGATCCTCCGGTGTATCCACACTCCTCGCCTCATACTCCGTCACCGCCACATGAATTTTCACGCCATGCTCCAGCAGCCGCAATTGCTCCAAGCTTTCGACTCTTTCCAGCACACCAGGAGGCCATTTGACGAATTGCAGGAGCATGTCGCGGCGGAAGATGTAGAGGCCGATATGTTTGAAATACGTGTGTTGTTGCAGCCACTCGGCCTCGGTTTGCGCGCCGCGGCAGAAGGGAATGGCGGAGCGCGAGAAATAGAGCGCGGTGTGGTCTTGCGCCAGCGCGACTTTGACGATGTTGGGATTCCGCAAATCCGCGGCGTCGCGAATCGGGCGGACGAGCGTCCCAACTTGCGCTGCCGGATGGTCGAACAAAATTTTGACGCCGAGGTCGATGGCGGCCGGCTCGATCAGCGGCTCGTCACCCTGAATGTTGACGATGATGTCGGCGTCGCTCTTGGCCGCGACTTCGGCGATACGGTCGCTGCCGCTGGGGTGGTCGGCACGCGTCATAACGGCACGGCCATCAAATTTTTTCACGGCGTCGAAGATGCGTTGATCATCGGTGGCGACAATGACTTCGCTCAGCAATTCGGCTTGGGTCGCGCGCTCGTAAACCCATTGCACCATCGGCCGTCCGGCCAGTAACGCCAACGGCTTGCCGGGAAAGCGCGTCGAGCCGTAACGGGCCGGGATGATTCCCAGCACATTCATTTTACTCAAATCTTTTAAAGGCAAAATGATTTGATGGCAAAATAATTAAAAAATCATTTTAGCTTTTTTATCTTTTTATCTTTTTTTTCATCTATCCGATGACTTTCGGGACGCTAAAATAGTCCATTTTTTGTGCCGGCGCGTTTTGCAAAGCTTCTTCTGTGGTGAGCCACGGCTCAACTTTGTCTTCACGAAAGACGTTGTGAAGGTCGAGCACGTGTGAGGTGGGCGGCACGTCATCGACATTGAGTTCTTTCAATTGCTCGACGTAGCCGACGATGGCGTCCAGGTCTTTGGCAATTTTTGTCAACTCTTCGTTGCTAAACGAAAGCTTGGCTAATGCGGCGACATGTTTGACTTCTGCGATGGTGATAGACATGGTTCTCTTTCGCGAATACCTCGTAAGCTGTTTTCAATAAACGATATGTAATATAACAGAACTCGCGGACATTGTCAAGGTTTTATCTGGGATGAGTGGCATAGGATTTGTTGCCTGCGACTTTAATAAATAAAAAAGCCTTCCTAAAGAAGGCTTCACTCCAAAGTTGTTACATGGCGCTTACAAAACAATCACCTGTTTTAAGGCGGAATAATATCTACTTTAACATTTTTGGGGGTAGACGGAGGCGATTTGTCAATTTTGATACTGGCCCCGGACTTTATTTCATTGCCTTTGATACCATTCTCATCGACCAACGCCTCAGCAGGCAAGGAGAAATGACCAAACCCGTCAGCAACCGTATCGTCCACGACAAAAATCCCATTGAAGATGCTGCCGGGTACCGACCCACTCAAATCTATTTGAGTGGTCGAGCTGTCGCTTTCAATAAAGATCAAGGGTGTCGGAATCTTGACAACACGCTTTGAAGTCGTCAAGCTCACTTGGACAGACCCGGTTTTGGTAGGTGAGGGGTCGCTCAGCGTAATTGTCGCGGTTGGCAAGAAATTATCTGTTGCTGAAACACGAAAATTTCTTTGAAACAAACTCGACCGGTGTCCGGCTTTATCTATGACATAGGCATTCATCACCCAGTTGCCGGTTTGGGCATTCTGAAGCAGCTTAATCCTGGCTTTGGCCCATTTTTGAATGCTGTTTTGTTCGTATTCGTTGTTGTCGTCGTCCACGTACAAACCGACCTGGCCGGTAATATTACTCCAAGCCTCTGTCCCCTCCGTTTGTTTTGCCCAAATTCTACCTACTTCGATGGAATAGCTCATAACATAATTACTTGCGGCAAAATATCTTCCGCCGCGATTGGCAATCGTTCCTTCGTTATTGGACTCGTGACTCAGCCAAACATCAGCAAAGGAAATGTCATTCCATCCTTGCGGGTCATCGACATAAAGATAGAGGTCATACCATTTGTCTGTCGCCATGACGAGCAAGTCTGCGGTCTGATCAACTTCCGAAAATCTCATATTCGTGACGATAGGCTCAGTCGTTGAGCTGGTGGCATCCACGACAATTGCCCGAGAAGCAGTGGCTTGCTTATTTTCACTATCAGTAACGATTAGTATTGTGGTATACGAATTGGCCTGCTGATACGTATGAGTTGGGTTCTGCTGAACAGAGGTATTGCCATCACCAAAATTCCAACTATAGTTGTACGGCGCCTTGCCGCCGGAAGCGCTGCCGCTAAAATTTACGAGCAACGGCGCTTGACCTGATGTCGGGTTGGCATTAAGGTTGGCTGTAAGAAAGGGAGCGCCTCCAAATTCGTGTGCGCCGATGTCCCAACCTGCCCCTTGCGGTCGGGGCGTACCGTCGATGTCGATGGGAGGAGCGTCTTGGGACGAGCCCCGGTCAATGGCCTGGCTGTTGGAGGTGAGGTGGAAGTCGGGGATGGGCGGGACGCCAGATCGGGGAATGAAGGCGCCGGAAGCGAAGTGCGGATCGATACCGATAAGGTTGTTTTGCTCCTCCATCTTGTTGCCGTCGGCAATGGAGGTCTCTGCCTCTCCATTATTATTCTTGTAGATCAGATTGTTGCGAATAGTCACATTTTGGTTTGGGTAGACGAACAGTCCGTGCCCTTGGTTCTCATACATGGTGTTGTTCACCACCAGCGCGTCGCGGGAATCAACCCTAATCCCCCAGTCAGTATTGCGCCAAGTGTAGTTGTTGCGCACGACCACGCCACCAGAGAGGTCCCAAGGGCCGGCCACGAAGATGCCGTCGCCGCGGCGTTTACCCGTCGCGCCGTCCGCGCGGTCCGGATACCCTTTGCCGTAATCGAGGCTCCCATTCTCAAAGGAGATGTTGTTCTCGACTATGAAACCCTTGACAATGCCGGCCCCGGAGAAAAGCACGATCCCCTGGCCATAGGCGTGGTGCACGACGTTGCCGCGGACCTGCTTGCCCTCCCCGCCAATGTACATGCCGTGACCGCGCTTCGAGATGCCGACGTGATGGATGTGGTTGTTGAGATACACATGATCGTGACCATAGGTAGAGTGAAAGCCTGATTCGCCGACATGGTGGATATGATTGTTGACGATTTTGATGTGGTGGGGCGCCTCGTAAACGGAGGTGGGGGAGTTGAGCTTAATGCCGTTCCAACTGTGCCACTGGCTGTACTCGTCGTAGTTCTCGCTGTAGCTCAAGCCGTGGGTGATCTCAAGGCCGTTGATTTCGAGATAGCTCGCGTCAAGGATGTCAATGCCATTACCCGAGGAAGGCTTGATCACCACTTTGCCCTCATGGCCGGGGGCGGGCTTGAAGATGATCCAGGCATCGTCCCGGCCGTGTTTCTTCTCAATGCGGAATCCACCGTACGTACCCTGCTTGACCAACACGATATCCCCAGCTTTTATTATGTCGGCTGCCTTTTGTATGGTCCGGAACGGTTTATCTTCAGTAGTTCCTGGATTGCCATCATCGCCATTAATGGCCACGTAGTAAGTCGTTGCATAGCTGTTCACGCAGAAACTAAATAGCATCACTGCTTTTAATATCACGTAACAGAAATTAAACCGCCATTGCATGATACAACCTCCTTGTTGATATAAATTGTTATTTCTAACATTATTTGACTAAAAATCTAGCGAAAAATCCCGAATTATTTTCTCTTAAAATTTTTCTCACTTTTCGTTTCCAGAATGCCGATCAGGAAAATTCAATACTTGTATAGAGTAATTCCAAGGTAACTTGGTGCTCGACCTCCAGGAATATTCGAATCAGCCTCACTTCTTTGCAATTATTATGCCTGTGCTATGGCTTGCGGGAACAAATCATTTTTTATCAAATCCTTAACCTCAAAATAGCAGATTGCAATTCAGTAATTCGCTTTTGAAATTGAAACTGTTTTCTTCATAGACGTCATCAATGAATATAATTCTTGACAATAGGGAGCAATGCCCGAGTCGCAAGCCGATGGGCTTCCGCATTAGGGATGGGGAATTCTTTATCATGGGACACCAATAGGCAGCAGACCTACAACACATTCCCAAGTTATTTTAGGCCAGTTCCTTTGTCACCCCAGCGGTTCCAAAACTTTATCAGCCCGACCAGAAAACCCAGGCCGTAACTGAGATGGAGTGTGGCAAAGGCAAACGGCAGAAGCAATAAGTGAGACCAACCGTCCTTATACGCCGTCCGGATCGAGACGATCAGATTAGCTAGAACATAGGACCCGGCAACGAGGCCGAGCAGAACACGGCCAAGCGGGAAGAAAACGGCTAGCATGCTTGAGCCGATCAACGCTGCAACGAATGTCGGCGGCACAAATTGCCGCAGGCGCATTTGGCGTGGGTGCTTCTGCATCACACGCACCTTCCAACACCCATAAAGGAAATATTGGCGCCAGAGTTTTTTAAGCGAACTGCGGGCATAATATTGGGAACGTATGCGCGGATCAAAGTAGAACTTTCCGCCTCGTTCCAGCAGACGGTAGTTAAATTCGTCATCCTGATTGCGTACCATCTCTTCGTCGAATAAGCCGATACTCTTGAAGACCCGGCTATTGTAAGCGCCATAAGCGACGGTGTCCACAAATGATGGAATTATCGAATAACGATAGTGAGAGCCGCCAATTCCAAAGGCCGAGCTCATTGCCAGTCCGATTGTCTGGCCGCTTCGTGTTTCGCTCAAGTTGGCATGGCGTCCACCGGTGCAGTCCGCGCCCGAAACCAGCGCGGCACGCACGTTTTGAATCAGAAAATCCGGTTCCAAAAGCGTATGCGCGCCCAGAATAATGATGCAATCGCCTTGCGCTTCACGGATACCGAGATTCATTCCGGCGGCAGCAATCTTTTGGGGATTATCCAGTAGTCGCACAGTCAAAGAACCATTATCCATTTTCGCAATCACGTCACACGATCCATCAGTCGAACCTCCGTCACTGCAGATTGCTTCAATTTGATCGAGTGGATATACTTGATTGGCCACAGACTCCAATACCTTGCGAATGGAGCGCGCTTCGTTATAGACAGGGATGACGAAGGAGAACTTCGGACACCACGTCGCGACCAGGCGCATCAGCGCTTCTTGGTCAACGCCACATTTTCTGCCTATCTCGCTGATGCTGTGAGCATCGCTGGCAACGGTGATTCCTACCTCAGAACACAACACCGTTTCGGAGGTTTCCGGATCAATTGGATGCCTGGCGTTAAATTCAAACCAGCGATTGGCTTCTTTAAGAGCTGCGCACACCTCCGTCACGGCCGACTGATCCACTGGGAGGCTTAAACGATGAAGAATGCCCGTTGGATGGGCAAGAATATCAAAAGTACGAGTCTTGCAGCCTGTTAGAATGGTTCGTACCCACGCCGATAAGTCAAATTCAGTTCCATGATGCAGCAAAGGTATACGGTGGAATGCTGCCAATATAAAATCTACGTGGGATCGCTGTTCGTCGGTGATATCAACATCGCCGTCAGTGGATAAAAACTTGGCTTCGAGTCCACTAAAAATTGCAATACGTTTGCCATACCTCATCCTGAGCCGATGAATTTCCTCAGAAAAGGCAGCCACCCAATCGGACGACCGCCGGACATGATCAACGAGCATGATCACCCGCATTCCGTCGGCAATTGCATGCTGCACAATCTCTTCCAGAGTGTTGTGGCCATCAGAGAAGGTCGAGTGTATATGCAGATCCATCGGCATCATAGAACACCTCGTTCCAATAACGCGTCATGCTCGTGCCCCAACGGACTGAAGGACAGGAAAATGGCTCATTCAAAGCCAATTTCAACGCGAGATACGGCATGTTTACGCCTGCGCCTGTACACAACACGATTGTTCCCGACACTCGCGGATTAATCTCCAGAAGTTTCGGGCGGCCCTCACGATCATAGCGAAATTGCAAGTTGATGTTGTAGGCCAAGCCAAGCTCCTCGACAACATACTGCGAAAGGTCGATAAGCTCGGAGTTATGTTCAACGCGGCCGCGGTAGCATATGCCCAGCCGAATCTCATCGCGTGAGCGGGGAATGGCTAAAAGCATTTTGCCGTTTGCCACCAGGGTGTCGACACTGTACTCCAGGCCGGGCAAATACTCCATGACGAGGAACTCCGGAAAGGTCTGAGCTTCCTTCAGAACCTCCAGCATTGAATCAAGACTCGTGCGTGTGCCATCAGGTTTCCAGTTCAGCAATCTATCCAAACTGTTGGCGTGTGCGTCGAGAATGCGAAAACCGCGGCTGCCTTTGCTCACCGCAGGCTTAAAACACACCGGAAGATGAGGATAACCCAAGGCATGCACAGCTTCGATGAAAGCCGGGAGCGATTGGACGGCGCGGTACCAAGGAATCCAGGCTTTATCGGTAAAGCGTGCAAACAACTTGGCTTTGTCGTTAGCTATCATGAGTCCATGAGCCGGTGACACCAGCACTTTGGCGCCCAGCGCCTCAAACTGTTCACGCGCCTCTGCCAGCGGCAAAAGCTCATAAGTTGATAAGGGCAGCACGACATCGATGGCGTGCTTGCGGACGATCTCCAGCATGGCGGCAATGAATGCATGCGATTGCTGCCCTGGCGGCACGATTTGCCACTGATCGACCTTGGCACAACCGACCGCATGCTCGCTCATATCCGTACCAAATAGCCAGACACTTCGTTCGCCATTGCGGCGTAGGCTCTTGATGATACCTGGCGCACCCGGAGCGCCGCAGGCGGTGACCAGAACTCGGAGCGGCTTGTCATTCATATCGGCATTACCCATCTTAACACCTCAAAAGCCTCGGCGTATCGCGTACCGATTTGCGTACCACGAGTGATGGCGAGGCTTCGAACGAACTCTGGGTTGGCATAATGACGGAATTTCTGTGACTCGTAACATTGCAAGGCCTGAATCTTGGCTTTTAAATGGGCCTCAGTAACGATTGAGAAACCCTGCGTCTTAAACGTCATGTTATTCCAGGGAAGCTCATAGCCAAGCACTGAGGTCATCTTGAAAGCTCTGAGGCCCTCCAGCGCGACAGTGCGGTGATCTTGATGCAGGTCATCAGGCAGCGGCATGAAAACCAGATTCGGCATGAATTCCTTCTTCAATTGAATCATTTTATCAAGAACCTCTTGCCGATGCGCCGGCAGATCACGCACTTCGAAGTCATAGATGATCAGATGCTCGGGTTTAATCCCAAGCACCTTGGTCGCCTGCTTGACCTCGGTGACGAGAATGTCTGGAGGAAGTCCTTTGGGCACAGACTTGTTAGCGGATGAGAAAGCCAAGTAGTAGACCTCGCTCCCAATCGCTGCCAACTTGGCAATCGTGGCGCCACAGCCAAATTCCCCGTCATCGGTATGCGGCGCCAGAACTAAAACTCGTTGTGAATTGGACATGGGGTTTATATTTTCGATGTGAATTTCAAATCTTGAAGATTAAGCAAGTTGTCAAGCTCGTTTCGTCTTCGTTGCAGCATTTCCTTTTGTTCTCGAGGAAGGTTGCAGATCACCGCACGAAACTTGCCTGACGAGGTTCGGGCGATGAAGCTGACGGGTTTGACATGCGTCTCGACATTGCCAACATGCAATCTCATGTTGTTCTTAATTTGCTCGACATCGCGTTGATCAAAACCATTTGCTGGCACGACATAGATCGTGAACAAATCCAAGCACTCTTGCACGACCTGGGCTTCGCGAATGTTTTCCACGCCTTTGAACACTGTATCAAATCGCAGCATTTGACGGCCATCAGGTGTATAACAGATGTCTTCGAGGCGACCTTCGATGGCTTCCAATATCGGCATCGCGCGTCCGCAGGGACATTGCTGCGGACTGGCCCAACGCGCCGCATCCCCAATGCGATATCGAATCAACGGTTGAAGAGTATTCTGCAAGCCAGTACACACAATCTCGCCCAGAACATTGGGCGGGCAAGGTTGTCCTTCCTGATTAACGATTTCTATAATCCCCACATCGGGACTTACATGATAACGTCCGTACTCGCATTGTGAAGCCAGCAGGCACCCTTCCACCGCCCCGTAGCGGTCGTACACCCGACATTGCCAGGCGGTTTCTATCACACGGCGTGCTTGTGCAATAACCGTTTCCGAGGTCGTAACGACCAGTTTTGCGGGTTGCGGCAACTTGCCATTTTCCAGCGCAAAGCGTGCGACCGTTTGCAAGGCACTCGGGTAACCCATAATCACAGCCGGATGATATTCATCAAGAAAATCCAGGTAATAGGGCAGAAATTTAGGAGACAAATGGTAAATTGAGGCGTAAGCCATATTCTCTACCGGACTGAAACGCCAAAAAGGAGGTTTGTTTTGGTCATAGCGACAGACTTTACGCACGCCAAACATCACGCGTCGCTCGCGATGATTCGTATTGGCCCAATGCAAATTGCGTGATACACCCATGACGATCTCCAATGTCTGAAACTGCCGCGTATAGTAAATCTCGGTGGGTGTGCCTGTTGTTCCGCTCGACTTGAACATGATTGTTCCTTTCGGCGGTGGATTTTGTGACAGCAAATCCTTAGCTCGCGTCCGCAGCGTCTCTTTTGAGAGAAATGGCAGTTGCTTTAATACTTCGAATGGAGGCGCGTTTTGCGTAATGCCAACTTCTTTAAAGACCAGCCGATAGTAAGGCGTACGCCAGGCCGCCTCAAGCACCTTTTGCAGTTGACGCTCTTGATAAGCCTGAAACTGTTCGGCAGTCCAACGTTCCCGAACATTAAATTCAGCAAGAAGTCTTTGGAAAGGTGGGCCAAAGCGGCGACGGTACCACCACACGCCGTATACAGCCACCATAATCTGCTGCGCCCAAATCGGGCTAAATTGATAGAGATGATCGATGAA
>Ga0073934_10001665_pt1 | contig 51528 bp, 46 predicted proteins | sample LarsenN4metaG_FD_76834 | JGI IMG/M metagenome (GOLD analysis project Ga0073934, IMG submission 76834) | Hot spring sediment bacterial and archeal communities from British Columbia, Canada, to study Microbial Dark Matter (Phase II) - Larsen... ...
CGGCGTAGTGGATCGTCGCGTTCGAGGTCACATTCCACGTCGCGTTCTCCGCGAGCGGGAACTGCCAGACCGCCAGGGGCGGGTCAAACGACACGGTCACCGTCGACGAATAGCTCACATCGAGGGTGCGGTTGAACGCGCTCACGCTCCCGGAGATCTGCAGGGTGCGCGCCTCAAGGATCTTCGCGAGATCCGACGTCCGGTACCGGGTGTACCCGCCGACGTTCGCGTCCGAAAGGTGGACCTCGCCGGATTCCGTGAGGGCCGTAAACCCCTCGAAGGCGAACGCGCCGTCGACGGTCACGTTGTACGCCTCGCCGTTCCCCGTGGACTCCACCGCTGCGACGGACTTTGTGATCTCCCCGTGGAAGCCCGACGGCCCGAGCCCTCCTTCGTCCATCGGCCGGCCAAAGGACACGTTGTACGTCCACGAGTCGCCGACGTGCCACGTCGGGACGGAGATCGTCTCCGCGGGTTGCGGGCTCGGCGAGGGCTCCGGGCTCGCGTTCCTTGAGTCGTCTCTCACGGTCGAGCGTGGGCTCAGGACCCCGGGCGCGAGGACCACCCCTGCGATCACCAGGCCCGCGAGGACCAGAGGGGCGACAATCCAGAGAGTCTTTCGCTGCATCTCGAACCCTCCTCACTTCCGTTGTCGCGTGCGCACGATTCCGGCATATTTGGGGATTATTGGACGGACGTGGAAGGATGCTCAGCGTGCGCGGTGCGCACGATCGCGTGACCACGCGGCGGACCAAATCCTTAAGTGTCCCGCGCCTTCTCGGGGGCCGTCCCAGGGCAGCAGGGTGGGAGGAAGGCCATGGGCGATTTCACTGAGGAGACGATTGTCAGTCTGAAAAGGCAAGCGACGATCCTCCGGAGACACGTCCTTCGGATGACCCATAACGTGCAGAGCGGCCATCCCGGCGGGTCCCTTTCCTGCACGGACATCATCACCGCGCTGTACTTCCACGTCCTGCGTGTGGACCCGAAGGACCCTGCTTGGCAAGATCGCGATCGGTTCGTCATGAGCAAGGGCCATGCGTGCCCGGTGTGGTACGCCGCCCTCGCGGAGCGGGGTTTCTTCCCCGTGGAGGAGCTCATGACGTTCCGGAAGATCAACAGTCGCCTCCAGGGCCATCCGGAGCTCGGCACGACCCCCGGGGTGGAGAACGCCGCCGGCGCGGAGGGACAGGGTCTGTCCTTCTCCGTCGGCCTGGCGCTCGCTGCGCGGATGGACCACAAGGCGTGGCACACGTACTGTCTCATGGGGGACGGCGAGCAGGATGTTGGGCAGACCTGGGAGGCGGCGATGGCCGCATCGAAATTCGGGCTGGACAACCTCACTGCGTTCATCGACCGGAACGGGATCCAGCAAGAAGGGCGCACGGAGGACATCATGCCCCTCGAGCCCCTCGCGGAGAAATGGGAGGCGTTCAATTGGCACGTCCTCACGATTGACGGCCACGACTTCCGGCAGATCCTCTCCGCGGTCGAGGAGGCCCTGCGGACGAAGGGCCGGCCCACGGTGATCATTGCCCGCACGGTGAAGGGGAAGGGCGTCTCGTTCATGGAGAACAAGATCAAGTACCATGGTGCCGCGACATCGGATGAGGAGCTCGCCCAGGCCCTTCAGGAGCTGGAGGTCCTCCCGTGACGCTCCCGCAACCCTGGAAGAGCGAGAGCCAACGCACGTACTTCGGGCGGGCCCTCGTCGAGCTCGGGAAGCGCAATCCGGACGTCGTGGTCGTGGGCGTGGACACGACGGAGTCGGTCAAGACGATTGAGTTCGGGAAGGCGTATCCGGAGAGGCTCTTCCAGCTCGGGATCGCGGAGCCGAACATGATCTCCGTTGCGGCGGGGCTCGCGGCCGCGGGCAAGATCCCCTACGCGGCGACGTACAGCGTGTTCGGGAGCGCGCACACGTACAACATCATCCGACAGAACGTCGCGTACACGAACCTGAACGTGAAGATCTTCTGCTCCCACGCGGGCCTGAGCGTCGGGCCGGACGGGGCCACGCACCAACTGAACGAGGATATCGGCTTGATGCGCGGCCTTCCTCGGATGACGGTCCTCGTCCCTGCGGACGGGCCGGAGACCGCGAAGTGCGTGGATGCGGCAGCCGAGACGCGCGGCCCCGTCTACTGCCGCTTCTCCCGCGCCAACGTTCCGACGATCACCTCGAAGGAAGATCCATTCGAGGTTGGCAAGGCATCGGTGATGCGTGACGGTCAGGACCTCACGCTGGTCGGTTGCGGCCTCATGGTTGCCCGTTGCCTCCAAGCGGCGGAGGCGCTCGCGAAGGAGGGCGTCGACGTGCGGGTAATCAACCTCTCGACCGTGAAGCCCTTCGACACGGCAACGCTGGACCGCGCCGCGCGGGAGACGGGCGGGATCGTGACCGCAGAGGAGCACACCGTGGTCCACGGGATCGGGGCCGCGGTCGCATCCATGGTTGCGACGAATCATCCCGTGCCGCTCGCCATGGTCGGCGTCCAAGACGTCTTCGGGGAGAGCGGCGAAGCGGAGGAGCTCCTCCAGAAATACGGCCTCACGGCGGAGCGGATCGTCCTCGCGGCGAGGGACGTGATGAAGCGCCGCGGTACCCGTTCCCTTTGACTCGGCGGACGCGGCCCGCGTTCGTGGACCTCATTCGCGCAACCACGCCATAGCTGCATGCGGTGTGCGAGGATCTGCTCATCGCAAATCCACCAGCGTGTAGTGTACGTTGCGAAGGCCGTCCATTCAAGCCGCCCGCTCCTCTGGGCCTTCTCGATGTACGTCTGGACCGTGACGCAGCCGGGGACGTCCTCATCGGCCATGTCCCGTTCCACGGACTCGTCCCGCCGCCACCAGCGCCGGATGCGTATTACATCGGCTTTCTTCAAGAGGATCCCTCCCGGCAGAAGGATTTGTGCCTCGAAGGCCACGCCCGCAACCGGATTCCAGATCAGATCTCCCCGCGCACGACCTCACCGAGGCCCGTTTCCATGGCGGATCGCGCCAGGCCACCAGAGCCTCCATGCGGACGTCGCGCCATCGAGCTCCATCTTCCCGTACTCGCCCTTCCGGTCACGCCCGGCCACGAGGCCGCGCCGGTCCCTTTGGTCAGCATTGCGTTGTAGGCGCACGGACACCCGTGACTACAATTGAAGCTCTGGATGTACGCGGCCTCGAAGTTCCACCGACGCCCTCAATGGGAGACGCCCGTCATGGTCCGGACATCTTGAACGCGGACCAGTTCCCGTCGCGGTTCGTGTTGTCGAACGTCATCCCGAAGTCGTTGTACACGGCCCTCACGCCGATGCCCATGTTCATAGGGTCGATCGCGGGCGCGAAGGGGTTGTTCAGGACCTGGATCGGCTTGCTCTTGTCTCCGCCCTCCGTCGGCTTGAGCTCGTACTCCAGGACGCCCGGGATCGAGACGCGGTGCTTCCGCGCGTCGAAGGAGATCGGCGCGTACTTGACGCCTTTCAGGTTGGAGATCATGCCCGCGATGACCGCGAGGGGCCCGCCCGCCTTTCCCATGAACAGGGTCTCGAGGGCCGCCCTCTGTTTCGTCGTCGCGCGTTCATCGAAGTACACCGCGGCGGTCCAGCCGCCCTTCCAGAAGTTGCCCGGGGACTTCGATGCGACGACGACGTTCAAGCCGTCAAGGGTCACCTCGCCCAATTTCCCCTTCCGGATATGGAACGCATCCATCGCCTCGCACGATCCCCGCGTGGGATCCGCGAAGAACAGGCACGGACAGCCTGAGTCGCAGTTGCATGAGTTGATCCAATCGCCCTCGAGCTTCCACCTCGACGCAGCCATGACGAAGAACCCCGAGAACTGGAGGGGAATGTGCTTACTTAAAGGTTTTCGGGGGACCGAAATTCGTCATCCGGGGCCCGGGCCGATCGCGGTGGATGCGCTCGTCAGGATTCAAGAGCCCGCGAAGGAGAACGGGGAGTAGAAGCCGTTCTTCTCGGAGAATTCCCAGTCGAAGCCGTGGTCGTGGTAGCTGAGTCGCTTGGACTTCGCGACGACGGTCGGCCGGTTCGGCACCGCGGTCAGGGGATGTTCGACAGGATGACCTCCTTTCCGCCTTGGCCCTCGATCGCCTCGACCTCCGCCTCTGCCAGCTTCGGTATGTGCAAGGAGCGCTGCTTCCCTCGAGCCTCGTACTCGATCTTCGCCGTCTTCACCCCCCGAGGGCCTTCCCGATGAAAGGCCCCAGGGCCGCGGGTTCCCCGCCGGCTTGGCCGCCGTAGATCTTCCCGAGGGCCTCCTGCTGCACGGGGCTCGCCCTCTCGTCGAGGTACAGCGCGACCTCCCACTTCGTCTGGAGCATGTGACCCGGCGCATGGGCCGCGAGGACGACGTTCAGCCCGTCGAGCGGGACGTCGCCGTAGGCCCCTTGGTCGATGTGCCACGCTACGAGGACCCCGCACTCCCCGGACGTGGGCGCGCTCAAGAGCACGCACGGACACGCCGCGTCGCAGTTACACGCCTCAAAGTACGAACCCGACGACTGCCATGTCGTCGCCAACCGCGGCACCCGCAGGCGGGATGGCCCGTGGGCTTATGTATCGGTTTTCGGATAGCCGAAAGGATGGCGGCGGAGCTCCGGAAGCAGGAACGAGGTCACTTCCGTTCGCTCACCTGGCCCGTCGCGAGCGCGGTCGCGTCCGTCGTCGGCCTCGCGTGGTACGTGACCTGGTCGACGTCCGATCTCACGATGGCTCTCATGCCCCTACCCGCCGCCCTGCCGGGCATCGAGCGCCTCGCGCTCTTCTTCGCCCTCCTTGTCGTCATGATGGTCGCGATGATGTTGCCGTCCGCCTTGCCGATGGTCCTCATGTACGCGGGCCTGAGCCGGCTCGAGGCGGGCCGGCCGACGAGGCCTGCGGATCTCGTTGGCACGGCGCTCTTCTCGTCCGCGTACTTTGTGGTCTGGGGAGCCTTCGTTGTCGTTGCCCTCGTGGGGCTCATGGCCCTCGGCCTGATGGGCCCGATGGTGGGGGACCTCGCGTTCGCGCCCGCGGTCGTCCTCGTCGCCGCAGGCCTGTTCCAGGCCACTCGGACGAAGGAAGTGTGCTTAAGCCACTGTCAGTCTCCGATGGCATTCGTGCTCGGGCACTGGCGTCCGGGCCGGCTCGGCGCGTTGCGGATGGGCCTCCGCCACGCGATGTATTGCGTCGGCTGCTGCTGGCTCTTCATGCTCGTCCTGTTCGTCGCGGGCGCTATGAGCCTCGTCTGGATGGGGGTCCTGTCCGTCGTCATCTTCGCGGAAAAGCTCGGGCCCAAGCAGATCCTTCTGTCCCGTGTCATCGGCGTGCTGCTCGTGATCCTCGGCGTCCTCGTCGCCGTGCGGACGGCATGGGTGATGTGAGGCGGCGAAGTCTTGGTGTCGGCGTGTTCCCGTGGGACCGAGTTCCGTTGGCTCCGGTTGAACCCGGTTCGCGCGGGGGTTGTCCCGCGCGCCCGACGCCCGCGTTCGGACCCATGAGCTGCGTACGTTCCGTCCTTCGACGCGCGCCAAGCGTGTGGGTTACAAAGCGCCGTATATACCTCAATGAAGGGTACGGGATAGTATGTCGGCGCGGTCCAAGAGGGGAGACGTCGTGCGTCCGTTCCGAGGTGAAGCCGATGGGGGCGTACCCAACGGAAACGATGCGTAGGCGTTGGACGGAATACATATTCGGAGCGGAACTCAAGTCCGGCAAAGCCTGGTCCCTTTTCTTCGGCCGGCTGGCTCTGGGATTTGTGTTCCTGTGGAGTGCGTACGGAAAGATCCTGCAGGAACTCAGCGGCAGGATGGCGACCCAAGGATTCCTGAGCGGGCCCTCGGTCGCCGCGGGTCCCTTCGCGGGCTTCTTCAACAGCCTCTCGGGCAACTGGGCCGTCGAATACCTCGTGGTCTACGGCGAGCTCCTCATCGCGATCTCGATCTTCTTCGGAATCTTCACCCGCGTCGGGTCCATCGCCGGGATGGCGATGATGACCCTGTTCACGATCGCAATGTGGCCGCCGTGGGACGCGGGGGCGACGAATCCGCTCGTGGACATCCGCGTGATCTACGCCGTCATGCTGCTCGGGTTCTTCTTCATGCGGCCCGGCCGGTTCCTCGGTGGCGACGGAGTCCTCCTCGGCACGAGGTTCGTCAACGAGAGGCCGACTTTGAAGAACATCCTGAACCGGCTCGGGTAGGCACGGAGCAAGGGGGCCTCCAACGGCCCCTCCCTTCCCCTTTTCATCGTCCGTCCGACCCGTCGGGCCGGGTGTCCGAGTTAACCTTGAATAAGGTTAACGCCCCACAGCTTTTCAACCGCGATTGGGCCGCCTGCCGAGCGCTCGTCGTCCAGCGCTCCGGTTTCGGCCTGCAGAAACTCCCGGATCTCGGCTGAAATCTTCTTAACCGCCCCCGCCTTTTGGCCCTCGGCTGGAGCCCATGGTGAAGATCTTCCTCGACACCGCGAACATCGACGAGATTCGCGAGGCCGCGTCGTGGGGCGTCCTCGACGGCGTCACGACGAATCCGACCCTCGTTGCGAAGACCGGGCGGAAGTGGTCCGAGGTGATCCAGGACATCCTCGCCCTCGTCGACGGGCCGATTAGTCTCGAGGTGACGACCACGGAGGCGGACGAGATGATCAAGCAGGGCCGCCAGCTCGCGAAGCTTCACAAGAACGTCGTCGTGAAGATCCAGATGACGACGGAGGGCCTCAAGGCGATCCGGGCCCTCTCCCGAGAGGGGGTCAAGATCAACACGACGCTGATCTTCAGTGCGAACCAGGCGATCCTCGCGGCCAAGGCGGGCGCGAAGTACGTGAGCCCGTTCATCGGGCGGCTGGACGACCAGGGCCAAGACGGGATGCAGGTCGTCCGGGAGATTGTCCAGATCTTCGACCATTACGAGTGGGACTGCGAGCTCCTCGTCGCCTCGATCCGTCATCCCCTCCACGTCATCGAAGCGGCGAAGCTCGGAGCGGACATCGTCACGGTGCCTTTCGACGTGCTGAGGAAGATGACGCAGCACAGCCTGACCGACGTGGGGCTCAAGCGGTTCCTCGAGGACTGGAAGAAAGTCCCCCAGTGAGCTCCCGGGCGCCGGCGACGTGGACCGCCTAAGGGGCCGCCTGGCGCGGAGCCTCTCTCGTCGTGGTTAGGTTCCTGCCAAATCGAGAGAGAGGCTTCAAGAGCCCTCACGGCCATCGACGCCTGCCATGATGCCGGGTCCGCCCAAGATCACTTTGGACCAGGAGAGCTTCAAGGCCCTGGCGTCCGAGGTCCGCGTGGAGGTCCTCAAGCGGCTCGATGAGCGACGCGCGACGGTCACGGACCTCTCGAACCTGCTCCGCCTCAGCAAGCCGACGCTTCTCGAGCACCTCGAGAAGCTGCAGACCGCCGGGCTCGTCAAGCGCATCGACGAAGGCCGTAAGTGGATCTACTACGAGCTGAGCGACAAGGGCCGTAAGATCCTCCATCCAGAGCGGGCGTCGATCGTTGTCTCCTTGAGCAGCGCGATCGCCCTCGCCGCGATTGGCGTTCTCTATCTGATTTTCGCGGGCACGTCCTACCAAGCGCCCGGGGCTGCCTTTGACGGCCGGAATGCCACGTCCGCGCCGAGTTCCCCGGTTGAGAACTTCTGGACCTCGAGCGCCGGCGGCGTGCCCGTGCTGAGCATCCTTCTCTTGGTCCTCTCCGTCGCCTGCGTCGGGATATTCCTGTACCTGCGGTGGTGGGGTCGCCGCCGCCGCGAGGAACTCTTCGCGGAGCTCGGCTCCGCCTGAGCACGCGGGTCCGCGCAGCATGGCCTGTCGCTTCCCGGGAAACGCTTATGAGAACGCCCCGCGTTCGTCAGGAGCGTGTTCGGGTTTCGCCGGGGGAGGACCACGTGGCACGCCCCGATGCTCCTGTTCCTCGCGATCCTCCTCGTTGCCGCCTTGGCTTTCAACGTCGCGAACCTCGACACGGGTGGCGAGGCGATCCCGGCCGTGCAGCGGCCGTCCCCCCTGCCGGAGTCCCCGGAGAGCCTCGCGTCGTTCGAGTTCGTCCTACGTGCCCTGTTCGCGGGCATCGCCGCCGCGGCGATCGTCCTGACCGTCTACGGGCTGCTGCGGCCGCGGGAGCGGGTCCAGCGCGTCCTCCGGCCGACGAGCTGGTGGGACGTCATGTACACCCTGGTCTCTGCGGGCTTCTTCCTCGCGCTCGTCCTGGCCATCCGGCGGGCGTCCCAGGACTCCGGAGCGGGCGCCGCTCCGGCCGAGACGAGCGACGCATCGGGAGCGCCGGCCCTCTGGCCAAGGGTCCAGGGCCTGTCCCCCGAGCTCTTCCTGATCGGCGGGCTCTTCGCCGGCCTCGTCGTCGTGACCCTCCTCCTGCGCCGGACGCAATTCTTCCCGCGATTCAGGGGGGAGGAAGCCGCGACCGTGGATCGCGCAATCGCCGCGCGGACCGTGCAGGAGACGATCGAGCATCTCGAGCTCGGCGCGGACGTGCGGTCGGCGATCCTCCTGTGCTACCGTCGGTTCTGCGTCCTGCTCGGGGAGCATGGCCTCGGGGACCAGGATGCGATGACCGCGCGGGAGATCGAAGTCGCCGCCGTGGATCGGCTCCGCGTCTCGAAGGGCGAGGCCTCGCAGCTCACATCCCTGTTCGAGGAGGCTCGGTACAGCGCGCATCCCCTCGGCGAGCCCCACCGGGATCGGGCGGTGAGGAGCCTCGACGCGATTCGCGCGACCCTGGAGGCCTGACGTGGACCGGCCCGCCACGCCCGCGTACGGCGTCGTCGCGCGCTCGCGGGCCCCGTCCCCACAGGCCTTCGTCCTCGAGGCGACCCTGCTCATCCTCGGGTTCGTCCTCTTGGGGCTCATCCTGTACGCGGCCCAGTTCAGCGGAGGCCTGCGCTGGCTCTTGGTCCTTTGGTTCCTCGTCGCGTTCGCCCTCGTGATCGGCTACGAGGTCGTGCGCCGATCCTCGAATCCCGTGCCGTTGCTGCGCGACCTCGGCACGGGCGGGTTCCGCCCGGGGGAGCTCACGACCCTCGCCGCCGCGGTCCGCCGCGCGGACAACGGCCTCGTGTACAGCCAGATGGCAGTTTCCTCGAGGGTCCGCGACGCGTTCGAGGAGCGCGTCCGGCTCTCCCTCAACCTCCCGTTCGAGACGATGCGATTCCTTCAGCAGACGCGGCCCTCGCTGTCGTCGATCGTCGGGGACGATGCGCTCGCGGACTTCATGGTCCTCCGCACCTCGAGCATGGAGGAGCGCTACCGCTGGGTCCGGGACGCCCGCGGGCGGCGCGGCTTCAGCGTCGAACTCCGCGATGTGCTGGACCGGATGGAGGCGTGGCGATGAACGTCGCCGCGGTCGCGCGGACCGGCGCGGTCCTCCTCGACGAGGTCGAGACCGCGATCGTCGGGAAGCGCGCGGTTCTGGAGAAGGTCCTGTGGGCGATCCTGAGCGACGGCCATGTCCTGATCGAGGACGTCCCGGGGCTCGCGAAGACCCTCATGGCGAAGTCCTTCGCTGCGGGCCTCGGCCTCGCGTTCCGCCGCGTGCAGTTCACCCCAGACCTCCTCCCCGCCGACATCACCGGCACATACGTCTTCGACCGCCGGACCGGCGATTTCGTCCTCCGCCGCGGCCCCATCTTCACGAACGTCCTCCTGGCCGACGAGATCAACCGGGCGCCGCCGAAGACGCAGTCCGCGCTCCTCGAGGCGATGCAGGAGCGTCAGGCCACGCTCGAAGGCGAAACCCTCCGCATCGACCGCCCGTTCCTCGTGATGGCGACGCAGAACCCGATCGAGCACGAGGGAACGTACGCGCTGCCGGAAGCTCAGGTCGATCGATTTCTGATGCGGATCGACGTCGGCTACCCGGGCCGTGCGGACGAAGTGGAGATCCTTCGACGCCGCCGCGAGCGGCGGATGGACGACGTCGTCGTCCGGGCCGTGACGACCGCGGACGAGGTCCGCGGCCTCCAGGCTGCGGTGGAGGACGTCCACGTCGAGGACGCGGTGGAATCGTACATGGTGGACCTTGTCGCCGCGACGCGCGCCCACACCCAGGTGGAGATCGGCGCGAGCCCGCGCGGGTCCCTGGCCCTCCTGAAGCTCTCGCGCGCGCGGGCTGCCTTGTCGGGACGGGACTACGTGACGCCGGACGACGTGAAGGCGGTCGCCGTCCTGGCGCTCGCGCATCGCCTCATCCTGAAACCCGACCCATGGATTCGCGGGCTGAGGACCGCGACCGTCGTGGAGGACGTCCTCGCTCAGGTCCCGGTGCCCAAGGTGTCCTGAGATGCGCACGACCGTCTCGAGCGGCCTCGCGGGGACGTCGCTCGCCTTCCTCCTCGCTGGCCTGGGCCTGCGCAGCTGGGAACTCGTGATCATCGCCCTGGTGCCGCTCGTCTTCCTCGCGCTCGGCGCCCTCGCGCCGCCCTCGCGGCCTCGGCTCCTCGCCCTCCGGACGATGTCCCGGGACCGGCTCGAGGTCGGTCGCGAGATCGAGGTGACCCTCGAGGTGAGGAACGAGGGCGCGCCCCTGGACCTCCTCGAGATCCTCGACGCGATCCCGCCGGAGCTCTCCCTTGCGCGGGGATCGAACCATGCGGTGGTCCCCCTCGATGCCGGGGAGTCGTTCACGCTTTCGTACACGGTTACGCCGACGCTGAAGGGCGACTACCGGCTCGGCCCGGTTCGCGCGCGGTCCCTCGATCCTCTGGCCCTCGCCGCGGAGGACACGATCGTCGACGTGCTCTCGAGGGTCGTCGTCGCACCGATGCTCGAGGACCTCCGCCGGACGAAGCTCGCGCCTCGCCGCACCCGCCCGTGGTACGGCCAGGTGCCATCCCGCCAGATCGGGATCGGCACGGAGTTCTGGGGCGTGCGGGGATACGTCCCCGGGGACGAGGTCCGTCGGATCAACTGGAAGGCGTGCGCTCGCCTCGACCGACTGTTCTCGAACGAGTACGAGGGCGAGCGATCCGGCGACGTGATCCTGTTCCTCGATGCCCGGCGGGAGTGCTTCATCGGATCCGATTCGCAGAACCCCGTCGAGTACGGCGTGCGCGCGGCCCTCGCGATCGCGGAGCACATCCTCGCGACGAAGAACCGCGTCGGGCTGATCGTGCAGCGGGACGTGCTCGATTGGGTCGATCCCGCGTATGGCCGGAAGCAGCTGTACCGGATCCTCGATTCCCTCGTCCACGTCCGCTCCGGCGGCCAGTGGAGCTTCCACCGGGCCTCATGGGTCGTCTCCCGCCTGTTTCCGGACCACGCGCTCGTGATTCTGATCTCGCCCCTCGTGGACCGGACGTCCCTGGAAGCGGTGACGGACATCGCCGCCCACGGATATGACGTGGCCGTCGTCTCGCCCTCGCCCATCGCGATCGAGCGTGCGCTCCTGGGCGATGCGTCCGAGGTGGACGTCGCGTACCGCATCCTTTCGATGGAACGGGCGAATCTCATCTCGCAGCTGAGGCGCGTCGCACCCGTCGTGGACTGGGATCCATCAACGCCGCTGGCGCTGAGCCTCCGGAGGTTGGCCGCATGGCCTCTCCCAGGGTGAGATTCCAGACCGTGCGGGCGTTGCCGCTGGCGTCCCTCCTGGTCCTCGGGGTCTGGACGGCGTGGGAGGTCCTGCTCGTGGACGAGCCACGCTTGGACGTCGGGCTCCAAGGACTCCTGGTCGTCGGCATCGTGTCCCTGTTCGTTTCCTTCGGAAGATGGGGCGCATGGCCCCGTCGGTCCGGGATTCTGCTCCTTGCCCTCGCGTACTTCGTCACGCGGATCTTCGTCTCCGGTCTCGACCTTGTCCCGGCCTTGGTCTATCTGATCCTTGCGATCGCGAGCGTGGAATTCCAGATCCTGTCGGATCGTCTCGCGCCGCTCTATTCCCGCCGCTTGCCCCGAGCAGAAGAGCGTCGGATCGACGCGGCCATGACCCGCTCGGTCTCAAGGCTCGCGGTCGCGTCGCTGCTCGCATTCCTGGTGCCCCTCCTCGCGGCGGACCTTGCGAGGTCGGGTGCATTGCCTGCGACGACGATTCCTACCGCACTCGGGCTTTCGGCAGCCGTCATCGCCATCGTCGCATGGCTCGCGTTGCTGCCGGGCCGTGTGCGACCCACGGAGGAATGAAGCCTCGGTCGCGTCACCACAAAGGCTAATTAGCGTCGCACACTTGGGCGCGGCCGCTGCCCCGGTGGTCTAGCGGTCTATGATCCCGGCCTGTCGAGCCGGGTGCTCGGGTTCGAATCCCGACCGGGGCGTCGTACCTTGGTGGGATGATGGCGCCCGCAACTTTCTTCTGCGGTGATATCGTCGTTCAGGAGCCGTCCGCCCGAGCCAGGACGCGCGGCCATGCACGGCCGGCAGCCGTCTAATACCGGGGAAGGAGCGACGAGGAAGGACGAGGCGTCCAGCCCCGACCGCCGACAGCAGACCGCGGGCCGACGACTCACCGAGCTTTCTTCTTTGGTGCGGCAGGAAAGGGCTTGGGCCGCGGGTTCTCCGCATGCTGGAACGCAGCCGAACTTAGGAATCCACCAGGGGAATCAATCCTGACAACGCGACGGGGTCCGCGCGAGTTCGATGGAGGATCCGTTCACTTCGCCATCGGTTTTCGGTGTCCAGTGGTCGCAGAACGGAACGAACCTCGGGCCAGATCCGCCTTCTCCATCGGATCCTGCCTCCCGCGAACTCCTGTCTGCCGGTGCATGGCTCGACCGGGCCTTTATCATGCGCGACTCGAGTCGAGTCGGTCGCCCTCGGCACGGCACTTCAAAGGAAGGTCACGGCCCGCAGGGGCTGTGCCTTCTCGGGTCGGCGCACGAGCTTCGACAGCTCCTCCGCCGCGTCCTCGGCGATCCGGGTCGCGCTCTCCCAGGTTTTCAGGTCCTTCCCATGACGTTCCTCGAAGGATCGGACGATTCTGGACAACTCGCTCCGGGCCATGTCATACACCGGGCCGTCGTAGAGGGCCGCGGCGATGACATATTGGCCTCGGACGGCCACCACGCCCTGCTCGTCGAACTTGAGGCCCGTGACGCTGTAGCCCCGCGCCGACGGGATGCTCGTCTCCACGAAGCCACCAATGACGCCGATGATGGACTGGATTCGCTCCGCCTCGATGGGGAACGTGCGATCCGCCGCGACGGCCACGAGCGGGTCCCCGCTCCGGTGAAAGAGATACACGGCGATGACCCGTCGATCCGCCGCGGAGACCGCCCGAAACAGCTCCCCAATCTGTTCCGCGGATAACGGCAGCAAGGCGACGACCACGATCGCCCCCGGGATCACGAGCAGGGAGGACAGCCACGGAATGCCCGCGGTCTGCGTCACGTTGTTGTAGACGTTCGTGGTGAGCCAGATTCCGAGGAGAGCGAGGAGGCTTCCCGAGGTCCAGAAGATCCTCCGGCGGATTCGAGGCGGCAGGCCTTTGCGCGCGACGTAAAGGGCCGAGGTGAGGACGGCCGAGGTCGCGACGTACGCGAGCTGTTGGATCGCCCAGAGCGTGTACCGCAGTGGGTCGCGGATGAGCCGGGGACCCCACCACACAAACTCAGCGCCGGACGTCAGGCCGGTCCAGATAATGACCAAAGAACCGAGCACCGGCAGGAGGAGCAGCCCATCGAGGCGGGAGTGTCCGTAATAGATCCACTTCGACGCGAGGACGAGCGCGAAGGTCGCGAAGGTGATTACGGTGATCCGGACGTTGGACACCGCCACCGCGAATCCCTCGTCCCGGGATTGGAGGAAAATCCAATCGAGGGTCGCCCAGACGGCAATCAGGAACGCGAACGTCGTCAGGGACCGCTCGAAGGGGGAGAAGAAGCGGTATCGCAGATAGGGCCACGCCCCGATTCCAAACCATAAGGCCGCGGAGGCGAGCGGCAGGACCGACAAGACGCCTCGGTAGTCCACGGCACTTCCGCAGGCTCCAGGGTCGAAGCGTGCGTAAAAACCTTTGTGTAAGATGTCTCGCGCGAGAAGGCTCGGGGGTGGGGGTCCGCCTAGGGGGAACCATGGATTTCCGTCCCGTGCTCTAATCGATGCCGATCGGTCACTACTGCGTCGCCGCGGACCGCATGCTCGCGGTCAAGGGCGTCGCGTTCGACACGATCTATGTTCCATACCACGACAAGCGCGAGCTGATCAAGGCAACCGGCCAGGACCATGTGCCCACGCTGCGAATGGGACGGCAGGCCCGTGCTCTGGTACGACATCCCGACCTTCCTGGAGAACGCGGTCCCCAAACCGACCCTGTACCCGTGGGGCCAGGAGGGCCTCGCGACTGTCTTTGAGCACTGGGGACACCGGTCCTCGAGGAGCGCGTCTGGCGCTACGTCGTGACGAAGGTCCCGCCGGTCCTGCGGGACGACCACGAGCGGTGGGTCTTCGAAGAGATGCAGACCCGCGCACGCGGGCCGCGGCACGTGCTCGAGATGCGCCGCGAGGACGTGAACGAGCACCTCGACCTGCTGACCCTCGGAGAGGCGATTCCCTCCGCGTTCCCGCGGCTCGCCGCGTGGATGAAGCGGATCCAGGCCCTCGGCCGCGGACGGCGTTCACGATGCTCGCAGGAACGCGACGAGGGTCTCGAGGGAAACCTCTCGCTGCACGCCGGAGGTCATGTCGCGCACCGCGACGCTGCCACCCTTCGCCTCCTTCTCGCCCACGAGGACCGCATAGCGCGCTCGAATCGCGTTCGCGTAGTCGAGATTCTTCGTCGGGCTCCGACCGATCAGATCCGCGTCGGCCCTCAGGCCGGCGGCCCGGAGCGAGGACAGCACCTCGATGGCCTCGGCACGCATGGAATCCCCGATCGGGATGACGTACGCATCCAAGGGAACGAACGGGGGCAGGACCCGTTCCGCCTCCGCGGCCATGACGAGGCGGTCCAATCCCAGGGCGAACCCGGTCTGGGGCGTCGGCTCGCCGCCGAAGATCTCTGCGAGGGTGTACGCTCCCCCGCCGCCGACCTGCTTCTCCGCGCCGAGGTTCGGCGAGTCGATCTCGAAGACCATGCCCGTATAGTAGTCCAGGCCGCGCACGACGCCCATGTCGAACGCATAATCTGACGTCGGGATCCCGTAGTGGTAGAGCTGCTCGGACAGCCGGTGGAGGTAGTCGAAGGCCCCTTCCCCGGCGCCGCCGAGGATCGCGGCCGCCTCCTTCAGGATCGATGCGTCGCCGGAGAGGCCGATGAGCTGCTTGAGAGGAGCCGCAAGGTCCGACCGCCCGAGCCGAGCGAGCTCCGCGTCGAGCATCTCGAGGTTCTTCTTGTCGAGGGCGTGGAGCACGATCGCCTGGTCGGCGGGCGCGAAGGGCAGGAACGCACGGAGCATGCCGATGTGCCCAATCCGAGCTTGGACCTGCTTCAGCCCGATCGCCCGCATCGTACCGATGGCGAGCGCGATCGCCTCCGCGTCGGAGGCGAGCGTCGAGCCGCCGATGATCTCCGCGTTCAGCTGGTAGAACTCGCGATACCGCCCTCTCTGCGGCTCCTCGTACCGGAACGCGGGCCCGGTGCTGTACACCTTGATCGGCTTCGGTAGGCTCCTCAAATCGGAGACATAGAACCGGAGGATCGATGCGGTGAACTCCGGCCGCAAGGCAATCTTGCGGCCCCCTCGGTCTTGGAAGGCGTAGAGCTCGTTGACGATCGCAGGACCGGATTTCGCTTCGAAGAGTTCGAGGGACTCGAACATCGGGGTCGAAACCTCGCGGAAGCCGAAGGACTCCGCGAGCTGGACGAAGGCCCGCTCGACGAAGCGCCGCTTCGCCATGTCTTCCGGGCCCCAGTCGTTCGTCCCTCTCGGCCGCTCGAACATAGAATGCGGGCCGAAGAAGGACGATGGCCATAAACGTTTCTGGAGCCAGGTCCCGTCGGGACCGCGGCTCGATCCCGGGAGGTCGGGTCCGCGACGAACGCGCTCGTCCGATCACCGCTTGATGTTCGGACGGAAGGGTGCCGATACAGCGACGTTCCTGCCGGAAATTGGAGGGAATGGCATGGAGAAATCACGCATGGGGTTCCTCACGTATGTTGCCGAGTCACGCCCCCGCGCCGACTGATGAATCGCATGCGCCCGAGCCGACACCTCCGCTGCCGCCGTCGAGCTCGAGGTAGATGCGCAGGGGCGCGATCGTCGCGGTCGCGATCGGCGTCGGATTCGGATCGGAGACGTGGATCTACGTGGAGTACGGCCTGACGTCGAACGGGACGGTCCTTGCCGCGCAGGCGTACGCGAAGGTCACAGTCCCCGGACTTCCGGACTTGGTGCGCGCGGGCAACGACACCCTGGGCCGCGTCGGACCCTGGACGTACGAGCGTCCCCTCTCGAACTTCACGCGACCCTCCACGCCGTCTTGACGGGCCGGCGGGACACGCCCCTGAACGTCACGTGGTATTGGGACATGCGGTTCGGCTCCCTGCCCGCGGTGTGAGGCTGCAACGAACGCCCACGTCGCCCGCACCCGGGATCCCGATGCACGCTGCCGCCTCTCGCCTCGCAGACCGGGCGGCGGCCTAAGCATACCGATGGCGAGGGGAACCGCACCGCAGGCCGTTCACGGCCTCACTCGACCGTGACGCTCTTTGCGAGATTCCTCGGCTTGTCGATCGGGCAGCCTCGCTTCCGGGCGACGTAGTAGGCGAAGAGCTGCGCGACCACAGTCACAGGCACTGGATAGAATACGCTTGCCATCTCCGGGACGGTGAGGACGTCGTCGACGACCTTCGGGAGTTCCTTGTCGCCCGCCGTGCCGATCGCGATCACCGGCGCGCCGCGTGCGATGACCTCGCCAATGTTCGAGCGCATCTTGTCATACGTATGGTCTCGCACGGCGATGGCGACCACCGGCGTGTCCTTCGTGACGAGGGCCAAGGGACCGTGCTTCAGCTCCCCGGCGGCGTAGGCCTCCGCGTGGACGTAGGAGATCTCCTTGAGCTTCAGGGCGCCTTCCATCGCGATCGGATAGTTCACGTGCCGCCCGATATAGAACGCGTCCCGTGCATCCCCGTACTTCTCCGCGAGGGCCTTGATCACGTCGGAGCTGTTCAGCACGGCCTGGACCGCGCGCGGGAGGGACCGCAGCACGTCCTTGAGCCGATCGGCCTCCTCGTATCCGAGCGTGCCACGGTCCAGCCCGACCCGGAGCGCGACCAGGTACAGGGCCACAAGCTGCGTCACGAAGCTCTTCGTTGCAGCCACGCCGATCTCCAGGCCCGCGCGGGTGTAGATCGTCATGTCCGCTTCCCGCGTGAGGCTCGAGCCGACGACGTTGCAGATCGCGAGGGTCTTGCACCCTCGCCGCTTCGCCTCCCGCGCGGCGCCGAGGGTGTCCGCGGTCTCGCCGCTCTGGGAGATCAGGATGACGAGGGGCCGCTCCGCGGGCCCGTGGGTGTACCGATACTCCGAGGCGAGTTCCGCGGAGGCGGGGATCCGCGCGATCTCCTCGAGGACGTATTTGCCCACGAGCGCGGCGAAGTACGACGTTCCACAAGCCACGAGCTTCACGCTCGTGAAGCCGCCCGCGAAGAAGCCGTTCACATCGAGGTTCGCCACGCGGCCGAGGAGCGTCTCATGGATCGCGGACGGCTGCTCATGGATCTCCTTCAGCATGAAGTGTTCAAAGCCGCCTTTCTCCGCGTCCTCGAGGTTCCACGTGATCCGTTGCGGCTCCCGCGTGACGGCCCGCCCCTGGAGGTCCTTCACGACCGCGGAGGTCGGCGTGAGGACGACCATCTCCTTGTCCATCACGTACACGACGCGGTCCGTGTGCTTCAGCAACGCGGGCACATCGGAGGCGAGGAAGTTCTCGTCCGGGCCGATGCCGATCACGAGCGGACTTTCGTTCCGAGCCCCGACGACCGTCCCCGGCTCGTCCGCGCAGACCACCGCGATGGCATAGGATCCCCGGACCTCGTGAAGCGCCTCTCGGACGGCGTCTTCGAGGTTCCCGCGGTAGTGGCTCTCGACCAAATGGACGAAACTCTCCGTGTCCGTCTGAGAGACGAACTTGTGGCCCTGCGCCTCCAGCTTCTCCCGGAGGACCGCATAGTTCTCGAGGATCCCATTGTGGGCCAGCGCGATCTTCCCCGTGCAGTCCACGTGCGGGTGGGCGTTCACTCGGGACGGGGCCCCGTGCGTCGCCCAGCGCGTATGCGCGAGGCCTGTCGAGCCCTCCATGGCCGGCAGCTGGGCCTCGAGGTTCGCGATGAACCCCTGGTCCTTGACGACTTGGAGGTCGCTGCCGACGATCGCGACGCCCGCGCTGTCGTACCCGCGGTACTCGAGGCGTTTGAGGCTATCGAGTAGGATCGGCAACGCATTCCGGAGGCCCGCGTAGCCGACGATCCCACACATCTAGAGCACCACGCTGCCCGCGGGGATCGTCCCCCGCAGCCGCGCCCCCGACGCAATCCGGGCGCGCTCGTTGACGACCGTCCCGCACGCGACGCTCACCCCGTTCCCCAGCTCGACGTCTTCGCCCAGGAGGGCGCCGATCTGCGCCACGGAGTGCCACTCCTCCTCGATCTGGACGTCCGCCGGACCGGCCGCGGCCATGAGCCCAGCGCGGGCCGTCACACCGCTCCCGATCACGGAGTCCTGGACGACGCTTGACGGTCCGATGCTCACGTCGTCCATGAGGATTGAGTTGGCGACGCTGGTGAGCGCGCCGATCCGGACGTTCTTCCCCAGGCTCGTCGAGGGCAGGAGGACCGCGCCCGGTCCGATCTCGCATCCCGGCCCGAGGGAGAGCGGCCCGAGGAGGTAGGCGCCCGAGCGGATCGTGCAACCTTCGCCGACGGTCACCCGCCCGCGGATCGTCACGTTCGGTTCGATGGTCCCGGCGCGGACGTCATGCGTAGAGTTCAGCGCGGCGGCGTTGAGCCGGAGGAGGTCCCACGGGTAGAGGGCGTCCACCCACATCCCTTCCGTCCGCACGGCCTCGATCGGAATCCGCGCGGCGAGCGCGGACACGACGCTCGGGAGATCGTGCTTCCCCTCCTCCCCCAGGGCCTCGATCTCCGGGACGATTGACGCGTCGAGCACGTACGCCCCGGTGCTGATGAGGTTCGAGATGACTTGGACCGGCTTCTCCACGATTGAGACGAGGCGGCCGTCCTGGAGCGTGACGACCCCATACGATCGAGGCCGCTCGCTCTGCGTGATCACGACGGCGGGGCCGTCCGCGTGGCCGAGCAGGTCCTCCACGAATCGGGCATCGACCATGTTGCTTCCGTTCAGGACGACGAACCGACCGGAGAGGTGGGAGCGAGCCTCCCAGACCGCATGCGCGGTCCCGAGTTGCTTCGACTGCGCGACGTACGTGATGCGCGCGCCGAACGCCTTGCCGTCCTGGAAGTACGACAGGATGCGTTCGCGACGGTACCCCACGACCAGGAGGATGTCCCGCACCCCGTTATCGACGAGCGCTCGCACAACGTACTCCAGGATGGGCCGGTTGCCGACGCGGATCATGACCTTCGGCTCGGACGCGGTGAAGGGCCCCATCCGAGCGCCCTCTCCCGCGGCAAGGATGACTGCCTTCATGCACACGACTCCATGAATCGGCGGGCCCAGCGACGGTCAACAGCCCCGCCAGGGCGGTATATCCGTTGCGCCCTTGTTATCTCTTCGGATAATGCCGGACGCTTGCCGCAGACGTAAGGGGGCGATGACGCGGACATGATCCTGCGTGAGAGGCCTGCCGGCCTATAAAAGGTTCTATAACACAGCTGCAACCATTATAGCAACTGTTATAGTGGTCCGCTCCCATGACGGGCGCGTGGTTCGGAGATGGCTCGTCGAGGAGACCGCGAGCGGGACGTCCGCGCGGGAAGCCGAGCTCGTCGAAAAGCCGTTGCGCCTCGCGCCCTTGGCCTCGCCACTCGCCTGGAGGATCATCCAAGAACTCGCTCGCTCCCCGGACTACCCGAGCGCCCTCGCGGCACGCCTGAAGGTTCACGAACAGAAGGTCTACTACCACGTCCGCAGGCTCGAGGCTGCGGGTCTCCTCCGAGTCGCGCGGGTCGAGGCGAAGCAGGGCGCATCGGCGAAGATCTTCGCGCCCACGGCCGAGGCCTTCGCCGTGGTCCTCAGGGGCCGCGGCACGGTCATCCCGGCCCCGTCCCTTGCGGTCTCCGGTAGCCTGGCGGCGTTCCTGAAGGAGTTCTCTCGTGACGGCGTGTTCGACGGCTCCATCGTCGTGGGGTCGCCGTACGCGCACGGGCCGTTCCTCACGACGTCCCGAGATTCGCCCTACGCGGTCCAAGTCGGATTCGTCCTCGGTCGCCTGTTTCGGCCGGCGAAGGGCTTCGTGGTGAAGCTGGACACGGAGGTGAAGGCGGCCGGCGCGGACAAGGAGAACATGGTCCTCGTCGGCGGGCCCGTCGTGAACATCATCATGTACGACCTGAACCCCCATCTCGAGGTGAACTTCGACTGGAAGCAGGTCTGGCGGATGGAATCGTCCCGCAGCGGGCGTTCGTACACGGAGGAGCACGTCGGGCTCGTCGCGAAGGTCCGAAACCCGTGGAAGCCCGGGAAGACGATCGTCGCGCTCAGCGGGATCCACTATCCGGGCACGAGCGCCGCGATCCTGGGTCTGACGCAGTTCGCGGAGGATCTCCTCGACGGCTACGAACCGGGGGTGGATTTCTATCGCGTGGTGGCGGGGCAGGACCGGGACGGCGACGGACGGATCGACACGGTGGCAATCCTCGAGTGACTACGACAGGCCAAGGCTCTCGTAGGGGATCTTGTCCTCGAGCCTTGCGTTCGTCGCCTCGATTGCCTGGACGACATCCGCCGCGCGGTCCTCGGTCAGGAAGAGGAGCACGTCCACGCCGCGTTCCGCGGCCTCCAGGGTTGCTTGCACGACGGCGAACTCGATCCTCGGCTCGAGGTTGAGCCGCCGAGCGGCCACGACCCCTTCGATGTCCAATGCGGCAACGATCGCGCCCTTCCCCCTTCGTTGGACCTTCTTCGCCTGGGTCGGATTCATGGCTCGAGGACCCCGGATCCGAACCGGGGGGACGCGGACCAATGTGATCCGGCCGGGGTGGAGCGAGACGATCCCCTCGAGATCCCTCACGGCGAGGTCTTCGCCCCGCTGCGCATCATGGCCCGCCGTGCCGATGGACGGCGAGGCGCGGCCCGCGTAGGCAACGAGGTGACCCCCCTCCATGAACAGGCCCACTCGGTCGCCCGACCGGACGGGGGTCCGAGCGATCGCCGCGGTCGTCTCGACGGGGGCGATGCTTCGCCCGATTCGCTCCACAAGCATCCTCAGCTCATGCGTCCGGTCCAGGAGGAACTCGATGCCTTTCTTCGTCGCGCGGTACTCTCCAGCGGCGACCGTAAGCAGGCCGTCCCTCTGCAGACCGTGCGCGTAGTCGGACGCGCCTTGGATTGTCATCTCCAAGCGCTCTGCGATCGTCCGGAGTCGGCTGTGTCGGTTCGCGATGACCTCGTACAGGAAGAGCACCCGGGTGCTCTCCCGGAGGTTCCGGAGGATCGGCATGCCGAATCGCCCATCGCGCGACAGCGGAAAAAGCCCGCACCAATGTTCTTAAATATTCAAGTCAATCGGAAGAACATCAAGCTGACTTGAGGACGGGTATCAAGTGCGGTTCATCCAGTCTGTCTTCGCGTCCGCGATCGTCCTGTTGGTTGCGGCCTCCGGCCTCGGGATGGGCGTCGGGAGCTCTCAAGATCAGGAATCCATCGACGTGACCTTCCTCTTCGACCTCGGCGACGGGACGTACCACTGGGTCGACGCCCAGGTGTACGACCCGACGGCGGTCAACCAGACGTGGAATGCGGTGTTGGAGGCCGCCGGGAGCCTCGGCCTCGATGTCGAATGGACCTGGTTCGATTGCTGCGGCGTGTTCATCACGGATATCGGCAATCGTTCCCCGCCCTCGGGGTCGGTGGGGATCTTCCTGTGGAATGGCACCGGCTCGCGATGGGAGCTTGCGCCTACCGGGGTTTCCGCACTGAGCCTCGCGCTCGGAGACGCAGTCGCGTTCTCCAACAACGCCTTCGACCCCGTCACCTATGAGGTCCTCACGCCGGTCCCGACGCCGCCGCATCCGTTTCCGGTCCTGGAATTCCGCGGGGATTCCGCGAACTCCGGGACGACGGCGTCCCCCGCGCCCGAGGGCGTAGGCATCAAGTGGGACCGGGATCTCGGAATCCAGGAGATCCCCGCGAGCCCGGCCGTGGCGTACGGACGCGTGTACATCCTCACGCTCGACGGCATGTTCGCCCTCGACGAGTCGTCCGGCGCGGTCGTGTGGTCCAATCCCTCGGTCCGCGGTTTGTCCACGCCCGCGGTATTCAATGGTGCGCTCCTCTTGGGTGGCTCGGACGGCAAGGTCCATGCTGTCGACGCTGCGACGGGGGCGGAGCGGTGGAGCACGACGCTGATCGCCCCGACGGTCTTCAGCGGGATCACTTCTTCTCCGAAGGTCCTCTTCGACACGGCCTATGTCGGTACATTCAACGAGACCGGCGGGGTCGGCGAGGTCGCGGCCCTGTGGGCCACGAACGGCACGATCCGCTGGAGGCACACGGCGCCAGGGAGCGTGAGCTTCTCGACGCCCGCGGTCGTGGACGGTGCACTGTTCGTCGGCGTCATCGGGATGTACAACACAACGACCCAGATCACGTACGACCCGCCGTACGGCCTGTTGGCCCTCGACGCGACGTCGGGATCGGAACGGTGGTTCGCACCCACGGAGGGTCCCGTGGCGGCCTCTCCCGTCGTCGTCGGGTCCAACGTCATCGTGCCGTCCAAGGACGGCTTCGTGTACGCGTGGGACCGGATGCTCGGTCGGCCTGCATGGAGGACCGCCGCCGGCGCGGGAGTCTCTTCCCCGGCGGCCCACGACGGGATGGTCTTCGTGGCCGGGGGATCCTTCGGCGGGAGCGGGAACCTCACCGCGCTCGACGCGAGCACGGGTGCGCCGAAATGGGTGGCGTCCCCCGGCGGCCCGGTTCAGTCCTCCGTCACGTATGCGGACGGCGAGCTGTTCTTCTCGACGAACGAGGCTCGGGGGACGATCTACGCCGTCGACGCCGCGTCGGGCCACCTCATCTGGAACTACACGCCCTCCCCCCCGCAGTACATCCTCGGATCGCCCGTCGTCGCGGACGGCCTCGTGTTCGCCCCCAGCGACAACGGCCATGTATACGCGATCGAGACTCCCTACGAGCTGATGGCGCTCGACGCGGTGGGACCGGCATCCGTCGCCGTCGGGGGGACCGCGACGATCACCCTCCGGGCCACGGCGCAGAAGGGCCTCTCGCGGGAGGTCTGGCTGAACCTGAGCCTCGCGGGACTGGAATTCGTCTCCGCGGAGCCAGCGCCGGTTGCGAGCTCCCGCTTCGCGGCCTCCTGGTATCTCGAGGATCTTCCGATGGGTCGGAACCGCACCATCGTGGTCGCGGTCCGCGGGAGCGCCGAGCTGCCCGCTTCGGCCGCGTGCGACGCCGCGGGATGCACGGAGCGTGCGTCGCTATCGTACCGAGGCTTCCACGGAACGGAGTTTCCGGAGCTTTCGCGGACCTTCGACGTGACGGTCGAGAGCGCCGCGGCAACCGACCTCGCCTCTTCGTCCGTCCTCGTCGTCTCGGCGGGCGCGGCGCTCGTCGCCGCAGTGGTCGCCACCGTCGTCTTCGTGCGGAGGAGGTCCCGCCGTGGTCCGTAGGTTGGCGGAGTGGCACAAGGCCTTGATCTTCGTCGCAGCCCTCTCCGTGACCGTCGCAGGCCTGTATGCGTACGTCCAGGCGAGCCAGCCACCCCGGGTTCAACCACAGGGCGTGCGGGGAGTCCACCTGACGATCGATGGCGGCAGCTGGCGGATCGACTACGCCCCTGCGGAAACGACGAACAACTCTGCGTTCGCGATCCTCATGGAAGCCTCCGAAGCCTTCGGGTTCCCCGTCGAGTACGTCCGCTACACGATCCCGGACGGCGTCTTCGTGACCGCAATCAACGGGAGCAGGAACGGCGAGGGCGGCCGCTTTTGGCAATTCTGGGTGAACGGGGCCTATGGTTCCGTCGCCGCGGACCACGCCGCGATCCACGATGGCGATGCGGTCCTGTGGTGGTACACGTCTTCTCGGGAGGGGACGCCGGCATGAACGCGAGGTGGCGGTCCGCGATAGGACGCGCCTTCGGCGACCGCAAGACCCGGACGCTCGGCATGTTGCTCATCGCCCTCGGGGTCCTGGGCAAGCTCATCCTGAGGGACTACGCGAACTTCGAGACCGTTTTCGTGGCATCCCTCCTCGCGGGATCCCTCTTGGGTCGCTGGTGGACCGTCCTCGTCCCGATGGCCACCCTCGCGATCCTCGAGCCAATCCTGTGGTCCCTCGGATACCGCGGCTATCCGATTGCGGTCATGCTCGGGCTCACGTTCTTCGTCTTCACGGGGTTCCTGTTCGTCGGCCTCGTCGGCCGGCGGATGAAGCCGCGCGTGTTGTTCCGCGTCGGGTCCATCGCACTCCTGACGACCGTGAGCGTGCCGTTGACGATTGCATACGATCTATGGACCGACGTCGGCGAGTACTACTTCATCGCCCAGCCGATGGGCCTCACGTTCTGGGACGTCCTGCAGATGCAGGCCATCTTCACCGCATACCACTTGCTCAGCTCGCTCATCTTCGTGCCTCTGTTCGGCAGCGGTCTCTTGTATCTGCACTCCGTGGTCTGGCGCACGGAACAGCCTGAGGAATTGGCGGAGCAGTCTCGGCAGGACTCATGATCCGAGGAGGGCCTCGAGCTCCCCCCGCATCCGTCGGATATCCTCGCGCTGGCGATCGAGTTCTTCCTCCCGCGCCCCTGCGGCCCGTTCGCGGGCTTCAAGCTTCGTGCGCGTCGCTTGGAGATCCGCCTCGATCGCGCTCAGTCTCTGCGCCTGTCGCTCCGCCAACTTCTCTTTCCGCTTGAGCTCAGCGGCCAACGCTCGGACGGCGCGTGTCTCCTCTGCGAGGGTCTCGCGCTCCTTCTCGAGCAGACGGGCCACCAAGGCCTCGATCGCCTGCTCTTTCTTCGCGACCCGCTGGCCCTCCGTCTCGAGATTCCTCCAGAGGGATTTCAGCTCGTTCCGCTCTCGGGCCAGCGCCTCGCCATCGGCCTTGACCCGCTCCTCGCGGCCCATGAGCCGCTTCTCTCGTGCGTCGTATTCCGCAAGGGCCGCTTCGAGCCGTCGCTCGCGACGCTCGACGTCCTCGCGCGCCCGGGCCAGGCGTTCCAGATCCGCGCGCTGTTCCTCGATGAGGGCCTTCTCCTCCGCCATTCGATCCGCGATCTCGCGGTCCTTCGCCTCCGCGACCTTCTCGGCGTACTTGAGGAGGCTCATCGCTTTCTCCTTCAGGTTCGCGGCCTCCTTCTCTCGGAGGGCCAGGGCACCCGCCTCTACGTCGAGGGCCTTCGCGCGCCGCGCGGCCTCGGACTTCGCGCGGTCCAGAGATTTCCGCTCCTCGTCGAGGCGGTGTCTCTCGGCCCCCAAGCTCGCCTCCTCTTCCTTGAGCCGACGGGCTTCCTGCTCGAGGGAGCTCGCCCTCTTCTTGTCGGCCTGGGCCTGCCGTTCGGCCTCCGCCGCTTTCTTTTCGATCGTCGCTCCAAGGATCTGCAGTCCGTCCGCCCGCTGCGCGAGCTCGGCCCGCTGAGCCTCCACGCCCGCGGACGCCTTTGCGAGGTCCGCCAGGCGTTCCTTCAGATCCGCTTCGCGGGCGGCGACGTCGGACTCCCGAGCCCGAACGCTCTCGTCCTTCTTGGCCAGGGCGTCCTCCTCTGCGCTCGCAGCCTCCAACCGTTCCTTTAGCCGTCTGGATTCAGACTGGATCTTTTTCTCCTGTGCGGCGAGAGCCGCCCTTGCGCGGGCCAGCTCCCTCTGCGCGCGGGTGACCTCCTTGGATTCCTTCTCCAGCTCGTCGCTCGACTCGTCCAGTTCCCTCCTTCGCGCATCGACCCGCGCGATGGCCTCCCGCAGCGTCTCCTCGCGTTGGGCAAGTTCACGGCCACGCTGGGCGAGGGTCGATTCGAGTTCGGCGAGGGACGACTCCTTCGCGGCGAGCGCCTTCGAGCCCGCGTCCAGAGCGGATTCCCGCTTCTCGAGGTCCGCCTCGGTCCGGTGCAGCTCGCTTTCCTTCGCCCGCAGGGAGGTGTCGAGGATCGAGAGCTGTTTCTCTTTCCGCTCCGCGAGGGCCACCAGGCGACGGGCTTGGTCCAGCTCCGCTCGGGCCTCGGTCTCGCGCCGCCGGAGCGCGGCCTCGGCGTTCGCCTCGCGCGCCTCGGCCTCTTTCGTGGCGGCCGCGAAAGCCTTCTCTCGCTTCGCGATGTCGGCCTCCGCGAGGGCGAGGGCTCTTTCCCGTTCCGTCAGACCCGTATCCTTGGCCGCGATCTCCTTTAGGTGACTATCCGCAGAGCGGATCTTCGCCTCGAGATCCGCGCGCATCACGTCCTGGGCTTTGCGTTCCGCTTCGAGCGCTTTCCGTGAGCGGCCAAGTTCCGCAAGGCCGTCACGGAGTTCCGCCCGTCCCTTTGCGAGGGCCGCCTCGCGGCGCTCCAGATCGGATTCCGCAGTCGCGAGTTCGTCTTCCCTCCGCTCGACCTCCGCCGCGCGGGCAGCGAGCTTCGCCATGGAGGCCTTGTGCGAGTCCTCCGCGAGCCGGAGATCCTTCTCCTGGACGGCGAGGCCCTTCGCCCGAGACTCGAGCTGCTCCCGCCGCTTCGCGAGCTCCGATTCCTCGCGTTGCAGGTTGGCGCGCTCCGCCTTGAGGTCCTTCTCCGCCTGCCCGAGGGTTTCCGCGGCTTCTTGGTGTGCGGCCTCGCGTCGCGCGACCGCAGCTTCGCGCTGTTTCACGGCGCGCTGCGCCTGCCGCACGGATTCAAGCTGTGCGGCCGCCTGAGCCTTCAGCGCGTTGATCGCCTTCTCCGCCTCGGCGAGTTCCGCTTGGCGTGCGAGCAGGGATGCCTCTCGCTCGCTCATCTCCTGGCTTGTGAGCTTGATCCCCTTCTGCAGCCGGTCGAGCTCGGCGGCTCGGGCGGAAATCTCCTCTCGGGCTTTCGTCAGGGCGGCTCGTTCGTCCGCGACCTTTGTCCGCAGCCTCTCGAGATCGGACGTGCGTGCGGTGAGCTCCGCCTCGGCCGAAGCGGCGCGGGATTCTCGCTGGCCGACGGCCTCCTCCCGGGCTTTCAAAGCCGCCTGGGCGGCCTCAAGCTCCTGAGAGGATTCTCGGAGGCCCGCGTCCTTCCGTTCCAAGTCTGCCCGCTCGCGTTCGAGCGCGGCGCGGTCCTCCGCAAGCGAGCGTGTCTGTTCCTGTAGGGACTTGTCCCGCGTCTCCGCCTCCCGCTTCATCTCGGCGAGCGCATCCGCGCGCTCCTGGAGCTCGCGATCCCGACGGGTGACGCGCGCCTCGAAGGCTTTTGCCTTCTCGTCCAGGCGCTTCTCCGCCCGAGCGGTCTCCCGCTCTCGGTCCCGAAGGTTTTTGAGATTCGACTGCAGATCCGCCTCGGCCTTGTCGAGCGCTGCCTGGCGTCGGTCCAGCTCCTCCTCCTGCCGCTGGGCGATCTTGAGTCGCGAATCGAGATCGGCCTGCGCGAGCCCGAGGGCCTTCTCGCGCTCCTCGAGGGCCGAACGATCCCGCTGGAGGGAGACCTCTCGCGCGCTCAGCTCGCCCGCCTTCGCGGAACCGGTTCGGGCGTCCGCCAAGTCCGACTGGAGCCGCTCAATCCGATGCACGGCAGCGTCGAGTTGCGTCTGGGTCCGAGTGATCTCTGCGGTCAGCTCGAGTTCCCGCTGCTGAGCCTTCTGTGCCGTGATCCGGAGGGATTCTTTCGAGGCTTCGAGTTCTCGTTCCCGCTTGGCGACGTCTCGATCGCGGGCCTGGATCGCCCTGCGCAGCTCCTCGAGTTCTTTCCCGTGAGCCTCCTCCCTCGCGCGAGTCTGCTCGGTGAGTTTCTCCCGTGCCTCGGTGAGACGCCGCTCGGCCTTCTCGACGGTTCGCTCCCGTTCACGGATTTCCCGGACTGCCTTTTCCGCTTCGAGCGCTCGCTCTGCCGCGACGCGCGCCGCTCTCTGGGCCTCCGCTTCGCGCATCTGGACGGACTTCTCCCGCCCGGCGAGGGTTGCTTCCCGGTCCGAGAGGTCCTTCGCGCGGGCCTCGAGTTTCGTCCACTGGTCCTTCAGATCGAACTCCTTCGCGGTCAGCTCGCCCGCCTTGCCCGCGCGCTTCCGGAGGTCCGCAATCTCTGACTCGAGCCGCTCCGCGCGCTCCTTGGCGGCCTCGACCACGCTTCGGGCCTTCGTGAGTTCCGCGGTGACGGCGATCTCCTTCTCCTGGGCCGCACGGCGTGCGTCCGCAAGATTCGCGCGAGTCGCTTCGAGTTCTTTCCGAACTCGCGCGAGTTCCTCCTTCCTCGCGTCGAGCTGCTTCTCCAGGTCCGACGTCGCCCTCTGGGCATGGTCCCGCAGCGCCTTCTGCGCGTCGTCGAGTTCCGCCTTGCGCGTCTCGAGGGCAGCACGGTCCTTCTCGAGCTGATTCTCGCGGTCCTTGAGCTGCCTGAGGGAGGCCTCGAGCGCCTCCTGTTTCGACCAGAGAGACTTCTCCCGCTCCGTGATTTCCCTATCCCGCGCCTCGAGCCCCGATGCGAGGCCGGCAAGCTCCCCTTCCCGTTTCTGAATGGCCTTCTCGCTCGCATCGAGCGCCCTCTTCGTGGATTGCAATTCCTCGAGTTTCGCCTGCGCTTCCGACGTCGTCGCTCCCGCCTTCTGGAGGGAATCGATCTGCTTCCGCGCATTCGCGAGGTCTTCCTGGAGCTTGCCCACCGCGACGCCCATTTCGCGATCCGCCTCGGCGAGCTTCCCCTCGAGTTCCTTCACGCGCGCCTGGAGGGTCGCGATTTCCCGTTCCTGCTTGAGGATCTGGCCGTTCTTCGCCTCCGAGAGACGTCGGGCGTCCTCGAGCTCGTGCGTGAGGCGCTCCTCGCGGTCCCGCAACCGTTCCTCGAGCTCCGCGAGGCGCGCGTTGTAGTCGATGACGACTTGGACCTTGTCCTCTTCGGGCGGGCCTTCCGGCTCGCCTTCCTCGAGCGATTTCCGGGCTTTCTCTCGGAGTCCCATGGTCCTCACAGCTGGAGCCGGTCGAGGATCTTCTCGTAGAGCCCGAATGCGTCCGATTTCGCGAACTGTCGGATCCTGTCCTGGGGCAGCTCTCCGAGGAGCTCATCGAGGACCGCCATCACGTTCCGGACGTCCCCTTGGAGCGCGGCGAGCTCCTCGCGCTCTTTCGTCAGTCGGTTCTTCTCCTCCAGGACCCGCTCCATCTGCTCCTCTAGCTCGTTGATACGGCCCCGCATCTCGTTGAGTTCCGCGCTCGGAGCCTTGACCGTAATCGTCGCTTCACCGCCCGCCGGGCCTGTGATCGCCGCCTGTGCCGCGGCCTTCTGCTGCAGCTCCCACCGCTTCCGTTCGAGCTCGACTTCCGCCTCGCTCAGCGCGTGATGCCTCTCGTCGAGAAGCCTCGCCTTTTCGCGGAGGAGCTCCTCGCGCTGGGCGAGTTCCTTCTCCCGGTCGTGCAGGCGGTTCGTGAGCCGTCGGAACTCATCCTCCCGACGTACCATCTCCGACTCACGCTCGCGGAGCTGTCCCATCGTTCGTTCCCGCGATTCGAGCTCCTTCCGGAAGGCGTCCAAGCGATTCCTCAGGCCGCTTTCGCGGGCCTTCAGTTCCTCCTGTTGCATGCGGAGGATGTTACGATAGGTGTTCTCCATCTCGACGAGGCCCTCCTCCAGCTTCAGGATGTCCTCCTTCTCCAAGAGGAGCTCTTCGATCTGCCGCTTCAGCTCCGACCGCTCGCGAATCTCGATGGGGTTCGTTGACGCCTCCAAGGACTGGATTCGTCTCCTCGCCCGCTCGATGAGGCCTTCCATCTGCTCGAGTCGCCTGCGTCGGTTCGCGAGCATCCGGTCGAACGGTTCCGCGAGCTTGTACAGGGCGGCCTCGAGGTCGTCCGCGAATCCCTCGACGGTCATCGAGCGCGGCTCGTCCGCATGCGCCTCGCTTGCGGGCGGAGGCTCCGGCTGCGCCGTGCGGGCCTTCGCCTTCTCGCGGCTGAGCTGGAGGATTTTCCGGAGGTACTCCTCCTCGGCCTCGTCCGTCACCTCTTCGATCCTCGGCGGGAACTTCGCCGCGCAGCGCACGCACTCCAGGGCGTCCGCCGCGTTCACCGCGTTGCAGATCGGGCAGAGGAGTGCGTCCATGTAGCCCTCGAAGGGCTCGTGGCACTTCTCGCACGACGAGGCGTCGGGCAGCGCTTCCGCTCCACAGGCGCTGCAGAAGGCGGCTTTGCCGGGCGTGAGGGCGCGAAGGGCCATCGTTGCCTTCTCGAGGACGGATGTCCTCCCGGCTCGATCACTCGTACGCGTTGTACGCGAGGATCTCCGAGAGGTGCTTCCGCCCGGACGGAGGATCCAGTTCCTCGGGGATCCCCAGCGGCGTCAACCCGACCACCCTGGCGTCCTGCGGAATGCCCAACAGGGCCCTCACCTTCTCCTCGTTGAAGGCGAAGACCCAGGAAGTCCCCAACCCCTCACTCGTCGCCGCCAAGGTCAGTTGCGCCATCGCCATCCCGACGTCGACGGGATACGAGTTCATGTATCCGCCGACCATCGCGACCGCCTCGTCGAGTCGGGCGCAGGCCACGAGCAGCACGGGCGCTTCGGGGAGGTTTCGTCCATTCGTCGTCATCCCCGCGAGCTTGCGCTTGCGGTCCTCGTCGGAGACCACGATGAACTTCCACGGTTGCAGGTTCTCCGCCGAGGGCGCGAGGCGCGCCGCGTTCACAACGGTCTGAATTTTCTGCTCGGGGATCGGGTCGGGCTTGAACTTGCTGACGCTCCTGCCCAACTTGATGGCCTCGAGGACCTCCATATCGTCCCGGCGCTTCGCATTTGGTGGTTCTGTTATAAGGCTTTCGGGCCGGTTATTCTGGTCTGGACAACCAACGAATCTGGGCTCCGTCGAGCCTTGTGCCGCGCCTGCCCTGGCGGCGCGCGGTACGCAACCTCGCACCGTCCACGAGCGGCGTCCGAAGAATCGCGTTGCGCGGAGAGAACGTTTAAATCGAGTCGAGGACTACGGCGCCGCCGCGGGCCCGTAGCTTAGCCTGGTTGGAGCGCCCGGCTGATAACCGGGAGGTCGCCAGTCCGAATCTGGCCGGGCCCACTCCCCGGGTTCTCCCATACACTCGGAACCATTTGGACCGGATTGTGACAATTGCATAACGCGTTTGCGCGCTGTCCAGCCGCGCGCGAAAGGCTCCGCTGCCCGGTCTTTGGAGGTTGGGTGGGATCATGGACGCGGCTGTCCCAGGACGAGGCTGCCGGAAGCCTGTTCTTCAGGGATCGCACGCAAAGTACGCGAAATCATGATCGATGGGAAGCTCGTGCTCGCTCTGACGGCCCGAACGTGGCGTGCGATGTCGAGCCTGATGAAGAGCAAGAAGAGCACCGCGAACGCGAGAAAGGGACGCCGTCTGCTTTCAATCGGCCATAGATGACACGGTCCACAGCCGCACCTCGAACGACGAGTCTATCGTCGCCGCAAGAGCGGGCTCGGTTCCCGAATCATTCCATTCGGCATATGCCCATTCCTTTCTGACTATTTCAGGTCACAACCCTTATTAGCGGGACAAGTTTCGTCCGCGCAACACGACGAGGGCAAGCGCGGATGGGATACGTGCGAGGGCTCCATTGTCGAGAATGCGGCGCGGACTATCCCGCGGTTCGCCTCTCGGTTTGCAGCGAGTGTTTTGGTGCTCTCGAAGTGGTCTACGATTTCGATGCGGTCCGTTCGGCGTTCACGAGGGACGTGTTCTCCCATCGCTCGAAGGATCTGTGGCGCTATCGCGAGTTGCTCCCCGTTTTCGACGAGGCGAGCAAGGTCGATCTCCAGCCTGGCTTCACGCCGCTGCGACGGGCAGACAACCTGGCGAAGGCCCTGAGCCTGCGCGAGGTATGGGTGAAGGACGACACGGTCAATCCAACGTACTCGTTCAAGGATCGCCCGGTCGCGGTCGCGGTCGCGAAAGCTCGGGAGTGGGGCCTGCCCGCGGTAGGCTGCGCGTCGACCGGGAACCTCGCCGCGGCGACGGCCGCCGCAGCGGCGAAGGCGCGTCTCCCTTGTTATGTCTTCGCTCCCGCAGGGCTCGAGCCGACGAAGCTCCTCCTCCCTCGCATCTATGGCGCGACCGTCGTGCCGGTGGACGGCACCTACGACGACGCGAATCGTGTCGCGCTTCTTGCTGCGGACCAGCGCGGCTGGGGATTCGTGAACATCAATCTACGACCGTACTACGCGGAAGGATCGAAAACCCTGCTGTTCGAGACCTGGGAGCAACTTGGATTCGAGCTGCCGGATGTGGTTGTCACGCCCCTGGGATCGGGGTTGTTACTGACCGCGGTGGACAAGGCCATCCGCGAGCTCCGCAGCCTTGACCTGGTCGATGGCGGAGGGGCCCGACTGGTCGGCACCCAACCTGCCGGGTGTGCACCCATCGTGCGGGGATTCGAGTCTCCGGACGGTCGTCCACGGCCGGTAAGGAAACCTGATACGATCGCGGAGTCTCTCGCAATCGGCGATCCGGCCTCGGGATACGATGCCATTCGGATCCTGAAGCAAACGCACGGCTTTGGGGATTCGCCGACGGATCAGGAGATCATCGAAGGTCAGAAACTGCTCGCCCGGACCGAGGGTGTATTCGCGGAACCGGCGGGCGGGATCACGGTGGCCACGCTCCGGCGCGCGGTCGACGACGGACGGATCCGACGTGACGAGCGGGTCGTTCTGTTCGTCACCGGGAACGGCCTGAAGACGCCGAGCGTCTTGGCGGAGGCGTTTCCGCCCTTGCCCGCGGTGGCCTCGAATCCCGCTGCGGTCGACGCGTTTCTCGAGGGGGTCCATCATGGTTAAGATCGTGCTCGCTTCGCCGATTGCCGTCGCGACTCGCGGAGAGCGTGAGATCGATATCGAATTCGAGGGGACCCTTGCAGCCTTATTCGACGTCGTCGCCCAGCGCTATGGGAACGGATTCCGCCAAAGGATCCTTGACGAAACCGGCTCGCTGAAGCGCTTCGTGAACGTCTATGTCAACGGCGAGGACGCAAGGTACCTCAGGGGTCTCGACACGCCCATCGCGCGAGACGCAACGGTTGACCTGCTGCCGGCCATTGCGGGTGGCTGAGGATCCCCGATGGCCTCCGGATGGTCCACGGCCCGTGCGCCCGCGACGATTGCGAACGTCGGACCGGGCTTCGATGTGTTCTGTTTGGCGATCCACGGACTTGGAGATGCGGTCTCAATCCGTCCCGCGGACACGGATGTCCTCCTCGTGGAGGGCGTCGACGCGGAGTTGCTCCCGCATTCGTTCGCCGCGAACACCGCCGGAATCGTGATCAAGGCCTTGCGGAAGGCCACCGGAATCGAGACGCCCGTTGAGGTCCGCGTGCGAAAGGGAATCCCCGCCTCGAGGGGCCTCGGGAGTTCCGCCGCATCCTGCGCGGCCGCGGCCCTGTCGTTCCTGAAAGCGTTTCCAGAGTCCGGATGGCTCGGACCCGGCGGTTTCCTGGAAGCGGCAGTCGAGGGCGAGGCCGCGGTCGCGGGCCGGCACTATGACAACGTTGCGGGCGCGCTCCTCGGCGGATTCGTGTCCATCGCCTCGACCGCACCGCTGGTCCTCGCCCGAGAGCCCGTGAGCTCGAGGATTCGGATTGCGCTTGCGATTCCCGACCTTCGGCTTCAGACTTCGGAGATGCGGAGGATCCTCCCGCGGGACGTGCGACGCGAGGACGCGGTCTCGAACGCGGGGAAGGCCGCCACGCTCGCCTTGGCCTTGGTCCGAGGCGACGCAGACCTGGCAGGGCGATCCCTCGAGGACCGGATCGCGGAACCGGCCCGCGCCCCCTTCCTGAAGGGGTACGCGGAGGCGAAGCGGGCCGCGCTCGATGCCGGAGCGACGGGCCTTGCGATGAGCGGCTCCGGCTCGGCCGTCTTCGCGTTTGCGACCTCGCGGCGTGCCGCTGAGCAATCTGCCAAGTCGATGCGAGATGCGTTCGCGGGTCTCGGGATAAACGCCAAAGCCTTGACGACGACCGTTGACAATTCGATTCCTTTGCGCGCATTGCTCAGGGATCGAGGCGCGCGGTTCTCCCTTGTCACTCCATAGCGCAAAATAAATTGGGGCGTCCGAAAGATAATTATATCACCGCGACTTTGGCGCCGGGTCAAGGATGCGCACAAACCTGACGGTAGTCGGAATTGTGCTTATTACGCGGCCGTGCTAGTCGCACGACCGCCTCGACCCGCATCCTTGCTAGGCTTTGTGGTTCGATGGTGGTCAGAGTGAAATCTCCTGACAAAGCCCCGGCGCGACGGACGTCGGGCGATGTGAGCGGAGCGTCGGCGAATGCCGTGTCGAAGCCGGAGCGATTGCCCTTCTCGAGGGAGTACCTCGATTATTGGGCACCGCTCTCGGACGCGACCGCGTGAGCGGGGCCGGCCGATGCCGCCGAAGACGGAGACGATCTGGCTCGACGGCCGTTTCGTCCCATGGGAGGACGCGAAAATCCATGTCCTCGTCCACGGCCTGCACTATGGTAGCGGCGTGTTCGAAGGGATTCGTTGTTACAAGACGGCGGAGGGCCCCGCGATCTTTCGCCTCGAGGACCACCTCCGCCGTCTCTTTCGGAGCGCCGCCTACCTGTACATGCGGATCCCGTACGATCTTCAGGAGCTCGCGGAGGTCTGCCGACGGGCGGTCGTGGAGAACGATCTGGAAGACTGCTACCTCCGGCCGATTGCGTTCTACGGTCTCGGAGGGATGAACTTCAGCTTCCGCGACAACGTCGTGCACGTGGCCGTGGCCGCGTGGCCGTGGGGCGCCTACCTCGGGGAGGAGGGCCTGCGCCGCGGGATCCGCGTGAAGACGGTCTCCTGGGTCAAGACGCCGACGAACGCGGTGCCGAGCGGGGCAAAGCTCGCCGGGAACTATGTGAACTCGATCCTCGCGTTCCAGGAGGCGATGCGCGCGGGTTTCGACGAGGCCTTGCTTCTCAACGAGAATGGGCACGTGGCGGAGGGCACCGGGGAGAATCTCTTCCTCGTGCGCGGCGGCGTCCTGACGACCCCGCCGACCTCGGACCACATCGTCGACGGGATCACGCGGGATTCTGTGATGCGAATGGCCTTGGACCTGGGGTACGAAGTGCGCGAGGCGTCCGTCTCGCGCCCCGACCTCTTTGCCGCGGACGAGGTCTTCCTCACCGGGACCGCCGCAGAGGTCACCCCCGTCCGGGAGATCGATTGGCAGCCCATCGGGTCGGGCCGCGCAGGCCCCGTGACCCTCGAACTGCAGAAGGCGTTCTTTGCGGCGGTCCATGGGGAGTCGCCGCAGTACCGGGAGTGGCTCTCCTACGTGGGCGAGACGGCTTCGACGCGTGACGGCGGAATTCGACAATTGTCGGAATCGGTGTCGGCAAATGCTAAGTAGACCCATGCTCCTACCGCCCGCCAGCAATCCGTCCCGCGGCCCACCGTGCCCCGGTGTGCATATGCCTTCGGCCGCGGCCGGTCGGTCGCCGGAGACCCGGTGCCGTCGGGCTCCGGCGGCCCCTATTCTTGGAGGTCTCCGATGAGAGGCGCACGGGTCGCGGTGGACATGCTCAAGGAGCAGCGGGTCGAGGTCGTCTTCGGCCACCCCGGCGGCGCGGTCCTCCCGCTCTACGACGAGCTGTATTCCTCCGGCCTCAGGCACATCCTCACGCGTCATGAGCAGAACGCGGCCCATATGGCGGACGGATACGCCCGCGTCCTCAAACGGCCCGGCGTCTGCATCGCGACCTCCGGCCCGGGCGCGACGAACCTGATTACGGGGATCGCGACTGCCTACATGGACTCCTCACCGATCGTCGCAATTACGGGCCAGGTCGCCACCTCGGTCATGGGCAACGACGCATTCCAGGAGGTCGACGCGTTCGGGCTCTTCATGCCGATCGTAAAGCACAACTGGCGAATCGAGTCCGCGGAGGAAGTGCCTCGGGTGTTCCGGGAGGCCTTCCACGTATGCACGAACGGCCGCTACGCGCCCGTGCACATCGACCTGCCCGTGGATGTGCAGAACGCGGAGGTGCCGGAGGCCGCAGTGAAGAGGGCTCATGTTCCGCGGCGCAAGGCCCCGAAGAAGGATCTCAACCGGCTCCTCGACGCGATCAGGTTCATCGAAAACGCGGAGGCGCCCGTCATCATGGTCGGCGGCGGCGCCCGCTGGTCCCAGGCCGGTGCGGACATCCTCCGCCTCGCGGAGATGATCCAGGCGCCCGTGGTGACGACCCTCATGGGCAAAGGGTCCGTCGCGGAAGACCACCCGCTCGTCCTCGGCCCCGTGGGCATGCACGGCAAGATGGTCGCGACGTATGTGCTGAACAACTGCGACACGATCGTCGCGCTGGGCACGCGCTTCTCCGACCGCTCCACGGGCAAGCTGAGCGAATTCGGGAAGCAGCAGCGGATCGTGCACGTAGACATCGACTCCTCGGAAGTGGGCAAGAACGTGCCCAACGTGGTCGGCCTGGTCGGCGATGTGTACACGGTCACGCACGCCCTCATCGCGGGCCTGGAACGTCGGGCGCTACGGAAGCACAACGAATGGGTCGAGCGCGTCCGTGGTCTCAAGCGGGAGTGCGCGTGCGATTTCAATTTCGTTGGCCAACCGATCCTCCCGCAAAAAATCATCTGGGAGCTCAACCGCCGGTTGCCGGACGACGCGATCATCACGACGGAGGTCGGCCGGAACCAGATGTGGGCGGAGCACTTCCTCGAGGTCCGCGGGAAGCGGATGTACCTGACCTCGGGCGGCCTCGGCACCATGGGTTTCGGCTTCCCCGCCGCGATCGGTGCGAAGGTCGCCGCGCCCGACCGGTTCGTGATCGACATCGCGGGAGACGGCTCGCTCCAAATGACGATGAAGGAGCTCGCGACCGCGCGGGAGAACGGAATCAACGTCGCGGTGATCGTGATGAACGACGGGGCGCTCGGGATGGTCCTTCAGTGGCAACGGATGTTCTACGGCAAGCGATATTCCGCGGTCCACCTCGGCAAGTTGCCGGACTTCGTGAAAATCGCGGAGGCATATGGCTGCGAGGCGGTCCGCGTGGAGCGGAACTCCGAGCTGCCGGATGCCATCGAGCAGGCCCAGACCGCGGACACCCCGTTCCTCATCGATGTGGTCGTCGATGCGGACGAGGACATGCTGCCGATCATGCCTCCCGGGAAATCCGCGAAGGAAGTGGTCCTGGGCCCCCGGTGCATCTGGAAAGGAGGTGAGACGGTTGCAAGTCCTGTCCCTGCTCGTCCATGACGACTGGGGCGTCATGCAGCGCATTGCGGGCGTGTTCACCCGCAAGCGGATCTCCATCGACACGATCTTCGCGGGGCCTTGCGAGAAGCCGGGCTGTGCCCGCGTGATCCTCGCGTCCGCCGATCCGAGATTCGCGAAGATGCTCGAGCATGTCCGCCGCGTCCACGACGTGATTGAGGCGGACTACATCGAGAACAACGCGGAGGAGTTCGTCCTCCTGCGGTCGGCCTCCGGACGCAAGCCCTTGTCCGGGAAGCCGGAGGAGGTCGACGCACAGCTCGGGAAGGAGGACGGCGCGGCCTACGTGAGGGCGTACGGCGCCCTGTGAAGGAGGCCAGCGTATGGCGAAGTTGTATTACGAAAAGGACGCAGATGTGGGAGTGCTCAAGGGTACGACCGTGGCCGTCCTCGGCTACGGAATCCAGGGACGGGCCCAGGCCCTCAACTTGCACGATAGCGGCGTGGACGTCGTCATTGGCGCGCGGCCGAAGGGCGAATCCTGGGCCGCCGCATCGAAGGACGGCCTCGAGGTGGCGGCCATACCCGACGCTGTCGCCTCCGGAGACGTCGTCATGATGCTGATTCCGGACGAGGTCCAGCCCGAGGTCTATGCGACGTACGTCGGGCCGAACCTGAAGAAGGGCAGCGCGCTCGATTTCGCCCACGGGTTCAACATCCGATATGGGACGATCTCTCCTCCGAAGGAGGTGGACGTGATCATGATCGCACCGAAGGCGCCGGGTGCGGCGGTCCGAGAGAGCTTCCTCCGGGGGAGCGGCGTCCCCGCGCTCATGGCGATCCATCAGGATGTGACGGGCCGCGCGCGCAGCACCGCGCTCGCGATCGCGAAGGGCCTCGGCTCCACGAAGGTCGGTGTGATCGAGACGACATTCGCCGAGGAAACAGAGACGGACCTGTTCGGCGAGCAGGCAGACCTGTGCGGCGGCGTCTCGGAGCTGATCAAGGCCGCCTTCGACGTGCTCGTGAAGGCGGGCTATCAGCCGGAGCTCGCGTACTTCGAGGTGCTCCACGAGCTCAAGATGATCGTGGATCTGATCCAGGCGGGCGGGATTGAGAACATGTGGTCGAATGTGTCGAACACCGCGGAATACGGTGGTCGCACGCGCGGGCCGAAGGTCATCGACGACCACGTCCGCCGGAACATGGAAGCGCTCCTGAAGGATATCCAGTCTGGCGCGTTCGCGAAGGACTGGATCCAGGAGTACCAGCGGGGCATGCCGGCGCTCGAGAAAGCACGAAAGGACGCGGCTGCGTCGTCGCTCGAGCGCGTCGGCCGCGACGTGCGGAAGATGTTCGCGTGACGACAGCGGGGGGCGGCATGCAGGTCGCGCACCTCGAGTGCGTGCGGTGCGGGTCCACGTTCCAGCGCGACCAAGACCTCTTGAGTTGTGAGGAGTGCGGCGATGGTATTCGGGTGATCATGGACATGCGAGGGCTTTCGTACGACTCCCTCCGACTGCGGTGGCGCGAACGGCCGTTCCGGCTGTGGCGCTACCGGGAGCTCCTTCCCGTGACCGGCGAGGAGGTCAGCCTTGCGGAGGGCGGCACCGCGCTCCTCCGAGTGCGCCTCCTCGACGCTCTCGCCGCGGACCTCCAGGTCTACGTGAAGAACGAGGGCCAGAATCCGACAGGATCGTTCAAGGACCGCGGGATGACCGTCGGGGTGACGCGAGCACGCAATCTCGGCCGGACCCGAGTGATCTGCGCCTCGACGGGGAACACCGCCGCCTCCCTCGCCGCGTATGCGGCCCGCGCGGGTATGGAGTGCATCGTCCTCGTGCCATCCGGGGGCGTCGCGAAGGGGAAGCTCGCGCAGGCGCTCTTCAACGGCGCGCGGGTCGTCGCGCTCGACGGGACGTTCGACGACGCGATGGGCCTCGTGCTCGACGTCGCGGAGGCGACGAACGCGTACGTGCTGAACTCGATTAACCCGTACCGGCTGGAAGGCCAGAAGACCGCCGCGTTCGAGCTCTTCGACCAACTCGGCGAGCGCGTCCCCGACTGGGTCATCTGCCCCGTCGGAAACGGCGGCAACCTCGCCGCGTATTGGAAGGGCTTCGAGGAGCTCTTCTCGATCGGCGCGGCGAGCCGCCTCCCGAGGCTCGTCGGCGTCCAGGCGGAAGGAGCGTCGCCGATTGCGGATGCGGTCCTCCAAGGCGCGGACGAAATCCGGCCCATCCAGGATCCGACGACGGTCGCGAGCGCCATCCGGATCGGGAATCCCGCGAACTGGCGGAAGACGATGAAGGCGATCCACGAATCCGATGGAATGGCACTGAAGGTCCCGGACGCCGCGATCCTCGAAGCTCAGTCCCTCCTCGCGACGAAGGAAGGCCTCTTCGTGGAACCTGCGAGTGCGGCGAGCCTCGTCGGCGCCATGCTCCTTGCGAAGGAGGGCGTCTTCCGGCCGGGAGAGCGGATCGTCTGCGTGTGCACGGGCCACGGTCTCAAGGACCCTGACGCGGCGATGCGGTCCTTCCCGGATGTCCCGCCGGTCGAGCCCACGGTGGACGCGATCGTCGCGGCCGTGGAGGGGGGAACGGAATGAGGATCGTCCTCGTTGGTCTCGGCGCCCTCGGCCAAGGCCTCCTGGGTCACATCGCCTCACAAGCGGACCGGCTCCTCGACGCCTACGGCCTACGTGTGAAAATCGTCGCCGCGCTCGACACGAGCGGCGCGGTCGTCCAGCCTGGCGGCCTGGACCCCTCCGCTCTGCTCGAGGCGAAGCGCGCTCGGGGCGGCCTCGCGAACCTTCAGCCGTACTTCCGGCCGGGCCGCCGCGCGCTCGAAATCATCCACACGGTCGATGCGGACACGGTCGTCGAGGTGACGCCGACGAATGTCCTGGACGGAGAGCCGGCTTTGTCCCACATTCGAGGCGCGCTCAAGGCACGTCGGCATGTCGTCACGGCCAACAAGGGGCCGATCGTGCTCGCGATGCACTACCTCATGTCCTTGGCGGAGGAGCAGGGCGTCGTCCTCCGATTCAGCGGGACCGTTGGCGGGGGCACCCCGATGCTCGACCTCGCCCGACTCGGACTGCGCGGCGACCGCGTCGTCGGGATCGCGGGGATCCTGAACGGCACGACGAACTTCATCCTCACGCGAATGGGCGAGGGTCTCGACTTCGCGGCGGCGCTGCAAGAGGCCCAGAAGCTCGGCTACGCGGAGGCGAACCCGGAGTACGATGTCAATGGGACCGATGCCGCGATCAAGCTCACGATCCTCTCGAACTGGGCCATGGGGACGAGGTTTCGCCTGACGGACGTGAGCGTGCGGGGCATCGATCAGGTCACTCGTGCGGACATCGATCGCGCGCGCGCTCAGGGCAAGGTGGTCAAGCTCATCGCGCGGGGTGATGGCAAGAGCGCGAGGGTGGGCCCGGAGCTGCTGCCGCAATCCGATCCCCTGAACGTGCCCGGGCCGCTCAACGCGCTGACCTACGTCACGGAGAACGTGGGCCCGATCACGCTCCTCGGAAAGGGAGCGGGCGGCCGCGAGACCGCCGGCGCGATCCTTCGCGATCTCATCGACATCCATTTACGCACAACGTGATTCGCCTGGACGGGGGAGACGCGGGACCATGGGCAAGGCGAAATCGAAGGACGTGAAGGCACGGAGCCGGGAGGTCTACGAGGGACCGGCGCGCGCCCCCGCTCGGGCCTTTCTGAGGAGCATGGGCCTGACGGACGCGGACCTGGCGCGGCCGTTCGTGGGTATTGCGAACACGTGGAACGAGGTGATGCCCTGCCAGATCAACCTGGACCTCGTGGCGAAGGACGTGAAGGAGGGAATCCGCGCGGCGGGCGGCACCCCGCGGGAGTTCATGACGATCGCCGTGTCCGACGGGATTGCGATGGGCCACGAAGGGATGCATGCGTCCCTCGTGAGCCGCGAGGTGATCGCAGATTCGATCGAGCTGATGATGCGCGCACACGGGTATGACGCGCTCGTCGCGGTGGCCGGATGCGACAAGACGATCCCCGGCGCGATGATGGCGATGGCTCGGCTCAACCTGCCTGCGGTCTTCACGTATGGTGGGACGATGCTCCCGGGTCGCTTCGAGGATCGCGACGTGACGATCCAGGACGTGTTCGAGGCCGTCGGGGCCTTCGCCGCGGGGAGAATGACCGCCGCCGAACTGGATGCGCTCGAGCGCTCCGCATGCCCTGGGGCAGGTACGTGCGCGGGCCTATTCACGGCGAATACGATGGCCTCCTGCGCGGAAGCCCTCGGCCTGGCGCTGCCGGGCGATGCGGCGATTCCGACCGTGGACCCCGCGCGGTTGGAACACTCGGTCCGTGTCGGCCAGGCAGCCCTAAAGGTCCTCGAACTCGGGATTCGGCCGCGGGACATCCTGACACATGAAGCCTTCGAGAACGCGATCGCACTGGACGCCGCCGTGGGGGGCTCGACGAACGCGGTCCTCCATCTCCTGGCGATCGCCCACGAGGCCAACGTCAGACTCGATCTCGATGACTTCGATCGGATCGCTCGGAGAACCCCGCATCTCGTCTCGATGAAGCCGGGCGGGAAGTATGTGATGGCGGACCTGCACAAGGCTGGAGGGGTCCCAGTTGTCCTCCGGCGGCTCCTGGACGCGCGCAGGATTCATGGCGACACGGTCACCGTGACCGGCGAGAGTCTCGCGGAGAATCTTCGTGAGGTGCCCACGCAGGTCCGCGGCGACATCGTGACACCGGTCGGGAAGCCGATTCATCGAAGCGGGACGATTGCGATTCTCCGGGGAAATCTCGCTCCCGACGGCGCGGTCGTCAAGACCGCGCTGGTGAAGCATCTGGTCCACAAAGGCCCTGCGGTGGTCTTCGATGGGGAACAGCCCGCGCTCGAGGCGGCGGAGAGGGGGGAGATCGACGCGGGGGACGTCGTCGTCGTTCGATATGAAGGGCCGAAAGGCGGGCCCGGAATGCGAGAGATGCTCGCGATCACCGCGACCTTGGTGGGCCAAGGGCTTGGAGAGCGTGTGGCACTGGTCACGGACGGACGTTTCTCGGGTGCGACCCGCGGGCTCATGGTCGGCCACGTCGCGCCGGAGGCCTGGGAAGGCGGACCCATCGCGATTGTGCGGGATGGAGATGTCGTCGAGGTGGACGTTCCGAGGCGGAAGGTGCAGGTGGAGCTGAATCCGGGGGAGGTCAGAGTCCGTTCCAGGAACTGGAAGCGGCCGAAGCCTCGGTACGTAAGGGGCGCTCTTGCGAAGTATGCTAGGCTCGTCGGATCCGCCTCAACGGGAGCCATCTGCGCCTAGTGATTGCGCCGGATGGCGTTCAATCGGGCAGGTAGCACCAATCAGGCTATTGCGCGCCTGGGCCTATGCACCTCATCCGTCCGCGGTGCCCCCCGGATATTGTGTGCCGAATCCGGATCCGAGATAGACAGCTGTTCCGCTTCCGGGGGTACGGCCAGACGAGTGACGATACACGAACAAGAGCCAAGCCGTTTGCTCGCCAAGACACTTGAAACGGCTATTCCTCGCCCGAGGTGGCGGTGTCCAGGTCCTCGTGGGAGCGTGCGGACAACGTTGAGGTCGAGAGCCAACCGTGGCGGGGCCTGACACGAGCCACGATCCCGTTCGCAGAGGTCACAACGGGGATCACCTTGAAGGGTCGTGGGTGGACACGGAGAAGACTCGAAGTCCATAACGGCCTTCGTCGCGAGGTGCGCGGCCGCAGCTAGTTCGGCGGAACCTTTCGGCGTCCCCATGCGCGAAGCCCGACCACGGCACCAGCGACGCCGACCGCCGCGGCCAAGATGGTGTACGGCCAGGCGTCCTGCGAGAGGACTCCGCCGGTGGGCGGTGGCGACGATGGCGGCGCCGCCGTGACCACGACGTTCCCACTCGTCGAATTCGCGGAGGAGTCCGTGACCGTAACGGTCACCGTGTAGGTTCCCGGCGACACATAAGTGTGGGAGGGATTCCGGAGGGAGCTCGTTTCCCCGTCCCCGAGATTCCATTCAAAGGAGTACGGGGGCTCGCCGCCCGAGGGGCTCGCAGTAAAGGACACCGTCAGCGGCACAACGCCGTGATCAGGCGTCGCGGAGATCGTCGTGACGAGGGACCCGATGACCCGTATTGAGGTCGAGGCCGTCCCGGACCGAAGGGCGGCATCCGTTACGGTGATCGTCGCGACGAATGTCCCGCCGCCCGCATAGGTGTGCGACGGGTGCGGGAGGCTGCTCGTGCCACCGTCGCCGAATGCCCAGAGGTAGGAGTAGGGCGGGATGCCGCCGGACGGCGTTGCCGCGAAGGTGACGGTCAAAGGTGCATTGCCTTCCATCGGATCCGCGGAGACCGCGACGGTCGGAGGCGGAGCGTCGATCGGATAGAACACGTACGCCGGCCACGTGGAGGGGTCGAATTCATTGTAGTAGTCGGAGACGACGGCGACGCCGGCGTCGACGAGTGCCTCGTTCACGTTTCGAAGATGGGTCGCATTATGGCGCACGTAGACCACGGCCACCCATCGGTCATAAGGGTCCGTGCCGTACACGTCGTCGACGTCCAAGTAGATGGTCTCTCCGGCGATCAGATTGGACAGAGCGTCCGCCGCCTCTCGGTACCCCGGCTCGTACGATTCGGGGGCGTCGATGTCTGCGAGGCGAATCCTCCCGGTGGGGGCGCAGTCGAACGTGTCGCCGTCAATGATCGAGGTGACGATCGCGGTCTCGTCGACCTCCCATGCGGAGACGGACGGCACGGTCGCAACGAGGACCGAGAGGCAGGCGATCCCTATGAAGGCGGCTGCCCTCGCCCGCATGGTACGTCCGAACGGGATGTTGCCTCTAAAGGATGTCGGAGCAGGATCGCGTCCTGCCTTGGCGATGGAGAATGGAGGTTCCGCGTAGCCCACGCAAACGCCTTCGCAGGGTCCGCCGTGCCCGCCATGTGGTATTCGTTGTGCATTGCGACCTCCGCGCATGGCACACCGCCTGGGAACGATGGATCAGGCCTTGCTAGGCTCGACCGTGGTCTTGCGGGGGGCGACACCGACCGAATCGGCCACCCGGCGAGGAATGCGGCGTCTCCCGATCCCCGTTGCCGGCAGTAGGAGGGCTTATCCCGACGCCGGGGATTCCCACGGCGGTGAGCCGCTACCAGGCGATCGTCGTGGGCGGAGGGGTCCACGGCACGAGCATCTTCCACCACCTCGCCGCGGCGGGGATGGACCGCGTGCTCCTCGTCGAGCGAAAGACCCTCGCGTGCGCGGCGACGGGCCGATCGACGGGGATCATCCGGCACCACTACAGCCAGGAGGTCACGGTCCGCCTGGCGATGGCGAGCACCCGCGCGTTCCGCCGATTCCGCGAGGAAATCGGCCAGGACATCGCCTACGTGAACAACGGCCTCTTGTTCCTCGCGGCGGAGGGCGAGGAGGCCGCCCTGCGGACATGCGTGGACCAGCAGCGGCGGCTCGGGGTCGGCGTGGAACTCATCGATCCCGCCGACATCCCGCGGTACCACCCGGACCTCGTGGCCGACGATGTGCCCCTCGCCGCGTTCGAGCGGGACGCGGGATACGCGGACCCGTACAGCGTCGCGGTCGGGTACGCGAAGGCGGGGGAGGCAAAGGGCGGGCGGATCCTCCAGGGCACGCGGGTCCGGGACGTTCGGGCGGACGGCCACGGGGGGTTCTCCGTGGAGACGGACCGCGGGGACTTCGAGGCGGACCGCGTCGTGCTCGCGGTCGGCGCGTGGGCGCGGACGGTCGGGGCGCGCATCGGAATCGACGTGCCCGTGACCCCGCTCCGACTCAGCAATGCGGTCCTCGAACTGGCGGGCGGCGTGCCGGCGACCGCGCCGACGGTCCTCGATCTGCCGAACCACATGTACTTCCGGCCGGAGGGAGGAAGCCTCCTCGTAGGGGACGGCGAGGGGCTCGAGGACATCGATCCCGACGGCTTCGACGAGAGCCTGCCCTATTCGTTCGTCGAGGAGGTCTCCGGGCGGATCGTACGGCGGTTCCCACGATGCGCGGAGGCGTCCTACAAGAAGGGCTGGCGGGGCCTCGACGGCGCCTCGCCGGACTTCCACCCAATCGTCGGGCCGGTGGCGGAGGAGGAGGGGCTCGTCGTGTGCGTGGGAATGAGCGGCCATGGTTTCAAGCTCGCGCCCGCGGTGGGGCGGGGCGTCGCGGAGCTACTGACGAAGGGTCGTTACGAGACAATCGACCTCTCGCCGTACGCGCCGGACCGGTTCGCGAAGGGGCGCGCGCTGTCCTCTCTGTTCTCGATGAAGATCGCCGCGTGAGGCGCGCTTCGCTTCGGTTGCCGCCGCACCGCCCTCTGCGGCCAGGGCCGCCTCGATGCGGTGCGCCTTCGGGTGGGGGCGCTGAGGATGTCCCGCACGACGGTCTCCGACGAGATGCTAGGGACCGGCGGGAGGTAGCCGGAGCGGAGCCCGGGCTTACGCGTCCCATATGAGGGCTTCCTTCAGCGACACATTCCGCGCGCCCGGTCTCGTTACAGCCCAAGCCGGAGGAGCGCGTCAAAGGAGAAGGCCCCGGGCCCGACGGTCAGGAAGACGAGAGCCAGGGCGAGGAGCACGGTGTCGAGTTCCCATCCGGAAACGTACCCGCGGGTCCGCTTGAACCCTTCCTCGAGGTAACCCCGAGGCATCGGAGCTTTCGCCTCTTCCTGCAGTCAGCGGTGCCTGGGGCCGCCCAACCATTGGAGGCGTAGCGTCGGGCCGCGGTCGGTGGTTTTCTCGGGACCGTCCTCATCACATTGCTGAGACTCCGTCACATTCCCTCTGGCAAGTTCCAGGTGCCGGGCCTGCGGTTCCTCCCGGGAAGGGAGCCCAGATCGGCCAGCCTCGCTCTCAAGTCGTGCGCACCGGCGGTTCACTTAGTCGATGGAACCCTTGTGGCAACAGCTTGGCCGATCGGCGTAGGATTCCTGAGCCCGATTGTCGACTTGACTTCGGATGGACGCTCGTAGCAGGAATCGTTTGGGCGGCGGCAGGGCTGACGATGTTGGCAGTCATCATTCTTTACATGAACCGCTTGATTTTCGGCATAGATCGGAATCCAGCCGAGTACTGCGGAAGCATCGGTTGCGGGAAGCTTGGTGCTCTCTTGGATCATGTCCTTTGCGAAATCATACGCATCGTTGCCTTTGCGGCACTCCGAGGGTGACGGTCGCTTCCGGGAATGTCCTCAGACAAACTCATTCGATCGGCAGGACCCGCGACTCGTTCCAAGCATCGAAGAAGGGTCGGAAACCCTCGAGGCGGTGGTCGATCAAGTCCACCAGCTGTCCGCTCCCGATGGGATACTCTGTCAATCGCAGAAGGTCACCGGCCGTCCTGAGGAAGTTCCAACCAGATCTGCGGGTCATGCTTTCGCCCATGAGGAATGCTTTCGCCTGCAGCCAGAGGTAGTTATCGGTCCCTCGTTGCGCGTCCCGTCGCCGGAGGTCGAGGACGCCGACCCCCCAGTCCGTCAACCGAGGGTACGGTACGAGAGGTCCAGCTACCTGGAAGAGCCATCGGTAGAACTCCAGCCAACCGGCAAGCTGCGGGTCCCTTTTCTTTTGCATCCACCGGAGCTGGGCGCACTGACAGAAGGCCTCGACGAACCACAGAATTTCCAGCCTCGCCGCCGCGAAATCTCTTTCCATCCGTTCCCTCGTTGCCGGATTGAGAAGAGCATCCGCGAAAACGTGTGCCATTTCGTGTCCGAGTGTGCGACGAAAGAACTCCATCGTCAGCAATGACCCGATCCGTCGGCGTTCCTCCGGGGTCATGGCGAAGCGTGCCACCACATCCTTCCAGCTCTCCGGGACCTCCGTGCCGTAATAGACCTGACCCCCGCCAGGGGAGACCGGATCGCCATATGGCTGGTTCCCGAACCGGCTAGACCATTCCTCGCGCGACAGGACGATCACGTCGACGTGGGGTTGTATGCCCAGTTCCTCTGAAAGGGATGCGTGAGCGCTCTCCGCTAGCTTCCTCAGCCGCGCCGACGGCTTGCGATGCTTGGCGGCGGCGACGATCCGTACTCCCCGTCTGGGGCCCGAGACATCTACCATTTTCAATTCACTCAACCCGCAGTCCTTCCGTGGGACCGAAGTGAATCTCTTTATGCAAATGGAATGGACGGCGTATGTAACTTGCTCACAGGTCGGCCGGTTCCTCGCGAGGACGAACGGCACACCGACCGTCCCCAAATCCCAGCGAACCAACGCACCGAGAGCAAATTCAATTTGAGAAACCATCATAGGGGAACCTGTGCCGCTGCTCACCAAGAGTGGCCGACCCAAGCGATTCTTCGATGGGTTGGCGGCCCACTATGACCGGATCAACGCACGAATCTACAAACGGGAGCGGCTCGACCGTGTTCGCCACGCAGTCAAGGGGGAGAGGGTTTTGGACGTCGGCGTAGGCACCGGTTTCACGACACGTCATCTCGAAAATGCGGTTGGGATCGATTTACCGCGGGAGATGCTCCGCCATGCTCGATGCCGCGGCCACATTGCGCAAGCCGACTTCATGCGCCCGCCGTTCCGTGGCCCTATGTTCGACACAATCGTGTTCGCCGGATCCTTCTCCTACTTGCCGAGCGCGGCGGAAGGAATGCGAATCGCCGCGGACCTCCTGCGCCCGGACAGCCGCGTGGTCATCCTCTCCCCGGCAACACTCCTCCTCGCCGCCTTCGCGCCGGCCTACACGGAATCTGACTACCGCGAATTCGCCGAGCATGCGGGGCTGCGTCCCGTCTCGTACGAGCGGCTGGACCGGGCCGCGTGCCTCGTCATCTCGGAGAAGCCGTAGTCTCCTTCTTGTGGATCGGGCATGGCTTGCCGGCCTTGCAGAAGCGGCACTTCTCCGGTTTCCGCGAGTGATGTGAACCTGGACTCGGGCGCACGTCGGGAGCATTTTCCTTCACGGTCTGCGACGTCTCGGCATGCGCCGAGTCTAGGCGAAGATCGGCGTCGGGTCGTAGAACACGCGGCCGTCCTTCACGCGGTTCCCCTTGAGCCGGAAGATCGTGACCGCGGGGATTGTGACCGTCTTGCCGTCGTGCCGGAAGTAGGTCGCGCGGAACTCGAGGACCGCGGTGTCGTCCTTCTCCCAGGTGTTGACGAACTCATGGCGAAGGCCTTTGATTGCCTTGAAGAAATCCGCGGTGCCCCTCTCCACCGCCGCGCGCCCCACGAGCGCTGGCATGTTCCCGAACGTCATGGTTCCGTCCTCGGCGAAGATCGACGCGAAGGCGGTCGCGTCCATGCGGTCCACGTCTCGATACACCAGCTTCCAGTCGATCATGGCTTCCTCTCCTGAACGAGTAACACCGCCACACGAGGCCTAGACTTAACTTTGGTGGGTGACCTGTAAACCGGACGTGCCCACACGGGACGATTGTGTCCTCAGCGCGAGTTCTCGCTCTAGTTTGACGAAGGCAGGAGGATTTTGCGGTAGATCTTCAAGGATAACCGCTTTCGCGCTGGCCTGTCGTAGCCCCGTGTGGGTGCAAACCAGACAATCGTTGTGCCCCGTTCGCTCTGCAAGTAGGCGGCCCCCGGCCCGAAGGGAGGGAGTTCGCCATAACGAGCGATCGCGAGATCGCTACGGCCCGGAAGGTCCTCGACGTGCGTCAACAGGGGTTCCCTTCCGCGTACTTCGCCTGGATTGGGTATCCGCTCCATGCTCAGCTCTGCAATTCTTTCTTCGTCACTGGTGCGGACAAAGAGGAACATGGCGTGGATCTCTCCTTTGAGCTTGCCCCCGAGTTCCCAAGCGCCTGTTGGCGGATCCGAATATGGGCCGACGGAGTCGAACTCAAAGGGCAATGTCGACCCAATCCTGCTCTCAACCGATTCTCTGTGAATGTACCAGTCCATCCGAGCTAGCTGTGGCATAGACGGCCAGGGAGGTTTCTTCTTTCTGACGTGGTAGCTCTTGAGGGCGAACGGCAGCGAGGCGATCCACTTGGCCACCTCCGCATCCACGGGCCTTAGCCGTTCCATGAATTGCCGCATCCGTTCCGGGCCCAAGCGGCCTTCACGAACCTCAATCTCGATGTGGGTGTCGTACATCACTACGCTTCCGGCTTCCCTCCCATTGTAGTCCACTCCGTAGAAGCCAACGAAGTCGTCAAGGACGGGAAACGGGGTCGGGGTCCGGTCGGCGCGCCAACTCCCGGTCGAGAGGTTGACGGGGTCGCCTTGGGAGAAGCCCCAGTCATAGGCAAATTGCTTTATCCTAAGGAGCTCGCGTTCCCACGCGGCCAGGAACCACACGCTGCCCCAGACGCTCCGATCCTCGAGGCGCACGCTGAGGTCTCGCACGCTCACACCTTCCGCTCGCAGGATTGCGAACCACGAAAGCATCTGTGCTTTCGCAAAGTCAACTACCTGTACGGGCTCGGACATTCGACCTGCAACCGGAGCCGACTAGTATGTGCCTTCCGCAGGCTGGATACCTTACGCGGGAGATGGCCCGATCCGCGAGGAAGGATACAGCCGGAGAAGGACAAACGGCGAGCCGATCGTTAACGATTTTGCTACGACACAAGATAGATACGCTCGCCAAGCCAATTCCTCCGGATCCTCGATGGCGGCCAGGAACATCCTCCCGGTGCCCTCGTCCCGGGAGGCGGTGGCTCTCGATACGAGCCAAGACGGGGGGATCTTGATTACGGAGCTGCCTCTCTTTGCTGCCATCCATTCGACCGAGGGCGAGGTCCTTGACCACCCTCTCGCCGTCGACGGACTCTATGCGGAGACGCGACCCGGGGAACCGATAACCCTCGAATTTCGTGTGAGAGGCAACATCCGTCACGTGCGCGTTCTCTTGGCAAGCGTCGGGCACGTCTTGCGGGGTCAACCGTGAGCCGATTTCTCTCTCGACTTCGAGACATGGTATCAGGCGCCCCAGAATGGGTATATCCGATCCTTTCAATCGCTCTCGGCTTCCTCATCGCGTCCCTGCCATACGTCTTTCTTCCGATCGGGACCTTTCTGTTCGCAGCTGCTCTCTTCATTTCTCCCCTACTCGTGTGGTACGGCCTGCTGCGTGCGGTTCGCGTTCTGCGCTGGACGACTCGACGGCTGCCGAGCGTGGGCTTATCCCTGTCGCTTTACTTGGCAGCTGGCTCGATTTTCTCCATCTCCTTCCGAATCGGAGCGTGGTGTTTTGGTCTCGACAGCGCTCTCGGACACGTGGTTTTCGCGCTTGCTTGGCCTCCTCTTCTGTTATGGATCCTGTTCGCGTGCACAGGCCTGGTCCCCGTAAGCTAGAGAATTCACGTCTTCCCTAACAGCCCTAGGGACACTTGGGGTCCCGTCGGTCCCCGAGAATCACCGACGAAGGCGATCACCGTGAATGGTCACGCCGCGTTGGCAGCTTCGCTCGCACGTAGGAGCCGAACACCTTCACGAGGCCAGCCGTTGTCACCAACGCCCCGACTGCCTCACGGCATTTCGGATCTGCCATCGTTCCCTCAAAGTCCGCGAAGAACACGTAGTTCCATGGCCTCGAGCGTCGCGGCCGTGACTCCAGTTTCGTCAGGTTGATTCCTCGCCTCGCGAACTCCCCGAGGCACGCATGCAAGGAGCCGGGGACGTTCTTCGCCACGAAGGCGATGGACGTCTTGTCTCCGCCCGAGACCTTGCGGGGGTGCTTTTCGAGGACGAAGAACCGCGTGTAGTTCTCGTGGTCCGTCTGGATTCCCTCGGCGAGGATCTTCATTCCGTAGACCTCTGCACTCCGTCGGCTCGCAATCGCGGCCTCATCCTTTCGCCGTCGCTCCTTGATCATCCTGACGCTGCCCGCGGTGTCGTACGTCGGCACCTGTTTCCATGTCGCGTGGCGGGCGAGGAATCGTCGGCACTGGCCGAGGGCTTGGGGATGGCTGTAGACCACGCGGAGGTCCTCGAGGTCTGCCTTCGGGTTCGCGATCAAGCAGTGATCGATTGGGATGATGACTTCTCCCGTCACGACCAGGTCATGCTCCAAGAGGAGATCGTTGACCTGTGCGACCGTCCCCTCGATCGAGTTCTCCACCGGGAGCACCGCGTGCGTCGCCCGGCCCGCGTCCACGGCCTCGAAGGCGTCTCGAAAC
>Ga0073934_10001666_pt1 | contig 51525 bp, 49 predicted proteins | sample LarsenN4metaG_FD_76834 | JGI IMG/M metagenome (GOLD analysis project Ga0073934, IMG submission 76834) | Hot spring sediment bacterial and archeal communities from British Columbia, Canada, to study Microbial Dark Matter (Phase II) - Larsen... ...
CGCGCAGACGGCGGGCCTGTTCTTCGAGGTCTATAACGCAGCCAATCGCATCAACTACGGGAACCCGACGGGGAACCGGCGCAGCCGGAACTTCCTCGTCCCGACCGTCGCCGGCGACATGGCACGAGCGCAGCTCGGGGTCCGGTATACCTTCTGATCAGGCGATCCAGCCGCCACCCACGACCAGGTCGCCGTCATAGAAGACGACGGCCTGGCCTGGCGTGATCGCGGCCTGCGGGACGTCGAAGACGAACTCCGCGCGGCCGTCCTCGATCGCGCGAACGCGACCCGGCGCTGCGTGATGCCGATGCCGGATCTGCGCCGAGACAGGAAGCCATGTCGCGGGCGGGTCCAGCGCGATCCAGTTGACGGTGGACGCCGTCAGCGTGGTGCGCTCGAGCGCGGCGCGGGGTCCTACGGTGACCGTGGCGGACCGCGCGTCGAGCCGCAGGACATAGAGCAGCGCGCCGGTCGCAATGCCGAGACCCTTGCGCTGGCCGACCGTGAAGCGGTGCACCCCGTCGTGGCTGCCGAGCTGGCGGCCGCCCTCGTCGACAATCGGTCCCGGTCGTGCCGCGTCAGGAGCCTGGCGGCCGACGAACGACGCGTAGTCGCCCTTCGGCAGGAAGCAGATCTCCTGGCTGTCGGCCTTGTCCGCCACCGGCAGCCCGAGCCGGCGCGCCTCGGCGCGCACCTCGGGCTTGCGCAGCGCGCCGACGGGGAAGTTCGCCGCCGCCAGCTGGTCCTGCGTGAGCGCGAACAGGAAGTAGGACTGATCCTTGTCGGGATCGGCGCTCCGCCTGAGAACCCATCGTCCGTTCGACGATCGCTCCACCTGCGCGTAGTGGCCGGTGGCGACCTGGACGGCCCCGAAGCCGCGAGCCCGGTCCAGCAACGTGGCGAACTTCAGATCGCTGTTGCAGTGCGCGCACGGCAGCGGCGTGCGCCCCGCCGCGTACTCGCGCACGAAATTCGAAATCACCGTCTCCTGGAAGCGGCGCTCGAAGTTCAGGATGTAGTGCGGGATGCCGAGCGCGTGGGCGACGCGCCGCGCGTCGTGGAGGTCGTCGAGCGTGCAGCAGCTCCCGAACGTCTGCCCGTCGCGCTGATCGTACAGCTGCATCGACAGACCGATGACATCGTGACCCTGCGCGGCAAGCAGGGCCGCGGCGACCGACGAATCGACGCCGCCCGACATGGCCACGACGATGCGCATGATGTCAGACGCGCGCAGGCGCCCGCGTGAGCGCGCGGAGCTTCTCGACGATCCCCGGCAGAATCGCGACGACCCGCTCGACGTCAGCCTCGGTGTTCACGGCGCCGAGACTGAACCGGATGGAGTTCTGCGTGCGGTGGGGAGGAAAGCCCATCGCCTTCAGGACATGCGACGGCTCCAGCGTCCCCGATGAGCACGCGGATCCGGTCGAGACCGCGACGCCCTCGAGGTCGAGCGCGATGAGCAGCGACTCCGCCTCGACACGGTCGAAGCTGATGTTGGTCGTGTTCGGGACGCGCGGTGTGCGGGCGCCGTTGATCGCGGTGCCCGGCACCGCTCGAAGGATGCTCTCCTCGAGCCGGTCGCGCAGCGCGGCCAGACGCCACGCCTCTTCGACCATTTTGCCGCGCGCCAGCGCGGCGGCCGCGCCCATGCCGACGATGCCGGCGACGTTTTCCGTCCCCGCGCGCCGGTTCCGCTCCTGCTTGCCGCCTGTCAGCACCGGCAGCAGTCGCAGTCCGCGGCGCATCCAGAGGGCCCCGACGCCCTTCGGGCCGTAGAACTTGTGCGCCGACATCGACAGCAGATCGACGCCGAGCGTCTTCACGTCGACCGGGATCTTGCCGGCCGACTGCACCGCGTCGGTATGGAACAGGGCGCCTCGCTCGTGTGCGAGCTGCGCCAACTCGGCCACCGGCTGCACGGTCCCGATCTCGTTGTTGGCGTGCATCACGGAGACGAGTGCCGTCTGGTCGGTGAGCGCCGCGCGGAGTGCCTCGGGCGAGACGATGCCGTCTCCGCCCACCGGCACGAGCGTTGTCTCCCAGCCGCGCCGGGCGAGCGCCTTCAGCGTGTTCAGCACCGCCTCGTGCTCGATCGTGCTCGCGACCAGGTGGCGCCGCCCCGTCCGCTCCAACACCTCGGCCGCGCCGCGGATGGCCAGGTTGTCGCTCTCGGTGCCGCCGCTCGTGAAGACGATGTCGGACGCCTCGGCGCAGATGAGCGCGGCCACGGCGCTCCGCGCCTGGTCGACCGCCGCCTTCGCCCGCTGCCCGAAATGATGGACGCTCGACGGGTTGCCGAACTCGTCGCGCAGCACGGCGATCATCGCGTCCGCCACGGCCGGGTGGAGGGGCGTCGTGGCGTTGTGATCGAGGTAGATGCGCTGCACGGGGGCCTCTCGTGGCATCGTAGCATTCGCGCTAAGTCACAGCAATAAAGCACCCTAGACAATAATTTCTTCGCGCCGATATACTCTGTGGGCTCCGGCCGAGGCGGTGCCCCCCGACCAGGCATTTCGGATCCGTGACGCCCAACAGGCCCTTCGGGGTGGAGGACGGAACATGTGGAAACGTGACGAAGCGGTGAAGCCGACGAGCGGACCGGCGACGACGCCCGGGTCGCCGGCGTCGAGTCATCAACTCGGTGGCAGCCCGTCGGCATCGCAGTCCGAGCCGCGGCAGCACGGGAGGGAAGTCGTGAATATCGGCAAGTCCGTCGTCATCAAAGGCGAGCTGAGCGGCAGCGAGGATCTCACGATCGAGGGGCAGGTCGAGGGGAAGATCGAGCTCAAGGACAACGTGCTGACCATCGGGCCCAACGGCAGGATCAAGGCCCAGGTGTTCGCCAAGGCGCTAATCGTCCAGGGCGAGGTGAACGGCAATATCAGCGCGACCGAGAAGGTCGAGATCCGGGACGGCGGCTCCGTCGACGGCGATATCGTGTCGCCGCGAGTGGCCATCGCCGACGGCGCGCACTTCCGCGGCAGCGTCGACATGCAGCGCAAGGCCGCCGCGCAGCAGCCGCAGCCGGGATCGCAGCCGCGCCCGACGCCCGCTCCGGCGCCCGCCGCGCAGACCGGAACGCCGGCAGCGCAGGTGGCGCATCCGGCCGCGCGCTGATTCCAGCGGAGTCCGGGGCGCGCGAGCTGTGCGCGCCGGGTCCTCAAGTGGCTCTGTCCGATCTCTTTGCCCGTCGCCGCCACGATGACGCCGGCGACGGGCAGGTTCATTCCACCAAAGTCCTCGAGCGGTTTCTCGCCGGGCTGCGCGGCCGTCCCCAGCCGACCCTGATCGATCTCGGCCCCGTCGTCGGCACCAACGTGACGTTCTTCGGCGAGCAGGTCGGCTGCAAGATCGTGGTGGAGGACCTCGCCACGGACATCGACCGTCACGTCATCGAGGGGAAGCTCGACGCTCTGCCGGCGTTTCTCGAGGCGCATTTTCCGCAGGAAAGCGAAACCGTCGACGGCATTCTCTGCTGGGACCTCTTCGATTATCTCGATCGGCCGTCTGCGGAGCGGCTCGCGCGTCAGTTGACCCGCGTGCTTCGCCCCGACGGCGTCCTGATGGCGTTTTTCAGCACCTTGGCGCCGCGGCCCACCACGCGCCCCACCTACGTGAAGCACGTGGTCGTCGATCGTGGGCATCTGCAGTACCGGCCGTACCCCGGCGCGCGCGCCAGGCAGGCGCCTCTGGTCAACCGCGACATTCAGCGGCTCTTCGAGCCTCTCCGGATTACCGAGAATTTCCTGCTGAAAACGAATTCGCGCGAGGTGCTTTTCCGTAAACCATCGACGAATTGACACATCTACAATTCGATTGATGGCCCGTCCGGTTATTGCCCTGCTAACCGACTTCGGCACCAAGGATCATTACGCCGGTACGATGAAGGGCGTCGCGCTCGGGATCTGTCCCGAAGCGGCCTGCGTCGACATCACGCACGACATTCCGCCGCACGACATTCTCGCCGGGGCCTTGGAGCTGGCCGCCTCGTACAAGTATTTCCCGGCGGGCACCGTCTTTCTCGTCGTCGTCGACCCAGGCGTCGGCTCGACACGCCGGCCCATCGCGGCCGAGGCGGGGGGCTACCGCTACGTGGCGCCTGACAACGGCGTGCTGACGCTCGTGTTTCGCGAGACACCGCCGAAGCGGGTGGTCGAGCTCACCGAGCGCCGCTACGCCCGCCCGACCGTCAGCCGGACGTTCGAGGGACGCGACCGCTTCGCGCCGGCCGCGGCATGGCTCGCGCGGGGGGTCGATCTGAGCGGCCTTGGCCGCCAGCTCGCGTCGTGGCACCTGCTGACGGTGCCGGAGCCCGCGGTGGGCGAGCGCGACATCGTCGCGGAGGTGCTGCGGGTCGATCGGTTCGGCAACCTCGTGACGAACATCGATCGGCGTACGTTCGAGCGATTCGCCGAGGGCGGCGGGATCGAGATCGTGGCGGGGAAGGAAGCGGTCGCGAAAGTGGTCGCGACGTACGCGGACGCGCCGTCCGGCTCGGTCTGCGCGCTGTTTGGCAGCGCCGAGCAGCTCGAGATCGCGGTCAATGGGGGCAGCGCCGCCGAACGGCTCGGAGTCGCGCGCGGTGCGCGGATCACGATTTCGCGGCGCACGTAGCGGGCCTTTTGGACCCGGCGATGCCGCCTGTGGTACGTTTTGGCCGGATGGTCAACTTCGACCTGACCGAAGACCATCGACTCCTCGAGCAGTCCATTCGCGAGTGGGCGGGGCGCGACGTCGCCCCCCGCATTCACGATCTCGATCGCGCCCACCGGTTCGACCCCGCGATCCTCCCGCAAATGGCGTCGCTCGGCCTGCTGGGCATTTCGATTCCGGTCGAATACGGCGGCGCGGGGATGGACTACCTGGCCCTCGGCCTGGCGTGCGAGGAGCTCGAGTACGTCGATACGTCGCTGCGCGTGATCATGTCGGTCCATGCCGGCCTGAACTCGCTGACGCTGCTCGCGTGGGGCACCGAGGATCAGAAGCAGCGATATCTGGTGCCCCAGGCGCAGGGGCAGAAGATCGCCAGTTACGGCCTGACCGAGCCGGCGGCAGGGAGCGATGCGCGCGGCATTCAGACGGTCGCCATCAAGCGCGGCGACCGCTATCTGCTGACCGGCGAGAAGATGTGGATCTCGCTCGCCGACGTCGCGGATATCTTTCTCGTGTTCGCCTGGACCGACCTCGCAAAGAAGAAGCAGCGCGACGCCGTCGGCATCAGTGCGTTCATCGTCGAGCGCGCGTTCAAGGGGTTTTCGAGCGGCACGCTCAAGGAGAAGTGGGGCATTCTGGCCGGCAACACCGGATTCTTCACGATGGAGGACGTCGAGGTGCCGCGCGAGAACCTGCTCGGGCAGGAAGGCGAAGGCTTCAAGATCGCGATGTTCGCGCTCGATCAGGGACGGTACACCGTGGCGGCCGGCGCCACGGGACTCATTCGCGCCTGCCGCGACGCGAGCGTGACGTACGCCAAAGCGCGCAAGACGTTCGGCGTGGAGATCGGCCAGCACCAGCTCGTCAAGGAAATGATCGCGCAGATGGAGTCCGACTATCAGGCCGCGCGGCTGCTCTGGCTGCACGCCGGCTGGCTCAAGAACATCGGCCGGCGCAACACGAAGGAGACCGGGCTCGCCAAATGGTTCGCCACGGTGGCCTCGGAGCGGGCCGCGAGCGACGCCGTCCAGATTCATGGCGCGAACGGCTACTCCGACGAGTATCCTGTTGGGCGCTTCTACCGGAACTGCAAGGGCGCGGTGATCTACGAGGGGACGCGCGAGATCCACAAGATCATGCAGGCGGACTACCTGCTGGGCTATCGGACCGATCGGCCGACGCGCTGCACGCTGCCGGCCTGGGAAGGGAGAGCGCAATGACGATCATGCGAACGGTCGAGTCGCACCACGCGCCCGTCGACGAGCAGAGGAGCACCCGGTTCATGGATTCCGACCTGTCGCTCGATTTTCTGCGCGTCGTCGAACAGGCCGCCATCGCGTGCGCGCAGACGATGGGCCAGGGTGACCGGCACAAGTCGGATCAGGTCGCCGTCGAGGCGATGCGCAGCGTGATGGATTCGGTCCCGATCGACGGGACGATCGTCATCGGCGAGGGCGAGCGCGACGAGGCGCCGATGCTGTACATCGGCGAGAAGGTCGGCATGGCGCACAAGGCGCCGAACGGCCGGGTGTTCCCGCAGGTCGATATCGCGGTGGATCCGCTCGAAGGGACGAACCTGTGCGCGACCGGGGCGCCGAACGCGATCGCGGTGCTGGCCGCCTCCGAGCGCGGCGGCCTGCTGCACGCACCCGATATCTACATGGAGAAGCTCGTTGTCGGCCCGAGCTCGAAGGACGTCGTCGACCTCGACGCGCCGGTGCGGTTCAACCTTCGCGCCATCGCGCAGGCGCTCGGCCGGCGCGTCGAAGATCTGGTCGTCATCGTGCTCGATCGGCCGCGCCACAAGCAGTTGATCGACGAGATCCGGTCGACGGGCGCGCGCATCCGTCTGATCAGCGACGGCGACCTCTCGGCCGGCATCGCCGCCGCGGTCGTCGGCAGCGGCGTGCATGCGGTGATGGGGATTGGCGGCGCGCCGGAAGGCGTGTTGACGGCCGCGGCGATGCGGTGTCTGAACGGCGAAATCTTCGCGCGGCTCGTCCTCACCAAGCCGGAGGACGAGGAGCGGTGCCATGCCATGGGCATCACCGACGTCAAGCGCGTCTACCGCGCGAGAGACCTGGCGTCGGGCGAGCGCATCATCTTTGCGGCGACGGGGGTGACCGACGGCACGCTGATGCGCGGCGTCCGGTTCTTCGGCGAGGGCACGCGCACGACGTCGCTCGTGATGCAGACCTACCCGCACCAGATCCGCTTCATCGACAGCATCCAGGTCAATCCGTCGAAGGATGTCAAGATACGCTTCTGAGTCAGTCGGCAGTAGGCAGTGGGCAGTAGGCAGTCACCATCGAGCGGTCACTGCAAACTGCCTACCGCCTACTGCCTGCTACGTCCGTGCATTCGTGGAAGCGTAATCAGGCGGCGATCACGGCCGCCGCCTTCGTCGGCTTCACCGGCTTCACCCTGGTGATGCCGTTCCTCCCCCTCTACTTCCGGCAACTCGGCGTCACTGACATCGGCGACATCGCGCTCTGGACGGGCCTGACGCTCGGCGTGTCGCCGGCTATCGCGGCGCTGACGGCGCCGCTCTGGGGGCGAGTCGGCGACCGGTTCGGCCACAAGCTGCTCGTGCAGCGGTCACTCATCAGCTTCATCATCGTGATGACGGCGATGGCGCACGTGACGCAGGCATGGCACCTCTTCGCGCTCCGCGCGCTGCAGGGGTTCTTCGCGGGGTACGGACCGCTGGTGCTGTCGATGGCCGCGCTCTCGGCGCCGCGCGAGAAGATGGCGCTGGCGATCGGCACCGTGCAGACCGCGCAGCGGCTCGGACCGGCCATCGGTCCGGTCATCGGCGGCCTGCTCGCGCCCGTGTTCGGGTTGCGGAATTCGTTCTACGTCGCGGCGTGCTTCTATCTCGTCGCGTTCGTGATGATTACGGTGATGTACAAGGAGCCGCCGCGCCCGCCGCGGACACGCGAGCGCAAGGAACGGACGCCGTTCACCTCGATTCTCGCGTTCGAGAACTTCCTGCTGGTGATGGTGCTGCTCTTCGGCCTGCAGCTCGTGGATCGGAGCTTCGGCCCGGTGCTGCCGCTGCACCTCGGCGAGATTGGGTACTCGCCGCAGGAGGTGCCCGTCGTGGCCGGAATCCTGTTCTCCGTGATGGCGTTCACGACAGCCCTCGGCAATCAGCTCTCGAGCCGGCTGCTCAGGCGCCACTCGCCGCGCGTCATCATCGCCTGGACCGTGCTCGTGGCGGCCGCGGCGCTCAGCGTGTTCGTCTTTGCGGCCGCGCTCTGGCTGCTGATTGTGCCGCTGGCGGTCTTCGGGCTGTGCCTCGGCACGGCGATCACGACAGCGTATACGGCCGGGGGCGCCGTCATCCCGCGCGAGGTCCACGGGACGGGCTTCGGCTTCCTTACCACCGCGTCGATGACAGGCGTCGCCATCAGCCCCGTGCTGAGCGGCCTGCTTGGCGCGCGAAGCATCCGCAGCGTGTTCGTCGCGGCGATCGTCCTGCTCGGGGTGCTCGCCGTCGTCGTCCGCCGGGTGATGGTCGAGCGCAATCCGCCGGTCGAATCGGCGCCGGCGGTGGAAGAAAGCTGATTACTCGTCGAGCTTTCCCTTGTGCTTCCGGCGGCGCCACGGTCGCTTCGTCTTGTCCTCGTGTACGCCGCCCGTTTGACGCGGCAGCGGCGCGCGCGGCTTCGCGGGCTTCGCGCGCCTCAGTCGGCGGGTTCGCATCGGGTGAGATGCTATCGTATGGACGTACGGCATGCGCGATCGCCAGACTCTGCCTTCGCCCACAACTGAACGCGCTGCGCTCGTCGGCCTCGTCGTCGGCGCGAGCCGCCGTATTGACGCCGATCACCCGCTCGACGAGCTGGCCGGACTCGCGGACGCCGCCGGTGCGCAGGTCGTGCTGCGCGTGCTGCAGGAGCGGCCGAAGCCTGATCCGGCGACCTTCATTGGAAGCGGCAAGGTGGCGGCGCTGGCGGCCGCATGCGTGGAGGCAGACGTCGAGGTCGTGATCTTCGACAACGAGTTGACGCCCGCGCAGCTCCGGCAGTTGGAGGAGCGGCTCGACCGAAAGGTTGTCGACCGCACCCAGCTCATCCTCGACATCTTCGCCCGGCGGGCCCGCACGCGCGAAGGGAAGTGGCAGGTCGAGCTGGCGCAGTTGAAATATCTGTTGCCCAGGCTCGTCGGCGCGGGCACGGCGCTGTCGCGGCTGGGCGGCGGCATCGGAACGCGGGGTCCCGGCGAAACGAAGCTCGAGACCGACCGTCGGCGGATCCGGGTCCGCATCCAGGCGATCCAGCGTGAAATCGATCACGTTCGGCACCGCCGCGCGCAGCTGCGCGAGCGTCGGCACAAGCAGTCGGTGCCAACGGTGGCGCTCGTGGGCTACACGAACGCCGGAAAGACGACGCTGTTCAATCGCCTGACGCACGAGCGCGCCGTGGCGACCGACGCACTCTTCGTCACTCTGGACCCGCTGGTGCGCCAGGTGCGGCTCCCGGATCGCCGCGAGCTGCTCGTATCTGACACCGTGGGATTCATCGATCGCCTGCCGCACGCCCTGGTCGCCGCGTTTCGTGCCACACTCGAAGAGGTGGCGGAAGCCGAACTGGCCCTGCACGTGATCGACGCGGCTGCGCCGGAGCGTGAACGGCAGATGGCCGCGGTGCGGCGGGTCCTCGAGGACGTGGGCGCGTCGGAGGTGCCGGTTCTGGACGTCTATAACAAGATTGACACGATTACGATCGACGAGCGCCGCCGCCTCGCCGACCGCGACCCTGCCGCGGCGCTGATTTCCGCGCGAACGGGCGAAGGCGTCGACGAGCTCATCCAGATGATCGCTTCACGCCTCGCGCTCGACACACGCCGGATTACGATCACCTTCGACAGCGGCAACGCGTTCGATCGGGAGCAGATCGCACGGCTCTACCGCGTCGCGCGCGTGGTCAGCCATGTCGCCACCAATGGGCGCGCCGTCATCGAGGCCGACGTGCCGCGCCGCTATATCGCGCGCCTGACGGCGCCGGCGCCGCCCGAGGAGGCGATGGATGGCCGGTAAGCGGCTCGTCCTGGTCGTTCTGACGATGGCGGTCGCTGGCGCGTGTGCGCCGCGAGCGACCGTCCCCGCGCTCCCCGCGGCGCTTCAGTACCCGGAATTCATGTACCCGGTCGTGCCGCGCGAACTTGCCGCGGCGGGACAATCGGCCCGTGTCGACGTCGGCTGGCGGTACCTGCAGAACGGCGATCTCGGCAACGCCGAGCGTGAGTTTGCGGCGGCGCTGAAGGGCACGCCGGGGCTGTATCCGGCACGGGTGGCCACCGGCTACGTCGCGTTCGCCCGCAAGGAGTACGAGCAGGCGCTGGCGGCCTTCGATGCGGTCGTGCAGGTCGCGCCGACGTACGTGGCGGCGCTCGTCGCGCGCGGCCAGACGCTGCTTGCCCTCGGGCGCGATGCGGATGCGCTGACGGCGTTCGAAGCAGCGCTCACAGTGGATGGATCGCTGACCGAAGTGCGTCGGCGCGTCGATGTGCTGCGCTTCCGGAGCCTGGAGGCGATCATCGAGGCTGCCAGAACGGCGGCAGCCGCCGGGCGGCTCGAGGAGGCGGACCAGGCCTACGCGCGGGCGGTGACCGCCTCGCCCGAAAGCGCATTTCTGTACCGGGAGCGGGCGCAGGTGGCGCGGCGCCGGGGCAGTATCGCGTCGGCCATCGACTATTTCCGGCGCGCCGCAGAGCTCGACCCGGCCGATGCCGTGTCGCTCGTCGAGCTCGGCGCGCTGCTCGAGGCGCAGCAGGACTTTGCCGGCGCCGAGGCGGCGTACCGGCGTGCTGCCGCCGTGGAGCCGAGCGCCGAGATCGACGTGCGGCTGGCGGCGCTGGCGACGCGGGCGCGCGACGCCGCACTTCCGGCCGAATTCCGCGCCATCGAAGGGACGAAACAGATCACCCGAGGCGACCTGGCGGCGCTCATCGCCGTCCGCCTCGAAAACGCACTGGCTGAGGCTCCAGCGCAGGACGTGGTGATGACCGACGTCGCGGGTCACTGGGCCGCCGCGTGGGTGACACGCGTGGCGCGCGCGGGAGTGATCGAGCCGTTCGCGAATCACACGTTTCAGCCGAGCGCGGCCGTGACGAGGGCGGATCTGGCCGGTGCGGCCAGCCGCCTCGTCGCGGTGCTGGCGGCGCGACGCCCGGAGCTGCAGCCGCATCTGGCCGCACGGCCGCGCATCGCCGACATGCCCGCCGCGCACCTCCGCTATCCCGCCGCCGCCGTCGCCGTCGCGGCTGGCGTCATGCCCCTCCTCGACGGCGACCGATTCGAGCCCGCGCGCGCCGTCTCCGGGGCGGAGGCGGTGGAGGTCATGCGGCGGGTCCAGGCGCTCGCGAGCACGCGCTGACCCGCCGTGGGCAACCTCACGCTGGCGAACCAGCTGACGATCCTGCGGATCATGCTCATCCCGGCATTCGTGCTGCTGATGGTCTACGGCTATCTCGGCTGGGCGCTGGTCACGTTCCTCGTTGCGGGCGCGACCGACGCCCTCGACGGCCTCATCGCCCGGCGCGCCGGACAGCGGACGACGCTCGGCGCCTGGCTCGATCCGATGGCCGACAAGCTGCTGCTCGTGACGACCTTCGTGGTGCTCACGCTGCCGGCGATTCCCCTCACGCACCACGTCCCGCTGTGGCTCACCGTCTTCGTCATCAGCCGCGATACCGTGATCGTCGGCGTCGTGGCGATCGTGAGCCTCGCGATCGGGCCGCGGACGTTCACGCCGTCTTTCTGGGGGAAGCTCGCCACGGCCACCTACATACTGACCAGCGTTGTCATCATGTATTACAACTACCGGCGCGAGCCGGCGCTGGTCGTCGATCTCTTCATCTGGGCGTCGCTCGCCGTCACGCTCATTTCAGGGATCGATTACTTCCTGAAGCTGCGGCGGCTGATCAACGAGCCGGTGGCGTAGCGTTCAGGCGTGGAGACGCGTCGCAGTCACCTTGCGCACGACGGCGGCGAGGTCCGAGGGCGCAAAGGGCTTCGCAACGTGCGCCTGGTATCCGGCTGCGAACGCCGCCCGTTCGTCCGCCTTGGACGCATACGCAGTGAGCGCTACGGCGGGCACCTGGCCGCCGCGCGAGGCCGGTCTCGCGCGAATCCGGCGCATCAACGCGTACCCGTCCTCGGTCGGCATACCGATATCGCTCACGATCATATCCGGGATGACCGCGTCGAGGGCGCGTATGGCTTCCGACGCGGACGCCGCCGTCCTGACATGTGCGCCGTAGCCGCTGAGGCTCGTGCGGACCAGTTCCCGCGCGTCCTCTTCGTCTTCGACGACCAGCACGTCGATTCCGGCGAGCAGATCGGGGCTCGGCGGTTCGGCTGCTGCGGCTGCCGGGTCGGCCGGGGCGGGAGACCGCTCGGCATGGGCCGGCAGTACCGATGGCAGGCGAACCTCGAAAGTGGCGCCCTGCCCGACGCCTTCGCTGTGGGCCGCGACCGTGCCGCCATGAAGCTCGACGAGCTGGCGCACGATCGCGAGGCCGAGGCCCAGACCGCCGTGCTCGCGGCTGGGAGACGCGTCGGCCTGTCGGAACAGTTGAAAGATGTGGGGGAGGAACGCCGGATCGATCCCGACGCCGGTGTCGGAGACCGTCAGCACGTATCCGCCGTCCCGCGTGAGCCGGACCTCGATGCGGCCGTCCGGGGGCGTGAACCTGACGGCGTTCGACAACAGGTTCCACACGATTTGCTGCAACCGGTCCGGATCTCCCCACGTCATCGCCGGGCGATGCTGGATGTCGGTCACCAGCCGGATCTTCTTTGCTGCCGCGGCAGGCTGCACGACCTCGCCGGCGGAATCGACGATTGCCGCCAAATCGGTCGGCCGCGGCTGCAGGTGGAGCTTGCCGGTGACGATCCGGGAGACTTCGAGGAGGTCTTCTATCAACCGGGCCTGCAGGCGCGCGTTCCGCCTGATGCTGTCGAGCGCTCTGGCTTGCGTGGCGGGTGGAACGTTCGGTGAGTCGAGGATCGTGAGCCATCCGAGCACGGCGTTGAGCGGGGTGCGCAGCTCGTGCGAGAGCGTCGCCAGGAACTCGTCCTTGAGGCGATTCGCCTGCGAAAGCTCGGCCGTCTGTTCCTGCACGCGGTCCAGCATCTCGTTGAACGCCTGTACCACGGTGCCGACCTCGTCGTTCGACGTCACCGCACCTCGCACGGAGTAGTCTCTCGATCGCGATACGGTGCGTGCCGCCTCTGCGAGCCGGAGAAGCGGATCCGCGATCGCGCGTTGCATACGGAAGCCGATGACGACGGCCAGGACCGTGGCGGCGACGAGCAGCGCCGCGAGAATGGCGCCGCCGACGGCGACGCGCGTGAGCACGTCGTTCAGGTCGCGCTCAATGAACAATGTGCCGACGCGCCGGCCGTCCAGGACGACCGGGCGCACAAGCAGTGCCGTGCGCCATCCGACGTCGAAGGTGTCACCCGGCGGCGGCGGCGGGCAGGAGTCGGTCGCCTCACGGAGGTAAGTCGCGAACAACTGGCCGTCGGCCGTATAGATGCAGCCCCGCCGGATGTTCGGGAAGATCTCGAGAACAGCCAGCGTTTCGCCCGCGGCGGCGGAGTCGCCGAAGGAGAGCGGCGCCGTGCTGTTTTCGCCAATCGTACGCGCCTGCGCCGCCAAGTCCCGTCGAATCTCGCCCCGGAACTGGGTGATATCCCAGGCGAAGAAGCTGCCGGTGGCGAATACGACCGCCGTCGCGCTCGACGCCAGCGTGATCAGCACCAGCTTCCGGCGGATCGACAGGTCGGCGAAGCGCGTCTTCATTTCCCGCCGCCCTGCGCTCCAGCACGCACCGCCGCGAGCTTCAGCAACCGCGAGCTGATCGTCAGCTGACTGCGAGCCGCATTGTCCTGACTGATCTCGAAGCGGATCTTCCCGTTCTGTTGCACGAACCTGATGATGCCACCCAGTTCGAGAAAGTCTCGTGATTCGCCGACGGTGAGCACCGGCTCGCCGCGCACGCGGCGTAGATGGGGCGCCGCGGACACCGAGGCCGGAACGAAAAGCACGTGGCACCCGGTCGCGGCGTCGTCGACCACGCGAGCCACCAGTGGCCGGCCCGCGGCCGTTTCGCCGGCCAGGGTCGCCGCCAGTGATGGGCCGAACGGATTGACCTCGGCGAGGCAGATCGTGAAGGAGTCCGAGGCGTCGAACGCGGAGGCGGGCCACTCGACGAACCGTGTGAAGTTGTAGAGATAGGCGGCCTTGACGCGGTACTCGAGCGGGACGTCCTGGGCCGCGGCCGTGACGAGACAGGTGCACACACACGCCGCGACGAGGATCCGGGTCATTCAGTACCTGATGGTGGCCACCACGCGGATGCTGCGTTCCAACTCGATCTGCCGCGGTGTCAGGGAGGCGAACTCGGGATGATGGTTGCGCAGGAGGTCCTGTCCGACGAGCGAGAGCTCGAGATGGGTCGTGGCGCGCCAGCCGAGACGCGCGTCGAGCGTCGCGAACGCCGGGATCGGCGGGTTCCGCAGCCGACCGACGCGGCGCAGGAACGCGCCGAGCTCGACGCCCCGAGGCAGATCGACGGTGGTTCTGGCATTGAACTGGTGCCGCGGATCGTTGGCCTCGCTGACACCTCCTCCCACATCGCGGCTGTCCGAGTCGCGCGTGATGGCCACGTCGAGGTACGTGTAGCTCGTATGCACGCGCCAGACGGGCGCGGGTTGTACGGTCACGGCCAGCTCGAGGCCCCGTGACCGGCCGTTGAGGGTATTCGCCAGCACGACCGGCGGCCCCGCGGGCGGCAGCTCCTGGCTGCGCAGGTCGTCGTACCGGTGTGCGAACAGTGTGGCGTCGAGCGCTACCGCACCGTGCGGCTGGACCCGGTAGCCAACCTCGCCGGCCACGAGCTTTTCGCTGTCGAAGGCATCCCCGCCGCCGACCACGAGGAGCGCTCCCGTTGGTGCAAACGACCGGACATCGACGTCCAGGCGGGTCGGCCGCCGCACCGCCCGCGAGAGCGATCCCCAGATCATCTGCCGCGGCGCGAGCTGGAGGCGGCCGCGAAGGTTCGGTTGCCATTCCAGCCCGGAGAAGGTGTTGTGTTCGAGCTTCAGCCCGGCCGTCACGAAGAGACGATCGGGACGCACCGTGATTTCGTCCTGGACGAAGCCATTGAACAACGCATGCCTTCGTGCGGGAGGGACGAACGCGACGGTGCCGCCGTGGGTCCGGTCGTCGTTCGCCCGGATGCCGCCGCCCCACACGACGCGGTGGCGCCGATCCCACGTGAACGTGTGCTGGCCGTCGACGTCGAAGGTATCGATGTAGTGCGTGAGCTGTCTGGGGATGCGGCGGTACTCCCGCCGGTAGTAGCTGTTGATGTCCACGCGCGCTGCGGCGGCGAGCGCCCGGGACCAGCGGGCCTGCACGGCGAGCTCCGTGAACTCGCCGTCGGACTGATCCGGGACATCGTCGCGGCTGTGGAACGCATCGGCCTTCAGGAGCCAGGCCGCGCCATCGGCCCGGCCGCCGTCGACCCGAATCCCGACCTGTCCCCGTCGTCTCGCGTCGCCGGATCGATCGCCGGTGTCGAACACCTGCTGGTCGCGATGGGCGTACTTGCCATAGACGCGGTACGTCGCTGCCCCAACCGCGCCGCCATGCCGGAGCTCCGCGAGCGCGGGATCTTCGTTGCCCGATCCGATTGCGGCGTACGTCCCCTGCGAATCCCGTGAATGTCGCGTGACGATGTTGATGACGCCGTTGACGGCATCGGCGCCCCAGAGCGTGGCTCCCGGGCCACGAACGATCTCGATGCGTTCGATGTCGGCCAGGATGTAATCGAGCATGTTCCAGAACACGCCGGTGAAGAGCGGTGTGTACTCGGCTCGGCCGTCGATCATCACCAGGAGCTTGTTGGCCGACCGCGCGTTGAACCCGCGCGCCGAGATCGCCCACGAACCGTTCGCGAACCGCGCGACGTGAACGCCGTCGGCCAGGGCGATCGCGTCGGCGATCGTCGTGACACCGGCCCGGCGAATGTCGTCCGCGGTGATGACGGTGATGGCGGCGGCCGTCGTCCGGACCGGCTCGGCCTCGCGGGTCGCGAGGGTGACGTCGATCTCCATGAGTTGTTCGATCGACAGGGTCTTCAGGTCCTGCGCGTCCGGCGGCGGGTTGGCCCCGTCTGCGGCAGCCGCTGCAGCGGGAAACGAGAGCGCCGCAACGATGAGGACGCCGCCCACGGCTGCCACCGTCCGGGGGGAGGGCTCGAAGCACGAAGCGGGTGCGGACGCAGGCCGCCGTCTCTTCATTGAGCGCAGGATGGCCACGACTAAGTCTGACGCCAGGCGCCGTTCCGCGCATAGTCGGTCTGCGCCTCGCGCCGGCGTCGGACGAGTCCTGCCGACCGAAAGCAAACTCCGTCCCGCTGCCAGCTCGGCCGTGGACGACCTCGCAGCCGAGTTCCGTCGGATTTTCTCCGACGGCGGGCGGTGCCGGTCGGGGGATGAAACGCGCGCGGCGGACCTGGGCTGCGGTTGGGAGGGAAGAAACACGATCGGGCGGTGAACGGTGAACGCGATCGGTTTCTCGAGGAGCTGGAGCGCCTCGAACACGCCCAGCGCACGCTGGACCTTCGAAGCGCTTCCGCGGTAGAGGCGTACAGACGGGAGCTCGCCTTGCTGCGGCAGCGTATCGCGGCCATGCATGACCGACGGGGCATCGCAGCGCCCGCTGCGGTCGCAGCCGCCGATCCTCTCGACCTCAGGCCGAGAGTCCCAGCTTCTGCTTGAAGTAGCCGACCGTCTTGCGCAGGCCGTCCTCGAGGCCTACCTTCGGCTCCCAGCCGAGCAGCGTCCGCGCGCGGGTGATGTCGGGGCGCCGCTGTTTCGGGTCGTCGGCCGGCAGCGGTTCGTAGACGATGCGGCTGCGCGAGCCGACGAGCGCGATGATGGTGCGGGCGATTTCTTCGATGGTGACTTCGTGCGGGTTCCCGATGTTGACGGGCTCGTTCGTGGGCGCGTCCATGAGGCGCAGGACGCCCTCGACGAGGTCGGACACGTAGCAGAAGCTGCGCGTCTGCGTACCGTCCCCGAAGACGGTGACGTCCTCGTGCTGCAGCGCCTGCGTCATGAATGCCGGCACGGCGCGCCCGTCACGCAGCCGCATTCGAGGACCGTACGTGTTGAAGATGCGGACGATCTTCGTGTCGACCCCGTGCGCGCGGTGGTAGGCCAGGGTCAGGGCTTCGGCAAATCGCTTCGCCTCGTCGTAGACGCCGCGCGGCCCGATCGGATTGACGTTCCCCCAGTAGGTCTCCTTCTGCGGGTGCTCGAGCGGATCGCCGTAGACCTCCGACGTCGAGGCGAGCACGAAGCGCGCGCCCTTGGCGAGCGCCAGGCCGAGCGCGTTGTGCGTGCCGAGAGACCCGACCTTCAGCGTCTGAATCGGCAGCTGCAGGTAATCGATCGGGCTCGCGGGGCTCGCCCAGTGGAACACCACGTCGACGGGGCCGGCGATGTCGATGTGGCGCGTGACGTCGTGCCGGATGAACTCGAAGGGTCGGCCGCGAAGCGCCTCGATGTTGGCGAGATCGCCGGTCAGCAGATTGTCGACGCCGACGACCGTATGGCCCCGATCGACCAGCGCCTCGGAGAGGTGGGATCCGATGAAGCCCGCGGCGCCGGTGACGACGATTCTCAATAGGCGATTCCGCGCTGGAACAGCCCGCGGACCAGCGTGAGCCACATGATCTTCAGGTCGAGCGTTACCGACCAGTTCTCGATGTAGTACAGGTCGTACTCGATTCGTTTTTCGAGCGAGGTGTTGCCGCGCCAGCCGTTGACCTGGGCCCAGCCGGTGATGCCCGCCTTCACCTTGTGCCGGAGCATGTACTGCGGAATGCGATGCTTGAACTGCTCCACGAAGTAGGGGCGCTCGGGACGCGGGCCGACGATCGACATGTCGCCCTTGAGCACGTTCCAGAACTGCGGCAGCTCGTCGAGGTCGAGCCGCCGCAGCCAGCGGCCGATCGGCGTCGCGCGCGGGTCGTCGTCACGCGCCCACACCGGGCCGGTGGCGTCTTCGGCCCCCGGGTGCATCGATCGGAATTTGTAGACGAGGAAGGCCTTGCCGTCGAGCCCCATCCGCTCCTGCCGGTAAAACACTGGACCGGACGATGTGAGCCGGATGAGCGCGGCGATGACGGCGAACGGAATCGCGAGCACGACGAGCGCGAGCGTCGAGAGGGTGACGTCGATCGCGCGCTTGACCCAAGCGTTGAATCCCTGCAGCGGGACGTCGTTGACGTTGATGATCGGCAGACCGTCGAGATCCTCGAGCCTGGCGCGCAGGGCGATGAACTGCAGCAGGTCGGGGACGACCTTCACGTCGAGGCACTCGCGGCTCGTCAGCTCGATGAGATCGAGGAGCTTCGGGTGCTCCTCGAGCGACAGCGCCACGTAGAGATGGTCGACGCGCTCGCGCTGCGCGATCTCGCTCACCTCGCTGAGCGTGCCGAGCAGCGGCAGGCCGCGGTAGCCGATGTGGTCGCCGCCCGCCCGATCGTCGACGAACCCGACCACCTGATACCCGAGCTCGCGATGCTGGAGCACGCGATCCGCCACCATGCGTCCGAGCTCGCCGGCTCCGGCGATCAGAATGCGTTTGAGTCCCTTGCCGGCGCGCCACCGGCGCTCCAGGAACTCGCGGATGGCCTCGCGCGAGCAGTAGGTGAAGAAGACGTTGAGGCCGAGGAACAGCGCCCAGACGATCTGCGACACCTGATAGGCGCCTCGGGCCCGCGCCTCCTCGGATGCGTAGTACGCCTGGACGTACAGCGTGCAGATGACGCCGAGGACGACGGCCAGGATGCTGCCGACCAGCACCGCGAAGAAATCGTCGACGCGCGATCGTCCCCGCCGCAGACGGTAAACGCCCTGGAGCTGAAAGGCGAACGGCGTGAGCACGGCGATGAACGGCAGCACGTTGAGGTACTGCTCGAAGGGCGGATAGCCGTAGGTGACCGGGATGAGGCCGCTTTCGAACCGGATGCCGTACGCGAGGACGAACGCCCAGCTCGCCAGCAGGGCGTCGGTGATGACATAGAAGGCGACGAGCAGGCGGTTATAGCGTCTTACCATCGTGTCCCGGGCGGTGCGGCGACTGTGTCCTCGATGACGGCCCGCAGCGCGTCGATATGGCGCTCGCGCGAGAAGCGCTGCGCGCCGGCTGCGATCCGCCCCGAATCGAACCGCGTGCGCGTCGCGCGGTCGAGCGCCGCCGCCAGCGCCTCGGCATCGGGTTGGTCGAACAGGATCCCGTTCTCTCCGTCGATCACCGTTTCGAGCGCCCCGCCTCGGGCGAACGCCACGACCGGCCGCCCGCACGCCTGCGCTTCGACTGGCACGATACCGAAGTCCTCTTCGCCAGGCAACAGCACGGCCAGCGCCGATCGGTACTCGTCGCGCACGGCGTCGTCGCTCACTCGGCCGAGGAAGGCGACGTGACGGCCGGCGCGCGCCTCCAGTCGGCCGCGATCGGGGCCGTCACCCACGATGCGCAGCGGCGCGCCGATGCGCTCGCACGCCGTCATCGCGAGCTCGATGCGCTTGTACGGGACCAGTGCCGACACGATCAGGAAATGGCTGCCTGGTGTGACGCCCGCGGGATGAAAGAAGGCCGTGTCGACCGGCGGGTACACGATCGTGGCCATGCGATTATAGTATCGGCGGATCCGCTCCGCAACGTGCGCGGAGTTGGCGACGAAGCGATCCACGCGCGCGGCCGTGGCCGCATCCCACCGCGCGAGCCGGGCCAGCACGGGACGATACACCCAGCGGCTCGTCAGTCGACCCACCCTCGCCGGTCCGAAGTACGCGTCGAACTGATCCCACGCGTAGCGCATCGGCGAGTGGCAGTAGCAGAGGTGCCGCGCGCGTCCGGGGGGGACGACCGCCTTCGCGGCGCAGTGGCTCGAGCTGATCACCAGGTCGTACGGGTCGAGGTCGAACTGCTCGATCGCCAGCGGGAAGAGCGGCAGATAGCGCCGATAGTGCGCATCCGCGCCCGGGAGCCGCTGGATGAACGATCGCCGGATGCGCCGTCGTTCGATGAGCGGCGACACCGATCCGCGCCGGTGGTAGAGGGTGAAGAGATCCGCGTCCGGAAAGAGCTCGCAGAGCGTTTCGAGCACGCGCTCGCCGCCGCGCATGCCGGTCAGCCAGTCGTGGATCAGTGCGGTGCGCATACTTCGGCGTAGAGCTCACGGGTGCGGGCGACCGATCGCTCCCACGAGAATTCGCGGGCGCGCGCGATCCCCTTCCCGCGAAGCTCCTGCCGGAGCGGCGGACTGCTGAGAACACGGTCCATGCCGTCCGCAATCGAGTCCACGTCGTAGGGATCCACAAGCACCGCCGCATCGCCGGTGACCTCGGGGAGCGACGAGACGTTGGAGGTGACGACTGGAGTGCCGCAGGCCATCGCCTCGAGCGGCGGCAGCCCGAAGCCCTCGTACAGGGAGGGGAACACGAACACCGCCGCGAGCCGGTAGAAGATCGCGAGCGTCTCGTCGGGCTGGAAGCCCAGAAAGCGAACCTGTTTGTGCAGCTTGTGCCGGTGCACGGCCCGGCGCAGCGCCGGCAGCTTCGAGATCTCGTCGCCGATGATCAGGAGCTTCAGCTCGTCGCGCCCCCTACGCTGGCGGAGCACATCGAACGCCTCGATGAGGCGGACGAGATTCTTGTGCGGTTTGATGTTCCCCACGTACAACACGAACTCGTGATCGAGCTGATAGCGCTCCCGGACCCGCGCGACGTCGTCTTCGCGCGGCGCGACGCTGAACCGTTCGTCGATCGCGTTGTACACGACGACGATTTTGTCGGGCGCGACGTCGAAGAAATGGACGATGTCGCGCTTGGAGGCCTCCGAGACCGTGAGGATGCGGTGCGAGCGCCGCACCGCGCTCCACATCGACGCGCGTGCGTACGCATACGCCGCCCGGTTCGGGAGGTACTGCGGGAACATCAGATGGATGCAGTCGTGAATCGTCACCACCGATCGGCAGCGGGCGGCCGGCGGGAGCACATAGTGAGGCGCGTGAAACACGTCGGGCCGTTCCCGGCGCAGGACCCACGGCACCCGGAACTGTTCACGGATGGAATAGTTCGGTGAGGGTTCGAGCACGGCGCGGAAGTTCGGGCCGAGCTGTGACGCGGTCGCCATGTCCGCCTCGTGACAGAGCAGGACGTACTCGCTCTCGCGATCGATCCGCGCCAGATAGCGAAGCAGATTGCGGGTGTAGGTGCCGATGCCGAAGTCGTGGAGCTTCCTGGCATCGATCGCGACACGCATGCCTAATGATACAGGCGCGCTACTTCTCCCATCCGCGCCATTCGAGGCGATGCTGCCGGCGGAGATCGCGCATCACGCCGGGATAGACGCCCTGCCGCCGCGCCGCTTCGCCCGCCTGCCCGATCACACCGCGGATCTGATCAGCGCTCGTGCGGACCGTGCGCAGCCACTCGGCGCAGTCGTAGGTGGCGCTCTGGCTCAGGCGAATGCCGTCGGGCTCCCAGACCGCAAACCACGGACGATCGCCGGCGGCAAGGGCACGGCTGACGCACGCAGGGGCGTACCGCGTCCAGAAGCTGTCGATCTCGCGTGCGCGACCGGCGACCTGCTCGAGCGCCGCGGCGTACGCCTGCGTGCCGCGCTCGCGCAGATCGCCGGCGGTCGCCGCGGGCCCCTCCATGACGCGGTTGAGTCCGTCGATCGGTGTCGACGCGTCCGGCGGCGCCCGCCCGCTCAGCAGCGCCGTCGCATGATCGATCGCGACCGCAAAGGCGAGCCCCTGCGCGCCGCGGTCGACGATGCGCATGGAGTTGACGCCGATGACGACGCCGGTGCGATCGACGAGCGGGCCGCCGCTGTTGCCCGGATTGATCGCGGCGTCGGTCTGGATGAGCGTAACCGATCCCGTGCTCCGCACGGCGCTGACGATGCCACGCGTCACCGTGTTCGACAGGACCCCGAGAGGCGACCCGATGGCAACGACCTCCTGGCCGGCCCGCACACCCCTGACTGAGCCGAGCGCCAGCGTCGCCTGGTGCGGACTCGGGTTGAAGACTTCGAGGAGCGCGAGGTCCGTTCCCGGCGAGAGGTTCGTTACCCGCGCCGAGTAGGCGACGTGTCCGGCCTGGAGCTGCGCGGTCGGTTGAGTGCCGACGACGTGCGCGTTGGTCAGCACCAGATTCGGACGGACGAAGAACCCGGTGCCGCGCGACGCGCCAGCCTGAATCGACACCACGGCCGGCAGGCTGCGCGCGACGATGTCCTCGAGGGGCGTGGCGCTCGCCGGCGCTTCCGCGGTCCGCGCGGCCGGCGGCGCGAACGCTTCGACGGACGCCGGCGTTGGATCCGGAGCAGCGTCCGGTGTCCCCGCCAAGGGTTCTGCCGCTTCGGTGGGCGTGGTGTCGGCAGCCGCCGGGGCTGCCGCGGAGCTGCGCGCTGGCTCAGCCGCGGGCGGCGCCGACAGACGGAGAGCTGCGACGAGGGCAGCGCCAAGGACCAGCCCCGTGACCAGGAGCAGCACGCCGTTGCTGCGGCGCCCCTCTGTCGCGGCCGGATCCGCCTCAGAGGGCGGGGCGGACGCGATGGTTGGCCGCTCGAATCCGCAGCGACAGGTGTCGATGCGTGGCGGCACACGTCGCCCGCAGGCAGGACACGTCCAGGCTGAGGTCTCGGCTTCGCTCATCGACGGAGTCGGGGGGGATCGATCCGCATATCGGGCAGCCGGCCCCGGAACTTCAGATAGGCGCGCAGCAGCAGGGCCCAGCGCGGATGGTGCTTGTCGTAGAAGGCCAGCTGGCTGCGGCGGTATGCGGCTGCGGTAGCCCCGGGCGCGGACGCCACGGAGCGCCCCCGGACATGGACGACTTCCGCGGCAGGCGTGAAGAGCACCGTGCGGCCGCGCGCCCGCAGGGCGGCGCAGAAGTCGACGTCCTCGGCGTACATGAAATACCGCTCGTCCAGCAGCCCGACGGCCTCGGCGTCCGCGCGCCGCACGAGCAGGCAGGCGCCGCTGACCCAATCGACAGCGTGCGGCAGTCGCGTGAGCCGGTCGACGTAGCCGCGGATGACGGGGAGGCCGCGCTGGCTGCCGCGCACGAGCACTTTCTGGCGAAGCTCCGCAAACGGACCGATCATTGCGCCGAACGACAGCTCCGGCCGTCCGTGCGCGTCGACGAGGCGCGGTCCCACGACGGCGGCGTCCGGGTTCGATACGAGGGTGGCGACAAGGGTGTCGACGGCGCCCGATCGCACCTCGGTGTCGGGATTCAGCAGAAGGACGAGGTCGCCGGACGACTGCCGGATGCCGAGGTTCGCCGCACGCGCGAAGCCGACGTTTGTCCCCGCATCGATCACGCGGACGACGGGCCACCGCTGCCGGACCGCGGCGCCCGTCCCGTCGGGCGAGGCGTTGTCGACGACGAGAATCTCATGGCGCGCGCGCGGAGGACGATCGGTCAGCGCCGTGAGGCACGCGTGCACGTGATCGTTCGAGTTGTAGGTGACGATGACGATCGACAGGCGGGTCATGCGGCGGCGGTGGTCAGCGCGTCGAGCACGCGCGCCGCGCACGTCTGCCACGAGTATCGGGGCAGCAGCCGTGCCGCCGCTGTAAGGATGCGCGTGCGCTCCGCCTCGTCGCCCAGTACGCGATCGATGGCTGCCGCGACAAGGGATGGGTCGGGGCTCGGCACGTAGCAGGCGGCATCACGGTACACCTCGCGCGCCACCGGCGTATCGAGCACCACGATCGGCACGCCGGCGCCGAGCGCCTCGAGCGGCGTCAGGCCAAAGCCTTCGTACTCGGAGAGAAAGACAAACGCGCGCGCCTCCCCGTACAGCGCGGCCAGCATCTCGTCCGGCACGTACGAGCGCAGGTTGATCCGATCGGCGACACCGGACGCTCGCACGAGCGCCTCGACGTCGATCCGCGGCGTCGTCCGGTTGTCGCCGACGATCGCGAGACGGATATCGGGCCGCCGTCGCGCTGCCCGGGCAAAGCCGTCGATGAGCTCGGGGATGTGGCGTCGCGTGAACAACGAGCCGACGTAGAGGACCACGTGAGCGCGTCGTCCGCATGGCGCGGGCGGTTCGGGCTCGCGCAGCGGAATACCTGGGTAGACGACGTCGATCTTGGACGAGGAAATGCGCAGCCGATCCGCGATTTCCTTGCGGGAGAAGTGCGACGTCGTCAGCACGCGTGCGGCGCGGCGGGCGGCGAGGCGTGTGAGCACGCGCCGCCGCGTCCCTTCGCGCCAGCCAAACCAGTCGGGACGGGCGGCAAACGAAACGTCATAGATGGCGACGACCATCGGTACGGGGCAGGAGAGCGGCCCCGAGTACGCCGGCGCGAAGAGCACGTCGGCGCCGGCGGCGCGTACGAGTCGCGGCAGCGTGAGCTGTTCCCAGACGGTGGATCCATGCCCCGCAGCCGGAGTCAGCACGATGCGCTCATGACGGCGGGCGTCCGGCAACACATCCCACGCGTCCATCACGCCCTTGAGAAACCGTCCGACGCCGGTCGGCGTGCCCCGAAGCTCCCGGCCGTCGATCGCGATGCGCACGCTACCGGTATGATAGTCTCAGCAGTTTCGAGCGCATGGAGGCAGATGAAGATCGCGGTCGTCGGGACTGGGTACGTCGGGCTGGTGGCGGGAGCGTGTCTGGCCGAGAGCGGCAACGACGTCGTGTGCGTGGACAAGGATGAGGCCAAGATCAGGACGCTGCGCCGAGGGCGGATGCCCATCTACGAGCCGGGACTCGAGGAGCTGGTCCGGCGGAACCGGCACGAAGGACGCCTGACGTTCACCGCGACGCTGCCACGAGCCGTTCGCGACGCCGCGATCGTCTTCATCGCCGTCGGCACTCCGCAGGGCGAAGATGGGTCCGCCGACCTCCAGCACGTCCTGGCGGTCGCCCGTGACATCGCCAGGGCGATGAACGGCTACAAGGTCATCGTCAATAAGAGCACCGTGCCGGTCGGGACGAGCGAACGCGTGCGGGAGGTGATTCGCCGTGAAACGACCCATCCGTTCAGCGTCGTCAGCAATCCCGAATTCCTGAAGCAGGGCGCCGCGGTCGAAGACTTCATGAAGCCCGACCGCGTCGTCCTCGGCGCCGAGGATCCACGCGGGGAAGAGCTGATGCGCGAGCTCTACGCCCCCTTCACGCGCACCGGCGCGCCGGTGATGGTGATGGATTGTGCCAGCGCGGAGCTGTCGAAGTATGCGGCCAACGCGATGCTGGCGACCCGCATCTCGTTCATGAACGAAGTGGCCAATGTGTGCGAGCTGGTGGGCGCCGACGTCGATCACGTCCGTCGGGCGATTGCGGCCGATCGCCGCATCGGGCCGTCGTTTCTCTTCGCGGGCATCGGCTACGGCGGCAGCTGCTTTCCCAAGGACGTGCAGGCGCTCGTGCACTTCGCGTCGGCCAAGAGCTACGACTTCAAGATTCTCCGGGCGGTCGAGTCGGTCAACGCGCAGCAGAAGACGCGCCTGCTGGCGAAGATGCGCGCGCACTTCGGCAGCCTCAAGGGCAAGACGGTGGCCGTCTGGGGGCTGGCGTTCAAGCCGCGCACCGACGACATGCGCGAAGCGCCGTCGCTGGTGCTCATCGACGGCCTGTTCGCCGCCGGTGCCCGCGTCCAGGCCTACGACCCCGAGGCGATTCGCGTGGCCAAGGGGCTGCTCGGCGGCCGCGTGACGTTTGCATCGGGCAACTACGAGGCGCTTCGAGGCGCGGATTGCCTGGCGATCGTGACCGAATGGAACGAGTTCCGGCGTCCCGACTTCGCGCGCATGCGCAAGCTGATGCGCACCCCGATCGTTTTCGACGGGCGAAACATCTACAGCCCGCAGCAGATGCAGCAGAACGGCTTCACCTACTACTCCATTGGCCGCGCCGCATCGTAGCGTCGTGCTGGTGACCGGCGGCGCCGGCTACGTCGGCAGCCATTGCGCCAAGGCGCTCGGGCGCGCCGGGCACGACGTCATCATCTTCGACAATCTGTCTGCCGGCCATCGCGAGGCCGCGCGCGGCGCGCCGCTCATCGAAGGAGACGTCTGCGACGTCGACGCGGTCCGCCGGGCGCTTCGCGAATCCGGCGCGACCGCGGTGATGCACTTCGCCGCCTTCCTCGACGTCGCGGCCTCCGTCCGCGATCCCGCGAGCTACTACCGGAACAACGTCGGCGGCGCGCTGGCGACGCTGGAGGCGATGGTCGCGGAGGGATGCCGGCAATTCGTGTTCTCCTCGACGTGTGCCGTCTACGGCGAGCCGATCGAGCTCCCGCTCCGCGAGACGCATCCGACCGCTCCGGTCAACGCGTACGGCCAGACCAAGCTGGCGGTGGAGCAGGCGCTGCCGCATTTCGAGCGGGCGCACGGCATCCGATCGATCCGGCTGCGGTACTTCAATGCGGCCGGAGCGGATCCGGAAGGCGAGCTGGGAGAAGACCACACGCCCGAGATTCACGCCATTCCGCGCGCGTTGGCGGCGGCGGCCGGCGGCCCGGCGTTCGAGATCTACGGCGAGGACTATCCGACGCCCGACGGCACCTGCCTGCGCGACTACGTGCACGTTGCCGACCTTGCCGACGCTCATGTCCTCGCGCTCGCGCACCTGGCGGCGGGCGGGGCGTCCGGAACCTACAACGTCGGCAGCGAGCGACCGGCGTCGGTGCTCGAAGTGCTGGCGACTGTCGAACGCATCGTCGGGCGTCCCGTACCGCGACGAGTAGCGGGGCGGCGGCCCGGCGATCCGGCGGCGCTGTACGCGTCGGCGGCGGGCATCCGCGTGGAGCTCGGATGGGCGCCGCAGCGGTCGTCGCTCGAGACGGTCATCGCCGATGCCTGGCGGTGGCATAGCGCGCATCCGCACGGATTCGCCGCTCGGCGCGGCGTGGTGGCAGAAAGGGGCTGCTGATGTCGCGCCTCCGGGGCGTCCTCGAAGACCCTCTGCTGTCGGTCGTGATGCCGGTCTTCAACGAGGCGGCCACGATCGAGGAGATCGTGCGGCGCGTGATGGCGGTGCCACTCCGCACCCAGCTGATCGTCGTCGACGACGCGTCGACGGACGGCACACGGGATGCGCTCGAGCGCCTTCAGCGCGAGCTCGGGTTCACGCTGGCGCTGCAGCCGCGCAACCAGGGGAAGGGCGCGGCGCTGCGGCGCGGGTTCCAGGAAGTGCGAGGCGACCTCGTCGTCATTCAGGACGCCGACCTCGAATATTCGCCCGAGGAGTTCCCGATGCTGATCGAGCTCATCTGCCAAGGGCGGGCGGACGTGGTGTACGGGTCGCGCTTCCTCGGGCGGCACCGCGTCTTTCTCTTTACGCACTACCTTGGCAATCTCGTCCTGAATTTCGTCACCAACGTGCTGTACAACACGATGCTCACGGACATGGAAACCTGTTACAAGGTGATGCGGGCGGAGGTGCTGCGCTCGATGACCCTGCGGTCCAACGGGTTCGGCATCGAGCCGGAGCTGACGGCGAAGATCTTCAAGCGTGGGTACCGGGTCTATGAGGTGCCGATTACGTACGACGGTCGGGGCTATGAAGAAGGGAAGAAGATTGGCTGGCGTGACGGGGTCGTCGCCCTGTGGGTGCTGCTGAAGTACCGATTCACCGAGTGAGCGTGCTGCGGCGCCTGCTGCAGTACGCGCGGCCGCACCGCGCCCGGCTTGCCGCGGCGCTGGCCGCGATGGTGCTGTACGGCGCCGCGTCGGCGGGTCTGGCCGCGCTCATCCAGCCGATCTTCGACGAGGTGCTCCCGAGCCGTCAGAACCTCGCGCCCATCGCACTCGCGATTCTCGTCATCTATCTGCTCAAAGGCGTCGGCGCCTACCTGTCCGGCTATCTCATGACCGACGTCGGACAGCGCGTCGTCCGGGATCTGCGCAACGCGCTCTTCCGCCACATCCTCGACCAGTCGGCGGCTTTTTTTTCGCTGCAGACGACGGGGCGGCTCCTGTCGCGGATCACGAATGACGTGGGGCAGATTCAGCGGGCGGTCTCCGAGACGATCGGCGATGTGGCGCGCGAGTCGCTCGCGCTCGTCGGCTTTGCGGCGCTCCTCTTCTACTACGACCCACGGCTCGCGCTCGTGTGCCTGACCGGAGCGCCGATCGTTGTCTATCCGCTCGTGCGCCTCGGGCAGCGGATTCGCCGCACGGCCCGCCGGAGCCAGGAGGCGCTCGAGCAGATGTCGCACGTAAGCGCCGAGGCGATGACCGGGCATCGCATCGTCAAGGCCTTTGGCGCCGAGGCGCGCGAGACGGCCAAATTCGCGCAGGCGTCGGACCGTCTGTATCGGACCAACATGAAAGTGACGGGCGTCGTCTCGGTGCTGCCGCCGCTCATGGAGTTCATCGGGGGCGCGGCGTTCGTCGGCGCGCTGTTCTACGGCACGCAGGAGATCGCGGCCGGCCGGCTCTCGCCGGGCGAGTTCACGGCGTTCGTCGCGGCGCTGTTCATGATGTATGCGCCGGCGAAGAAGCTGAGCCGCGTCAATGCCGATCTGCAGCAGGCGATGGCGGCCGGCGAACGGATTTTCGAGATCCTCGATTCGCACAACGAGGTGCAGGAGCGGATCGATGCCGAGGCGTTGCCGCCGTTCGACCGGCGGATCGAGTTCCGCGACGTGCGCTTCGCCTACGGCGGCGATGTTCCGACGCTCGACGGCGTCTCGTTCACGGTCGGCGCGGGGCAGATGCTGGCCATCGTCGGTCGGAGTGGCGCCGGCAAGACCACGCTGGTGAATCTGATTCCCCGGTTCTATGACGTGACCGGAGGCGCCATCCTGATCGACGGGCATGACGTCCGGGACGTCACGGTGGCCTCGCTCAGATCGCAGGTCGGCATCGTGACGCAGGAGACGGTGCTGTTCGACGACACCATTGCCGCCAACATCGCCTACGGGCGGCCGCAGGCGAGCCGCGAGGAGATCGAGAGAGCGGCCCGCGCCGCGCACGCACACGAGTTCATCGTCCGGCTCGACGGCGGGTACGACGCCATGATTGGCGAACGGGGGCAGCGGCTCTCGGGCGGGCAGCGGCAGCGGATCGCGATTGCGCGCGCGATTCTGCGCGATTCGCCGATCCTGATTCTCGACGAGGCCACCTCCTCGCTCGATGCCGAGGCGGAGATGCTGGTACAGGAAGCGCTCGCCAATCTGATGCGAAACCGCACGAGCTTTGTCATCGCCCATCGTCTGTCGACCGTGCGGCGTGCCGACGCCATCGTCGTGCTCGAGCGCGGCCGTATCGTCGAGTCCGGCACGCACGACGAGCTGATGGCGCGCGGCGGCGCGTATGCGAAACTCTACGAGCTGCAGCTGCAGGAGGAGCCCTCGGAGATCGAGATCTGATGATGAAGTCGATGACCGGCTTTGCCTCGCTGACGCACGAAGACGAGCGCGCCACCATCGCCGTCACCGTCCGCGCGGTCAACCACCGGTTTCTGGATCTCCAGCTCAGAATCCCCGCGTCGCTCGCCGATCTCGAGCCGCGGGTGCGGGCGCTGCTGCAGAAGCGCCTTGCGCGCGGGCGCGTGGAGCTCGCGATCAGCATGCAGCTGCGGACGGCGGGGATTCCCGCGGTGGAGCTGAACGCGGACTTCGCTCACGCGCTGTCGGTGGCGCTGGAGGACGCGCGCCAGCGCGGGATCGTCTCGGGGACGCTGACGCCGGGCGATCTTCTGCGTCTGCCGCAGGCGATCACGATTCGCGACCGTCCGGCCGAGGCCGATCCGGCGCTCGAGGCGCAGCTCGCCGCGAGCGTCGAAGCGGCCGTCGAGCAGGCGCTGGCCGATCTGGATGCGATGCGCGTGAGGGAAGGCGATCACTTGCGCGCCGATCTCGACGCGCGGCGGCAGCTGCTGGCAACGCTCATCGGGCAGCTCGCGGCAGCGGCCGAGGAAGGGCGCGGCGCGCTCGAGCGGCGTCTGCAGGAGCGGATCCGCGAGATCGGGATGGAGCTGCCGGTCGATCAGGCGATGATCGCGCAGGAAATCGTGCGGGTCGCCGCGCGGTCGGACATCAGCGAGGAGGTCACGCGCTTCCGGGCGCATCTCGCGCACTGGGAGGCGCTGCAGGATGGCGACGAGCCGTGCGGCCGCAAGCTCGACTTCCTGCTGCAGGAGATGAATCGAGAGGTGAACACGATCGGCGCAAAGGCAGACGGCCTGCGCATCTCGGAACTGATCATCCACGCGAAGGCGGAGCTCGAGAAGATGCGCGAGCAGGTGCAGAATGTCGAATAGCCGTGCCGCCGCGGCCCGCTCGCGAGGGCTCCTGTTCATCGTCTCGGCGCCGTCGGGGACGGGCAAGACCACGCTGGTCGAGCGGCTCGTGCAGATCGTGCCGAACCTGCGCATGTCGCGGTCGTATACCTCGCGGCCGCTGCGCGCGGGCGAGCGAGACGGGGTCGACTATAATTTCATCAGCCGTGAACGCTTCGACGCGATGGCCCGCGACGGGGCGTTTCTCGAATGGGCCACCGTCTTCGGCCACTTCTATGGCACCGCGGCCGCCGACACCGAGGCGCTCCTGGCCGCGGGGCACGACGTCGTCCTGGTCATCGACGTGCAGGGCGCCCGGCAGGTGCGGAGCCGCGGGATCGAGACCGTCGGCATCTTCGTGCTGCCGCCCTCGGCGGCGGTGCTCGAGCAGCGGCTGCGCGGTCGCAGCAAGGACTCCGAGGAACAGATTCGGCGCCGTCTGGAGGTGGCACGCTGCGAGGTCGGCGAGTTCGCGCAGTACGAATACGTGGTGATCAACGACGAGCTCGACCCGGCCGTCGAGCGGCTGGCGGCGATCGTGGGCGCGGAACGCGCGCGGGTGAAGGTGATGCGGCCCGTGGCCGAAGAGATCATAGGGACATTTGCACATGGAAAGAACGCCACAAGAGAACCGGTTTGAGTTCGTGGTCGTGGCCAGTCAGCGCGCGCGCCAGCTGCTGGCGGGATCGGTGCCGCGGGAAGCGGGCCTGAAGAAGGTGACGATCGCGCAGCGCGAGGTGCTGCGGCGGAAGGTGGAGAAGCTCGAGAGATAAATGCCGCTCATCGCCCTTGGCGTCAGCGGCGGCATCGGCGCGTACAAGGCGGTCGAGGTGTGCCGGGGCCTGCAGCGGCACGGCCACGACGTCGTGGCGGTCATGACGCGGTCCGCGGCGCGGTTCATCGGAGCGATCACGTTCGAGGCGATTACCCGGCGGCCGGTGATTACGTCACAGTGGAGGCCGGGCCTGAATGCCGATATCGAGCACATCGCCGTTGCCGATCAGATTGCGCTGCTGCTGGTGGCGCCGTGCACGGCGAACGTCATCGGGAAGTTCGCCGCGGGGATCGCGGACGACTTCTTGAGCTCTCTGTATCTGGCGACGCGCGCGCCCGTCCTGCTGGCGCCGGCGATGAACTCCAACATGCTCGCGCACGACGCGGTGCAGCGGAACGTGCGGACGCTCAGCGCGCGCGGCGTCCGCTTCGTGGAGCCCGGCGAGGGGTATCTGGCCTGTGGCTGGATCGGCAGAGGGCGCCTGGCGGAGCCCGGCGACATCGTCGCCGCGGCGCTTGCCGTGCTGGCGCCCGTCGATTCGATCCTGCGCGGACGCCACGTGCTGGTCACGGCGGGTCCGACCTACGAGGACATCGACCCGGTACGATACGTGGGAAACCGATCGAGCGGCCGGATGGGATTCGCGCTCGCTGCCGACGCGCGCCGGCGCGGGGCGCGCGTGACGCTGGTGGCGGGTCCGACGAGCATCGAGCCCCCTGCGGCCGACGATCTCGTGCGCGTCCGCAGCGCCGCCGAAATGCACGCCGCCGTGACGACCGCCGCCGGCCGAGCCGACGTGGTCATCATGGCCGCGGCAGTCGCCGATTACACGCCCGCCGCGCCCGCGGACCAGAAGATCGCGAAGAGCGATGCGCCGCTGACGCTGACGCTCCAGCGGACGCCCGACGTTCTCGCGGAGCTCGCCCGCCTGCCGTCGCGGTCATCCGGCCGGCCGCTTCTCGTCGGATTTGCCGCCGAGACCGGCGACGCGGCCGCGAAGGCGCGCGAGAAGCGCCTCCGCAAGGGGATCGATCTCATCGTGGCCAACGACGTCTCGCAGCCCGACGCCGGTTTCGAGGTCGAGACGAACGCGGTGACGATCATCGGCGCCGACGGCGAGCAGACGCTGCCGGTGCGTTCGAAGGACCGCGTGGCGGCGGCCGTCCTCGACCGCGTCGAGACGCTGCTGCGAGCGCGGGCAGCCTCGCCGGTTCGCGCGTGATGTCGCGCGACGATCTCCGCGCGCACCTGGAGTTTTTCGGCGAGCTTGGAGTCGAAGGCGTTCGACTGGATCCGGAGTGGCGCGCGAGGGAAGCAGGCGTCATTGAACGGCGTGGGGCGAGCCTTGCAGGCCCGCCCGGCGGACCCGAAGGGTCCGGCCCACAAGCTGGCGACGACACGCTTCCCATCATCCGCGAGGACCTCGGCGACTGTGCGCGCTGCAAGCTGCATCGGCTCGGACGCCGGCAGATCGTCTTCGGTGTGGGAAATCCGAACGCCGAGCTGATGTTCGTGGGCGAGGCGCCGGGCGCCGACGAAGACATACAGGGCGAGCCCTTTGTCGGGCGCGCCGGACAGCTCCTGACGAAGATCATCGAGTCGATCGGCCTGCGGCGCGAAGACGTCTATATCGCCAACGTCATCAAGTGCCGTCCACCGAACAATCGCAATCCCGAGCCCGATGAAGTGGAGCAGTGCGAGCCCTTCCTGTTCCGTCAGATCGACACGATCAAACCGAAGGTCATCGTCGCGCTCGGAAAATTCGCGGCGCAGTCGCTGCTGCGGACGGCGGATCCAATCACGCGGCTGCGCGGTCGCGAATACAAATACCGCGACGCGATCCTCATCCCGACCTATCATCCGGCCTATCTGTTGCGTACGCCATCGGCCAAGCGCGAAGTGTGGGAGGACATGAAACGCGTCCGCGCCATTTTGAAAGGGGAGTAAGATTTTTGAGTGTTGAGTCTTGAGTGTTGAGTTTTGCGTCTAGTTTCCGTCGCCGTCCCCGTTCCTCACCTCGACGCGCTGACCTACAACGTCCCCGGACAATTTCCTGAACTGCCGCCGATTGGTGCGCGCGTTCGGGTGCCCGTCGGCTCGCGTGTCGTCACCGGGTGCGTCGTTGGCCACGATGCGCCGTCTGCGCCCGATAGCCAGACGCGCGATGTTGCCGACGTGCTCGACCGCGAGCCGTTCCTGCCGCGTCCGGTCGTGGAACTGTGCCGGTGGGTCGCCGACTACTACATGGCGGGCATCGGCGACGCGATTGGCGTGGCCATGCCGCCGACATCGCGCCGCGCCTCCGGGTACAAAACGCGCCGCGTCGTCGCCATCACTATCCACGGCCTGTCCCGACTGGAGTCAGACCCCCGTACGGCCGAGCCCTGTACGACCCCTCACCGGCTGACCCCTAAGCAACGTGATGTCCTGCAACAACTTGCGGGTGCGCCGGCAGGGCTGACGGTACCGGTCCTGCGCGAGCGCGGTGCGAGTGCCGACCTCATCGGGCGTCTGGCCGCGCGTGCGCTCGTAACCATCCGCGACGAACGTGACGAGCGTGACCCCTTTGATCGGGCGGCGCTCGCCGACGTCAGCCGCGACGCCGCCCGGGCCCTGACCGTCGAGCAGCAGGAAGCGCTGAACATCCTCTCGCGGCTCGCCGATGCTTCGACCTTCCAGGTCGCGCTGCTGCACGGCGTCACGGGGAGCGGCAAGACCGAGGTGTATCTGCGCCTGGCCGATCGCATCTGCCGCGCGGGACGGCAGGTGCTGCTGCTCGTACCGGAGATCGCGCTGACGCCGTCGGTGGCGGCACTGTTCCGCGCCGGATTCGGCGATCGCGTGGCAATCCAGCACAGCGCGCTCTCCCACGGCGAGCGTCACGATCAGTGGCAGCGCATCCGCCGCGGCGAGGTCGATATCGTCGTGGGCACGCGCTCGGCCGTCTTCGCGCCGCTGTCCCGTCCGGGGCTGATCGTCGTGGACGAGGAACACGACAACTCCTACAAACAGGAAGAGGCGCCGCGCTATCACGGGCGCGACGTGGCGATCGTCCGAGGGCGGACCGACGGCGCGCTCGTCGTGCTCGGCTCCGCGACGCCGTCGCTCGAGACGTACCAAAACGCGGTAGCGGGGAAGTACACGCGCATCACGCTGGGGCGTCGCGTGCTCGATCGGCCACTCGCCAACGTGCACCTCGTGAACATGCGCGAGGAGTACGCCGACCAGGGGCCGGACGTCATCGTCAGCCGCGCGCTCGCAGCCGCCATTGAGGACCGGCTGTGCCGGCGCGAGCAGGTGGTCGTGCTGCTGAATCGGCGCGGCTACTCCACGGCCGTCTTCTGCCGCCAGTGTGGCGACACCTTCGAATGCCCCAATTGCAGCGTATCACTTACAGTGCATCGGATGGCCGGCAGGGCGGGTGGGACTCGCTGGCGGACCCGCTGCCACTACTGCAACTACTCGATCGACGCGCCCCGCATGTGTCGGAAGTGTGCCGCGCCCTACCTCGAGCAGGCCGGCTTCGGAACTGAAAAGGTTGAACAGCACCTGTACGACCTGTTTCCTGGCGCCCGCATCCGCCGCGTGGATCGCGATTCGATGCGTCGGAAAGGCAGCCTGACGACGATCCTGTCGAAGTTCGGGGCGGGGGAAATCGATGTCCTCGTCGGCACACAGATGATCGCGAAGGGGCACGACTTTCCGCGCGTCACACTCGTCGGCGTCATCTCGGCCGACATCGGGCTTGGACTGGCCGACTTCCGCGCCGCGGAACGGACGTTTCAGCTGCTGACCCAGGTCGCCGGACGCGCCGGGCGCGGCGAGCGGGCAGGGGAGGCGATCGTCCAGACGCTGTTCCCCGAGCATTACAGCATCCAGGTCGCCTGTCGGCAGGATTACGCGACCTTTTTCGCGCGCGAGGTGGCCTACAGGCGCAGCATGCGCTACCCGCCCGCCGTGGCGCTCATCAACGCCGTCGTTCGCGGACGGACATTTGCCGACGCGATGCAGGGCGCGGCAACGCTCGCTCGCGACGTGGCGGGAGCGGCGCCCAGAGGATCGTTCACCGTTCTCGGACCGGCGCCGGCGCCTCTCGGCCGACTCCGGGGCGAACACCGGGTGCAGTTCTTCCTGAAGGGGACACGCCGGGCGGAGATGCGGCGCGCGCTTCGTGACGCCCTCGCCGCGCACCCGCATCTGGCGAAGCGCGTGACGATCGATGTCGATCCCTTGAACGTGTTGTAGGCGGAGCGCCTATGGCCTGGCGACGATGTCGATCGGCTCGATCGGCGTCGGTGTGAAGCAGAGGATGAACATCACGAGCGCGAAGCCGGCGAGCCACAGTCTCGCGCGGTCGAGTGGGACGTCCTCGTCGAACGTCCGCGGGTGACGCGGTCCGAACGCCAGCAGCATCACGACCGTCAGCACCGTCCAGACGAGCCAGGAGGTGGAGACAAACGTCAGGCCGATCAAAACCACCAGGGTACCGAGCGTCACAATCGTGCTCTTGCGGCCGAGCACGGCATATGAGATGTGACCTCCGTCGAGCTGGCCGATGGGGAACAGATTCAGCGCCGTCGCCAGCAGACCGAACCACGCCGCGAACGCCATCGGATGCATATTGATCGAGTACCCTTCCGGCGGCGTCCCCCAGAAGAGCCACGCCACGGCCCTGAAGAGCAGTGGCTCGCCGAGCTCGATGAAGCCGCGCGTGTCGCTCGGCAGTTCGCTGACCCGAGACAACCCCATGCCGATGAGCAGCAGCGGAACGGCCACCACGAAACCGGCAATAGGCCCGGCGATACCGATGTCGAAGAGCTGGCGCTTGCCCGGAATCATCTGCCGAATGCGGATGAAGGCGCCTAGCGTCCCGGTGAGCGGCAAGGGCGCCGGCAGAAAATACGGCAGCGACGCGTCGACGCCGTAATAACGGCAGGCGTAGTAGTGGCCGAATTCGTGGGCGGCAAGAATCGCGAGAATTGACGCGCTGTACCAGAGCCCGTTCAACAGCATCTGGGCACCGGACAGCTCCAGCCGCCGGCTGCCGAAATCGGCGTGGAAGCTCGCGAAATGGTCCGCGCCGACAAGCGTCGTCGACGCGACGGTCAGCAGGAACAGAGCGAGATGCCACCATCGCCGCCGGAGCGCAGCCGAGCCGTACAACGACCCGTAAGGGTTGTATGGCGACGACGACGGAACGACGTCGGGCTCCGGATTGGGAGACGAAGAAAAGCCCATGCGGGCCGGTTACGCGATATTCTGAAGCTCTTTACCAGGCTTGAAGCGGATAGTCCGGCCTGGCGGGATGCGCACTTCCTTGCCGGTCCGGGGGTTTCGCCCGATGCCGCGCTTCCGGGGCTTCACCTGGAAGACCCCGAAGCCGCGGAGCTCGATGCGGTCGCCCCGCTGCATCGACAGCCGCATCGCGTCGAACACCGCATCGACGGCCACCTCAGCCTTCACCTTGGTGATGTCGGCGATTTTCGAGACCTCGTTGACGATGTCGACCTTGATCATGGTGACGAAGACCCTTCCGGAGAGGCTGTAACTACTATAAAAAGAATCACTTAGGCTGTCAAATGACTTCCCGCGAGGCGGGTCGGACCCGTACCCGGCGGCTCCCGTCGGTCGCGCTGGTCGGCCGACCCAACGTAGGCAAATCGACACTGTTCAACCGGCTGAGCGGCACCCGGCGCGCGATCGTCACGCCCATTCCCGGGACGACGCGCGACGTCATTGTCCAGCCTGCCGAGTGGCGCGGCGTGCGCTTCGAGCTGGTTGATACAGGCGGTATGTTCGGCGCCAGTCAGGACCCGTTGCATGCGCTCGTGGTCGAACGGGGTCGGCGCGCCATCGCGGAGGCCGATCTCCTCGTCTTCGTCGTCGACGGCCGCGAGGGGCTGGTTCCGGCGGACCGCGAGATCACGCAGGTCGTTCGAGCGGCGAGCACGCCGGTCGTGCTCGCGGTCAACAAGACCGACGATCGACGCGCGAAAGGCGGGCTGCTGGAGTTCGCCGAGCTGGGCTTCGATCCCATGTTCGAGATCTCCGCGGAGCATGGCGAGGGGACGGGCGACCTGCTCGATGCGATCGTGGAGCGGCTTCGGCCGCCACCCGTCGCCGCGGCGGCGCCCACGGGGGCGGCGGAAGTCCGCGTGGCGATCGTGGGGCGTCCGAATGCCGGGAAGTCGTCGCTCGTCAACCGGCTGCTGCGCGAGGAGCGCATGATCGTGAACGAGGTGCCGGGAACGACGCGCGACGCCGTCGATGCGGTGCTGCGCTGGCATCGGCGGGAATTCCGCATCGTCGACACGGCTGGCATCCGCCGTCCCGGACGGGTCGCCCGCGCGGGGCAGGTCGAGGCGGTCAGCGTCCTCCTGGCCCGTCGCGCCATCGAGTCCGCCGACATCGTCGTGCTCGTCGTCGATGCGAGCGTGGGGGCCACCGACCAGGACGCGGCGATTGCGGGGGAGGCGGAGAAGGCCGGACGCGGCATCGTCATCGCCGCGAACAAGTGGGACCTGGTGAAGGACCGGGGTCCCGGCTTCGTCAGGGAGTTCGACGAGAACCTGCGCCGGCAGATGAAGTTTCTCGATTACGCGCCGGTGCTCCACCTTTCGGCGCTCACCGGCGAGCGGGCGCCGCGGCTGCTCGAGGTCATCGACCGCGTGGCCGCCTCGCGCGCGGCGCGAGTGAAGACACCCGAGCTGAACAGCTTCGTCCGCAGAGTGACTGCCGCGCACCCGCCGCCGAGCCGGGACGGGAAGGCCGTGCGGGTGCTGTATGCCGCGCAGACCGGCGTGGCGCCTCCGACATTCGTATTCTTCACGAACGCCGTGAGCCAGTTTCACTTCTCGTACGAGCGGTTTCTCGTCAATCAGATTCGCGATCGTTTCGGGTTCCTCGGCACGCCCATCCGCCTCCACGTCCGCCGGCGACGGCACTGACTGCTATACTTTTGGGCGGTGACTCCACGGTTGTACAAGGCGGCGGAGGTCTGCGAAGCGACCGGGCTGCAGCCGTACGTGCTGCGTTCGTGGGAGAAGGAGTTCCCGGGGATCGGGGTCCAGAAGTCGCCCGACGCCCCACGGTTCTATCGCGAATCGGACATCGAGTGGGTGCGGCGCATCAAGGAGCTCGTGTTCGGCGAGGGGTTGACGCTGGCGGGCGCGCGCCGCCGCCTCGAGGAGTCACTGCCGCGTCCGGTGGAGAGCCCGTCCGAGATGGACGAAGTGCTCGATACGCTGGGCGCCGATGCACGGACGCGCATCGAAATCGTGCGGAGCGGCCTGCGGTCGATTCTGGCGGTGCTGTCGAAGCGGGCGGGATCGATGCCGGTGCCGGAGCTGCCGCGGAACGGATCGAACGTGGCGTCCGGCTCTAGCGGGACGCGGAACACCGGCTCGTCCACGCGTCGCGCCACCGGCGCCGTTTCGACGCGCCGGACGGCGGCGAAGGCAGCCAAGCGCGTCGCCGCACCCAAGCGGCACGCCGCCGGTCGAAAGGGAAGCAGCAAGCGGAAGCGCGCAGACGCCTGACGGGACGTAGCGCAGCCTGGTAGCGCACCTGAATGGGGTTCAGGGGGTCGCGAGTTCGAATCTCGCCGTCCCGACCAACTACCTCAACGCCGACAGACCAATCATTCCCGCCAGTGCGAGGATCTGCGCGAGCGTCATCGAGAACGCGCGCAGGATGGCGATGAGATCCGGCACGAACCGGAGCACCACGTCGCGCTGATCCACGTCCACCAGTGCGAGGAGGCCCCCAACATCCTGTACCTCCCCCGACGACGAACGCCACGCGCGATCGTAGGCGATCGGCAGGACGAGTGCCCGTCCCCTGATGACCGGTGGGTCGTCGATCCGAAGGCGAATGTCGGGTGGGTCGATGACGAGCGACGTGCCTGGCAGGGCCACGAGGGTCGACAGGAGCGCCGAATCGTCAGCCAGAGCCGGCCGGCGGGCAACTACGTCGGCCAGTGTCTCCACCGGCAGTGCATGTACGCGATCGTCGACGACGCGCGCTTCGTCGACGTCGAATCGGTCGTCGACGCGCAGACCCGGCATGTCGGACCACGGCGCACAGCCCTCCACATCCTCGGGGCGCAGCAGATACCGGAGCTGAAGGAACCGGACCGCCCGCTCGTCGCACAACAGCTTCGCGGATGGCTCGATCGTCTGATTGAACAGGACGCCGTTCGGCTCGATCAGCGGACGCATGGCCCGCTGCTTCGCCCACGCGGTCACGAGCAGGTATCCAGAGTCTGCGAGATCGGTGCTGGGCGTCCTGGCGTCGCGCATCGACTGCCGCACCTCCGGCCAGAGTGCGAGGCGTGTGCCCGGCCGAACGCGATCCGGAAGAAGACCGCGCTGGCTTGCGCGCTCCTGGCGATCGGTCAGATCGCGGGTCCAGGCCTCCTCGTGCGTGAGCTCCGGAATGACGAGCGTCACGGCATACGCCGGTCCCTGCAGGGCCGCGAGCGCCAGCACGCCGACACCCGCCCATTTGAGAAGATGCGACCGTATTTCCCATGCCGCCGCCGCTGCCCACGAACCGCTCAGTACGGCGAACGCAATGGCAGGATCGCGCAATCCCCAACTGGCCGACGGCGCGAACGCGGAGACCGCCCCTCGCGGCGACAGCGCGCTCGCACCGAGTGCCATCGCGAGAGCAGCCGCAGCGGTCGCCAGGACTGCGATGCGCATCTGCCGGTGCGGCAAGCCGAGGCTGACGGCAATCGACGTACCCGCGAGCACCAGATGCGTGAACGGGAATCGCGCGCCAACCTCGCCGAACGGAAACAGGTTGCTTACCAGCACGCCTGCGGGGAGTGTGTCGACGGCACGGTCCGTGTCGCCGCCGGCAATCGTGGCGTTGAGCTCGCGCAGGATGTCCAATGCTGGCAACGCCACGGCCGCGACCGATACGACAGCAAGCATCGCCACGACCCTTAGCCTCGTGGGCCACGGGTGATCGACGCGCACGAGCGTCACGAGCGCGGTGAACACGAGCGTCATGGCGAGCAGCGGCCAGTGCCCGGGATGCGCCAACACCAAGCAGGCCCACACGGTTGCCGCAACGGCAGCCGCTGCAAGTCGTCGCTTCGTGTGGGACTGCGCCGACTGGAGCAGGTTCAACGCAGCGTGTGGCGCGTACACACACGCCACGTACGCACAGTAGGTGACGGCCGTCTCCGGCCAGTCGCCGTAGATCGTGTAGTTCACCACCGGGACTGAGTAGAAGAGCAGCACCGACGCCAGCCACGAGAGGACCCGGCCGCACATCGGCTCGAGGGCGTGCTGGACGAGAAGAACCGCCGCCGCAATCGCAAAGGTCAGAAGGAGTGCGTATGTCACCGGGACAGGCACGTACGGTGCGACGAGCGCCGCGGGCGAGGCGCTCAGGCTGCCGTGAAGCGGCAGGCGAACGCCGAGGCCGAGGGAGAGCGTGTACACCGGCTGCCCGAGAACGTGCACGAAAGTGACGGCCGTGCCGCGGTCGAGAGAGAAGAACGCGTGCTCGTAGCTCTCGACGTCCCCGGTACCGACCAGAATGACAAGTGCGGCAATCGACCCACCGAACGCGAGGGCTGTCAGAAGGCGGAAGATGCCTGATCTTGCCACGAATCTGATCAAGAATAGGCGCGCCATGCGACTGATTCGACGTGTACTCGAAGTTGCGTGCGTCCTTCTGACCGCGGCCGGATCAACCGCGGCGCAGGAGGCGCCAATCGTCATCCGCGCTGCCAGGGCCGTCGATGGACGCGGCAACGTCGTGCCGAATGCTGTCGTCACGATTGCGCGCGGGCGCATCACGCGCGTTGAGTCCAAGGCGAACGTGCCCGCAACCTACGACCTCGGAGCGCTGACGCTCCTGCCCGGCCTCATCGACACCCACGCGCACATCGTCACGCACTTCGGGCGCGACGGCCGCGCCTCGAGCGAGGGCGAGAGCGAAGCCGAGCGAGCGCTCCACGCGCTCCAGAATGCCTACGAGACACTGCTCGCCGGATTCACGACGGTGCAGAGCATCGGTGCCCCGCTCGACAAGGAGCTGCGCGCGGCGATCGAACGCGGCGCGCCGGGTCCACGCCTGCTCACGTCACTCGAGTCGCTGACCGACGCGTCGCTGACGATTGACGAGCTGCGCCAGCGCGTCCGGGCTCGCGCGGCCGAGGGCGCCGATCTCATCAAACTCTTCGCGTCGAGGAGCATCCGGGAAGGCGGCGGCCAGACCATGAGCGACGCCCAGGTGGCGGCGGTGTGCGCTGAAGCGAGAGCGCTCGGCAAACGGACGTGGGTGCACGCCCACGCGCCCAGCGCCGTGGCCGCGGCGGCGAGGGGAGGCTGCTGGGCCGTGACGCACGGGTTCTACGCCACGCCCGCGGAGTTCGCCCTCATGGCCGAGCGCGGCGTGTACTTCGAGCCGAACATCGGCCTCCTCATCCAGAACTACCTGCGCAACAAGCCACGATACCTTGGCATCGGCAACTTCGACGAGAAGGGCTTCGCCTTCATGGAGGCGGCCGTCCCGGTGAACCTCGCCATGTTCAAGCAGGCGCTCAGGCAGCCAGGGCTCAAGATCGTGATGGGCACAGACGCGGGGGCCGGCGCGCACGGCCGCAACGCCGACGAGGTGATCGCACGCGTGCGGGACGGCGGGCAGCGTCCGATGGATGCGATCGCCGGCGTGACGTCGCTCGCGGCGGAATCGCTCGGTCTGGGCGACCGGATTGGGGTGATCGCGCCGGGCTTCGAGGCCGATCTCATCGGCGTCGCCGGCGATCCCCTGACCGACATCACCGCCCTCAGCCGCGTCGGCTTCGTCATGAAAGGTGGGAAGCTGTATCGGCACGAGGCGCGGGCGCGGTAGCGCGGCGGCGTGCGACGAGCGGCACGACGAGCGCTGCCGCGGTGAGCAGGAAGAACGCGAGCGCGATCGGCTGCCGGACGAAGATGGACAGATCCCCGTTCGAGACGATCAGCGTCCGCCTGACGCCGCGCTCGAGCAGCGGCCCCAGCACCAGGCCGAGGACGAGCGGCACCGGCGAGTAGTCGAGCTTCAGCATGATGTAGCCGATCGCGCCCGCTGCTGCGGCAATCGTCACGTCGCTCATCGAGTAGTTGATCGAATAGACGCCGAACGTGACGATCCCGATGATCGCGGGATACAGAATGGCCGTCGGCACGAAGACGATGGCTGCCAGGAACGGGATCATCAGCACCGTGAGGGCGACGAGCATCACGTTGCCGATCCAGAACGTCCCGAAGACGGTCCAGACGAAGTCGGGGTTCGTCGCAAACATGAGCGGACCAGGCTGCAGCCCGACCATCAACAGGCCGCCGAGCAGGACGGCGGTCGTTCCGGACGCGGGGATGCCGAGGGCGAAGAGCGGGATCATCGCGGCATACGACGCGCTGTTGTTGGCGGCTTCCGGCGCCGCGACCCCTTTGATGGCACCGCGGCCGAATTCGTCGGGATTCCGCGAGTACTTCTTCGCGGCCGCATAGGCCACCATCGTCGACGCCGTGGCGCCGACGCCCGGCACGACGCCGACGAAGAACGACGTCAGCGAGCTCCAGAGCAGCACCGACCGACATTCGACGAGATCGCGCAGATTCGGCAGCAGCGACCGAAACCGGTACTCCGCGGGCGCGCCCGTCGTCCGCTCCGACAGGCTGACGAACATCTCGGAGAGACCGTACAGCCCCACGGCGACGACCGTGAAGTCGACGCCGTCGAACAGTTCGGCAAGGCCGAAGGTGAACCGCGTCGGGCCGCCGATCGGATCGAGGCCGATCATGCCGATCCACATCCCGACGAGCAGCGCCGCAAAGCCCTTCACGACGTTGCGGCCGCCCAGGACGGTCACGAGCGACAGGGCAAAGCAGATGAGCGCCGTCATCTCGGTCGGACCAAACGCAAGCGCCGCCTGTGCCACGGGCACCGAGAGCGCCGCCAGGAGCACAATCCCGATGGCGCCGCCGATGAACGACGCGTACACGCTCATGCCGAGGGCGCGTCCCGCCTGACCCTGTCTGGCGAGCGCATGGCCGTCGATGACCGTCATGACCGACGGCGCATCGCCGGGAATCCCGAGGAGGATCGACGTGACGGCGCCGCCGAACATCGCGCCGTAATAGATGCCCGCGAGGCCGGCAATGGCGGCCGTGCCGCCAAAGCCGACCGCCACCGGCAGCATGATCGCCGTGCCGGCCGCCGGCCCAATCCCCGGCAGCACGCCGACGATGAGCCCGATGACGACGCCGATGAGCGTGGCGAGGAGCAGGGGGGGAGCGGTCGCCTGCCAGATCCCGTCGAGCAGGAGGGCGAACGACTCCATCAGAACCCGAACGGACCTCTGACGAGCGGTACGCGCAGATAGACGCCGAAGAGCAGATAGGCGAGGAGCGGAAACCCCACGGCCAACGCGGCCATCGTGACGGCGAACCGTGTCGTGTACTGCCGCCGGATGACGAACCCGATCGCCGGGATGGCCGCGCCGATCGCCACGAGCATGCCCACCCATTGGGAGGCCACGACGAACGCCAGCACGATGGCCGTGATGGCGAGCGTTTTCAGGAACGTCGGCCGGTCGAACCGGGCGTCGAGCCGTTCGTGGCCGCGGACGCTTCGAACGAGGTTGACCGCGCTCAGCGCGGCGAGACCCAGACCGATCCAGAACGGGAAGAAGCCAGGACCGGGGACGGCATCGCGCATGTAACCGTACGCGATCGCGCTGCGGACGATGTACGCGCCAAGAAGGAGAAGGCCGGCCGCGAAGACCCGGTCGATCGTCCGGGCGGCGGTCATTGAATCAGCCCGAGCTCCGTCATCAGCTGCGTGTAGAGACGGTTCGTGCTTTCGAGCTCCGCGCCGAACTCCCTCGAGCCGAGGAAGCGAGGCTCCTCGCGGAACCGATCGAGATACGCGCGCTTCCACGCATCGCTTTCGGCGACGGTGCGCAGAACGCGCTCCCAATAGGCGACCGCGTCCGGTGGAACGCCGCCGGGCATCACGATGCCTCGCAGTTGCACGTGCTCGATCGGATGGCCAAGCTCCGTGAAGGACGGCGTGTCGGGGAGCGACTGCAGACGCGCGGCGGTGCTGACCGCCACCGCGCGCAGCGTGCCCGCCTCGATCTGCGGAAGGACCTCGCCGGGATTCCCGAGCATGAAGTCGACGTGCCCGCCGAGCACCGCGGTCATCACCTCGCCCTCGCCGTCGAACGGCACCGTATCCACCGTCACGCCCGTCGCCTTCTGGAGCATGCGGGCCAGCAGCACCGGATCCGACACGACGCCCACGGTTCCCGTCGTCAGGCGGCGGCTCTTCCGGATGTCGTCGAACGCTCGGATGGGCGACGCCGCTCGTACGGCCATGATGTATGGCGACATGGCGATGGCGGCAACAGGCGTGAAATCACGGTAGGTCACCTCCGACGCGCCAAGGAGGGGCGTCGTGAAGAAGCTGACGCTGACGGTGGCCAGCGTGTACGGGTTCCCGTTCTGCTGCGCGACGTACGTGTAGCCGACGGCGCCGCTGCTTCCCGGCCGGTTCTCGATCAGCATCGTCACGGGGACGAGACGAAGCTCGCCGATCACGCTGGCGATCGTGCGGCTGAGCACGTCGCTGCCGCCCCCGGCGCCAAACGGCACGATCATGGTCACGTCGCGCGACGGGTACGCCGCAGTTTCGGAACGGCCGCGTCCGCAGGCGCCGGCGCCGAGCGCGGCGACGAGGAGGACGACCGTCGCCCGCGTCACGACACGGTCTCGCGCAGCAGGTAGCCGTGGCTGTCGCGTCCCTCGAGGAGCGCCTCCCGCGGGTCGCGCACTTCCGCCGCGCGGAGCGCGTCGTAATTCGGCGTGAAGCCGAGCCCCGGCGCCGAGGGAATCGTCAGCTTCCCCTGGACAGGATCGGGTGTGCCGTGGAAGAAGTGCTTACCCGTCTGCCACATGCCGTAATGGAACTCGACGGGTCCGCCGTTCATCAGGCCGCACAGGTGATGCATGTTGAAGATCGGCCAGCCTCCGCCGTTCGCCATCGGCAGGTTGAACGCCTGCGCCATGTGCGCCACCTTGAGCGTCTCGGTGATGCCGCCGTTGTAGAGGACGTTCGGCTGAATCACGTCGACCGCGTGGTGCACAATGAGCTCGCGGTATCGCCAGCGGTGACCCTCCATCTGGCCGGCGGCGACCGGAATCCCGGTCTGCGTGCGGAAGTCGGCCAGCGCTCGTGCGTCGTTCTGCTGAATCGGCTCCTCGAACCAGAGAATGTTGCAGTCCTCGATGCCGCGGGCGAGGAGCCGCGCGTCGTGCGGATTGAACCAGCAGTTGGCGTCGATCATGAGATCGACGTCTGGTCCTACGGCCTCTCGCGCGGCTCTGACGCGCCGCACGTCGTCTTTCCACGTCCGCGTCGGCTCGCCGCCGACCACCATCTTCAGCATGCGATGTCCGTCGGCCACGAACTTCCGTCCGTACTCCGCGAGCTGCGTCTCGTCGAAGAACGGATAGCCGAAAGTCGCATACGTCGGCGCCCAGTTCCGGTAGCCGCCGACCAGTTCGCAAATGGAGCGGTTCTCCTTCTTGCCGCGAATGTCCCAGAGCGCGATGTCGATGGCCGAGAGCGCGTTGGAGATGACGCCCGTGTACGTGCGGCTGTTCAGCTTGCGCCACACGTGGGAGTGAATCGCCTCGGTGTGCAGCACGTCGCGCCCCTTCAGCGCAGGTGCCAGATGATGCTGGATACAGGCGATGACCGCCCACGGCAGGATCGAACCGGTGATGCCGAATCCCGTGAGCCCCTCGTCGGTCTCGACTTCGACGAACACGAACATGCGGCTCTCGATCGATTTGCCGATCCCGGGCAGATCGATCTCGTGCCGATGGAGGCTCGCGCGGATGTCTCCGATTGTCATGCGGCCATCATGCTACATGATGTGCTCTGCGTCCGAGCGTGCGGCGCGAACTGTCCCTGGGCGCGCGGCGGCCTGAAAGGGCGCGCCCCGCGACGACAAGCGCGACGAGCGACCCTGCCAGTGAGATCGCGGCACGATGCAGCGTGAGCCAGAGCTGCCAGCTCCGCGCGCGCGCCCGGCGATCGAAGCGGCCGTGCGCGCCGAAGTCGCGAGTCGCATCTGCAGGCTCCCAGAGATTGTGCGGGCGGTCAGGATCCTCGGGCTCGTCGGTCTGCTGCGACTGGTACCCCATGCGTGCGAGCACCCGGTCGACGACGCCGGGGGCAAGGGCGTTGCTGACCGCCGTGGTCAGCGTGGGCGCGCCAACGTAGATCTGTCGGCGGCGGTGGTCCGCCGCCCAGACAATCGCGCGAGCCGCGACCTCCGGCTGGTAGATCGGCGGCACGGGTTGCGCCCGCCCGGACAGCCGGCTCTTCACCCACTCGAACTGCGGCGTATTCAACGCGGGCAGATGCACCTCGGTCACGCGGACGGCGCTCCCGTCGTGCAGCAGCTCGGCGCGCAGCGACTCGCAGAATCCCTGTATCGCGTGCTTGGCCGCGCAGTACGCGGCCTGCAGCGGGATACCGCGGAAGGCGAGGGCCGACCCGACCTGGATGATGACGCCGCGGTTGCGCGGCTGCATGCACCGCAGCGCCGCGAGCGTCCCGTACACGACGCCGAGATACGTGACCTCGGTCACGCGCCGGAACTCCTCGGCCGTCGTCACCCGGATCGGCGAGAAGACGCTCACCATTGCGTTGTTCACCCAGACGTCGATTGGTCCGGCCTCGACCTCCAGGCGATCGGCGGCACGCTCGACCGCATCAGGGTCGGCGACGTCGGCCGCGCAGACGACTGCGTGGCCGCCAACCGCTTCGACGTCGTGCGCGGCGCCCTCGAGCCCTGCGCGCCCGCGGGCGAGCAGCCCGACATGTGCACCACGCCTGGCAAAGGCGATCGCCGTCGCGCGTCCGACGCCGGCGGACGCGCCGGTCACCATCACGACGAGTGGCTGGGCCATGTCCTTGTAGCGTTGCAATGAAAGGTCCAGGCCCGCCTACCGAGAGCATGGCGCTACAATGGCTCAGGCATGCGGTATCTGGTCACCGCTCGGGTGAAGCCGGGGCGTCGGGGCGCGTTGGCGCGCGCGATTGCCGACGAGTCGCTGGGGGAAGGATCGATCGCCGGCGACGAGTACCTGCGCGATATGGGGCACGCACGCGAGCTGGCCGACGGTCGCGTGAAATGGATCGAAGTCTGCTTCTGCGCTACGCCGCTCGCCGAGGAGCGGCCGTACTGGGAGGACTACTTCGACCTGCTGACCGTCAAGGACGCGCACGCGCGCAGCCGCTGCCGCGACCAGTCGGGCGAGGAGCCATGGGCATGCACCGACTGCGACTGCACGGCGCGGCTCGAGCGGTGGCTCGCGGCGCAGGGCAAGCCGTTCGACCCGTGAGCGCGCCGTGTTTCGGTGTACATTAGGGTGCACGTGCTGATTCCTGTCCTTGTCGTGGTGTTGTTCCTGATCGGGGAGCGCGCCGCGTTCGCCTACGTCGACCCCGGCACTGGCAGCCTCCTGTATCAAACGGCCCTCACTATGGTGCTCGGGCTCGGGCTCGTGTTCCGCCGCGTCCGGGTCTCCATCGCAGAATTCGTCAAACGTCTCGCCAGCCGGAAGCGTTGACGCGGCGGCTCGTCATCTCGGCATGGCTGGGCCATGGGCTGGCCGCGCTGTTTTTCTATCCGCTCGCCGTCGCGCTCTCGACCGACATCTATTACCTGCAGTGGCAGACCGCTGACGCGATCGAGACGGCGGCGGCGCTCGCGCTGCTGGCGTCGCCGTGCGCGGCGGTTGTCTTCTGGGCCTGGCCGCGATCGTCCCGCGCGGCGCACGGCACGCTCGCGCTCCTGAGCGCGGTGCCGCTTGCCTCGTTCGCCGCGGGTGTGTCGCGGCAGTTGCCATTCCAGCGGACGCTCATCGCGGCGGGAGAGACCGGCGCGCTGGGTCTCGTGCTGTCGGCGGGAATCGCGCTCGCCGCGGTCCTGGCGCTCGTGATCCGGCCCGCGGCGTTCGGCCGCGTCTTGCGCCGGCTGCTGGTGGTGGTCTCTCCAGTGTCGCTCGTGGTGCTCACGACCCTGGCGCTATCGGTCGCGCGCACCGATGCCGCCGTGCGGATCGACCGCGAACCGGTCGCCGCCGGCATGACGCCACGCATCTGCGCGCCAGTCGTGGCGCTTCTGTTCGATGAGCTGTCGTTCCATTACGTCTACGATCGCGACGACCAGATCCGTCCCGAGCTGAAAGCGCTCAGCCAGTTCGGGTCGGACGCGACGCACTATCTGTCGGTCTCGGCGCCGGGACGCGAAACGCTCGACGCACTGCCATCGTTTCTCGCAGGTCGCCGGGTCCGGGAAATCGAGGTGCGCGACGAGGGGCTCATGGAGCGCGGACCGGAAAGCGAGCTGCTGTCGTTCGACGCCTCGCGGCCGGACGGCCTCTTCGGCACGGCCCGGGCGCTCGGCTTCACCACGGAGGTTGGCGGGTACTACCTGGCATACTGCGACCTGCTCGACCCGGTGGTCGACGTCTGCCGTTCGCGCAGCTTCTACAATGTCTCGGCGGCGGGTGAATTCTCTGCCGTCGATCCGATCCGGACAACGCTCGTGCTCTGGCCGCGGCAGTCGCCGTTCGGCCTGCTGAAGCACCCGGCGTTCGCACGGCACCAGCGCGGCATGGTGGAGGATCTGACGGCATTCGCGCGGCGGCCGATCAGAAAGCAGCCGCCGGTGTTTCGCCTGGTCCATTTCAGCATCCCGCATCTGCCGTTCGTCTACGACGGGGACGGCTACGACCCTCCCGTCGATCCGCTGCGCACGACATCCGACGAGGAGTACGCGCGGCAAGTGCGATACGTGGACCGGTTGATCGGGGAGCTGCTGAGTGAGTGGAGGCGCGCAGGCGTCTACGACGAGGCGACGATCGTCGTGCTTGCGGACCATGGGTACCGCTTCGGCGGACGCGAGCGCGATCCCCTGCAGATCCCCTTCATCGTCAAACGGGCAGGCCAGCGGCAGCGTGCGGAGGTCCGGGCGGAGCGGCAGGGCGAGACCCTGCTCAAGGACATTCTTGAAGGTGCGTGTCGTGTGCCCGAGCCAGGTGGCGCGCGATGAGCGTGCCGCGCGCGGCTTCCGTCGCCGCATAGCAGGTGAAGCGGAGGATCCGCCGGCTCGTCGCCAGCCCGACGGCAATCTCGCAGCCGCAGCGCTCGACCGACACCACCTCGCTCCAGGCAACGCCGACGTCGAGGGCGCCGTGGAACCGCAGCCGCGCGCTCGTCAGCTCGAGATGCCCGCACTGGTCGCTCCGGCGCCGCCCGAATCGCACGGGAGAGACGAAGTGCGCGCGCTCGTCCGGTGAGAGCCGGCCGAGCGGTTCGACGCCTGGGAGCCCCTCGCGCGCGAGGCGCTCGCCGAACTCGATGGTCTCCTGCGCCGCGCGCAGCTCGGCGTCGGGTGTCGCTTCCGATGTCAGCGTGGCGGCCGTGGCGTATTGGTTCTGGGCATTCACGGGCGTACGCTCCCTTGTCGCGAGTTCGCCGCGCAAGATTGCTGCCTCCATACCGCCGAGCTGGTGAAACCGGCCGATAGAATCACATCCGTGAGCCTGCGCACCGTCCGCGACGTCGTCACAGTCGGGCTTGCGCTCCTCGCGGCGGCAGCGCCTTCTGCACCAGCCGCGACGGAACGCTGGTTTTCGACCCGGCTCTACCCCTGGGTGCAGCAGGGGCTCACGCCGGTGTCGAGCCGGCTGCCGTTCGCACTCCTCGATCTGTTGCTCACGGCCGCCTTCGTCGCGATTGTCGTCGGCCTCGCGCGAGCCGTGGGGGCCGCCCGCCGGGTGCGTCGGATCAGGCCGCTGGCGCAGGCGCTGCGGCGCCTGACCGTCGGCGCGGCGGCAGTCTACCTTCTCTTCCTGCTGCTGTGGGGATTCAACTACCGGCGCGTGCCGATGACGGAGCGCCTGCTCGTCGACGAGGGTGGTCCAGAGACCAGCGAGGTCGTGCAGCTCGGTCTCGAGACGGTGAAGCGCCTCAACGCGCTCCACGACTCTGCGCATTCATCCGGCTGGCGCGATGCGCCGTGGGAGAACGCTGCGCTGCGTGACGCCTTCATGTCCGTGCAGCGCGAGTTGAGCGATGCGCCTGCCGCTGCGCCGCGTCCTCTGAAGCGTACTTTGGTGGGGCCATATCTTCGATGGGCGAGCATCGACGGCCTGATCAATCCCTTTGGCCTGGAGGTGCTCGCGAACCCGGATCTCCTGCCGTTCGAATGGCCGTTCGTGGCGGCACACGAGTGGGCGCATCTGGCGGGCTACGCGGACGAGGCGGAGGCGAGCTTTGTTGCCTGGCTGGCGTGCGTCCGCGCGGATGTCGCATCGCAGTACAGCGGCTGGCTCGCGCTGTATTGGCAGATCAGCGGCGAGCTGGGCGCGAAGGAGCGGGCGGAGGTGGCGGCGGCGCTCGGCCCGGGACCGCGGCGCGATCTCGACGCGATCGTGGCGCGCGTGCGGCGCGGCGAGTGGCCGTGGCTGCAGAGCGCGGGGTGGCGGATGTACGACCGTTACCTGAAAGCCAATCGCGTCGAAGAGGGTGTTCGCAGCTATGGCGCCGTCGTGACCCTGCTGTTGCGCGCGCGCTTCGACCAAGGGTGGGTTCCCGTGCGGCGGGGGGCCGGCCCCACCGGCTGACGGGCCTGCACGTGTCGCTCTCGGGCGGCCTCGTCAGGCGTGAGGCGTCCCTCCTGCGTGTATCGGTCCTTGTTCACTTTGTTCTTGCGGCTCATACTTCACATCCTGAATCGCAGCAGGGCGCCGACGCCGCCGAACTGCTGCAGCAGCGACGCGTTTTCGATGAACCGGATCCGTGCGCCGTTGCGGTGTGCGCGTGCCACGAGCTCACCCGCCAGCTTCGCGCGTTCCGCATCGAAGCCGGTCTGCGGCGAAGTGGTGTCGATATCGACCGGGCCGGGTGTGGCGTCTGGGGGGACCCGATCCGGAGGACGCAACGCCGCCGGGACCGCGCTGATGAGTAATTCCTCCACCTGACCCTTCGCCAGCGCGTCGAGCGTGTCTTCGGGCCCCACGACGGCAAGCCCCCCTGCGCGCCAGGCGTTCAACAGGTCTTCCACGCGCTCCGCGTCGGTCTCCGCGTCGCGTCGGCGCAGCGCCGCGAGCGTCTCGGCGAGCACACGATGTTCGGGCGCGTGAACGTCCGCAGGCAGAATGTCGATGACCCGAGCGGCGAGCTCTTTCGGCAGCTGTTCGATGAGCAGCGGCCGCGCAACGTTGTCACACGCGACGACGATGTGCTCGATCGCGTCTTCGCGCACGATGCGGTCGAGTACGGCGACCACCTCTTTCATGTGGTGGAGGTGCAAGTTCTCCAGGTGGCGTTGATAGCGGGCCTGCGACCAGCCGCCGAGTGCACCCCAGCGGGTTTTGACGTTCGCGACGTGCTCGCGGTCGACCGCCCGGCCCAGGCTGAACACGAACAGCCGCGCCGAATTGGTGTCGACGAGCAGAGCGGCGTATCGCGGGTACTGATCGCTCAGCCGTGCGAGTGGATACAGATGCGGCACCGATCCGATGAACAACCAGTGGGTAGTGCCCCGTCAAGTGGTGGAAATTAGTCGAGCAGTTTCCGCAAGTTCACCACGGCGTGGACGCTGACGCGGCCGTGGACGGCAAAGAGCGCCGCCCACCGCCGCTTGGAAACCAC
>Ga0073934_10001667_pt1 | contig 51512 bp, 43 predicted proteins | sample LarsenN4metaG_FD_76834 | JGI IMG/M metagenome (GOLD analysis project Ga0073934, IMG submission 76834) | Hot spring sediment bacterial and archeal communities from British Columbia, Canada, to study Microbial Dark Matter (Phase II) - Larsen... ...
CGAGATGATCGAAATCGCGCGCAGGATGATGGCGCGGTGCAGCCCGGCCAGGATGTCCTCGCGCTTCTCGCCGAGCGACAGCCGGTCGCGCAGTTCGGCGCCGGCGAACACCGTGCAGGTGGAATTGATGCGCGCCGGCCGGTCCGACTTCATCGCCAGCGGACCGAGCTCGTGCAGGCCCATGTTCATCTCGTCGGCGATGTAGCCGAGATAGCGGCCGCAGCCGGCGGCGCAGCGATCGTTCATCTGGAAGTTCTCGACGATGCCGTTGGCATCGACCTGGATGCCCTTGGTGTCCTGACCGCCGATGTCGAGCACGGTGCGCGTCTTCGGATACATCATGTGCGCGCCGAGGCCGTGGCACAGAATCTCCGAGCGGATGTGCTCTTTCGAGAACGGCAAGGTGACGCGGCCGTAGCCGGTGCCGACGAGATAGGTCTCCTCCAACTCGACCCCGAGCGCCCGCTCGATCGTCGCCTGGATGTCGGCGGCGCCGGCGGCGAGATCCGCGTCGGCGGCAAGCACGCGGCCAAGCGCGCGCCGGAACTTGTCGCTCAGCGCGCCCGACGGCGGGCGGTTCTCCACCTCGATGATCGATTTGTCGTAGACGTTCTGCAGGAGCTCGTAGGGCAGCGCCGCCGCGCGCGCCACCTCCTCGGCCGCGCTGTGGTAGCGCGATCCGGCGATGTCGCGGAAGAAATCCGACTTGCGCCTGGCGCCCGGCGCGTACAGCGACGGGGCCTGCTCGCGCAGCAGCTTGAACACGGCGGCGAGCGCCTCCTGCACCGCCGTCTCGACCCCGGCAAAGCGCTCGCCATAGACCTGACCAAGGCAGGTCTGCTCCAGATCGTCGAGCTGCTCCAGGTACTGCTCCAGCCGGAACGCGCGCTCAAGCCCACCGAGAAAGAGATCAAGCTGGCCGCCGAGCCCGCCTTCCGAAAGCGCTCGGCGGAACAGTGTGAACCGCGCATCGATCCGCGCCTCCTCGCTCGCCACGCGCGCCGCGGTGCTGTAGTTCGAGCGGGAATTGGTGATGCCGCGGCCGATCACCTCGCGGTTCTCGTCGAGCAGAACCGCCTTCGTGGTGGTCGATCCGAGGTCGATGCCGACAAAGGTTTTCATGGCGATCCGCCCTCAGGCTGCCGAGCGGGCGCTGGCCCGCTTCTGCTCGATCATCTGCAGGTAGCTCTCCAGCCGGTTCTTGATGTTGGCGGCGGAGAAGTAGCGTGGATCGACGAGATCGGACTCGACGAAGGCGGCAGGCTTGCCCGTGCGCTTCTCCACCTCGCGCATGATCAGAAGCTGGCCGGCGGAGAAGCTGTTGCAGCTCTTGATCGAATTGATGAGCAGGCCGTCGGCGTCGTACTCCTTGACGTAGTTCGACAGCATCTCGATGCGCATCGGCAGGCTGCGGTTGGTGTAGACGCCGAGGCAATATTCGGCGAGCGTCTCGAGCGGCCGGTCCGGATCGTGGCGGAAGCCGAGATCGTACACACCGCCGACCTTGGTGTAGCTCGAGGCGACGACGACCGCGCCCTCGTCGTAGAACATCTTCCAGAACTGACGGAAGTTGGTGTAGTTCGGCGGTCCCTCGACCACCAGCCGGTAGCGCTCCTTGCCCATGTCGCCATCGGGGGTCACCGGTCCCTGGCCGTGCTCCAGCCGGTCCTCGACCTCGTCGCGCAGGAACCGGTAGTACTCGATGGCGTCGTCGGTGCCGCGGAACGCGCCGAAGATCGGCCCGATGTAGTAGATGCCGCCGAAATAGGCGTCGATCGGAGAGGGCTTGTTCTTGGCGCTTTGCAGCACCCAGACCAGATCATCCTCGGCCTTGGCCGACTTCTTGAGATATTCGCGCAAGCGGTCGATGTCGAACTTGACACCGCTGATGCGCTCGAGCTTGGGGATCACCTCCTCCTTGAGCTGTTTGACCATGTACTCGATCATGTTCGGCGTGATCTTGCCGTCGCCCATGTAGGGGGTGTGCAGCATGATCGTCTCACATTGATACTGCTCGCGCAGCAGCTCGAACCACTTCATGAAGGTGAAGCAGCCGGTGTACGACAACAGCAGCACGTCGGGATTGGGAAACTTCTTGCCGTTCGGCGCGATGTTGCCCTTGGCCATCATGCCGATGTCGGACTTGACATAGGTGCACACGTCCTCGGAGTGGCCGATCTTCTCGGCCTCCAGCACGTAGGCCCCGCTCTGCCGTCTCAGTCCGCTCTGGATGGCGTTGACCTCGGGAAGGTTGTTGACGAGGTCGAAGCACATGATCAGCTCGTTGAGATTGCCCGGCACGAACGTGGCCGCGACCTTCTCCCCGCTCTGCGGTGCATTGGTCAGCCGCTCGTAGTGCGCCGCCATCATCTCCTTCTGCTTGAGCATGGAGGCGTCCTTGTTGACCTCCTTGGTCTTGGCCTTGGGCGTGACGAACACCGTGCTCATGGCGCGCTCCACAGCTTGATGGAATCGGCGAAGGTGCCGGCCTGCTCGCGAATCGGCTGCATCTGTCCCGAGTTCTCAGCGTACTTGAAGGCGATGAAGGGAATGCCCGCGTCCTTGAGGACGTGCTGCAGCATCGGCCGCTCGAGCAGGGCCGGATCGCAGAAGCTCGGGCAGGCGAAGATCACGCCTTCGGCCCCCGATCGCCTCACCGCGCGCACCAGATGCTGCCCCTTTTCCTTCAGGTTCGGCTCGTATTTTGCCGCCGTCGATTCGGAATGGTGCAGGAAGGCAAGCGCAAGATTTTGCAGCGGGTTGCCCTCGACCGGCACGTCCGCGGTCAGCCAGCGGGTCACCAGGAGGAGATCGTCGTCGACGACATAGCAGCCGGCCAACTCCAGCGACTTGATCAGGTTCAACGGCGGCTGCTCGCAGAACACGCCGGTGAGCACGATGCGACAATTGTCGCGCCGCGGCCGGTCCTCCCGCCGCGCGGCCGCCAGATAGTCGCGGATCATCTCCGAGTGCTGTTCGACCGGAAGCACGAGGCCCGCCCGCACCACGAGGTAGACTTCGGCGGCAGGCGCCTGCCAGGGCCGCTGCGCGCGGAACTCGTAGAGCTCGCGCACCAACCGTCGGTTCTCGTTGTAGAGGGCGATCGAATGGCGCAGCTCGTCGTCGGTGACCGGCTTGCCGCGCAGCGTGCCGAGATCGTGCAAGAGCTCGGCCAGCTCGTTGACATAGTAGTTGCCGCCGATCTCATCGCGGTAGTTCTGCGGCACGTCGAAGTAGCGGGCATAGACGTGCGGAAACATGGTCTTCCACATGCCCGAGAGGTTGCGGATCACGTCGCAGATCGACGGGAACAGCATGCCGTCGACGAAATCGAGACGCCCGGACACTCCGAGCTCGATGGTCGAACGCGGGATGCGGCAGATATAGCTCTGGTAATAGGCATCGCCGTGGATCACTTCGAGCTGATCGCCGCCGCCGACGATGCCGAGCGGCAGCATTCCGGCCGCGTGAATGAGTTCGCGCGGCACGTAGATCGGCATGTAGCCGATCACCTTGCGGCCGGGTTCGGCCGCCTTCCATTCGCGCGCCGACGAAAACGACAAGTCGTCAAACAGGGTTTGGGCGCGCGCAACGACGCTTGCCACGTCCGCTCCATTCAACGGTGCTGCCATTGTGCCGCTCTCTTGCCGATGAAGGCGTTGAGGCCCTCGACGGCATCGTGGGTCGCCATCAGTTCGTCGAGATACAGCCGTTCAACCGCATCGATCTTCGCCCGCACGCGCGCGCAGTAATCGATGCGCGCCGCCTTGACCGCGAGCCGAAGCGAGCTTGCGCTCTTCGGTTTCAGATGGCGGTCGAAGTAATCGAGCGCCGCGCGCTCGGGATCGCCGGAGGCATCGTGCACAAGCCCGATCGCGGCCGCCTCGCCGCCGCTGATCCCCCGCCCGGACAACAAGAGATCGATCGCGCGGCGGGGCCCGACCAGTTCCGGCAGCAGGCAGGAGGCGGCCGGGGCGAAGACGCCGAGATTCAGCTCCGGCTGCGCCAGGTTCGCGTCCGGCGCCGCAAAGATCAGGTGTCCGGCCGCCGCCAGTTCGAGGCCGCCGCCCAGGCATTGGCCGCGCACCGCAACGAGAATCGGAACGGGCGATTCCACGAGCCGCAGCACGACGCGATGCAGACCACGCAGCATCGCCCCGCACTGTCCCGGCAGGTGCTCTTCGACGCTCGCGCCAAAGCTGAAGTGCGCTCCCTCCGCGTCGAGCAGGACGGCGCCGATCGCGGCATTGCCGAGGTGCTCGGCGAGCGCCGCATCGAGCGCCGCGATCATGGCCGCATCGATCAGATTCGCCTTCGGGCGATTGAGGCGCAGCCGCAGCAGCCGTCCTTCCGCCTCGAACCAGACGTTGAGCGGTGTGCTCATGACTTGCGTGCCCGCGGCTGGATGCTCTCGGTGAGATCGTCGGACCAGGGCGTATTGGCCGCGAGTGCCCGCCGCAGCGCGATGAAATCAACCTCGCGCCCGGCCTCGCGCGTGCCCTCGTTGAAGGCGCGGAATCCCGCGCGCGCCTCCGTCATCATGTTGAGCGCAAGCCAGGCGCGCGAATTTTCCTTGTTCCGGTTCCAGGCGTCGAGCTTTGGCTTTCTCAGCTCCTCCAGGGTCTTGGTGGTGCATTCCGGGAAGGTGTAGAGGAGCTTGGTGCATAGGCTCTCGACCTTCTCGTCGAGCAGGCTGAGATCGATCGTGCCGCGCTTGAGCAGCGCCTGGCCAGCCCGGAGCGCCTCGCCGGTCTTCGGCCGGCCGTAGACGAAGCGGCCATGGTCGTCGACCAGGCGGCTCGTCTCGACCAGCGGATTGGGCACGAATGTCCCGTCGACCCTGAGCGCCGGAACGATGTCGGTGAGCATGCCCATGTGATAGGCCTCGTGCGCCGAGAACGGTTCGCACAGGACGCAGGCCGCCATGGCGCGCTCGGCACCGACCATCACCGGCAGGAAATCGGTTGCACCGCCGATCGGCGCGGAGCCGTGCTTGGGGCCGGCTTGACCGAAGCGCGCGAGGTCCTGCGCGACCGAGAAGTCGCACGCCATGCCGATCTCCTGGCCGCCGCCGATGCGCATGCCGTTGACGCGGCAGATCACCGGCTTGTCGCAGGCCAGGATCGAGGAGACCATATCGTTGAACAGCCGCATGTAGCCGCGGTATTCCTGCGGATTGCCGGCGTAGTACTCGGCGTATTCCTTGGTGTTGCCGCCGGTGCAGAAGGCCTTGTCGCCGGCACCGGTGAACACCACCGCAACGACATCGCGCGCCGCACTGGCGGCGCGGAAGGCGAGGATCACCGCCTTCACCATGTCGGTGGTGTAGGAATTGAACTGCGCCGGATTGTCGAGCGTGATCCAGGCGTTGTAGAGCCCGGCCACCGGCTTGCCGTCCTCGCCCCTGACCGGGCGTTTCTCGTAATGCACGCTCGCGCTGATCCCGTGGCGAACCTGATCGGGCACGAGATCGTGGCTCTTGGTTTCGCGCCCGGGCATGGCGGGGCTGCGAACGGCTTCGGCAGTCATGGCTTGGCTCCTTGGAGATGGGGCACGAGGACCGCACGCCGCGTGAGTGAACCCTCGTGCGCCGCCGCGAACACGTCATTGATCCTTGTCAACGGGTGCCGCTCCACGAACGGCGCGACCTTGATGCGGCCGTCGAGCACGAGATCGAGCGCCTGCGGATAGAGCTCCGGCGGGCAGCCCCAGTTGCCGAGCGCGCGTGCGTGGAACGCCATCAGGTTGGAGAGCCGCACCTCCACCTTGTCCATGGTGAAGCCGACCACGCACAGCGTCGCGCCGTGGTTGAGGAGCGAGAACGCCGTTTCCTGCCCGGCGCGCGTACCCGAACACTCAAGGATGATCCATTCGCTCTGGCGCAGGCCGTTGGCCTTGGCAAACGCCTGGATGGCCGCCTTGATCTCGCGCGCGCCCTGCCGCCGCGCATTCAGCGTGAGCGCGACACCCTGCGCGGCAATGGTCGTGAGCTTCTCGTCATTGACGTCGATCGCCACGACCGTGGCACCGAAGGCGCGCGCGATCTGCGCGGCATAGCCGCCGACACCGCCGACACCGTTGACGATGACGAGATCGCCCGGCTTGACGTCGGCCTGGACCACCGCCTGGTACGGCGTCGTCACCGCGTCGGCGATCACCGAGAGATCGGCGAGATCGAGTCCGGTCGCGGCCAGCCGGCGTTCGTCGACCTCGCACAGACCCTGCGCGGGCACGACGATATGGGTGGCGAAGCCGCCGTGGATGTCGTTGCCGGGCATCTTCTGGTTCGGACAGATCGTGCTCTTGCCGCGCCGGCAGGCGTCGCACTGACCGCAGGGAATGACCGCAGGCACGATGACGGCACGACCGATCCAGCGCTCAGCGCCGGCGCCGGCCTCGATCACGCGGCCGCTGATTTCGTGTCCGAGCGCCAGCGGCAGTTCGTGCTTGGTCTTGACGCCGTCGTAGTAATAGCCGAGGTCGGTGTGACAGACGCCGCAGCCGGCGATCGCGACGAGGACCTCGCCGCCGCCCGGCGTCAGGTCCTCGCATTTCATCCGGACCAGCGGCTGACCCGCGCCCGTCATCACCCAGCGCCACGCGTCCTGCGGCATCGGCCTGCTCCCCGCTCGGCCGGTGCATCGGGCCGAGCACGAACCTTGCGAGCTTGGGCAGCATTTCGCCGGGGTCGCCCGCACCGCCTTGATCAAAGGCAAGGACGCCGCAAAAAAACGTATTGTAGTACTGAATTGCGCCTTGACCCGCCGGTCGGCCGCCGGGCGGGCCTCGGACCGCACAGAAGGGAGGCGCCCGTGCGCGATTGCCAAGATATTTCAGTGGCTTTGGTCGGAAGCGGCGGCGCCGGGGCGCTGACCGCGGGGAATTTTCTGCAGGAAGCGGCCTGCGCCGCGGGATGGCACGGGCTGCTCACGCGCACGGTCGGCGCGCAAATCCGCGGCGGCGAGGCGGCCGCGCTCCTGCGCCTTGCCACCCATCCGGTGGAATGCCTGCCTGACCGCTATGATCTCCTCATCGGCATCGACTGGCTCAACGCCCAGCGCTTCGGCGCCGAAATCGAGGTCGGGCCGCAGAGCCTCGTGATCGGCGATCCGCGCGGCGGCGAGCCGCCGCCGGTGGTGGCGGCGGCTGGGGCCAGGACTGTGCTCATCCCCTTCAAGGAGATGGCGAAGGCTATCCCCGACGGCAGGCAGAACATGATCGCGCTCGGTGTCGCCGCAAAGCTGTTGGGGCTCGATGCCGAATTGGTATCCGCATTGATCGAGAAGCGGCTCGCCGGCAAGGGCGCCGCCGCCATTCGGGCGAGCCGCGCCGGGATCGAGGCGGGTTACCGCGCGGCAAACGGCATCGACTTCGATCTTCGGTTGGCTCAGCCCGCGGCGACATCTGGCCGCCGCTGGCTGATCTCCGGCAACGAGGCCGCGGCCTTGGGAGCGATCCGCGGCGGCATCCGCTTTGCGGCGGCCTATCCGATCACGCCCGCGACCGAGGTGCTCGAATGGCTCGCGCCGAGTCTCGACAAGGTCGGCGGGACGCTGCTGCAGGCGGAGGATGAACTCGCCGCCATCAACATGATCATCGGCGCCTCGTTCGGCGGGACACCGTCATTCACCGCCACATCGGGGCCGGGCCTGTCGCTGATGATCGAGGCGCTGGGCCTTGCCACCGCAGCCGAGATTCCGATCGTGGTGATGGACGTCATGCGCGCCGGCCCCTCGACCGGAATTCCGACCAAATCCGAACAAGCCGACCTGAACATCGCTGTCTACGGTTGTCACGGCGATGCGCCGCACATCGTCGTCGCGCCGCAATCGGTGGTCGACTGCCTGTTCACCACGCAGTGGGCGACCTATCTCGCCGAGGCGTTGCAGACGCCGGCGATCGTTCTTTCCGACCAGTTCATGGGTCAGGCGCGCAGCGCCATCGAGCGGCCCGCGGATATCGCCTTCATCGGCCAACGCATGCGGGCGACGGACGTGGTCTATCCCTACAAGCGCTATGCGCTCGCCGCCAACGGCATCTCGCCGATGGCGATTCCGGGGACCCGCGGCGGCCAGTACACCGCCGACGGTCTGACGCATAACGAGCGCGGAACGCCGACGAGCGGCGCCGCCGACCATCAGGCGCAGCTCGACAAGCGCTTGCGAAAGCTCGAACAGTTCAACTACGGCAGCCATTGGGCGACGATCGAGGGCGACGGCGAGCTCGCCGTCGTCACCTTCGGGTCGCTCACCGGCACGGCGCGCGAGGCCGTCGCTCGGGCGCGCGAAGACGGCATCGAGGCGACGCTGATCGCCCCGCGCCTGCTCGCGCCGGTGCAGCCGCAGGCCTTCGCCCGGGCGATCGAGGGCAAGAAGCGGCTGATCGTGGTCGAGCAGACGCACGGGGCGCAATTCTACCGCTATCTGCGCGCCCACTACGACCTGCCGGCCGCCACCCACGTCCTCAATCGGCCGGGCCCGTTGCCGATCCGGCCCGGCGAGATTCATCAGGCGATCAGCGAGTGGAGGCACTGATGGCGACGCTCGACATGCGGCTGGCATGCAAGCCCGCGGACTACAAGTCCGACGTCAAGCCGATCTGGTGCCCGGGGTGCGGCGACTATCACGTGCTGATGTCGTTCACCCGCGCCTTCGCCGAGCTCGGCCTTCCGCCGGAGCAGATCGTCGTTGTCTCCGGCATTGGCTGCTCCTCACGCATTCCCGCCTATACGAGCTGCTACGGCTTTCACGGCGTGCACGGCCGCTCGCTTGCGCTCGCCGCCGGACTGAAAGTGACGCGGCCGGACCTGACCGTCGTGGTCGCGAGCGGCGACGGCGACGGCTACTCCATCGGCGGCAATCATTTCCTGCACGCCTGCCGGCGCAACATCGACATGACCTATGTGGTCATGGACAACCGCATCTACGGCATGACCAAGGGACAGCCCTCGCCCACCACCGAGTCCGAATTCGACACCGCCCTGGCGCCGGGAGGCACCGGCCTGCGCCCGTTCCATCCCCTGGTCGTCGCGCTAGCCTCCGGCGCCAACTTCGTCGCCCGCTGCTTTTCCGGCGAACCGAACGAGACCGCATCGATCCTGGTCGAGGCGATCCGGCATCCCGGCTTCTCCTTTGTGGAAATCCTGAGCCCCTGCGTCACCTTCCGTCCCGACGAGAAGGAATGGAAGTCGCTTGTTCATCCGGCTCCGGTCGGACCGACCAACGACCCGGCCAAGGCGGCGCGCCGGATCATGACCGACGACGGCTTCAACATCGGCATCCTGTATCGGGGAGACCGCAAGCCGTTTCAACCCGCCTTCGGCACGCCGACGGCGGATGTTGCGGCGCTGGAGAAGGATTTCGAACTATGAGCAAGCCCGACGACGCGCCGAAGATCACAAGCCTCGCCGATCTGTTTGCGGTCGCCTACCAGATCGAGGCGGATGCGGTCGAGCGCTACGAAACGCTCGCGGCCCAGATGGAAACCCACAACAATCCCGAGCTGGTTGCGGCGTTCCGCGACCTCGCCCGCGCCGAGGCGATTCATCGCGACGAGATCCGGCGGCTTGCCGGCGAGATCGATGTGGTCGAGCACGCGCGCAAGGTCGCCACCTGGCGTCGCGGCGAAAGCCCGGAGGCGATCGAACTGGGCGCGGCCCATTACTTGATGACGCCGTGGCATGCCCTGCAGCTCGCGCTGGAAGGCGAGAAGCGTGCGCTTGCGTTCTTCGCCTCGGTGGTCGAGACGACCAAGGATGCGGACGTCAAGAAGATGGCGGAGGAATTCGTCGAGGAGGAGGCCGAGCACGTCAACCTCGTCAATCGGCTCCTGCGCAAGCATCCGAAACCGCGCGACACCTGGTCCGACGATCCCGATCCGCCGAACGCGCAGGGCTGAGGAGAGATTCTCGGACCGCCCAAAATATGCGGGATTGCATCCCGCGCGGTGCAGCGCGCGCGCAGCGAAGCGGTGCACCGCAGATGCGGGGCCTCGGTTTGCCAATTGAGTGAGCAATGCGCCCAGGACACCGCCGGAATTCGCGGCGCAATCGAAAAACAACCGCTTGGCCGCGTCGTGCAGATGTGGCCCCCGATTAGCGCTCCCGACCACCATTGACAAAAGTCATGGACGGTGACCGGTCGCCCGTTAGCCTTCCTTGCACCGAGCGTTGATCGGACGCCGGCGCCGCTGCCAAGGAGGGGCCTCGTTCAATGAAACATGTCACACCGAGCAATCGCAGCGCCCGCGTTGCCTATGACGACCTGCGCGAATGGATCGTGGAAGCCGATCGTCTCGGTGAACTCGTGCGCGCCAATGGCTACTCCTGGCAGGAGGAGATCGGCATGGCGGCCGAACTGCTGCAGCACGACGCGCGCGCCCCGGCCGCCCTGTTCGACGAGATTCCGGGCTATCCCAAAGGTTTTCGCGTCCTGACCAATTTCTTCGGCGGGCGGCGCCAGAACATGACGCTCGGGTTTGCCCCAGACTTGAACAAGATCGAGTTGTCGGAATCGTTCCTGCACGATTTCCAGCAGGTCGCCGACAAGCCGCTGCCCTGCGAAGTGGTCGACACCGGACCGGTGATGGAGAACGTCATCGAAGGCGACGCCGTCGACGTGACCCGGTTCCCGACGCCCGTTTGGCACGATCGCGACGAGGGTCGCCGCTACATCGGCACCGGCAGCTTCAACATCACCCGCGATCCGGACGAAGGCTGGGTCAATGCCGGAACCTACCGGGTGATGATCCACGACGCCAAGCGGCTCGGGTTCTACATCTCTCCCGGCAAGCACGGACGCATCCATCGCGACAAGTATCTGCAGCAGAACAAGAGCATGCCGGTATGCATCGTCATCGGCGGCGACCCGCTCACCTTCCTGATGGCGTGCTCGGAAATTCCCTACGGCCAGTGCGAGTTCGAGATCGCCGGCGCCTATCGCGGCCGGCCGCAGAAGGTGATCAAGGGCAAGTACACCGGCCTGCCCTATCCCGCCAATGCGGAAATCGTCATCGAAGGCTTTGTCGAGCCCGGAAATACCTTGCCGGAGGGGCCGTTCGGCGAATGGACCGGCTACTACGGTTCCGACGTCAGGAGCGAGCCGGTGCTCGACGTCAAGGCCATCTACCACCGCAACGATCCGATCATTCTCGGCTGTCCGCCGCAGCGTCCGCCCGAGGAGCAGGCCCGCTACCGGGCGGTCATGCGCTCGGCGCTGCTGAAGCAGGAGCTGCAGAGGGCCGGCTTGCCCGATGTGGTCGCGACCTGGTGTCACGAGGCCGGCGGATCGCGCCAGCTCACCGCGGTGTCGATCAAGCAGCGCTATCCGGGGCACGCCCGTCAGGCCGGCCACCTCGCCGCCATGTGTCGTTCGGTCGCCTATGCGGGAAAATACGTCGTGGTGGTGGACGACGATATCGATGTGTCCAATCTCGAAGAGCTGATGTGGGCCGTGTGTTCGCGCTCCGATCCGGCCAACTCCATCGACTTCGTCCGTGGCGCGTGGTCGACGCCGCTCGATCCGTCCATTTCGCCGGAGCGCAAGCGCGAGGGCGATTTCACCAACAGCCGCGCCATCATTGACGCCTGCCGGCCGTATCACTGGCGCGACCAGTATCCGATCGTCAACATGCCGCTGCCGGAAACCGCGCGCCGCACCCGGGACATGTTCGCCTGGATGCTTGACGGCACGTCGCGGCAGCGCTCGAAGCCCCGCTGACGCCGGTGTGACGGCGCCCGACGGCGCCATTCGGCGCGAAGCCCATTGCAACGGAGCAGGCCATGAATGACGTTGTCGCGGAGCTGGCACCCGCATCGCGGAAATGGCAGCCGCGCCGGACGCGCAAAGAGCCGGTCCGAGACCTGCGTGACTGGCTTTCGCGCGTCGAACGGATGGGCGAACTGGTCCGCGTGCACAAGCCGGTCGATCGCGATGAGGAGATGAGCGCGATCTCCTATCTCGTGGCCAAGAACGAGCCCTCGCCGGCCGTGCTGTTTGAACGGGCGCGGGGATTCGACAACAGTCCGATCAAGGCGCGGATGCTCTGGAACATTCTGGGTCCGAGCCTGCGGCGAATTGCGCTCACGCTCGAAGAACCGGTCGAGACCCCGACCGTCGAATTGATCCGCCGCACCAAGGACAAGCTCAAGCTCCGCATTCCGCCGCGCGAGGTGAGCCGCGACCAGGCCCCGGTCTTCGAGAATTCGATCGTCGGCAAGAACATCGATCTCAATCGATTGCCGATTCCGCGGCACTGGCCGCTCGACGGCGGCCGCTATGCCGGCACCGGCGACGCCGTGATCACGCGCGATCCGGACAGCGGCTATCTCAACATCGGCACCTACCGGATGATGCTGCAGGGCAAGTCCGAAGTGGGCCTTTATCTGTCGCCGGGCAAGGACGCGCGGCTGCACATTGCGCGCGCCTGGCAGCAGGGCAAGCCGATCGAGGTCGCCGCCGCCTGGGGCATCGATCCCCTGTTCATGCTGGTCGGCTCGCAGACCTTTCCGAAGAACGTATCGGAGTACGAGTTCGCCGGCGGCATCAAGGGCGAACCGATTCCGGTCGTGCGCGGATCGAAGACCGATCTCCTGATCCCGGCCAATGCGGAACTCGTAATCGAAGGGATCATCCGCCCCAACGCGGTGAAGGCGGAAGGACCGTTCGGCGAATTCCCCGGATATTACGGGCGGCCCGAGGCCGGCTGCCCGCTGGTCGAGGTCACCGCGGTGCACCACCGCACCGACCCGATCCTCACCAACGCCCTGATGGCGGACTACCCGTCATGCGAGCAGAGCGGGTTCTTCTCGGTGATCCGCTCGGCCAAGATCTGGGACGATCTGGACAAGCTCGGGGTCCCCGGCATTCGCGGCGTCTATTCCCACCCGGCGGCGGCCGGTGGATTCGGCATGACGATCATCAGCCTCGAACAGCGACACGCCGGCCATGCGGCGCAGGCCCTGGCGCTGGCCGCACAAGTTCCGGGCGGCGCCTACTACACCAAGTGGATCATCGCGGTCGACGACGACATCGATCCGACCGACATGGACCAGGTGATCTGGGCCATGGCCAGCCGCTGCAATCCGATCGACAGCATCGATGTGCTGCGCAACACCTGGAGCACGTGGCTCGATCCGACCCAGAATCCGCCCGACAAGCGGCCCTACGGCTCGAAGGCGCTGATCAACGCCTGCAAGGAGCATCGCCACTTGCCCGTGTTCGCAAAGCGAACCACCTTGCGCAAGTCCGTCTACGACAAGATCGCCGCGCAATGGACCGATCTCGGCCTGCCCGGGCGCGTCCCCGAAGTCTCGGTGTTCGAGACGAGCCGGTCCATTGCCTATCACGAGCTCGGCCGGTTCGAGCCCGGAGAGCGGACGACGGAGCGATCAGCGAGCGGCCGGCGGACAAAAGGCAAGCGCCGCCGGTGAACCACCGGCGGCGTCGCTTCGACGTGGCGGCGGCTCGCTGCCGTCACCGGTCCTGCTTGCGCAGGTCGCGCACGCGCACCGCCTTGCCCTGCGAGCGCGGGACCTCGCCCGGCGCCTTGACCGCAACCGCGCAGGTGACCCCGATCATGGACTTGATGTGGTGGGCGACCTCGGCCGCCTTGCGGGTGCGTTCGGCATCGGAGGCCGCCGCGCCCGCCGCCAGCTCCACCTCGACGGTCATGGCGTCGAGCGCGCCCTCGCGCGTGAGCACGATCTGATAGTGCGGGGCGATCCCGGGCAGGCCGACCAGCACCGCCTCGACCTGCGAGGGGTAGACGTTGACGCCGCGAATGATGAGCATGTCGTCGTCGCGGCCCGTCACCCGCATGATGCGCACATGGGTGCGCCCGCAGGCGCACGGCTCATCGCTCAGCCGGGTCATGTCGCGCGTCCGATACCGGATCATCGGCAGCGCCTCCTTGGTGAGCGTGGTGATCACCAGCTCCCCGGGCTGTCCCATAGGCAGCGGCTTGAGCGTATGCGGATCGATGACCTCGAACAGGAAATGGTCCTCCCAGCCGTGCAAGCCGTTCTGTTCCTGGCACTCGCAGGCGACGCCCGGCCCGATGATTTCCGAAAGCCCGTAGATGTCGATCGCCTTGAGCCCCATGCGCTCCTCCAGGCTCTGGCGCATGGCGTCGCTCCACGGCTCGGCGCCGAACATGCCGATCCGCAGCTTCGACTGCCGAAGACTGACCCCCATGCTTTCGGCGACCTCTGCGATGTTGAGCGCGTAGGAGGGGGTCGCGCAGAGGACCTGCGCGCCGAAGTCCTGGATCAGCGTGACTTGCCGCTCGGTGCCGCCGCCGGACACCGGGACGACGGTGCAGCCGAGCCGTTCGGCACCGTAATGGGCGCCGAGCCCGCCGGTGAACAGGCCGTAGCCATAGGCGTTGTGCACGATGTCGCCCGGCCTTGCCCCGCCGCAGGCGAACGAGCGCGCCATCAGATCCGTCCAAAGGTCGAGATCGGCGCGGGTGTAGCCGACCACCGTCGGCTTGCCGGTGGTGCCCGACGACGCGTGCAGGCGAATGACATCTTCGCGCGGCACGGCGAACATCCCGAACGGGTAATGGTCGCGCAGGTCCGTCTTCAGGGTAAACGGAAATTTCTCGATGTCCTCGAGCGTGCGGAAATCGGCCGGCGAGACGCCCGCGGCGTCGAACTTCCGCCGGTAGTGCGGAACGCGCGAATAGGCCGTGGACAGCACCTGCTTGAGACGGTCGGTCTGAAGCGCCCGCAGCGCGGCGCGCGGCATCGTCTCCGTTGCCGCGTCGAACATGAACACCGTCGAGCCTTGCGTTGCCGATTGCGAGCTCATCGATCGATCTCCGTTCCCTCCCCGGTTCAGGGCCGCCCCCAACCGGGTTTCACCGCCGGGCCGGGCGCCCCGGCGCCGCGGACCGGCGTATGCTCAAGCGCAAATCCCTGGTTGAAGCCCGCGCGCGTGACCAGGATGAACTTCAGCCCGCTTCCCGCCGCCAGTACGCAGGCCCCGCCGAGCGCAAACAGCAGCGGCGCTGCGGACGTTGCGATGAACCCCGCCACGATCAACAGGACCGGGCCGGCAAGGCCGACCACGAAGAAGACCGCCCGATAGCGGTCGATTGCCGCGAGCGCGCGGGTGGGCGCGCCCGTGATCGCCAGCGTCGTGCGATAGGTCTGCCAAGTCCAACTGCGCACGGCGGAGAGCAGCACAGCGGCCGCCGCGGTCGGCTCGGCCAGAGGCTTGAGTTCGGGCCACGCCGAGGTTGCCATCAGCAACAGCCCCGCGCCCTCGGCCAGCCCGGTGCTGACGATCAGCGGCACGATGGCGGCAACCCGCCAGGCCGGAATTCCCTTCGCCTCCTTCAAGATCATCGCCTGGCTGAACACAAACAGCAGGCCGAGGGCAGCCGCCGCCATCAACAGGACGGGCTCCCCAAGCCAGGAGGCCACCGCAGCCAACGGAAAGAATGCGACCGCGATCCAGGCTTCGCGCGACATCCATGATCGCTGCGGCTGGCGCAGCACATGCAGCGAGCGCCAGGGGCGCCCGATCTTGAACAAGAGCGTGAACAGGCCGAGTGCCACAAGGCCCAGGGCGAAGAACCCGATCGCCGGCATCGGTCCACCGCGCAGACTGGCAAGAGCGGAGACGACGAAGAGCCCGGCGCCGGCCCCACCGCAGATGAAATTGGCGGCGGCCTTCCAGTCCCAATGCTGCTGATGCCACGGCTCGACGCCGCGGCTGCGCACCTGCCCCGCCTCGGCGCGCACCGGCGCCGATGGCGGATTGGACGGCTGCGCGCTGCCGGCTTTGCCGTAGACATAGTAGAAGCCGGGCTCGGTGCCGAGCTCCTCGTGCATGCGGAAGCTCTGCTGATCGCGCAACAGCCGCGACACGTTGCTGTCGGGGTCGTCGATGTCGCCGAAGTGCAGCGCGTCGGCAATGCAGGCGTTGACGCACGCCGGCGTCGCGCGCGGATCGAGGCCCGGGGTCAGGCCGTGCTCGCGACCGAAATCGACGCGATCGGAACAGAATGTGCATTTCTGCGCCACGCCCAGGCGGCGCGGATCGTCGCGCTCGATTTCGCTTTCGAGCGCCGCCTGGCCGTAGGCGAAGCGGGGCGCATCGATCTTGAAGCGGGCCTGATAGGGACAGGCGACATCGCAATAGGCGCAGCCGATGCAGATATCGTAGTCGATCGTGACGATTCCGTCCGGCCGCTGCCGCGTCGCCGTCGTCGGGCAGACGTGCATGCACGGCGGATCGGCGCAATGCTGGCAGCCGACCGGTACGAACACACGGCTGACGTTCGGGAATACGCCCGATTCGATGTCGAGCACCTTGCGCCATTGCACCGCCGGCGACGTCGCATTGGCGTGGCGGCAGGCCGCGGTGCAGGTCTGGCAGCCGACGCAGCGCTCGAGATCGGCCACCATCACATAGCGGGTCATGACGCCGCCTCGATCCGCGTCACCTTGACCTTGACGAGATCGGCGCTCGATCCCGTTGCATCGGTCAAATCGAGCAGCATGGGCGTCAAGGCATTCATGCTCGGCGCATGCAGGTCCTTGGCGAAGGGCGTCGCCCAATGGTCGAACTGGCCGATCATCAACAGCGTATCCGGACGAATGCCCTCGGTCAGCATCACGCGGCCAGTGGTGCGGTTGAGCGGCGAGCGCACCTCGACGAGATCGCCGTCGGCGATGCCGCAACGCTGGGCGGCCGCGCGGTTCATGACCACGCTGCCGTGGCCGGCGACATTGTCCGCCACTTCCTTCATGAGCTGGATGCCGACGTTGCCGCCCCAGGAGTACTGCATGCTGCGGGCGGTGATCAGCCAGAACGGATAATCGGCAATCGACACGTTGAAATGCCGTGCCAGCGCCCCCTCCCAGAGGCCGGTCAGATCGCGCCAGCGCGGCAGCGGCTCGTATTCCTCAAGCTGGCGGTCCCACCAGTGGATGCCCTGCTCGTGCAGCCGCCGTTCCAATTCCTTTCCCACGCGATAGAGTCGCTCCTGGTAGGGCTGCTCGAACCGCAGATGGGCGCGAACAAGCTTGGGATAGAGGTACCATTGCAGACGCGAGAACGGCTTCACCCGAAATCCGTGTTCGCGGAAATAGGCAAGTCCCTGCGACTCGGCGCCGTCCGTCAGTTCGGCGTTGGCGGCGCGGCAGACAGCGTCCCAGATCGTCTCGACGTCATGCGGCTTGGCCACGTCGAGCGAGAAGTCATAGTTTTTGCCGGCGAGGCGCACCCCCGCCGCGCCGCGGTTGATCGCAGCGTTGTAGGCTTCGAGAATGCCGCACCGCCGTGCCAGCTCCGTTGCGATCCAGGTGAAGTCCTTGGCCTCGCCCTGCGCCGGAACCGCCGGATCGCGCAGGGCAAAGCCCTGATAATCCCAGAACTGCTCGACGTACTTGGTGCCGCCGATCCGCAACAGCTGCAGCCCCTCCAGATCGGTGCAGTCGGGCAGCAGCACGTCGGCCATGTGGTTGGTCTCGTCATGGGTATAGGCGAAGCAGACCGTGAACGGAAAGCGCGCCATCACCGCGCCCACCGCGTCCGTATCCCAGAACGAGATCGCGGGGTTGGTTCGATAGACGAACCAAACATCCGGTGGCGATGCGTGCGGCATCTGGTCGAACGTCTCGCTCTGCATCATCCAAGCGAGATGGGTCGGGCCGAGCGCTTGGCTCCAGGCCGAATTGGCGACCAGCGGCACCAGCGTGCGATGCGCGCTGCGCACGGCCGGACGTGATTCCCATTCGTTGCGGCCGGTCGGGTTCATCGGATAGCTCATGAAGCCGTCCGGCCCGGGCGTCACGCTCGACCAGCGATTGTCGGCGGGTCGGTTGAGCCGGACCGCGGTGCCGAGCGTTCCGCCCGGCACCTCCAGCGCGCCGACGAGGCAGGCGATCAGGGTGCGCGCCCAGCAGCATTCGTAGCCGCCCCAGCCATTGTTGACGGTCTTGCCGAGCGCGATCGCAACCGGGCGCAAGGGCAATATCTCGCCCTCGATCTCGATCGTCTCGCCGATGCGGGCGTGATCGAGGAACTCCACGGCGACGCGCCGGATGATCGCGGGATCGACGTCGCAGAGCGGCCCGGCCCATTCGGGCGTGTAGCCCTTGACGTGATCCACGAGATGCGCGAACGCAGGCTTGACCGTCACGCCCTGGTGCGCGACTGCCTCGTTGTCGGCACCGATTTCCACGCCATCGACTGCGAACGATCCCTCGAGCGCGGGCTCGATGCCTTCCGTGTCGAACGGAACCGCCCGGCTGCCGGTCGCATCGAACACCAGCGGCTTCTGCGTCTGCGGATCGCGCAGGAAAAAGCCGCCCGGCGCGACCAGATACGGCGACGACGTCCGCGCGCGCAGGAACGGCAGATCAAGGCGTTCGCGCTTCTGCTCGTGCAGCATCACGTACAACATCGCGAACAGGAATGCGGCGTCGGTTTTCGGCCGGATCGGGATCCACTCCGACGAGCAGGCCCCCGTGACCGAAAGATGCGGCTCGATCTGCACGCGCTTCATCCCGCGCTTGCGCGCGTCGGCGTGGCGCTTCACCCCGCACACCCCGCCCGAGGCCTCCACATTGGCGCCGAACGACACCAGATATTCGCACAACGGCGTATCCGGCGAGACGGTGAATGCCCGATGCCACAATTCGCCGTAGAGGTGCTCGGAGTGATAGCACTTCACGCCCTGCCCGCTGCCGAAGCTCATGTCCACCGGCCCCCAGGCGGCGAGAAAGGCGGGCAGGGTTCCCATGTAGGCGGTCGGCGTTCCGCCGCCGCCGAAACTTGCGGCGACGCGCGGATAGCCGGACTCGTCGAGCAGACCGCGCGCGCGCACCTCCCTCAGCTTTTCGGCGACGAGATCAAGCGCCTCGTCCCAGGTGATCGGTACGAAACGGGGGTCTTCACCGCGCCCTTTCTTCGGATTGGTGCGCTTCATCGGGCGCAAGATGCGGTCGGGATGGTAGAGCTTCTGGACCAGACCGAACGCCTTGACGCAAACACGTCCGCCGGCGGGATGAACGGCGGCGGCATCGAAATTCGGCATCACTTCGGTCGCGATGCCGTCCTGGACGCGAACCTGCAACAGGTCGGGACCCGCCACGCACTGATAGCAATAAGTCGAAACCGTTCGATCACGATCGCGCATCACACCGCAGCCTCATCGCGGATGGGGGCCGCCAAGCCGACGACACAGCCGCGATCGGCGGCCGATCGACGAGCCCTCGAGACCTCGGGTCGAAGGCTCGCCCTCATCGCAACCTCCCGACGCACGATTGCCGACGGCATATAGGAGAACGGCATGACTCGCAATTTGACCAAAATCAACGGTTTGAAGGGGTGTTCGGCTCAGAGGCCGAGATAGGCTTCGGCCACCCGGCGGTCCGACTGGATCTCTGCAGCCGTGCCGCTGACGGTGATCCGGCCGGTTTCCAGCACATAGGCCCGATCGGCGATGGCAAGTGCCGCGCGCGCATTCTGCTCGATCAAAAGCACGGTCAACCCTTCCTCGTTTAGAGTGCGGACCGTCTGCAGGATTTGCTCGACCAGCATCGGGGCAAGGCCCAGCGACGGCTCGTCCAGAAGCAGCAGCCGCGGCCGCGCCATCAGCGCCCGGCCGATCGCCAGCATCTGCTGCTGGCCGCCCGACAGCGCGCCGGCCAGCGTCGCCCGCATCGATGCCAGCATGGGGAACATGTCGTAGATGCGCGCCAGGTCCGCGCGCAGATCGGCGCCGCGGCGCGACCATGCCCCGAGCCGCAGATTGTCCTCGACCGACAACGGCAGGAACAACTGGCGCCCTTCCGGCACCTGCGCGATCCCAAGCGCAACGCGCGCATGGGCCGGCAAACGTTCGATATTGCGGCCATCAAAACGGATCGAGCCGGCGCTGACCGGTTGCACGCCGGAGATCGCACGAAGCAACGTGCTTTTGCCGGCGCCGTTTGCGCCGATCAGCGTCACGACCTCCCCCGGCCGCACTTCGAGCGACACCCCGTGCAAGGCCTCGATCCGGCGGTAGCCGCTGACGAGCTTCTCAATCGACAGCATGGGGCGCTTCTTTCGAGCCATGGACGCCGAGATAGGCCTCGATCACGGCGGGATTGCCGCGCACTTCGGCAACGCCTCCTTCCGCCAAGGTGCGCCCGTTCGCGAGCACGTGAATGCGGTCGGAGACGTTCATGACAAGGCGCATGTCGTGCTCGACGAGAACGACCGTGATGCCGTCCTTGACGATGGAGCGAATGACCGCCTCGAGCTCCTGCGTCTCGACCGGATTGCAGCCTGCGGCCGGCTCGTCGAGCAGCAGCACCTTCGGCTCGCTGGCGAGCGCACGCGCAATCTCGAGCCGCTTCAGGGCGCCGTAAGGCAGCGTTCCTGCGGCGCGATCGAGTTCGGACTTCAACCCGACCCGATCGAGCGCATCCCGCGCCGCCCGCTCGGTGACCCGGTTCTGACGCACCACCGACGGAAAGCGAAACAGATCGGCGAGGATCGAGGTGCACTCGTGGCGATGGCGGCCGACCATCACGTTTTCGAGCGCGGTCATGCGAAAGAAGATCTGCAGGTTCTGGAACGTGCGCGACAGGCCGCAACGTGCCAGTTGATGCGGCGCAAGACCCGTGACGTCCTCGCCGGCGAGCCGCACGCGCCCTTCTTGCGGCAGGTAAAGGCCCGAGAACAGATTGAACAGCGTGGTCTTGCCGGCCCCGTTCGGCCCGATGATCGAGAACACCTGTGCCCGCGCCACGCTGAGGCTGACCCCGTCGATGGCGCGAACGCCACCGAACGAGATCGACAGCCGCTCGGCCTCGAGGATGGTCACGGGCGCCGTCCCGCCAAGGCTTCGACCAGGCTCGGCACGATGCCCTGGCGAAGAAAGATCATGAAACCCATGAGGATCAACCCGAGCACCATGTGCTCGTAGTCGTGCAGCCATGTGAGCGTCTGCGGCAGCACGACGAGGATGGCCGCGCCGACAAGCGCGCCGATCACCGAGCCCATTCCGCCCAGCACGACCATGGCGGCAAGCTCGATCGACCGCAGAAAGCCGGCAATGTCGGGCGTGATGTGCCCATTGAGCAGCGCCAGATAGGAGCCGGCCACCGAGGCATAGATTGCGGAAATGACGAAGATCACGAGCTTGGCACGCGCCACATCGACGCCGAGCACGCCGGAGGCGATTTCGCTGTCATGCAGCGCTCGGATGGCGCGACCGGTCGGGCTGTCGATCAGGTTGTACGCGAGCATTGCGCCGAGCACGAACGTTGCGCCGGAAATCGCGTACCAGGCTTCGGAGCTTCTGATCCGCCAGTCGTGGATCTGCAGACGCGGCACCGACATGCCGTCCGGTCCGCCGGTCCAACCCGCTTCGTTGGTCAGCACGATGGCGATCAACAGGCCAAAGCCGAGCGTGGCGACGGCGAGATAGTGCCCCTTGAGCCGCAGGATCGGCCGACCGACGATGATGGCCACAAGGCCGGAAATCACGGCGCCGCCGAGGAGGCTTGCCCATCCGGGAACGCCCAGATGGGTCGGGCCGATCGCCACGGCGTAGCCGCCGATGCCCAGAAATCCTGCATGCCCGAGGCTGACCTGCCCGGCGTAGCCCATCAGCAGGTTCAATCCGACCGCGGCGAGCCCGAAAATGAAAACCAGGGCGGCGACACGATAATAGTAGGCGGAAGGAAACGTCAGCGGCAGCAGCACGATGAGCGCGGCGAGGACGCCGAGCGCGGCGAGCCGTGGCGAGACCCATCCGCGCATGGTCAGACCCGTTCGATCCTGCCCCGGCCGAGCAGGCCATGCGGCATCGCAAACAGCATGCCGAGGATCACCAGGAACGCGACCGCGTCCTTGTATTTGGAGGAGAGGTAGCCCGCACTGAAGGCTTCGAGCATGCCGAGCACGAGCCCTCCCACCACCGCGCCGAGCGTGCTGCCGATGCCGCCGAGCATGGCGGCGGCAAAGCCCTTGAGGGCCAGCAGCGTGCCGACGTCGTAGCTGGTCAAGGTGATCGGCGTGATCAGCACGCCGGCGATGGCGCCGATCGCCGCCGAAACGGCAAACGACAGCGCCACGATGCGCCGCGTGTCGATGCCGACCAGCCGCGCCGCAAGGCGGTTGGCCGCCGTGGCGAGCACGGCTTTGCCGAGCAGCGTGCGGTCGACGAACTGCCACAACAGCACGACCACCACCGCCGCCCCCGCCAGCACCACGAAGCTCTGCGGCAGGATCGCAGCACCGCCGATCCGGATCGGCTCGCTGCCGAACAGATGCGGCAGGCTGTGGAAGCGCTTGTCGAAGAGTACCTGCGCGGCTCCGCGCAGGAAGATCGAAGCGCCGATGGTGATCATGATCAGCGCGACCGCGCTGGCTTCGCGCGCTGGTCTGATGCCGAGGTGATAAAGCAGAAGGCCGACGACGATCGTGGCGATCACCGCCAGCAGCGCGGCAAGCGGCAGCGGAACGCCGGCAACGGCCAGGAACACCGTCGACATTCCCCCCAGCATGACGAACTCGCCCTGGGCGAAGTTGATCACGTCGGAGGCGTTGTAGATCAGCGTGAATCCGAGTGCGACCAACGCATAAACCGCACCGACCGTCAGGCCGGAAAAAAAGAACTGGAGGAATTCAGCCATGCGGACGGCAATCCTCGAGCGGCTCCACTCGACCGCTGGCGTGCCGGGCAGGTCCGCGCGGACCTGCCCGGCCCTTGATCAGGATTCGGGAACGAGCGTCCAGTCGCCGTTCCTGATCTCGAGCATGCGGAATGCGGAAAGGTCAAGGCCCATGTGATCGGTGGGGGACATGTTCACGATGCCGCCCGTGCCGATATAGCCCCGGGTCTTTTCGATCTCGTCGCGAACCTTGGCCTTGTCGGCACTCTTGGCCCGCTGCATGGCCTGCACCAGGATCATCAGCCCGTCATAGGCATGCCCGCCGAAGGTCGACACGGCCTGGCCGGTCTTGGCGGTGTAGGTGCGTGCATAGTCGACGACCACCTTCTTCTGCGGATCGCTGTCGGGCAGCTTGTCTGCCACGAGCAGGGCGGCCGCCGGCAGGCGCACGCCCTCGGCGGCCGGCCCGGCGAGCTCGATGAACTGCTTGGAGGCGACGCCGTGGCTCTGATACAGCGGCAGCGTGATGCCGAGCTGGCGGTAATTGCGTGTGACGATCGCGGGGCCCTGGCCGAAGCCCGGATTCACCACCGCCTGCACGCCCGCCTTGTTACGGATGTTGGTGAGCTGCGGCGTCATATCGCTGTCGCGTGGGCCGTAGGTCTCCTGATGCACGATCGAAATGCCGAGCTTCGGAGCGACGGCGACGCATTGGTCGCGCATCGACTTACCGAACGCATCGGTTCCCGAGATCAATGCGATGCTGGTCAGCTGCCGCCGCTTGAGGTCGCCGAAGATTTTCTCGCAGGCCATGCGATCGGTATGCGGAGTCTTGAACGTCCACTTGCGCACCGGATCGATGATCTGGATCGCGCCCGCAAGCGAAATGAAGGGGATCTGCGCGTCCTCGAACACCGGCATCATCGCCAGCGTCGAACCCGTGGTGGTTCCGCCGACGATGGCGACGACCTTGTCTTCCTCGACCAGCCGGGTGGCGAAGGTGCGCGCGTTGTTGGCGTCGCCACCGTCGTCGTAGATCACGAGCTGAAGCTTCTGGCCGTTGACCCCGCCTTTGGCGTTGATCTCATCGACGTAGATTTCCAGGGTCTTTTTCTCGGGATCGCCGAGAAAGGACGCGGGGCCCGTCACCGACAGCACGGACCCGATCTTGGTCTGGGCTGCGACCGGCTGCTCGCCCTGGATCAGCGCTGCAAGGCCGAATGCGGCCGCAGCAAAGGCAGTCATGGTTTTCGACATCGAAGGCTCCCTGGCGCAATTCTCCCGCACGATCAGATTGTTGTTTTGATTACCGCTAACAGAGCCTGCTAGTGCGACTATTGACCAAAATCAAGCCGCCAATGGTCGAAACCGTCGCCCCTTGCTGATCGTGGACGCGACCCATGAAACGCCGATGCGTCGCGGCGGCAGCGCTCGCATGCCTGAATGCGGTATGCCCGCTTGACGTAGCTCAAGGCGGGACGGATCGCGCGGGAGGACACAGACGTCACGATTCACGATGGAGGCGTCCATGCCGAACCGTGACATTCATTTGCCATCCTATCCTGCGCTCGAAACCGTGCTCGATGCCATCGCCGGCTGGGTCAAGAGTTACCGTTTGGCGCGCGGGGCCCGCGACGATCTTGCCGACTGCGGGCCGAACGAGGTCATGACCATGGCCCGCGACCTCGGACTGACGCCCGCCGAGCTGCGCGCGATCGCACGAAAGGGTCCACATGCCGCCGATCTGCTGGGCGAGATGCTGGTGGCGCTCAAGGTCGATCCGAACGTCCTCGATCAGCTCGATCCTTGCGTGAAGCGTGATCTGCAGCGCCTGTGCGTTACCTGCGGCCACAAGCGGCGATGCGAGCACGAGCTTGCGGCGGGGACTGCGGCCGAGAGCTTCCGCGCGTTCTGCCCGAACGCCTTCACGCTGGATGCCCTGTTCGGACCCTCGGTCATCCAGGCGAAACGGCCGAACTGAAGGGCGGGCGATCAGGCTGAGGCAAAGGTCGGCAGGCGGCGGCGCCCGCTGCCATCATGCACGGAGATCGTGTCTAACAGCACGGGCGGGCCTGCCCGAACGGAAAAGCCGATCGCGGCGGGCGGTAGGAGATACTCCGGCGTCAGGGGGAGCGCCCTGACCGGCCTGAACCGCCGGGCGGGTTGACATCGGTCAAATCAGCGCAATCGGCGACTGCATAATCTGGCCGCATGCGTCGCACGGACCGCGATCATATTCGCGCGCTGCCGCTGTTCCGGAATATCACGCAAGCGCATTTCAATGAGCTGATGCGGGCCGGACGCGTGCAGCACCTCCCCGCCCGCGTCACCCTGGTCAACGAGGGGGAGCCATCACATTTCCTGCACATCATCATGGAAGGAACGGTCGAACTGTACTGCAGCAACGCCGGCCGCGAAATCACGGTCGACATCATCTATCCGCACACGGTTTTCATCCTTGCGGCGGTGATTCGCAACGAACCCTACCTCAGCTCCGCGCGCACGCTGACCGAGGCCAACATCCTCATGCTCCCGTCCGAAACGGTGCGGCGCGTGCTCGGCTCCGATGCGGCGTTCGCCTGTGCCATCGCGGTCGAGCTCGCCGCGCGCTACAACCACATCGTCCAGGCGCTCATGGACCAGAAGCTGCGCTCGGGCGCGGAGCGGCTGGCCAAATGGATCCTTGACACGGAACGGCAACAGGGCAACCAGGGGCGCATCGTGCTGCCCTACGACAAGCGTACGCTCGCGGCCTACCTCGGCATGACGCCGGAGAATCTTTCGCGCAATCTTGCCATGCTGACCAATCACGGCGTCTCCGGCAGCGGGAGAGAGATCGTGATCACCGACCGCCGGGCGCTGCGCAGCTGGGCGACGCCGGTTCCTCCGTCCGCGCGCTGAGAACACGCGTGGCGACCGCACCTGTGTCCATCCGCCTTTTGCGCACATCGGCGCCGCACTTCGCCGGCCATTACCATTGACTTTGGTCAATGCGACCGGCCGCCAGGCTGCCTTTGTTGTCAAACCAGGCGGCAGACGGGCGATCGGACCCGCGCCAGCGGCCGTTCGACCAATCGCGCCGGACGCCGGCCCTGGTGGACATGCATGACGCTGATCTCCGATCCCGTCTTCTATGTCGCCGCCATTCCGGCGGTGACGTTTCTCGGCATATCCAAAGGCGGATTTTCCGGCGTCGGTCTCTTGGCAACGCCGCTGTTGGCCCTCGTCCTGCCGCCGCTGCAGGCCGCCGCGATTCTGCTGCCGATCCTCATTCTGCAGGACGTCATTTCAGTCTACGTCTACCGGCGCGACTGGGACGCGCGGAACCTCAAGGTGATGCTTCCGGGCGCGGTGATCGGCATCAGCGCCGCTTGGCTGCTTGCCGCACATGTCTCCGATGCCCACGTGCGGCTCGCCGTCGGCGTCATTGCCCTCAGTTTCGTGCTCAACCACTGGTTCGGCCGGCCGAGCCCGGAATCGAAGCGGCCGCTTGCGCCGAAAGGACTGTTCTGGGGCAGCGTGTCGGGCTTCACCAGCACGCTCTGCCAGGCCGGCGGCCCGCCCTTCCAGATCTATGTCATGCCGCAGCGTCTGGACAAGCTCACCTTCGTCGGTACCATGGCCATCTTCTTTGCCGCGGTGAACCTGTTCAAGATCGTACCGTATTTCGCGCTCGGACAATTCTCGATCGCGGGGCTTGCAACGTCGCTCGCGCTCGTGCCGCTGGCTGTCGCAACCAACTTCCTCGGCATCTGGCTCGTGCGCATCACGCCAACCGAACTGTTCTACAAGCTGAGCTACGTGCTCGTGTTTGTGATCTCGATCGCCCTCATCCACAAGGCACTGAGCGACATTCTGGCCTGACCGCAATGGCACTGCGGACATGAGGTGGGGATTGAGCACATCCGACCGAAAAATCCGAGAGCGGCTATGTCCACATTGACCATTTTTCGCCAAACGCTGGCCGTGTGGCGAAACGCAGCGCTCCGACGCCGTTCGGCGCGCGCGTTGTCCTGCGGCGATTGCGAACGCTGGCGCCGATGTTCCAGACCGCCCGGCGCCTCCTGCATCGTGCGGGCATCGCACATCGAGGCTGATCCAACCGGCTACAGACAGGCGATGAAGGCACGCGCGGAGCGATTCGGCGTGGGACGCTGGATGTAGGTTGGGTGGTGCGACACCGCCCGTGCCCCCGCAGGCGAGCTCGCTTGATTGAAATCAAGGAAGGCATGGCCGCCGCCCTGTCATTGCTCGCGTGGCTCGCTTCATTTGGGGAGAGCGAAATGTTGCAACGCTGGATCGTCGCCGTCCTTGCCTGCCTGCTCGGGGCAAGCGTTGCGTCGCCGGCCGACGAGTGGCCGAGCAAGCCCATTCGCGTGATCGTCCCCTACAGTGCCGGCAGCGCATCCGACATCATCCCGCGCACCGTGCTTGCCGTCGCGGAGAAGCGGCTGGGTCAGCCGATCGTCATCGAAAATCGAGCCGGCGGCGGCAGCATCATCGGGACGGCGGCCGTCGCCCGGGCGCCGGCCGACGGTTACACGTTGCTTTCGACCTCCTCGGCGTTCACCACCGTGCCGCTCACGGTCGCGTCGCTGAGCTATGATCCGCTGCGCGATTTCGCTGCGATCCTGCCGTTTGCGACGATGACCAATGTGCTCGTGGTTTCACCCGCCAAAGGACTGAAAAGCGTGGACGAATTCGTCGCCTTCGCGCGCGCGCAGGCCGGAAACGTCAACTATGTCACCATCGGCAAGGGCAGTGCCGCGCATCTGAACTCCGAGCGCTTCCGCCTGAGCGCCAGGTTCGAGGCGCAGCCGGTGCCCTACAAGGGATCGCCCGAAGGACTGCTGGACGTCGTGACCGGCCGGGTCGATTTCTATTTCTGCCCGCTCCTGCCGGCGCTGTCGCTCATCCGCGAGGGCAAGCTCAAGGCGCTTGCCGTGAGCAGTTCGCAGCGCGATCCGCTCTTGCCCGACGTGCCGACCACAGTGGAAGCCGGCTATCCCGACTCCGAATACGACTTCTGGTTCGGGCTGTTCGCCCCTGCCAAGACCCCGCCTGCGATCATCGCACGACTGTACCAGGACAGCGCCGCGGCCCTGCAGGACAGCGGGGTCAAGGCCAAACTCGCCAACCTTGGCGTGCGGCCGTGGTCGATGACGCCGGACCAGTTCGACGCCCACGTTCGCAGGGAACTCGAACGCAACCGAGCACTGGTCAAAGCGGCCGGCATCGTTGCCGACTGACGCGCGCCCGGCGTGCCGTCGCTCAGTGCAGGAGCTTGGAACCGAAGAACACCGGCGACAGCGAGCGCACGAGCGCAAGCGATCCGGCTGCGGCAAAATCCTCCAGCCGCAGATGGCCGTTGCGCGGACGAATGCGCTCGAACATGGCGCGGGCTTCGGCATCGGCCGGCGGCGGAATGGTCGCATCGATCAGCATTTTCGAGCCGAAACGCTGCCACAGCACGGTGCCGGGAGCGCCCTGTTCCGGCAGACTTGCATCCATGGCGTGGTTGTGCGTGCCGGGCACGATGACGACGTCCTCGCTCGGGTTGACGCGCGTCGAAATCGCCCACAACACTTCGAGCGGATTGAAGATATCGACGTCGGCGTCCACCGCAATCGCCACCTTTGGATGCTGATATTCGGAGGACAGGGCCGCCATCAAGATGTTCTTGGCCTCGCCGTAGGCCCGCGCCGTCATCTGCACGACGACGCCGAAAATGCCGGGCAGCGCCATCACGTTGTGGATGTTCGGACCGCCGCCGACGTCTTTCAGCCGCCGATAGATCGCGGCGCTCATCGGGATCTTGTGGAAGACACAGCCCTCCATTTCCGATCCGTTCTGCAGGTTCTTGAAGATCGCATCGTGGCGCCGCGTCATGCACTGGTATTCGACGATCGGGTTCCGGCCGGTTCCGGTCACGTAATAGTCCTGGAATTCCGAGAATGGCCCTTCCTCCTCGCGCACATGCGGCGGAATGTGCCCCTCGAGCACGAGTTCGGCGTCGGCCGGAACCTCGAGGCCGACCGTCTCGCATCGCACGAGCCGCGCGGGCTCCGCGAGATAGCCGCCGGCCAGTTCGAATTCGTCCACGCCGTAGCCGACGGTCGTGGCGGCGGCGGCGTAATAGGCCGGGTGGTGGCCGATGAAGATCGCCACCGGCATGGGCTGGTTGCGCTCCTGGTACTTGAGATAGTTCCGCCACGTATGGCGCGGATACAGCAGGATGCCCGACTTGTGCGGACCCTTGATTTGCAATCGATGAAAACTGACGTTGCGCGCGCCGGTGTCAGGATCCTTGCTCACGACCAGACCCGACCCGATCACCGGTCCGCCGTCGCGCATGCCGGCGACATGCACCGGAAGCTCCGTCAGATCGAATTCGTCGCGCCCGAGCTTGACGTCCTTGACCGGCCCGCTGTCGAGCAGTTGCGGCGGCAGGCGATGGCCGATCCGTTCGGCAAAATACGGCACGATCGCCTCTTGACTCGTGCCGAAGGCCAGCGCGGCATGGCGGACATTGGCGGGGGCCTGTCCGAGCGAGCGCCAACCGTGCGGCAGGTTCTCGAACAGAAGCGCCTTCTCGCGCGATTGATAGAGCAGCGCTCCCATCTGCGTCAGCGGGTCGACCGGCTTGTCGATGCGAATGAGCTCGTTGGCGGCCTCAAGATCGGCAATCCACGTTCGCATGTCCTTCGGTTCGTTCTTCATCGTCGCTGCGCCCGATTGATCGCAAAGAAGCCAACACCGGGCTTGCGGGAATCGGCTTGACCGAGGTCAAGTCCGTACCGCAGAGCCGACTTGATCGAACGCAAGGCAGGGGCGATCCCTCCGGCCCAATTTGCTGCCAGGCGGCGGACACGGCCACCGCACGGCCATCGGCCCAGAGCATTCGGAGAAGGAGGATGGTAGAGGCGGAAGCGGCACGCGTCGGGATTCTCACCATCTCGGACCGCGCCAGCGCCGGCGTCTATGCCGACGCGAGCGGCCCCGCCATCGAGGAATTTTTGGGCGAGGTCCTGCGTTCCCCCTGGCAAGCCGTGCATCGGATCGTGCCGGACGGCGTCGACAACGTGAGCCGCGCGCTGATCGACCTCGCCGACGGCGCGGGCTGCTCGCTCATATTCACCACCGGCGGGACCGGCCCCGCGCCGCGCGACCTCACGCCGGAGGCAACTGAAGCCGTGTGCGAAAAGATGATGCCGGGGTTCGGCGAGCTGATGCGTGCGGTCAGCCTCAAGCAGGTGCCCACCGCCATCCTGTCGCGACAGACCGCGGGCATCCGCGGGCGGACGCTGATCGTCAATCTGCCCGGACGCCCGTCGTCGATCCGCACCTGCCTGGATGCCGTCTTTCCGGCGATTCCCTATTGTCTCGACCTGATCGGCTCTCCGGGAATGGAGACCGATCCCGCGCGCTGCAAGGCGTTTCGCCCGCCGAAGTGAAGCGACCATCCGCATTTGCCTCCCGCCCCATGCCGCCCGCGATGGACGGCTCGGCGTCGCGCCCGCGTCATGCTTGATGACCTCGGCCGCCCCCGACACGATGCGCGGCCGCGACCGTATTGGCTCAGCGCAAGGCAGCGCCGTCGCCGCGGCGATCCTCGAAATGGCGGAAATGGTGCAGGTTGCCGCCGAGCGCCGCTTTCGCCTTTTTCAGCTCGTCGCGCGCAACCACGCGCAGATGCACCTCGTCCGGACCGTCGATGAAGCGGAGCGCGCGCCCCCAGGTCCACAGACCGGCAAGCGGCGTGTGATCGGACAGCCCCATCGCGCCGAACACCTGGATCGCCCGATCGACCACACGCACCTGCAATTGTGCGGCAACCACCTTGATCGCCGACACATCGACGCGCGCGGCCTTGTTACCGTGCGTGTCCATGAGCCAGGCCGCCCGCAGGCACAGAAGCCGCGCCTGGTCGATCTCGATGCGCGAGCGCGCGATGTCCTGCTGGATGCTGGAAATGTCAGCGAGCCGGCTGCCGAAGGCGGAGCGTTCCAGCGCCCGCTCCCGCATCAGTTCGAGCGCAAGCTCGCACTGGCCGATGGTCCGCATGCAATGATGGATGCGCCCGGGCCCGAGCCGCGCCTGCGCAATGGCAAACCCCGCGCCTTCTTCGCCGAGCAGATTGCCGACCGGCACGCGCACGTCGCGAAACAGAAGTTCGCAATGGCCCTCTGGTGCGTGATGATTCATGATCGGCGTGTTGCGGACGATCCGCAGCCCCGGCGTATCCAGCGGGACGATCACGAAGCTTTGCCGCTGATGCGGCGGCGCATCTGCGCGATCCGCGTTGACGCCGAGCACGATGACGATGCGCGCGAGCGGATGCAGCGCGCCGGTGTTGAACCACTTGCGGCCGTTGATGACGTATTCGTCGCCGTCGCGGCGGATGCTGGTGCGCAGATTGATCGGATCGGACGACGCCACGTCCGGTTCGGTGATGGAAATCACCGAACGGATTTTTCCATGCAGCAGCGGCAGCAGCCATTGCTCGCGTTGCTGCGGCGTCGCAAACAGGTGCAGGATTTCCATGTTGCCGGTGTCTGGCGCGTTGCAATTGAACACCTCGGCCGACCACGGAACGCGGCCCATGATCTCGGCGAGCGGCGCGTATTCGAGATTGGTCAGTCGCGTCCCCGGCTCGTCGTTGCGCAGGCTGGGCAGGAACAGGTTCCACAGCCCGGCCGCCTTGGCGCTCTGCTTGAGTTCCTCGATCAGTTCGAGCGGATAGTGGCCCGCCTCCGTTTCGCGGTGCCAGCGTTCGTTGTTCGGCAGGATCAAACCCTCCATGAAGCTTCGCAGCTTCGCCTGGAGGTCGAGGGTCTTCTGCGAATAGGCAAAGTCCATGGAGCGCCTGTCCTTGTTTTGTCGCTGGCGATCGGCATCGATGCACATGTTCGGGCCGCTCATGCGCGGCCGGCGATGGCGTGCTCGTAGATGTCTTCCTCCTGGGCGTTGTGGATCCGCACCAGTGCTTCAATCGATTCGATCACCCGCTGTGCATCGCGAATGAGGTACTGATCGGCATCGGCAGGTTTGAGATCGTGTGCGATCTGGTCCATGAGCCGCGCCAGGTGAATGATCTCGCGGTGGGCGCGGCTCATTGCGCCGAGGCCGTGGCCGTCGGAAAGATAGCGCGCGACGTCGGGATAGACCTTCGTCTCGTCCTCCCGCTCGTGCCGGACCACGTGCCGGTCGACGATCCCGCTTGCCTCCCGGATCAGGTCCACCGCTGTGGCGACGTCGGCCTGATCGAGTGCATCGGCGATTTCACGCAATCGATCGAGCTGGCGCTCCAGCCGCTCGTGATCCTGGCGCAGCGCCGTCGCCGTTCCCGTCGGCATCGCCGGGCGGCCGAACCTTGCGCCCGGCGTCAGCGCCCGCAGCGCGTTGAGAATGACCGCCACATCGATGGCTTCCTGCGTCAGCGCGCCGGCGATCGGCGGCAGCCAGCCGGCCGCCGCGGCCGCCATGGCCATGCCCGACATCGCCAGCCCTGCGACGATGCTCTGCATGGCGATGCCGCGCGCGCGCTTGGCCACGGCAACGGCGTCGGAGACCCGATCCAGACGGTCGACCAGGATGACGACGTCGGCCGCCTCGGACGACGCGCTTGCGCCGCGCGCGCCCATGGCGATGCCGACGCTTGCCGCGGCCAAGGCCGGCGCATCGTTGATGCCGTCACCCACCATGACGGTCGGGTGCAGCCGCTGCTCGGTCGCCACCGCATCGACCTTGTCGGACGGCGTGCGGTCTGCGAGCACCTCGTCGAGGTCGAGCGCGGCGGCGATGGTCTCGGCGGCATCGGCGCGATCGCCGGTGAGCATGACGATGCGCGAGACCCCGGCCGATCGCAGTGACTGCACCGCGCGCGGCGTCTCGCGCCGAAGCTCGTCGCCGAGCAGCAGCGCGCCGATGGTGCGACCGTCGACGGCAACGAAAATGCTGAGCGCGGAGCGCCAGGCCGCGCGCCGCAGCGCGCGCACCGCCCATTCCTCGGGCTTGCGGGACCCGTGCACCATCTGGTGCGATCCGACGCGCACCAGGTGGCCGTCGATCACCCCTTCCACGCCGGCGCCCAGCGTCTCGCGCACGTGGGTCGGAACACGCAGCTCGAGCCCCCGGGCGAGCGCGGCCTCGACAATGGCTGCCGCGACCACATGCTGCGATGCCTGTTCGAGCGAGCCCGCCATGCGCAGCACATCGTTAGGGTTGACGCCCGGCGCCGCCTCGACCGCGACCAGGCGCGCGCCCCCTATGGTGAGCGTTCCGGTCTTGTCGAACATGACCGTGTGAGCACGAGCCAGCGCCTCGAACGGGCGGCCGCCCTTGATCAGAATGCCGAGCCGGGCCGCCTGGGCGACGCCGGCGATGAAGGCGACCGGCGCTGCGAGAATCAACGGGCACGGCGTCGCCGCCACGAGAACGGCAAGCCCACGCACCGGATCGCCTGACAGGAACCAGGCGGCCCCCGCGACGGCAAGCGCCACGGGAAACAGCAGCAGCGCAAAGCGGTCGGCCATTCGAATGAAAGGCGCCTTGGCGGTCTGTGCCGCCTGGACCATGCGCACGATGCCGGCGTAGGTGCTTTCGCCCGCGGTGGCGGTGGCACGCAGCTCAAACGTCTCGCCGGCATTGACGGTGCCGCTGCGCACCGATTCGCCCTCCCGGCGCGCGACCGGGATCGGCTCTCCGGTGAGCGCTGCCTCATCGATCATGGCGCCGGCGCCGAGGACGATGCCGTCCACCGGAACGACCTCGCCGGCGCGCACGAGGATAATGTCGCCGACGGCGACCTGATCGACGGCGATGTCGACAATGGACGAATCGTGGCGGCGATGCGCGATGCGCGGCGCGCGATCCACGAGCGAGCGCAGATCGCGCTCGGCGCGGGCCACGGCGAAGTCTTCCAGCACGTTGCCGCCGGCATACATCACCGCGACGACCGCACCGGCGAGATTTTCGCCGAGCGCCAGCGCCGCGGACATGGACACGAAGGCGATGGCATCGACCCCCATCCGCCCCGCCAGCAGGTCGCGCAGCATGGACACGAAGAGCCCGACCACCACCGGCGCGGTTCCGGCCGCCCACAGCCACTGCGCCCATTGCGCACGGCCCGCGAGCCACGCCGCAAGGCCAAGTGCGAGCCCGGCAAGCGCGACCGCAATCAAGGCGCGCCGCGCGAGCCGATCCGCCGGGATGGACGGCACAGGAAAGAAGCGCACGGACAAGGAAGACGGCGCCGTCACGCGACGGTCCCCGCGGCGATCCCCATGCCGCATCCGCCTCGACGGTCGAAGCCGCAGCGAGGTGCCGACGCGACGCGCCTGCGGCTGCCGCGGCAAAGGTGCGCGTCGCTCATCCGCGACCGGCGGCTGCTCCCACCCCGGCCGCCGGCGCATCCCCCGGGCGCTTGGGGTGTGCGCCCGCACGCCGCCGGCCGGCGGCGGTCGCTGTGCTGGGCGTCGCAATCTTCAACCATGGGTTCGCCGTAGGCGCCCTTAGGTCAAATCGCGCACGCGCCCATTGACTTCGATCAATGGGGAGGCAAACGGACCACTCAAGCGCCCCCGGGAGCCCCTCGCCGGCGCACCGACCATGGTCACCGCGGCATGCGCGGACCCGAAGCCGCTTGCGGCAAGCTCAGATCAACGTGGTCGGCGGACGCACCGGCCGCAGGCCCGGAAGGCTGGAGCGGGCGAAGGGAATCGAACCCTCGTATGCAGCTTGGGAAGCTGCCGTTCTACCATTGAACTACGCCCGCACGGGGCCGCGTCGCACCGTCGGCCCGGGCCGCCTGCCGCAATATTTACAAGAGCGCTCCTCCGTCTGCAATCGCGGCAAGGCGCTGCGGCGCGGCCGCGCGCGCTCGTTCTCCCCGCAATTGCGCACAAGGCGTCGGGACGACACGGGAATCAATCGCAACCGAATTTGTGCCGATTGACGCCCATCGCAAACAGCCCCAATCTCTGCGCAGTCGGGCTCAGGCCTATGAGCACTCTGGCTGAATCTCTGCAGCAATATTCCGAACTGTGCTGGCAACTCGCCGCCCGTTGCCAGACCAAGCGCGCCGGCCGCGTCATGCGCATGCTCGCCGCCGACCTGCGCCTTGCCGCCGAGCGCAATCGGCAGGCGCGCAAGCGGGCGCTGGCCGCGGAATTCGAAACGCTGAGTCGCCTGGCGCAGCCGGCTGCGGCCGAACGGGGATCGGTCAGGCCCGGAAGTGCTTCGAAAGCTTGAGCCCCTGCGCCTGATAGTTGGAGCCGATCCCCGCGCCGTAGAGCGCATTCGGACGCGCGAGCATGCGCTCGTACACCAGTCGCCCGACCGTCTGGCCGTGCTCGAGGATGAAGGGCACCTCGCGCGAGCGCACTTCGAGCACCGCGCGCGCGCCGCGGCCGCCCGCTCCCTCGTAGCCGAATCCCGGATCGAAAAAGCCCGCATAGTGCACGCGGAACTCGCCGACCAGCGGGTCGAACGGCACCATCTCGGCAGCGTAGTCCGGCGGCACCTGCACCGCCTCCTTCGAGGCGAGGATGTAGAACTCGCCCGGATCGAGCACGATGCTCCGGTCGGAGCGCGCGAACATGGGCTCCCAGAAGTCGGCAAGCTCGTAACCGGCGCGCCGCTCCACGTCGATCAGCCCGGTATGGCGCTTGGCGCGGTAACCGACGAGGCCGCCCGGGCCGAGGCCGGACAGGTCGACTCCGACGGCGATGCCCTCGCCGACGTCGGCCTCGGCGTCGTCAGTCAGCCGCTCGCGCGCGTGCAGCGCACGCAAGGCCGCGGCGTCCAGCAGCGCCTGACCGCGGCGAAAGCGGATCTGCGAAAGCCGCGAGCCTTCGCGCACCAGGATGGGAAAGGTCTTGGGACTGATCTCGGCGTAGAGCGGGCCGCCATAGCCCGCGCGAATGCGGTCGAAGCCGCGCGTCGCGTCGGCGATGACGCGGGTGAACACGTCGAGCCGGCCGGTCGAGCTCTTGGGATTGGCCGCGGCGCCGATGTCCTCCGGCAGCGCCAGGCTTTCCAGCAGCGGCACGATGTAGACGCAGCCGGTCTCCAGCACCGCGCCACTGCTGAGACTGATCGCATGCAGCTTGAGCTCCTCGATGCGCGCGGCCACCGTCGTGCGCGGCCCCGGCAGGAAACTCGCGCGCACGCGATAGGCGACGGAGCCCAGGCGCAGATCGAGACTCGCCGGCTGGATCTGGTCGGGCGCAAGCGGCGCGGCCGGGCGAACACCCCCGGCCTCGACCAGCGCGGCAATCATGTGATCCGGCAGGATGCCCGTATCGGATCGCGATGCGACGAAAGCCGGCACAGCCGTTGTCCCCGTGTGGCGCGCCTCGGAGCACACCCGCGTCTCTCACCGTCAACCACGGGTGCTGCCCACGATGCGGCGCACCTTGATTGATGAACCGCGCCGACCGCCGACGTCGCGCAAACCGCGTGCAGAGCGCCGGTTGAACGCAACGGAAGCGGACCGGACCGCAGCGCGGTCGCCCCAAGTTTCCTCTAGCCGGCAACCAGCTTGACGAAAAGGCGGCGCGACCGTATCAGGTGGCTTATCCCGTGGTCATTTGGGCCGGCCGGCTTGCAGCCACGTAAAACAACTCGCTAAAAGGCCGGGGACGTGTGTGCCCGGCCCGGAATTCCCGGCCGGGTTTTTGTTTGGCCAAAGGAGGCCGCCATGTCCGCGCCCGAAACCAGCACCAAGTACCGTCCCGAAACGCGTCTCGTGCAGTCCGGCATCCTGCGCTCCCAGTTCGGAGAAACGTCCGAGTCGCTGTTTCTGACCCAGGGCTATGTCTATGACAATTCGGCCCAGGCAGAGGCGCGTTTCAAGGGTGAGGACCCCGGCTACCAGTACTCGCGCTTTGCCAACCCCACCGTCACCATGTTCGAGCAGCGGATCGCAGCCTTCGAGGGCGCCGAGGCCGCGCGTGCCACCGCCACCGGCATGGCGGCCGTGACGCTTGCGCTCATGGGCCAGGTGAGGGCCGGCGATCACGTGGTCGCCTCCAAGGCGATCTTCGGCTCCTGCCTGTACGTGGTGGAGGAATACCTGCCGCGCTATGGCGTGTCCTCCACCCTGGTCAAGGGCACCGATCTCGACGAGTGGCGTGCCGCCATGCGCCCGAACACCAAGACCTGCTTCTTGGAGACGCCGACCAATCCCAACCTCGAAGTGCTCGATATCGCCGAGATCGCCAAGATTGCGCATTCCGCCGGCGCCACGCTCGTGGTGGACAACGTGTTCTCGACCCCGCTGTGGCAGAGCCCGCTCGAACTCGGCGCCGACTGCGTGGTCTACTCGTCGACCAAGCACATTGACGGCCAGGGGCGCTGCCTCGGCGGGGTGATCCTCGGCTCGCAGAAATTCATCAACGACCACATCCACACCTTCATCCGGCAGACCGGCCCTTCCATGTCGCCGTTCAATGCCTGGGTCATGCTCAAGGGCCTGGAAACGCTGGCGGTGCGGGTGCGGCGGCAGACCGACACCGCAGCGGCGGTCGCCGTCGCACTTGCCGGTCATCCGAAGATTTCGCGGCTGATCTATCCGGGACGGCCGGACCACCCGCAGGCTGCGGTCGTCGCCAAGCAGATGCGCGGCGGCTCGACGCTCGTCGCCTTCGAGATCAAGGGCGGCAAGAAGGAGGCGTTCCGGTTCCAGGATGCGCTAAGGCTCGTGCGCATTTCCAACAATCTCGGCGACGCCAAGAGCCTGATCACGCATCCCGCCACCACGACGCACCAGCGGCTCAAGCCGGAGCAGCGCGCCGAGCTCGGCATCACCGACGGCATGGTCCGCCTGTCCTGCGGGCTCGAACATCCCGACGACATCATCGATGATCTGCTCAACGCGCTGAAGGCGGTGTGAGCGCGCGAGCGCGGCCTCGGTTCGGCCCCGGCGCGTCCCGCTCACGCGGCGGGCACAATGACCGCCCGCTGTCTATGCTGACCGGACTGCAACGATCGGCCAACGTCCGACGCCGAGAGCGGTTCAGCGGCCTGTGCCCGACGTTGCGGTCATGGTCTTGCGCATGGCCGCCTCGGCGATCGCCGTCGCCATGAGCTTGGCAATGCAGCCGTAGCTCCAGTCGTTCATGTGCAGTTCGTCCGGAGAGAGGAAGGCTGCAAAAGGAATGTCCTCGGTCAGCCGCCAATAGCGCATGACGGCAAAGCGCTGGAACAGATCGGCCTGCGTCTCGCGCGCGGTGGCATCGATCAGGTCGACCATGTGGTCCACCTCCGGCTTGGCCAGGACCTTCGGCGCGTACTGGGGATTCATCAGCACCACATCAATACGCGCGGCCTTCAGCCGCTCCAACCCTTGCCGCAGAAGGCTGGCGGCCGGCGCGACCGGCTGATCGCGCAGGACCGAATTGCTGCCGACCTGCCAGAGCACCAGGTCGGGGTGAGCGGCGAACACCTCCCGGTCGAACCGCGCCAGCATGTCGCGGGCGGTTTCTCCGCCGACCCCGCGGTTGATCACGCTGATCGATGCGCGGGGAAACATGGCTCGCAGTTCGGCCTCAAGCCGGCTTGGGTAGGAGAACGCCGGCGCGCTCGCGCCCGCACCCGCGGTCGACGAGGAGCCGATGGCGACGATGGTCAGGGGAAGGCCGGCGGCGAGCCGCGCGCCCGTGCGCGGCAGCGGATAGTTCAGCCGCACGAGTTCCGAGGGAGCAACGCAGGCGCGCGGTGTGGCCACACCTTCCGCCGAAGCGGGTGCGGCGCCCGCAGCGATCAGCAACAGAGCGGCGCCCACCTGCGCCGCCCGCCGTAGCGTCGCCGTGCGGCGATCAAGGCTTGCCGCTGCTGCCGCCGCCGGCCGCTGCCGGCGCGCCGTTCGTATCGCGTCCACCTGGTTAACCCACGCCCCAACGATCGTTCCCAGGCACTTTCTTGGCGCCTGAGCCGGTCTCCACCTTGATCCGGCGCAATCGCTCCACCGGTGTCTGGATAGCACCGAACCTGTCCCCGCGTCGAGCAGAATTCTTCGCTCTTTTTCAATGGGTTATAGAGCGGCGGCCACGCCCGCGCCTCGCCCATGGGAAGGGCCGGTGCGCCGGCGCGACGACGCCGATCATTGAACCCATCCCGCGACGCGGGTTATTGAATTTGCGATTCGCCACACGCGTGCAAACCAGGGGTTGGCGCCCGATGTATCGTGCCGTGACCCGCAATATTGAAGTGAAGGTGACGCCGCGCTTTCTCTCGGAGCGTTCCTCGCCCGAGAACGGCTACTTCTTCTGGGCCTATACCATCGAGATCACCAACCATGGCACCGACACGGTGCAACTGAAGACCCGCCATTGGAAGATCACCGACGCGCACGGGCGCATGCAGGAGGTGCGCGGCGCCGGCGTCGTCGGAGAAACGCCGGTGCTGGGGCCGGGTGCCTCGTTCGAATATACGAGCGGCGTCCCGCTGCCGACGCCGTCCGGCTTCATGGTGGGAACCTACGGCATGGTCTCCGCGAGCGGAGAAGGTTTCGAGATCAATATTCCCGCCTTCTCGCTCGACAGCTCCGACGCTCGCCGCACGATCAATTAACGTTGGCCGTGACGACGGCGGCTTGGCGGTGCAGCAAACCTCGCCGTCAGTGCCGACGCTGGGCCGTCGCGGCGTCCGGCAGGCAGCCGCCCAGCCGATCAAGCGCGGCGCGCGGCAGGATCGCCAGCACGGCACCGTCCGCGGCAAAGTCCTGCAATGCCTCGACGCGCGGCTCGGGCAGCGAGACGCAGCCGGCCGTGCCGACGGTGGGCGAACGCCAGACGTGAATGAAGATGCACGAGCCTGCGCGCGCTTTCGCGTCGGTCGGGTAATTCACCACGAGACCGCGCCGGTACATGGGCAGCGCCCGGCTCATGTTCTCGGCATGGACGGCGGGGCCGACGAGCTTGCGAGAGGTGATGGTGTTGTAGGCCGGGGATCGCGGATCATCGACGCAGATCGTGTCGGTCGTCACATGCAGATGGCCGGGACGCCGGGACGGAACGGTGCCGAAGCTCCGGCCGATCGTGTAGATGCCGGCCGGCGCCCGCTTGTCGCCATCGACCTTGATCGGCTCGCCCCGGCGGCCCAAATGGCGAAAGAAGTGCGACCAGCCCATGCCCGCCTTGCCGATCAATGCGGGTTCGGGCGGCGCAAGCGCCCGCCATGCCGGGTCCTCTGCCGTGCGCTCGAACAACTCCATCCGCGCCGCCGTCGCGTTCATGCCGTCAGCCGTCACCAGCACCAGGCGCCGCGCCCCATCGAGCGGCGCCGGACACGGCTGCGCCGACACGGGCACGGCCCCGGCCAAGATCGCTGCCGCGGCGATCGCCGGCGCGCAAAGCGAGTGCATGGTCACGAACGGGGCTCCGGCTCGTCGCGCCCGTCGTCCGCCCACAGACCGATCTCCTCGGGCACGAAACGGTAGGTGGCGTTGCAGAATTCGCAGGTCACCGAGATCGCACCGTTCTCCACCATGTGTCCGCGATCGTCGTCGGAAAAGCTGCGCAGCATGGTCGCCACCCGCTGGCGCGAACACGAGCACTGCGCCGTGACGCCGACACTGCGGAACACGCGCACGCCACGCTCGTGAAACAGCCGATAGACCAGGCGCTCGCTCGACAGCGCCGGGTCGATCAGTTCGACGTCCTCGACCGTACCGATCAGTGCACGGCCTTCGACCCAGGCGTCGTCCTCCGCCATCACATGCGCGGCTGTGCCTTCCGGCGCATCGCCCGGATCGAGATCGGCGACACGCGCGCGCTCCGGCGACTTTGGCAGAAACTGCAGCAGCATCCCGCCCGCGCGCCAGCGGTGACCGGCACCGCTGGAAAGCTCCTCGCCCACCGCGAGCCGCACCCGCGTCGGAATCTGTTCCGAACGGTGGAAATACTCATGCGCGGCGTCTTCGAGACTGCCGCCCTGGAGGGCGACCAGGCCCTGGTAGCGGTTCATGCCGGAGCCCGGATCGATGGTCATGGCGAGATGGCCACGTCCAAGCAGGGCGCCGGAACCGGCGGCGCCCGACTCGATCGCCTCGGCCACCCGCTCCGCATCAAAACGCGCGCAGGCGCGCACCTGGCCCGGCCGGCGGAAATCGGCCACCAGCATGCCCACCGGCCCGTCGGTCTGCGTCTGCAGGATGAACCGCCCGTTGACCTTGAGCGCCGAGCCAAGCAGCACGGTGAGCGCCACCGCCTCGCCCACGAGCTTGGCGACCGGTTGCGGATAGCGATGCCGCGCCAGAATCTCGTCGACGGCGGGGCCAAGCCGCACCAGCCGGCCGCGCAGATCGAGTGCCGCGATTTCGAACGGCAGCACCGTATCGTCGACCGAAGTCGCCGCCGGGGCACGGATCGGAATGTCGGTGTGGGGTTCGTCCATCGTCATGGCAATGTAGTGCGCAGGGGTCGGCCTGACGACCCCCACGGTTGCGGGACTCCACAGACGGCTTCCCCTCCGAGGGAGGACAAACGCGCCGGTCGCGCAGGTCCTGCCGACGTAATGCGACAGCAAGGCCCCGTCGAAGGACTCCGGCATCCACTGAGACGATGCGGCTTCCGAGTCCGGCTTTCAACGCGCGGAACCGTGCAGGCACCACGTCAGAATGCCCTTCTGGGCGTGCAGCCTGTTCTCAGCCTCGTCGAACACCACCGACTGCGGCCCGTCCATCACCTCGTCGGTGACCTCCTCGCCGCGGTGCGCGGGCAGGCAATGCATGAACAGCGCATCGGCCTTGGCCTTGGCCATCAGCCGGGCGTTGACCTGGTAGCGGCGCAACAGGTTGTGGCGCAGCTTGCCGTCGCGGTCGCCCATCGACACCCAGGTGTCGGTCACCACGCAATCGGCTCCCTTCACCGCCTCCTCCGGATCGGTGCCGATGCGGATCGATGCGCCCGACTGCTTCACCCAGTCGAGCAGCCATTTCTTGGGCTTGAGCTCCGGCGGCGTGGCCACGCGCAGCTGGAACTCGAAGCGCGCGGCGGCATGCATCCACGATGCGAGCACGTTGTTGCCGTCGCCGGTCCAGGCGATGACCCGTCCCTTGATGGGACCGCGGTGCTCCTCGAAGGTCATGACGTCGGCCATGACTTGGCAGGGATGCGAACGCTTGGTCAGGCCGTTGATCACCGGAATGGTGGCGTGGCGCGCAAGCTCCAGCACCAGGGAATGGTCGAGCGTGCGGATCACGATACCGTCCACGTAGCGGGAGAGCACGCGCGCCGTATCGGCCACGGTCTCTCCGCGACCAAGCTGCATTTCCTGGCCGGTCAAAGTGATCGACTCGCCGCCAAGTTGGCGGATGCCCACGTCGAACGACACCCGCGTCCGCGTCGAGGGCTTGTCGAAGATCATGGCAATGGTCTTGCCCGCGAGCGGCTTGGCCGCGGCCGCGGCGCCGCCGCTCTTCATGGCGCGGCCGGTGGCGATGATGCCCCGCAGTTCGCTCGACGGGACATCGATGATGTCGAGGAAATGTCGCGGCCCGTTGCCGCTCATCCGGCCGCTCCTTGCTTGCGTTGCGCGGGCTGCATGCGCTCGATCGCGGCGCAGGTTCGGTCGACCCGCGCGATCGCCTCGGCGATCTCCGCTTCGCTGACGATCAACGGCGGCAGGAGCCGCACCACATTCTCGCCGGCCGCGACGCTGAGCAGCTTTTCCGCCCGCAACGCGTCCACCATTTCGCCATTCGGAATGTGCGTGCGCAACCCGATGAGAAGACCCTCGCCGCGCAATTCCGCGATCACGGCCGGGTGCCGATCCTTGATCTCGGCCAGCCGCTGCTTGAACAGCAAGGCCATCTTGCGCACGTGTTCGAGGAAGGTCGGCACGAGCACGACGTCGAGCACGGCATTTGCCGCCGCCATCGCCAGCGGATTGCCGCCGAAGGTCGAGCCGTGACTGCCAGCCGTCATCCCCTTGGCTGCCTCGGCCGTGGCAAGGCACGCGCCGATGGGGAAACCGCCACCCAGTCCCTTGGCCAGACCCATGATGTCGGGCGTCACGCCAAGCTTCTGATAGCCGAACAGCTCGCCCAAGCGGCCGATTCCCGTCTGCACCTCATCGAAAGCCAGCAACAGGCCGTGTTCGTCGCAGAGCTGGCGCAGCGCCTTGAAGAAGGAGGCCGGGGCGGTGCGCACGCCCCCTTCGCCCTGAACCGGCTCGATCAGGATGCCCGCCGTCTGCGGCCCAAGCGCACGCTTGACCGCCTCGATGTCGCCGAGCGGCACCTGATCGAAGCCATCCATGACCGGGCCGAATCCGTCGAGATGCTTCTTGTTCTTGGCGGCGGCGAGCGTCGCCAGCGTCCGGCCGTGGAAGGCTCCCTCGAAGGTGATGATGCGCCAGCGCTCCGGGCGACCGCAGGCGGACTGATACTTGCGCACCATCTTGATGGCGCATTCCATCGCTTCGGCGCCGGAATTGGCGAAAAACACCATGTCAGCGAAGCTGGCGGCGCAGAGCCGGTCCGCCAGCCGCTCGCCCTCGGGGATGCGGTACAGGTTGGAAACGTGGATCAGGCGCTTGGCCTGTTCGGTGATTGCCGCAACCACATGGGGATGGGCATGCCCCAGCGCGTTGACGGCCACGCCGGAGGCGAAGTCGAGGTAGCGCTCGCCATCGGTGGCCCACAGCCAAACCCCCTCCCCCCGCTCGAAGGCAAGGTCGACCCGGGCATAGGCGGGCAGCAAATGCGACGTCACAAGGCTCACCCTGGCGATGGCAGGAACCGCAAATGAATCGTGCCGCCCCTCCGGGCGGCACGCACAGAATATCTTATTTTCGCATCACCGGGTGTCAACACATCGATGCCGGCCGGGTCCGTTCGAGCGCCACAGCCGCCGGGCCCGGCGGCCCGAAGGCCGGGAATTTTTGCGGATCCCCGCCAGGAATGTGTGGACGTGAGTCGCCGCGACTCTTGCGCCCGAGTCTCGCCATATTGTAGCGTCATCGGCATCCAATACGACATGTCGTAGCGGACGGTTCCCAGCGTGCCATCGCGTGAGCGTACCCAGTACGGCCCTTTGGCCGGACTGCGAGGGGGGATTCTGCCGGCAGCATTGGCGAGTCCGCGAAGGGGAGACGGCACATGACGTGGACCGACGAGCGGGTGGAGCTGCTCAAGAAGCTCTGGGCGGACGGGCTTTCGGCCAGTCAGATCGCGAATGAACTGGGCGGCATCACCCGCAATGCGGTGATCGGCAAAGTGCATCGGCTCGGGCTTTCGGGCCGTGCCAAGACACAGTCTTCCTCCGCGCCCCGAGTTCGCAAGCCGCGCACGCACATGCTGCGGGTGGCAAGGTCGGCCATGCGCGGCAACACGGCGCTGGCGCTCGCCTATGATCTGGAGCCCGAGCCCGAACCGGAGCTCGTCGAAAACATCATCCCGATCGGACAGCGGCGCACGCTTCTCGAACTCAACGAAGACACCTGCCGCTGGCCGATCGGCGACCCGTCGACCCCGGATTTCTTCTTCTGCGGCGGCAAGCCCCTGACCGGCTTGCCCTATTGCCACTATCACGCGCGCATCGCCTACCAGCCGGCGGCCGAGCGCCGCAGGGACCGGCGCCCTCCGGGACCGCCGTTCCGGCAGGGGTAGCCGGGCAACGACGCGCGCGTCGATCCCCTCACCAGCGAGCGGTGTCTGCGGTGGTCAGGTCCTGCAGAGGCGGATCTGCAGGGGCGGGCCGACAGCGCGGATACAACGGGCAGGATAAAAGGGCTTATGCTGCGCTGCGGCCGAACCGGTCGTCGAGCGCATAGCCCGCGCCGCGCACGGTGCGGATCGGATCGACCTCGCGACCGCGGTTGAGCGCCTTGCGCAGACGGCCGACATGCACGTCCACGGTGCGCTCGTCGATATAGACGTCGGAGCCCCACACCCCGTCGAGCAACTGCTCGCGTGAGAACACCCGCCCCGGCCGCTCCATCAGGAACTCCAGCAGCCGGTACTCGGTCGGCCCGAGCGCGATCTCACGCCCGGCGCGCGACACCCGCTTCTTCTCGCGGTCGAGCTCGATATCGCCGTAGGTCAGCACGTCGGCCACGCGCTCCGGGGCGGCGCGGCGCAGGAGCGCGCGCACACGCGCGATCAGCTCCGGCACCGAGAACGGCTTGACGATGTAGTCGTCGGCGCCGGTGGTGAGCCCGCGGATGCGTTCGCTTTCCTCGCCGCGCGCGGTCAGCATGATGATCGGCAGCGCCTTGGTCTCCGGCCTGGCCCGCAACCGCCGGCACAGCTCGATGCCCGAGAGGCCGGGCAGCATCCAGTCGAGGATGACAAGATCGGGGACGGATTCGCGCAGCCGCGTATCGGCCTCATCGCCGCGCGCGATGGTCTGCACCTCGTAGCCCTCGGCTTCAAGGTTGTAGCGCAGGAGCAATGCCAGCGGCTCCTCGTCCTCTACGATCAGAATGCGCGCGCTCATCCCGTTCCTCGACTTCTTCCCACGCCTCAGTTCGCCGGCAAGTTTGCAAACGCGGTGGTGTCACCCTTGGGCCGCTGGTCCGCAAGCGCGTGACCTTCGACGATGTAGTAGACCGTCTCGGCAATATTGGTCGTATGGTCGCCCACCCGCTCGATGTTCTTGGCACAGAACATCAAGTGAATGCAGAAGGTGATATTGCGCGGGTCCTCCATCATGTAGGTCAGCAGTTCGCGGAACAGCGACGTGCACAACGAATCGACCTGTTCATCCGCGTTCCAGACCGCGACTGCGCCCGCGGGATCGCGTGCGGCATAAGCATCCAGCACCTGCTTGAGCTGGTTCAGCACCAGCGAGCCCATGTGCTCGAGGCCGCGCATCAGCTTCTGCGGATGGAAATCGCCGCTCAGCGCGCTCGCACGCTTGCAGTTGTTCTTGGCGAGATCACCGATCCGTTCGAGGTCGCTGGCCATGCGCAAGGCGCCGACCACTTCGCGCAGGTCGACCGCCATCGGCTGGCGGCGGGCGATGGTAAGAATCGCCTTTTCCTCGATTTCGTGCTGCAGAACGTCGATGGCAGGGTCGGCTGCGATCACGCGCTGCGCCAGTTCGAGGTCTCGCCTGATGAGCGCCTGGATCGAATTGGCGAATTGGCGTTCCGCAAGCCCGCCCATCTCGGCCACCTTGCGTGCCAGCTCCTGCAGATCGATGTCGAAGGCTTTCAACGTGTGCTCGGTCATGGTGGAATTTTCCTGCGGCCAGCGGTCAGCCGTAACGGCCGGTAATGTAGTCCTGCGTCCGCCGCTCCTTCGGACTGGTGAAGATGAGAGCGGTCTCCTCGTATTCGACCATCTGGCCCAAGTGCATGAACGCTGTGTAGTTCGAAATGCGCGCGGCCTGCTGCATGTTGTGCGTGACGATGACGATCGTCACCGAAGACGCAAGTTCCATGACCAGTTCTTCGATGCGCGCGGTCGCGATCGGATCGAGCGCCGACGTCGGCTCATCGAGCAGCAGCATTTCGGGTTCCGGCGCCAGCGCCCGCGCGATGCACAGTCGCTGCTGCTGGCCGCCGGAAAGGCCATAGGCCGATGTCCGCAGGCGGTCCTTCACCTCGTCCCATAGCGCTGCCTGCCGCAGCGATTGCTCGACCCGCTCGTCCACCATCGACTTCTTGCGAATGCCGCGCACCCACAGACCTGCCGCCACGTTGTCGTAGATCGACTTCGGGAATGGATTCGGCTTCTGAAACACCATGCCGATCTTGAGACGGACCAGCATCGGGTCGACTTTCGGCGAGACGATGTCGATCTCCTCCGGATAGAGCACGACGCGGCCCTGATAACGGTTGCCGGGATAAAGATCGTGCATGCGGTTGAGCGTGCGCAACAGCGTGCTCTTGCCGCAGCCGGACGGGCCGATCAGCGCCGTCACCTTGCGGTCGTAGATCGGGAAGCTGACGTCGACGAGCGCCTGCTTCTCGCCGTAGAAGAACGACAGGTTCTCGACGCGGGCCCTGATCGCCCCCCCGATCGCGGCTGTTCGGTCTTCGACCTGGGTCATCGCATCCATGATAGCGGCCCTCTGAGCGACGTTCACTTCATGCCCCTTCGGATTCGGTAGCGAATGTAGATCGCAAGGCCGTTCATCAGCAGCGTCATCGCCAGCAGGATGACGCCGGTGGCGGCGGCGGCGACGTGGAATCCCGCTTGTGGCCGCGAAATCCAGTTGAACATCTGGATCGGCATGACCGTGAACGGGGAATTGAGCCATTCGAAGTTGACGTATGGAAATGTGTCCTGCACCGGCGCGGGCGGCAGAAACGCGATAAAGGTCAGCGCGCCGATGGTGATGATGGGCGCGGTCTCGCCGATGGCGCGCGACATGCCGACGATCGCCCCGGTGAGAATGCCGGGCCTAGCCGCCGGCAGCAGATAGCTGCTGACCACCTGCCACTTGTCGGCGCCGAGCGCGTAGGCTGCTTCCCGGATTTCGAGCGGGATGCTGCGCAGCGCCTCGCGCGTGGCGACGATGATGATCGGCAGGATCAGGAGTGCGAGCGTCATGCCCGCCACCAGGATGGTCTGTCCAAGGCGCAGCGTCTGCACAAACAATCCCAGTGCCAGCAGCCCGTAGATGATCGAAGGAACGCCGGCCAGATTGGTCACGTTGATTTCGATGATGTCGGTCAGCCAGTTCTTCGGCGCGTATTCCTCGAGATAGATGCCGGCGGCGACCCCGATCGGAACCGCCAAGGCCGCAGTCGTCAGCATCACAAGGCTGGTGCCGACCCAGGCCGACAGGATGCCGGCCTGTTCCGGCCGCCGCGACGGATAATTGAGCAGGAAATCGGCGCTGATGCGCGGAATGCCATCGACCATGAAATCAAACACCAGCGCCAACAGCGTGATCATTGCCACAACCAGCACCAGGAACCCCACGATCGCAAACCGCAGGTCCTGACGTTTGGCCTTCTGAACGAGCGACTGCTCGTCAACGGAGCCGGTGTGATTGCGTTCGTCCTTGATCTGCATACCGAGTCCCGTCAATAGACCTCGCGGTATCGCTTGCGCAGCCAAAACGCGATCAAGTTGAAGATCAGCGTCATCAGAAACAGCGTCAGGCCGGCGACGAAGATGGTGAGATAGGCGAGCGAATTGTGCGGCAGGTCGCCGAGGCTGATCTGCACGATGTAGGCGGTGATGGTGGCGGCACCATCCAGCGGGTTGAGCGCGATCCGCGCCTGCTGGCCCGCGGCAATGGCCACGACCATGGTTTCGCCGACCGCGCGCGACATGCCCAGGAGATAGGCGGCGGTCACGCCGGAGAAGGCCCCCGGGATCACCACGCGAGTCGCGGTCTGGAAGCGCGTAAAACCAAGTGCAAAAGCCCCTTCGCGCAGCGAATCGGGGACCGCGCGCATGGCGTCCTCGGCGACCGAGACGATGTAGGGCAGGATCATGATGCCGATCACGATGCCCGGCACCAGCAGATTGAAGCCTGAAAGATTTGGAATAAACATCTGAAAAAGCGGCGTCAGAAAGAACAGAGCAAAATATCCAAACGCGACCGTCGGCACGCCCGCCAACAGTTCCAGGATCGGCTTGATCACCTCGCGCATCCGGTGCCCGGCGAACTCGCTCAGATAGATGGACAGGATGGTGCCAGCCGGAACCGCCACCGCGAGCCCGATCAGGGTCGTCATCAGGGTTCCCGACACCAGCGTGATGATGCCGAAACGCGGACGCTCGAACACCGGCGTCCACTCGGTGTCCGTGAGAAAATCGATGATGGAAACTTCCCGGAAAAACAGAATCGAGTCGTAGAGCAGGATGTAGACAATTGCGACGGTGACAAACACCGAGAGCGCGGCGGCGAGGAAAAGAACGAAACTGACAAGCTTGGCGGTCAGCGCGCGGCGCCGGAGAAAGGATGGGCTCGCCACCAAGCGACCGTAGCCCGTGTCCGTTCCGGACAGCAAGGTCGGCTCAACGGTCGCCATGGGGCTCGTTCTCCGCATCGGGGAGCGCTGGACGGCGAGCGCCGTCCAGCGTCGCTTCACGCCGCATGCCTGCGCCGATCAATTCACCAGCGGCGTCTTCAGCAGCTCCTCCACGGACACCCCGATCTTGGAGCCGTGGAAGGCGGTGCCGAGCTGCCGCTCCCTGAAGCGCTTCAGGAACACGTCATAGGCATGGTCGGGAAGCGGAACATAGCCGACCTCCTTGACGAGCTTCAGCGCGTTCTTCTTGTCCATGTAGAACTCGACGAACTTTGCCACCTCCGGCTTGGTGTCGACCGACTTCTTGCTGACATAGATGAAGATCGGTCGCGACAGCGGCTGATAGGTGCCGTTGCGCGCGGTCTCGACCGACGGCATCACGGCCTTCGCCTTCTCGTCCAGCTTGATGCCCACGGCCTTCAGCTTGCTCGTGTTCTCAAGGTAGTAGGCAAGCCCGAAGAAACCGAGCGCGTTGACGTCGCCGGCGATGCCCTGCACCAGCACGTTGTCGTCTTCGGAGGCGGTGAAGTCGCCGCGTGAGGAGTGCTCCTTTCCGACGATCGCCGCCGTGAAGTAGTCGTAGGTACCGGAGTCGACGCCGGCGCCGTAGAGCTTGAGCGGGCGGTCGGGGAAGCCGGCCCGCACCTGCTTCCAGTTCATGATCTTGCCCTGCGCCTCGGGCTCCCAGATCTTCTTCAGCTCGGCGACGGTCATGTCCTGGACCCAGTCATTCTTGGGATTGACCATCACCGTCAGGGCATCGAGTGCGACCGGCAGCTCGATATATTCGACGCCGTTCTTCTTGCAATCGGCGCGCTCCTTGTCCGTGATCGGGCGCGAGGCGTTCGAGATATCGGTGTCGCCACGGCAGAATTTCTTGAAGCCGCCGCCGGTGCCGCCGATCCCGACGGTAACCTTGAGGCCTTTGTTCGCCTTCTGGAATTCCTCGGCCATGGCCTCGGTGATCGGGAACACGGTCGAGGAACCGTCGACCGCGATGATCTTCTGCTGGGCGCTGGCGGCGCCGGTCGCCAGGACGACTACGACAGCCGCTGACATTGCGGATTTGAGGGACATTCGATTCTCCTTCGCTCGGTCCAGGCGGCAAGTGCTTGGCAATTGGCTGCCGCCTCCCGGGCCCGTCCCTAGCTGTCCGACATCATCGTCCTATGACGGTTAGATGACAATCAGATGACATAATATGTATTTGATTTTACATAATAAAATGACATTCGAGCGCGGACATCAGGCGAGCGGAAGGATGGCCGTAAAGGTGGCACCTTCGCCGGGTTTGGACTCGATGCCGAGCCGGCCCTGATGGCGATTGAGGATGTGCTTGACGAGCGCGAGGCCGAGGCCGGTTCCGCCCTGGGCGCGGCTCTCGCCGACGTCGACACGGTAGAAGCGCTCGGTCAGCCGCGGCAGATGTTCGGCGGCAATGCCGGGGCCGTAGTCACGCACCGCCACGCGTGCCTCGGCCTTGCCGTCGGCCGCCACCGCCCGCGACAGCACGATGTCGACGCGCTTGCCGCTGGCACCGTACTTGAGGGCGTTTTCCACCAGATTCTCGAACAGGCGGATCAATTCATCGCGGTCGCCGAGCACGATCAGCGGCTCCGACGGGCCCATCAGCTCGATGGTCACGCCGCGATCGCGCGCCAGCGTCTGCAGCCCGTCGGCGACTTGACGGACGATGGCAACGAGGTCGACCGGCGTATCCGGCCGCTGGTGGGCGCGCAGTTCAATGCGCGACAGCGACAACAGGTCGTCGATCAGCCGCGCCATGCGCCAGGCCTGGGCCTGCATGATGTCGAGGAAGCGCTCGCGCGCCGCCGGATCGTCGCGGGCCGAGCCCTTGAGCGTGTCGATGAAACCGGTCAGCGCGGCAAGCGGCGTGCGAAGCTCGTGGCTGACGTTGGCAACGAAATCGGCGCGCATTTCCTCGACCCGGCGGATCGGCGTGAGATCGTGCAGCGTGATCACGACGACACCGTTGCGACCGGAAAGCGCGACCGGGGCGAGCACGGCCTCAAACCAGCGCACCGACGGAACCCTGAGCGAAAACTCGACACGTTGCGGCTTGCCGCTCGCGCGCGCGTTGCGCAGACCCTCCACGAGTTCGGGCATACGCAGCGCAATCGAGGCAGGCTCGCCCCTTCGCAGCGCCGGCGCGAGCGCAGCGGCATCCGCGTTGAAGGCGATCACGCGCCCGTCCTGACCAAGCACCACCACCGGATCGGGCAGGCCGGAGATCACCGCTTCGAACAGCGCTTGCTCCGGCACCGTCGGCACCGGTTGGGCCGGTTCCTGCCGTTCGGGCGGCGGCCCGCCATGCGGCGTACGCGGCCCGAGTAGCCGGCCAAACCAGCCGCCGCGCCGCCGTCCGCCCTCGTCAGCCGCCGACATCCCGTTTCCTCGCCAAGCCAAGCGCCAGCTCGCGCAGGCCGAGTATCGCCAGTGCGAGAGCGAACGGCAGGAGATAGTACAAGAGACGAAAGATCAGCAGTCCGGCGAGCAGCTCCTCCTTGTCGTACTGCCACAGCGCAACCAGCATCGCCGCATCAAAGACACCGAGCCCGCCCGGCGAGTGGCTCGCAAATCCAAGCAGCGTCGCCGATACAAAGATCACCGCCACCGTGATGAAGCCGAGATCGGGCTCGTTCGGCGTCAACACGTACATCGCCAGCGCGCAGCACATCAGGTCGACGATGCCGATGCCGATCTGCAGCAGGGTCAGCGGCCCGTTCGGCAGATGCACCTTCCAGTTGTAACGGCCGATGACGCGGGGGGCCTGCCACACCCAGGCCACGTAACCCGTGAGCACCAGCAGCGTGGCGACGCCGAGCGCCAGATTGAACCATTCCGGCAGTTGGTCGATTGCCGCGGCCGCTTCCGGATGGATGATGAAGCCAAGGCCGAGCACGGTGGCGTTGCCGAGCCAGAA